>ERZ724517.1711-NODE-1711-length-11895-cov-3.355997_pt1 | contig 11895 bp, 8 predicted proteins | sample MGYA00376050_ERZ724517 | MGnify/ENA primary metagenome ERZ724517 (study PRJEB28724, sample SAMN07190886) | activated sludge metagenome | isolation source: activated sludge of sewage treatment plant in Hong Hong | place: USA: Christiansburg, Virginia | collected... | reverse complement strand
TGTTCCCGTCACAAAGGCAATTTTGTTGGATGATCCTCGCCCTGGGGCACAGGTCTTCGCCAGCACTTCGGTGGATTGTTCGCCAACTTTTACCCAGTCGCCGCCTACATAACTGTCCGAGCTTTGAAGCGCTTCCATGTTAAGCTGAAGCACCTTGATCCCTGCATCACGTGCCCTTCTGATGAGTTTTGCATACGACTGGAGATCCGGATTGTGCAAAACGATAAGGTCTGCACGGTCCGCGATCGCGGAGGTCATTGCCCTTATTCCCATTTCTGTGCTTGCGTTGGGGTCACGGACTTCGACCGAATAGCCCAAGTCGTTTGCCTGGCGTTTCATTCCCGCATACCAAGCTTCCGTTATGTCGAGGCCCATGGCTATAGGGATGAAGATTACTCGCTTGCCCTTCAATCCATTATAGAACGATGCGCGTTTAGGGTTGTCGATGCCCATGGGCGCCGCCGAGTTAACCGCTCGAGGTATTTGCGACTGATCGACTTCACCTCGCCCACAGCCTGACAGGCTCATGACAATGGCAATCGCTGGTGCGAAGCACCGAAATATCCGACCCGACAATTTCATTAACATTCCCTTTCCAGGCCGCTTTAAGCGTTCCCGATCCTATCTAGATGTCGCCTTGCTGAGAGGTTTGCTCATCGCGCGGATTGATTATCGTATCGGCCACCAGCGCGGACAGAAGCATTACGCTCTTGATGAGATTCTGCACGGAAAACGAAACGTCCATAATAGTCATGCCGTTAAGCAGGACTCCGACTAGAAGCGTGCCAACAAGAACGTTCCTGACCCCTCCACGTCCGCCTGACAAGCCGATGCCGCCGAGGACCACGACAAGCAATACGTCGTAAACGAGGGTGGAATTATAGATACGTGCGTTAATGCCAGAATACGATGCCGCCATGACGAGTGCCGCTGCAAACGCAATGACACCGCTGATCACATACTGCGCGACGATGACTGGCCTAACCGGCAACCCGGTCAGGCGTGCCGCCTCAGGATTGTCACCGATACTGTAGATGTATCGACCAAAAATAGTCCAACGCAGCAGCAAATGGACAGTGCCTGCCATCAGACCGAATGCAATGATGATAGCGGGAACACCTAACACGGTCCCAAAGCCAAGTGAATTCAACCAGGGAACGTCCGGAGGTGTGTTTTGTGCGTCTGTGCTGAAGAAGAAGGTGCGACCGACACCAAAGACGACCGACCCCATGGCGAGTGTCGTAAAAACAGCTGGAATTTCGGCAAATGCAACGATTGATCCGATGACGAGACCGACAGCGACAACGAAAACAAGACCGATGACCAAAGCTAGTTCAACGTTCATACCAGAACTGGCGAGTTGCAGAGCCGCCGACATGGCAGTCACGAACGTCGCGACAATGGCCAGATCTATTCCGCGCCCGATCACCACGACCGCCATCCCAAGGCTCAGAATCCCGAGGATCGATACGCTGCGGACCAAAGAAATCAGATTGGCTGGCGCGAGAAACTGCTCCAAAGAGACTGCGAAGACCGTGAAAAGAATAACTGCAAGGAGGAATACTACACCCTCCTGACTGATCCGCTTAAACTTAATCATTTAACAGACCTAGGCGAGTAAAAGCTTGTTGCGTCGGGTGTAGCGAAGCTCTTCTCAGCGAGAAAGCCGCCATCTACAGGAAGCGTAACGCCTGTTATGAAATTTGCCCTTTCCGAACAGAGAAATACGACAGCATCGCCGATGGATGTCCCGGTCCCCAAGTCTTTCAGAGCAACAGAGTGCCCCAGTCCGGAAATGAACGACTCGTCTTCAAAATAGGCATCTGTTAACGGAGTTCGTATTGCACCTGGAGCGATCGCATTCACCCTAATTCGGTGAGGGGCAAGATCAAACGCTAAGTTCCGTGTCAGTCCGACGAGCCCATGCTTGGATGCACAATACGCGGGCCTGTTCGAAATCCCTATCAAGCCCGCGACCGAAGTGATGTTGACGATCGCTCCACCCCCCGCGGCGGCCATACGCAACGCCGCCTCTCGAGAGCAATAGAAGGGGCCGTTGAGATTGATTGCAACCACGCGGTCCCACTCAGTGGGTGACAGATCAAGGATGGGCTTGATCTCGCGGATACCAGCGTTATTTACGAGAATATCCGGACTCAAACCGTCATGGTCCAGTTGCTTAAAGCCAGCCGAAACCGATGTAGCGCAAGCGACATCGACCGGTATGCCCAGAACAACCTGAACGCCAACCATGCGGAGCGCCTCTTCTGCGCTATCGACTGCATTCTGATCCTTATCGAATACAATGATGCTGGCACCCGCTGCATTTAATGCGCTGCAGATCGCTAATCCGAGTCCGCCTGATGCGCCCGTAATCACTGCCGCTTTTCCGGTCAGCATAAGCCTCTCCTTATTTGACTATCAAGCGATAGGTCACAAGGGAGGCAGTGTCAAGGTGCGTCGGGCTTAGGCGCTCGTCTTTTCGCGCAGCATAGCTACCAATCGTCGTCCCATTTCATCAGCGGGAATGCGCGCGTTGGGATCAAACCAGACATAAGTCCAGGCAAGCATTCCGAGGAGTGCTAGCCGCCAGATGTTCCTGTCTACGTCGGTTACGAGTGGTAAACTCTCGACTATTTCCGTGAAGTGCTTCTCGAAGCTGTCGCGATGTTGGATGAGGCGTTCACCTAATGGAGCGGGGCGACGACGATGGGTTTCGCCAATAACGATGCTTACGAACGCAGAATGATCGGCGAGGTTCTGCAAATAAGCTGAGGCAGCCTGCTCGAGTCGCGTCCACGGATTCGCTCCCGGGTCGATCGCCGCTACGACGTTAGCAGATATAACCCGAATTGATTCCTCGTGGACAGCGCAAAAGAGCTCTTCCTTAGACTTGAAATGATAATAGAGTGAGCCTGTGAGGATGCCTGTCGAGGCCGCGATGTCCCGCATTGATGTACCATCAAACCCGGTCTCAGCGAAGCGCCGGATGGCAGCGTCAAGAATAACTCCCCGCCGATCTTGGTCCGCCGGTGCGTTGATAAGATCATTGGAAGGGGGACGTCCCACACGGGACTTTATGCGGGGGCGAGGATTCTTCGAGGCGGTCATTTGTTTGGCTGTCCTTTAAGATGCGCTATTTCTTCACACGTGACGACGCGAATGCAATAGCCCTGACTCGCTAACAGAACAATTCACTACCCCGTGAGCGGATCGGAGCTCTCCGTTTCCATTACAGCCGGACTGCCCATTTCTGCTAGCGCGCTTTAGGTTGCAGGCGGATAATCGAAGTATCCCGCCGTTACCCCGCTGTACCACGTCGCTGCGTCTCCTGCGGCCAACGGCACGCCTCGTTTGATCCGCAGCGGCAAATCCGGATTTGCTATGAAGGGGCAACCGATGGAGATCGCGTCAGCCGCGCCCGTATCGATCGCTTGCCGTGCAGATGCCGCGTTATAATCTGAATTGAGAACGAGGCTTCGGATAAACGCCGATCGTATCACAGGCGACGATTTGAGTACGATTGTAAGTCCGGATTCTCGGTCGGCGGAGAGTTCGCGCAATTCCAGAAAGGCGATTTGTACAGGATCGAGTGCTGCATAAATAACGCAGTTGGGATGCACTCCATCATACCCTTGTTCAGGACGGCTGGTGACGGGCAGACGTCGACACGATCAGAACCCAGCTTTTCACCTACCGCCTGTGTGAGCTCGACAAGTAACCGATACGATATTTTCTGCCGTAGGAATTAGTTCGCAGATTGGACCGTCGCGAAGAAACTGGTCGATGAGATAGCCATTGGCTGCATGAAGCTGCACGCCGTCAAATCCCGCTTCATCTGTGCGTGCGGCCGCCGCTGCGAAGTCATCGATAAGGCTGTATTTCAACGATTTCGAGTGATCGAGGCGCGACATATTCCAGTCGACCTTCATACGTGTGAGCAAATCCGGTTGCAGACCTGGGTGACGCCGAGACTGGCAAATCACCCGCTAAGAAGCTCGGATGAACCAGCCTTTCCATATGCCACAGTAGGCGGATGATCCGTCCACCAGATGAGTGCACTTGGGCCGTTATCATTTTCCAGCACTTGATCTGTTCACTTGTCCACAGGCCGGGCGCTTACGGCCAGCCAAGCCTTTCACGGTTAATGCCAATGGCCTCGCTGATGATCATACCGGCCGAGGCACGTTGAGCATAGTAGTGCGCCGTTATGTTTGCCGGAACATGGTCGGCTGTGCATAGTACCCGTGTCGGCGGGGCTATTAATATCCGGTTCGGGCAGTTGGGTGCTCTTATGTGGATCGGGTCAAACAGGTTTGGCATTTGATGTGCCCCCGATAATATCTAGACGCGCCTATGGCTCATCGAGCGACAGTGCTGCACGCCCATAACGCCGGTCCGACCCCAGCGGGTAAATGCCCCTATCGCGCCTTAATATGATAAGGCGCGATAGACGGCAGGTTTGTGTGCTACGCGCTTTCGAAGATCGCTCGGGTGTGTGAAAATTCTCTGAACCCGTGTATACTATGATACCGGCCGATACCGCTGGCGTTGACGCCACCGAAAGGCATGTGCTGATCGAAATAAGTGTAGGCCCAATTGTTGACGCTCGTGCTTCCCGACGACGTCCCGTCAATTACTTTTGCCACATAATCTGCATTCTTTGAGAAAACTGACAGTCCGAGCGGCTTTTCCTTAGCCTCAACGATTCGCAGCGCATCCTCTAGATCTTCATAGGTGATAATGGTCAGGACAGGCCCGAACACCTCCTCAGTGAACAGCGGAGAATCCTGAGGCACATCGACGATAATTGTTGGTTCAATGGTCATCGCCGTGTCGTCGCGTCCCCCACCGAAAACGATCGTCGCCCCGGCAGCTACCGCTGCGTCAAGATATCCGGCGACGCGCTCATAATTGCGTCGGTCCACGAAACGACCCACTTTGCCGCTGTGATAAGTCTCGCCATCGAACAGTGTCGTACGCCAATAAGAGCTCAATGCGTCGACAAACCCGTCGCGCACATCCTTAGGTAACAACACATAGTCTGTCGCCATACAGTTCTGACCGCTGTTGAGAGTGCGACCATCGCCGATCTGTTGGGCGGCCGAGGCGAGGTCCGCTGTTTGGTCGATAAAGGCTGGGTTTTTTCCGCCGAGCTCCAGTGTAACGGACGACAGATGCTTGGCGGCCGCAGACATCATGATCTTACCGACATGGGGACTGCCTGTCATCATCATGTGGTCGAACGGCAGTTCCATCAATTGAGACGCCGTATCGCGCCCACCTTCGAAGACCGCAACCTCGTCTTCCGGGAACACGGCTCGGATGATCCCAGTTACTAACGCGCTGCTGGCAGGCGCCATCTCGGAAGGCTTTACGATGACGGTGTTACCGGCGGCGACCATCGTCGCCAGCGGCACGAGTACAAGATGGACAGGGAAATTCCACGGACCCAAGAGAAGAATGGCGCCGCGCCCTTCATAATGAAGATAGGCATTTGCGCCAGGAACATCGAGATGCGCTGCCACCGGTGTGGGCTGCGCCCAATCGTCCAGCGATTCCAGAATCTCGTCGATGGCCGCGATCGACAGACCGAGATCGAAGGGCATATTTTCCGAGAGCCTGCCGAGATCTGACATGATCGCAGCAGCGACCTCTTCGGTCATTCCCGAGATATGGTCGGCCAACCGCTTCAGGCGGGCCTTGCGATCTGAGATCGAGCTTCTTTTTAGTTCCCATTTTTTCTCCCGGTGAAGGGCAAAAACCCGGGCAATATCTTGATCTGTGGTCATGAGGGGGGGCCTTTCTGGTGGAAGTTAGGTTTCGATCCGCCGATAAAATTTCATATCGAGCTCGTCGGCGAGTAGTTCAGGCAGTTTGGCAAGGAGCGACTGCACGGCCGGGGTGGCGACATGTGCATCGAAGGCGGCCTGGTTCGACCATCGCTCAAACGCCATCCATGTCGCGCCATCAGCCTCGCTGTGATGGATGTCGTACTGAATACATCCCGGCTCGTTCCGGGATCCGGAGATAAGTCCAGTGAGAATCTGTCCCAACTCCTCGGCCCCACCAGGCGTAGCCTTGAAGATCACGATGCTCGTGATTTCCTCGTCCTTGATCATCGGCCGTCCCTCTCTCACTTGGCTTCGCTCCTGAGCGCGGCATTCCGGCTCGCGATATATTGCTTGATTTCCTCTTGTTCGGCGGGCGTCAGCTTCTCGCTGAAATCGGGCATGCCCTGAGACGCGAACCCGCCCGCGAGGATACCCGAAAAGGCATTGAACGTGTCTGCCGACATGTATCGGAGGTCTGGAACCACGCCGCCGCTTATCGCCTCCAGCCCATGGCAAACGGAGCAATGGATCGCGAAGTTCAAGCGTCCATTCGCCAGTTGCGCAGGCGTGATCGATTTGTTCATCGAGAGGATTGGAGGCTTCCCGAGGGGAGGCTTGGGCGGCGGGAGCTTAGCAGTCCCGCCGATCTTAAATACCAGCATCCGGGCATCCGGCCTCACATTGGCAACCAGAGACGCCGGCCCGCCGAACAGCGTATAAGCGCCGCCCCAACCGGCCGACACGGCGACATATTGCACACCCTTGATCCGATAGGTTATCGGCCCCGCGACGACGCCGGTGTTGGTGGGGGCCTCCCACAGTTGTTTCCCGTCCGTGGCGCGATAAGCGACGAAACGGCCATCGCCGGTCCCTTGAAAAACGAGATTGCCCGCGGTCGCCAGCGTACCGCCATTGTACATGGACTTGTAGTCATGGGACCAGACTTGCTTCTGTTTGACCGGATCCCAGGCGATCAGCCGGCCGTGAATACCCTCCTGCATTCGTTTCACATCTTCCGGCTTGCGAAGGTCCAGTTGCTTCGCAGGATCGGCCGGACTGTTGTCTCCGCTCGGACGAGGGGGGGCGACGGCGGGAATTGCGCCGAATTGCATGGACCCGAGCGTCTTGGGCATTTCAGCCCCAGGCACCGACTGCATGTAGGAAGCTGTGAGTTGCGCGGGAATGTAGACCAGCCCGGTCTTGGGGCTGTAGGACATCGGGTGCCAATTATGTGCACCAAATACCGCATTGTTGACCAGTTTTAGCTTGCCATCCTCGTAGCGTACAGCTTCATCGTTGATGATGGGACGTCCAGTCTGTGGATCGATTGCCTTGGCCCAGTTTTGTGGGACGAAGTTTTTCGCCGAAATGAATTGTCCATTCGTTCGGTCGAGCACGTAGAAGAAGCCGTTTTTCGGCGCTTGCATGATGACCTTGCGGAGCTTGCCTTCTATTTCGATGTCCGCCAGAATCATGTGCTGGGATGCGGTAAAATCCCACTCTTCACCAGGAACCTCCTGATAGTGCCAGACATATTTCCCGGTATCGGGGTTGATCGCGACGATAGAAGAAACGAAAAGATTGTCGCCCTTTCCTTGACTTCTAAGATTGCGCCCCCATACGGATGCGTTACCGGTGCCGATGTACAAAAGATTGAGCTTCGGGTCATAGGCCATGCTATCCCAGACAGTGCCGCCACCACCATATTTGGCATATTCCGTGCCGAACCATGTCTTACGAGCCATCGCCATGGCTTCGTCCTCCGGTGGCTTTGCAGGATCGCCGGGAACGGTGTAAAAGCGCCATGCTTCCCTGCCGTTGTTAACGTCATAGGCGGTGATATAGCCGCGCACACCATATTCGGCGCCGCCATTTCCGATAATGACCTTGTTACCGGCGAGCCGGGGAGCGCCGGTGATCGTGTAGTTCTTGTTGTGGTCGATAATCGTGTCCACGCTCCAGACTGACTTGCCTGTCTTGGCGTCTACCGCGATCAAGCGTCCATCCAAGGCGCCAACGATCACCTTCCCTTGCGAAACTGCGACCCCCCGGTTTACAACGTCACAGCAGGCGCGGCCCGCGATCGACCGATCGACACCAGGATCGAATGCCCAAAGTTCCTTGCCGGTTTCGGCGTCGAGTGCGTAAACGATGCTCCAAGGACCGGTAGTGTACATTACGCCGTCAACTACGATTGGCGTTGCCTCCAGTCCCCGGTCTGGATTAATTTTGTAGCTCCAAGCCAAGCCCAGTTGCGCGACGTTCGACTCATTAATGGCATCAAGGCGGCTAAAGCGTTGTTCGCCAGCCGTTCTGCCGTGCAACGGCCAATCATCGCCCTCGCCAGTGGATTCGGTCGGATCGGATGAAGCTGTCGATCCCGCACTGCAGGACTGAAGCAAGGCACCGGCTGTCAGCATGGCGGCCGAAAGCCAAACCGTCGATAACACATGCTTACATTTCATCCTGAGGCTCCCCATTTTGGTATTTTGTCGATATATAAGACGATCGATTGATAGTCTACATATCTTAAGGCCTGAACTGTGCGCAAGCAATTTTGAGCAAAAAGGAAGATATCGCATACTTATGAGGTATTGATGGAAGCTTGCTCGCGCGAGTTGACATCGGCCAAGGTATATGCCAACTAACTATCAAGCGATAGGCCAAATAGAAAGCTAGTTTGGCACTATCGAAAGGATCCAACAAGGAGGGGAATATGCGTTACTTGAAAACCTTTGCCGTTAGTGCGAGCCTTGCCGCGATTGCCATGTCAACGTCGGCTACGGCGCAGGAAGCTGTGGCTGATCAGGATAGTTCCCAAGGCGTCGGAGCGCCTACTGAGGCAACTTCCGCCACTGGGCTGCAGGATATCGTCGTGACTGCCCAGCGTAGATCGGAGAACCTGCAACGAGTTCCGGTAGCAGTCACGGCAGCATCGCAAGCCCAGTTAACGACCGCCGGTATCACAAATAGCCTGTCGGTTGGGCGGTTGGTTCCTAGCACTAAGATCAAGGAATTTGGAGGACGCCCTAACGTATTTATTCGCGGTGTCGGCCTGAACGATTTCAGCTTTAACTCAGTTAGCCCCATCGCGATGTACCGAGACGATGCCGTGATAACAAATGCGGGATCTCAGAACTTCCCGTTGTTTGATCTCGCTCAGGTTCAAGTTCTGCGTGGCCCTCAAGGAACGCTGTTTGGAAAAAACACGACGGGTGGTGCCATCCTGTTCACTTCCAAGTTGCCCGATGATGAGTTTGAGGGGAATGGCAGTCTTGACTATGGCCGCTATAATCTTGTTCGCATTCAAGGCGGCGTAACAGTCCCCCTTGCTGACGGCCTTACCAGCCGCATTTCGACCTTTGTGGAAAAGCGCGATGGAGATAACAGAAACATATTCACAGGCGATCGCGTAGGGCAGTTGGATCGGACGTCCGTGCGCGGCATAATTCGCTACCACCCCGATACTTCCTTGGACGCAGTTTTGACCGCCGGTTACAATCGCGATAAAGGCGATTACCGCATGGCGAAAAATGTCGGCTTACTTCCTGGCGGGGTCGACGCTAGCGGCTTTGCGGACCCACAACCAAATAATCCACACATTCTGAGCTACAATTATCAGGAGCCCAAGAATGTTGAGGACAAATACGCAATTTTCAATTTGGGCTATAAATTTGGACCCTTTGGCGTAAAGTCAATTACGGCATACGACCACTCCGACGCAAAAATCCCTTGCGACTGCGATGGCGGCCCGGCCACACTTGCCTATCACCGAATAGGCCCTGTTACAGCAAAGGAATTTAGCCAAGAACTCCAGCTCACGTACACAGGTGGCGGTCACGAAGCCCTGCTTGGGCTCTATTACGATAACTCAAAGTCGCGCGACTTTAGCGTTATCGGGCTTTCCCCCAGTTTCTTCGTCGGCTACGATATCTTTGTCCACACGAAGAGCTATGCGATTTTTGGACAGGATGCATGGTCGATCACAGACCGCCTGACTTTAACAGGAGGTTTGCGCTACACGTGGGATAAATATGACGGAACCCATCGGGCTGATATTGTTACCGGCGTCGACACTCCGACTGAACAGCCTGTCGGGCCGTTCCTTCCGCCAGTGGCTGGCAATGCTAAATTCAGCTATCTATCCTGGCGCTCGACACTTAATTATCGCCTTTTTCCCGAGGTCAACATCTACGCTTCGGCAAATCGCGGGCAAAAGGCTGGTCTCTTTGGTTTCAATAAGGTCTTTGATCCCAATGCCCGCAACCTCGTCAGTCCTGAAAAGCTTACCAGCTTCGAAGCAGGTATTAAGACTACGCTGTTTGATCGTCATCTCCGACTGAACGGGTCGGTTTTTCATTATAAATATGATAACCTTCAGGTCGTGAGTGTCAGCACGCAAGTTGCTGGCGGCTTGCCGATCACTCAGCTGCAGAACGCGGCTAAAGCAAATATAAGTGGTGTTGAGCTAGAAGCCAGCGCCAGTTTGTTTGATCATTTAACTTTATCTTCGAATTTTGGATTTCTCTCAGCAAAGTATAAGAGTTTTCCGAATGGTGCTATAGATCCATCAGATGGATCGATTGTTTCTTATTCTAATAATCGCTTACCTAATGCTCCAAAATTTACCAACTCCTCTTCCATTGACTATGATCCGCCAATCTCGAATGAACTCAAGGCGCAGTTGCACGTTGACTATGCTTATACTAGCCTCCAATACTATAACTCGGCAGAAGACAAGGCCATTAGCAGCCGCAAAGGTTATGGGCTCGTCAATGCGCGCGTCGGAATTGCCGAGGCGGATGATCGCTGGAGCGCGTCGGTTTGGGTTCAGAACCTCACCAATAAGAAGTATGTCTACGAAGTCACGGATTCGAGCTTCGCTGGCATTCGAAACGACTTTTACGGGGAATTGAGAACTTACGGTCTGACGCTGGCTTATAAGTTCTAAAAGTATCGCTCCCTTCTGCTAATTGCGCAACTTGCGGGATCGGTCGCAAGGCCGTTCCCGTCCCTTTTTTTACAATTATAAATACAGCCGCAATCTGCTAGAGATTGGGTTATTGTATACGAATTTGACAATCAGCGTAAGACTATACAATTTCGGATGCGATACCAGAATGGCGAGTAACTCTGACAATCAAAATCGAGAAGATTGGTCGTTAAATTTGGCGTCACATTCTTGGACCAAGTCCTAGTCAGCACCGCAACCTGAATGTAAATTCCAGCAAGACCATTGAAACAATCATGACATTGGATGATAAAAGTGAGTGTGTTATCCGATAATAATATCGAAGTTAGAAAGTAGTGAGTCCAAGGCAATTTAAATATATAAATATCAGGGTGCTTGCAGATTATTTCTGGAATTGTCTCAAAGTAAATCTCAATCTATACCGGAATTGTATATATCTAATTAAAATAGTTATGATCATAATTTGAAAATTCATAAAATATAAAAAAGCGTTTATCGATACAGCACGGTCAGTTCTAAAGTGTGACAATCGAAAATGATCGAACTCCGCCAGCTTCGCTATCTCGTTGCGGCCTCTGAAGCGGGGAGCTTCAATCGGGCAGCGCGCAAGCTCGGGATCAAGCAGGCAACGTTGAGCCGCCATATATTGCAGGTCGAGCAGCGACTGGGGATGATTATTTTCGACCGCACAACGCGTGGCGCGGTGCCCACAAGTGATGGCGCAAACTATCTGCTCGGCGCAAAACGCCTTGTCGGTGAGTTCGATCAACTCAACCACTGGGTGCGGCAGAAGAAAGATGGCATCATCGGCCAGATCGCCATCGGCTTTCATACGTCGATTTCGGCGGGTAATCTGCGCGCGACCCTCGCCGCCTTCAAATCCGCCAACCCCGATTTGCACATCGACTATGTCGAACGCGACCGCGCGCATCTGCTGCGCGATGTCGAATGCGGGATGCTGGATATCGCCATATTGTTAGGCGAGGTGCCGGAGCACGGCCTCAGGCACCAAACCCTGTGGAGCGACCGGATCATCGTCGTGATGCCTGAGGACCACCCTCTGTCCGCAAAGGATCAGATCGCCTTTCC
>ERZ724517.1710-NODE-1710-length-11897-cov-6.326212_pt1 | contig 11897 bp, 8 predicted proteins | sample MGYA00376050_ERZ724517 | MGnify/ENA primary metagenome ERZ724517 (study PRJEB28724, sample SAMN07190886) | activated sludge metagenome | isolation source: activated sludge of sewage treatment plant in Hong Hong | place: USA: Christiansburg, Virginia | collected... | reverse complement strand
TGCGGGGATGACGTGCTGTCATCCCCGCAGCTGTCCTGTCACCTCAGCTAGCGGCCTTCGGCCAGCTCGCGTCGATGTTGTTCAGCGTGACGTCGAGGTCCTGAGTACCGGAGATCCACTTGATGGGCTCGGTCCAGAAGGTCCCTGCGCCGACCTTGGCCGGCATGAGGTCCGACCCGTCGAAACGAGCGGCGCTCGACTTGTAGAGAACGTCGCTGGCGATCTTCTGCAGCATCTTGCTCGGGTAGAGCGTGACGTCGAAGGACTTGTGCGGCGAGAAGTAGCCGGCCTTGCCGACCTCGACGCCGTTGTCCTTGCTGGCGATGAAGTTGCGCAGCTTGAGCGTGTTGGCGTCGTTGTTGAACGCGGTCGCCAGGTCGCCACCGGTCAGGACCGGGTTGTTGCCAGCCTCCTTGGCCGGGAAGGCGACGACGCCGATCTCGGTGTCAGCCTTGGCCAGGACGGTGTCAGGGAAGCCACCCTTGCCCGCGATGAACGTGGCCTGCTTGAACAGGTGGCACGCCGGGGGGGTGTCGAACAGGACGTTGCCACCGGTCTGGAAGTTCGTCGCCGCGATGGCCTTGGTGCCGCCGCGGACGTTGCCCTCGGTGAAGGCGATCTTCTGGAAGTAGTCCCAGGCCGGCTTGATCTCGGGGCTGTTGAACTTCAGCGTGCCAGCGACCCACTTGTCGTAGTTCTCCGGGCCGGCGAAGCGCAGGACGAGGTCCTCGATCCAGTCGGTGATCGGCCAACCGGTGGCGCCACCGGACTCAGCGGCGATGCACCACGGGGTCTTGCCGTCGGCCTTGATCTTCTCGGTCAGGGCGTCGAGCTCGGCAAGGGTCGTCGGGGCCTTGTAGCCGGCGGCGGCGAAGACTGGCGCGTCGTACCACAGCAGCGACTTGACGCTGACCGCGGAGGGCAGGCCGTAGACCTTGCCGTCGGTGCAGGTGCCGGCGCCGACGAAGCCGTTGACCAGGGTGGCCTTGGCGGAGGTGACGGTTGCGTCGTCATAGGCGAGGACCTTGCCCTGCTTGGCCAGGTCGCACATCACGCCGGGCTGCGGGAAGAGGCCCACGTCCGGCGGGTTCCCACCCGCGACGCGGGTCTTGATCTCGGTGTCCCACGATCCAGCCTTGGTGAACTTGATCGTGAAGCCGCTCTTGTCGGCGAAGGCCTTGAGGTCCTTCTGGAAGGCGGTCTCCTGCTCGTTGCCGAAGCCGTACATCACCTCGACGGTGGCCTTGCCGGCTCCCGCGGCCGTGCCCGTGGCAGCAGTCGTCGTCGTGCCACTCGAGCCCAAACAGCCCGAGGTGAGCAGCGCGATCGCGGCTGCTCCTGTGGCTGCCTTGGCGAAGGTACTCCTGCGCATACGTTTGACTCCCTTGTCTACTTACGGGATGGAGTGACACAGCTTCGGCTACCCGTAGCCGCTGCTGGTGGCTTGCTCCCGCGCGTCTGTGGAGGCTACGGAGGGTTCCGAAGAGCACCCCATAGATGAACCGACTGATACGCCCGGACGGTCTCCCGACCGGTCGGCCCCACGTGTCCGAGGGCATGGCCGACTCTGCCGTGTAAACGCTTTCCCGTCAAGAGTCATGGCCGGTGTTTATCGCCTTGTTATGCGTCGAGCCCGCGCCTTCGCACGGGCCGAGCAACGCCGTCAGCGACGTCATCACCGACGTCATCGCAGAGGTGCGTCGAGCGCCGAGACTCAGGTCGATCCGAGATACTAGGCCCCGCTAGCCGGGCCGGCGATAGCGGCCACCACATGGCTCCAGGTGGCGCCGGACCCGTCGCGCCGACCCGTCGCTGCCGGCAGGTCGACCGGCCCTCCGTTGGCTGCGGCCGCCCGCGCCGGCACCGAGCCGGCCCAAGCCAGCACCAAGGTGTCCTCGCCCTTGAGGAATCGGTGCGCTCGCACCCCTCCCGTGCCGCGCCCCTTGGCCGGGTACTCGGCATACGGAGTCACCTTGATGGCCCCCGCCTGGGTGCCGGGGAGGGCTCCCGAGGTGCCGCTCGCGGTGACGACCAACCCGTCCCGAGTGGGGTCGACCACTCCGAAGAACAGCGCCCTGGCCGCGGGATCCAGCCGGATTCCGGCCATGCCCGCGGCGGCTCGGCCTTGCGGCCGCACGCTTCCGGCGGAGAACCGCAGCAGTTGCGCGTCACTGGTGAGGAACACCAGGTCGATCTCGTCGCTGGAGGTCGGGGCGGCACCCACCACCTGGTCGCCGTCGCGCAGGGCGATGAGCTCCCACGACGGTCGGGCGGGGTGGTCGGTGACCACGCGCTTGACGACGCCCGAGGCCGTCCCGAGGGCCAGCACGGGGGAGTCCGGCGCAAGGGATGCGAGGGTCACCGGCTGCTCGTCCCGACCCAGCTCGAGGTATGCCGCCAGCGGAGCACCGCCGGACAGATGGGGGGAGTCGGCGGTCGGGGGGAGCGTCGGCAACTCAAGAACCGAGAGGCGCAGCATCCGGCCCAGGCTCGTGACGAGACCGACCTCGCCTCGGGCGGTGGCCCGCACCGCGCCGATGATGACATCGTGCCGGGCCCGCCCCCCTCCGGTCGGGAGATCGTCGGCTGATGTCGTGCGGGCCAACAGGCCGGTTGAGGAGAGCAGCACCCAACACGGGTCGTCGGCGATCTCGAGGACCGCGCTCTGGCCCCGGGCAGGGGCCGCGGCGGTGACCCCGGCGACGGCGCCAGCCGACTCCAGCAGCACCGTGCGCCGCGGGGTGGCGTGCGCCTGGGCGACCTCGGCCAGCTCGTCGGAGACCGTGCGCCGCAGCAGTCGCTCATCGGACAGGACCGCCCGCAGGGCCTCGATCTCCGAGCGCAACTGCTCCTGCTCCTTCTCCAACTCCAGCCGGGAGAACTTCGTCAACCGGCGCAGTTGGAGCTCAAGGATGTAGGTCGCTTGCGCCTCCGACAGGTCGAATACACCCATGAGGCGGGCGCGTGCCGTCGCCGTGTCATCGGCCGCCCGGATGAGCTGGATGACCTCGTCGATGTTGAGGATGGCGACGACGAGCCCATCGACCAGGTGCAGACGCTCCTCGCGCTTGGCCAGTCGGTGGGCGGTGCGTCGCCGGACGACGCCGATTCGGAAGTCGACGAAGACCGACAGCAACTCGACGAGCCCGAGCGTGCGCGGCTGGCCCTCGACGAGCGCAACGTTGTTGATCCCGAATGAGTCCTCCATCGGTGTCAGTCGATAGAGCTCCTCAAGCACCGCCTCGGGTACGAAGCCGCTCTTCACCTCGATGACCAACTGCAGCCCGTTGCTGCGGTCGGTGAGGTCCTTGACGTCGCTGATCCCCAGCAGCCGCTTGCTCTGGACCTGGTCGCGGATCTTCTCGATGACCTTCTCGGGCCCGACGAGATAGGGCAGTTCGGTGACGACGATCCCGCGGCGGCGGGGGGTGATGTTCTCGATCCGCGCGGTGGCGCGCGTGCGGAAGGTCCCGCGCCCACCGGCATACGCCTCCCGTATGCCGTCCAACCCGACGATCCGTCCGCCGCCGGGCAGATCGGGGCCGGGGACGAAACGCATGAGGTCATCGAGGGTCGCGTCGGGGTGCTCGATGAGGTGGCGCGCGGCGCCGATGACCTCGCCGAGGTTGTGCGGCGGCATGCTCGTAGCCATGCCGACGGCGATCCCGCTGGCGCCGTTGACGAGCAGGTTGGGGAACGCCGCGGGCAACACTTCGGGCTGGGTCTGGGTGTCGTCGTAGTTGGGGACGAAGTCGACGGTGTCCTCATCGAGAGCCGCCACCATGAGCATCGCCCCGGGCGCCATCCGGGCCTCGGTGTATCGCGAGGCGGCCGGGCCGTCATCGAGCGAGCCGAAGTTGCCGTGCCCGTCGACCAGGGGCAGCCGCATCGAGAACGGCTGGGCCAGCCGCACGAGGGTGTCATAGATCGCGCTGTCACCGTGCGGGTGGTACTTACCCATCACCTCGCCGACGATCCGGCTGGACTTCACGTGCGGGCGCTCGGGCCGAAGTCCCAACTCGCTCATCCCGAAGAGGATCCGTCGTTGCACCGGCTTGAGGCCGTCGCGGGCATCGGGCAGGGCTCGGGCATAGATGACGCTGTAGGAGTACTCGAGGAAGGCGGCCTTCATCTCCTCGGCGACGTCGATGTCGACGATCCGCTCGACGACGTCCTCGCCATCGGGGGGCTGGGTGGTGGTGCGACGGGCCATGCCGGGCTGGGCTCCTGCGAGTGGGTCGGCGGATCAACGCCCCATCCTCTCCCACGGCGCCCACGCGGCATACCTGCGACACGAGGGTTCCCGCGCCCGGTCCTCTCACGGCCCCCACGCGCCCCCTGACACGGAGATAGCGCTCGCACGGTCATGTGTGGGGGGTTTGAGGCCGCGGAAGGACGGAAAAGTGGCCATGCGAGCGCTATCTCCGTGCAGGGCGGGAGGGGTCAGGCGCGCCGGAGTCAGGGGAGTGGGTCGTGGACCCCGAACCGGCCCCAGTGCGCGACCTCGTCCAGGCCGCGGCGCCCGCGGGCCAGGCTGGGGCTCGCCGGGTGGGGCACGGCATACCCGAGGCTGATGACCCCGACGAAGCGGCGGTCATCGGGGATCCCCAGGGCAGAACGGACCTCGGTATGCCGCGTCGGCGGCACCCCGAAGAAGCAGGCTCCCAGCCCTGCATCGACCGCGGTGAGCAGGGCGAGCATCGCCGCCATGCCGGTGTCGACGTCCCAATAGGGGACCGGCCAGCGCGCCGGGTCGCGGTCGGTCCAGCCCTTGTCGGGCTGCGCGTAACGCTCGAGGTATCGCTCGGGGTCGGACAGACACAGGATGAGGGCGGGCGCGGTCGCCATCCCGGCCAGCCATGTGTCCGGCGGTTGATCGCCCGTCGTCGCCGACCAGAAGGTCGCCCGTTCCTCGGGGGAGCGCAGCACGAGGAAATCCCAGCCCTGGCTGAAACCGGCACTGGGAGCTCGGATGGCGGCCCCCAGGCAGGCGAGCACGGCCTCGTCCGGCACGGGCCGGTCAGGGTCGTAGCGACGGATCATCCGGCGGCCACGGATCGCGCGAGAAAGCTCCATGACCTCGCATGCTGCCACCCCGCAGGGAACCCGTGACCCCTTGGCGTGGGAACATGTGGGCGTGTCCAGCAAGCACGGCCAACACCGGCACCCGTTGCCGGACGAGCCGACCTCGCCCGAACCCGTCGGTGGCGGCGACGAACACCCACCCGGCTATCCGTTCGAGTGGGAGGCGGATGTCGTCCTCAGTGACGGCTCGGTGGCGCATGTGCGGCCGATCAGGCCGTCCGACGACGAGCGCATCCGGGTCTTTCATGCCGGGCAGAGCGAGGAGTCGATTTACCTGCGCTTCTTCGCACCGTTGCGCGAGTTGTCCGACCGTGACGTCCAACGGTTCACCGTCGTCGACTACGACGAACGGGTCGCCCTCGTCGTGATGCATCGGGACCTGATCATCGGGATCGGGCGTTACGACAAGATCGACGACACCAGGGCCGAGGTCGCCTTCAACGTGTCGGATGCCTTCCAGGGCAAGGGAATTGGCTCGATCCTATTGGAACACCTGGCGCTGGTCGGCCTCGACGGCGGGGTCACCCGCTTCGTCGCCGAAGTGCTCCCGCAGAACCGTCGGATGATCAACGTCTTCAAGGAGGCCGGCTACAACGTCAAGCACCGGCTCGAGGACGGGGTCATCTCGCTGTCGTTCGACATCAGCCCGACGGCCACGTCGACGGCCGTGCGTTATGCCCGCGAGCACCGTTCGGAGGCGATCAGCGTCGGGGGCATCCTCACGCCGCGTTCGGTCGCCGTCGTCGGTGCGAGCAGGCGCGAGTTCTCCATCGGACACACCTTCCTCAAGAACCTCGTCGAGGGGGGTTTCACTGGGCAGGTGTATGCCGTCAACCCCAACGCCAAGCGCGTGATGGGGCTCAAGTCCTACCGCACGCTGGCCGACGTCCCCGGCCTGGTCGACCTCGTCGTCGTCGCTGTGGCCGCGCCCGACGTCATCAACCTCGTCGACGAGTGCGCGGCGAAGGGCGCCCGAGCGATCGTCGTGCCGTCGGCTCACTTCGCTGAGGACGGCGAACAGGGGTGGAAACTCCAGACCAAGTTGCGCAAGAAGGCCCGTCGGGCCGGGCTGCGGGTCATCGGGCCCAACTCCTTCGGCATCATCAACAACCACCCCGACGTGCGGCTCAACGCGTCGCTCGCGCCGCAACTACCGCCGCGCGGCTCCTTCGGGCTCTTCGCCCAGAGCGGTGCCCTCGGCATCGCGGTTCTCGCCTCAGCCGCCCGTCGGGGGTTGGGCGTCTCGGTGTTCGCCTCTGCAGGCAACCGGGTGGACCTTTCGGGCAACGACCTTATGCAGTACTGGATCGAGGACGCGTCCACCGATGCTGTGGGTCTCTACGTCGAATCCATCGGCAATCCGCGCAAATTCGTCCGCATCGCCCGCTCGCTCGCGGCCGCAAAACCGGTCATCGTCGTCAAGTCCGCAGGCAGTCGACTCGGGTCGGCACCGGGTCACCTCACCCGCAAGATGAGTGTCGGCACGGAGGCGTTCGACGCGCTGTTGCGCCAGTCGGGCGTCATCCGCACCGAGAACATCCATCAACTGTTCGACGTCGCCCAACTCGTCGTTCACCAGGAGCTTCCGGCCGGTGATCGCGTCGCTGTGGTCACCAATTCCGACGCACTGGGTTCGCTGACGACGCAGGCTGCCCAGAGTTGGGACCTCAAGGTCACCCACGGGCCGGTCTCCGTTGCCCCCGAGGCGGGCGCCGAGGAGTTCGCGCTCGCGTTGCGGGCGGCCTTCGATGACCCCGGGGTCGACTCGGTGATCGCCTCGTTCATCCCCCCCATCTACACCGACGACGAGTTGGTCGCCGCGGCGGTCCGGGATGAGGCCGGACGCAGCACCAAGACCTGCACGGCCACGTTCCTCGGCATGCGCGGCGTCACAGAGCAACTGACCTTGAACACCCCCGGCGAGCGCCCTCGGGTGGTCCCGGCATACCCCATGCCTGAAGACGCCGTGCGAGCGGTGGCGGCGGCAACTCGCTACGCGCAGTGGCGGGCTCGCGACAAGGGCACGCTCGTGGCCCCCTCGGGGATCGAGAAGGGTGTCGTCGAGGAGCTCATCGACAATGTCCTCACCGACAGCCCCGACGGGAGGGCACTGACCGAGGATGAGTGCATCCAGGTGCTCGCGGCATACGGCATCGGCTTGTGGCCCGCCGACTTGGTTCACAACGCCGACGAGGCGGTCGAGGCGGCCGAGCGGCTCGGATATCCCGTCATCCTCAAGGTGATTGCGCCGGCGCTGCGCCACCAGGTGGGCGTGACCGGAGTCCGTCCCGACCTCTCCTCACCCGAGGCAGTGCGCGATGCCCATGCGTCGCTGACCAACCGGCTGGGCGCCTTCGTGGCCGACCGGTTCGCCGTCCAGCGGATGTCACCTCCGGGAGTGTCCTGCGTCGTCGGCAGCACCGAGGACCCGCTCTTCGGCCCCGTCGTGTCGTTCTCGATCGCCGGCCCGCCCACTGATCTGCTCGGCGACATCGGCTACCGCATCCCGCCGTTGACCAACGTCGATGTCGACGACCTGATCTTTTCGGTCAAGGCTGCCCCGCTGCTCACTGGCCATGGCGGCAAGGAACCGATCTACCTCGATGACCTGCGTGATCTCATCGCCCGAGTGTCGACGCTCGCCGATAACCACTCGACGCTGGCGTCGGTGTCGTTGCAACCGGTGAACTGTTGGGGCGCAGGGGTCGACGTCCTCGGGGCCGAGATCTTCGTGGCCCCGGCCATGACCCGCAAGGACGCCAGTCGCCGCGCGATGACCTGACCGAGGCGGCCATGGGAGAGAATGGCCATCATGCGTAAGGTTCCCCGTGAGGTGCCCGGTTTCAGCCTGCCCGTCGAGCTGAGGTCGGACATCCAGCACGCCGGTTACTACCCGGCCCTCGTGGCCGACGTGGTCGGCGCCACCCTTGCCGGTGATGTCGTCCAGGCCCACTTGGTCCACCAGGAGACGACCTTCGACCAGGACTCCGTCCGCCGGCACATCACCGTTCTCGTCCTCACGGCGACCAAACTCGTCGTCGTCCATGCCGACGATCACGACGACCACCACGAGCGCGCCGTCGCGACGGCGACGAGTGAGAGCATCCCGTTGGCTGCGGTGCGCGGGGTCATGCTCGCCCACGTTGTGGCCAATCCCGATGCCTACGTGCCGGGTTCGCTCGGTCGGGAGATCACCCTGACACTGGGCTGGGGGGCCGTGAGCCGCCTGGACGTCATGCCTGCTTCGTGCGGTGACCCGCAGTGTGAGGCCGACCATGGCTTCGAGGGGACACTCGCGGCCGACGACATCTCGCTGCGCATCAGCGCCGACGCCGATGGCGACGCGGCCCTGGCCCGCGCGCTCCACTTCGCCTCGGCGCTGTCGGCGACGATCGGCCGCTGAGGTGGGTTCTGCGCCGCCGGCCCTCCCGGTCGGGGCCGGGACCCTGTCGGCGGTCCTTCCGTCGGTCTTGGCCTCCCTCGGGTCGCCCCGGTATGCCGCCCGCCCCCTGATCCCGCTGACCCCCGCCCGTCGCGCTGTCGTCGTCCTGGTCGACGGCTTGGGTGACACGCTCGTCCGCCGCCGGGCCGGTCACGCGCCGTTCCTGCGGTCCGGGCTCGCCGCGGCATACCGATTGACGTGTGGGTTCCCATCGACGACGGCGACGTCGATGGGCAGTTTCGGGACCGGGCTGCCTCCGGGGGCGCACGGCCTGGTCGGTTACGAAGTGCTCGTCCCGGGCGCGACGCCCGAGACCGACCGCATCCTCAACGAGCTCAGTTGGGACGACGGGCCCGACCCGTTCACCTGGCAGCCCGAGCCGACGGTCTTCGAGGCCGCTGAGGCCGAAGGAGTGGCCGTCACGCGGGTCGGTCCCGGCTTCTTCGACGGTTCGGGGCTGACCAACGCGGCGCTACGCGGGGGCCGGTTCCGCGCGGCATACCAACTCGCGACCCGCGTCGACGAAGCCCTCGCCGCGGTCCGAGCGACCCCGCGCGCTTTGGTTTACCTCTACTGGGGCGACGTCGACAAGCTCGGCCACGTCCATGGCCCGAGCTCGCCGGAGTGGGGCGCGGAGGTCGAGCGGGTTGACGCCGAGTTGCGCCGGCTGGTGGCCTCCGTCCCCTCCGATACGGCCGTCTATGTCACCGCCGACCACGGGATGGTCGAGGTTCCGTTCGCGGACCGGATCGATCTCGCGGTCGAGCCGCGGCTGCTTGACGGGGTCCGGCACGTCGGGGGCGAACCCCGTTCGGTGCAGCTCTATTGCGCGCCAGGCGCCGCCCAGGACGTGTCTGAGACATGGCGGGAGCGCCTCGGGGAGAACGCCACGGTGATCAGCCGGTCCGAGGCCATCGAGGCTGGGCTCTTCGGCCCAGCGGGGTCCGTGGCCGATCGGGTGTTGCCACGCATCGGCGATGTCTTGGTCAACTGCCTGGGCAGCATGGCCGTCGTCGATTCGGTTCGGATGCGACCGGAGCTCATCGCCCTGTTGGGGCTGCACGGCTCGGTCAGCGAGGACGAAATCGCGATCCCGCTGTTCCAGTGGCCCGCCCGCACGGCATAGGGTCGGGCGTCGTGGCCGAGTTGGTGTTCTTTTCCGGGACGATGGATTCCGGCAAGTCGACCCTCGCCCTGCAGATGGAGCACAACCACCGGGCGCGGGGTAAGGGCGGGTTGATCTTCACCAAGCACGACCGTGCGGGTGAGGCGGTCGTGTCCTCGCGCCTGGGGTTGTCCCGGCGGGCCATCGAGGTCACCGACACCCTGGACTTCTGGGACACCGTCGTCGGCTTCGTGACCGAGGGTCACCGGGTGGACTTCGTCGTGTGCGACGAGGCGCAGTTCTACACGCCCCGGCAGATCGAGCAACTGGCGAGGATCGTCGACGAGATGGGCGTGGACGTCTTCGCCTTCGGCATCATGGCGGACTTCCGGACGGAGCTCTTCCCCGGGTCGCGCCGCTTGGTTGAGCTTGCCGACCGAGTCCAGGTGCTGCAGGTCGAGGCGTTGTGCTGGTGCGGCGTCCGCGCGACCCACAATGCCCGCGTCATCGACGGGGAGATGGTCATCGAAGGTGACCAGGTGGTGGTCGGCGACACGGCCAAGGGCAGTGGGGTCGTGGAGTACGAAGTGCTCTGCCGGCGCCACTACATGCGTCGGATGACCTCGCACGCGGCCCGCGCCGCGGCGCTCTCTCCGGACGTTCTGCCCTTCGACGTCGCGCGCCAGGACGGCTGACCCGCGCCCGCGACGGCCGCGTTAGGCGTTGGGGTCCTTGGGCTTGGTCCCGAAGACGATGTCGTCCCAACTCGGCACCGAGGGTCGACCGGAGCGCCGAGGGGTATGCCGTGCCACCGCCGGTTCCGGGGAAACTTCCTCGACCTCTACTTCAGGTTTGCGGTCCTGGCGAGGTTCGATGGCCGGTTCGTGCTTGGGCTCGGAGTCCGGCTCGGTGGAGTCGGTACTGGAGTCGGGACCGGGCGCGATGGCAAGCTCCGGAGCGGGTGGGCGAGGGACCGTGGGGGTCACCGCGACGGGCCGACGCTCTTCAGCGGCGGCGACGTCGCTCGGGATGGTTTCAACGGTGTCGACGTGGTCGTCGGGGGGCGACTGCACGGCATCGCCCAAGGGCAGGGCAGCCACCGGCTCCAACCCGCGACGGCGGGACCCGCGGCGAGACCGGGCCGCCGAACGCTCACGCATCGCCGTGACGAGGTCGACCGGGTCGTCGGCCCGAGAGCGGCGTCCGGCCGCATCCAGTCCGCCGTCGGCTTCGACGTCGTAGACCGGTGCTTCACGCGGGACCGGGGTTGCCGCAGGTTCGTCCTCGCTGAGCCAGCGGGCCTCATCGTCCTTGGCATGCAGCGAACGGCTGGCGACATCGAAGGCCCAGGTGCCCTGGCGCACCCGCCCACCGGCGCTGAAGTTGACCGCGACCGTCCACTCGGGTCCTTCGCGGCGCCAGGCGTCCCACTCGATCGAGTCGGCCTCGACGCCGCGGGCGGTGAGTCGATCGGCGACGCGTTGGCCCAGCGTGGTCGAGGGGCCGGATCCGCCGCGTTGCCGCAACCGCACCGCCCGGCCGAGGCCGGCGACATACTCCCGCTCGGCGAGGATCGGGCCTTCGTACTTGTGGACCTTCTCGACCGTCCACCCGGAGCGCTCGGCGACCTCATCGGCGGACATCCCCGCCCGGACCATCGCCTGCACGTCGCGTGGTCGCATGCCGCCCTCGATCTCGATCTGCAGTTGTCCCAGCCGAGGACGGTCACGGCGGGCCGCAGCCCGCAACGACTCGTCGAGCGGGACCCGGAATCGGGCGCCGTCGACGCTGGCGAGCAAGAGGTGCCCGCCGTCGTCGTCAACGCCGATCAACCGCAGGTCCTGCATGCTCACTCCATGGGTCGGCTGGGGACGTGTCGTCACGACTCTCTCATTCGAACCGAGGTCTGCGAAGCGGCCACGCCGGACCGTTACCGTGGACCTCACCATGACGCCGATCCCAGACACGACCGGGCACCTGCCCGTCCCATCCATTGACGACCTGTCCGTTTTGGAGGTATTGGCGCTCACCCTGGCTCACGAAACCGGTCAACTGGTCCACGAGGGGCGACCGGCCGACCTGGCCAACACGACAGGGACCAAGACGTCGGACACCGATCCGGTGACCGTCATGGACACCCGTGCCGAGGAGCACCTCCGGCGCCGGTTGAGGGCGGCACGTCCCGACGACGGTCTGCAGGGGGAGGAGGGCAGCTCGATCCCGTCCCGCAGCGGGCTCACCTGGGTGGTCGATCCCATCGACGGC
>ERZ724517.1707-NODE-1707-length-11904-cov-3.483754_pt1 | contig 11904 bp, 12 predicted proteins | sample MGYA00376050_ERZ724517 | MGnify/ENA primary metagenome ERZ724517 (study PRJEB28724, sample SAMN07190886) | activated sludge metagenome | isolation source: activated sludge of sewage treatment plant in Hong Hong | place: USA: Christiansburg, Virginia | collected... | reverse complement strand
AGGGCTTTGCCGTGCCGATCGGCGAACGCACCTACGACAAGGCGCCGATTTCGGAAACGGAGGAACGCTGACGTGGATACCCCGATAAAGAAGAAACTTCGTGTTGCCACGACCTCGCTGGCAGGCTGTTTCGGCTGCCATATGTCGTTTCTCGATATTGACGAGCGCCTGTTCGATCTCGTCGAGCTGATCGAGTTCGACCGCTCGCCGCTGACCGACATCAAGGAGGTTGGCGATTGCGATCTCGGCATCATCGAAGGCGGTCTGTGCAATGCCGAGAACGTGCATATCCTGCGCGAGTTCCGCGCTCGCTGCACCAAGCTGGTCGCGCTGGGCGCCTGTGCGGTGAATGGCGGGCTACCGGCACAGCGCAACCATCTCAAGCTCACAGAGATACTGGAAGAGGTCTATCACACCAGCCCGGGGCTGGCGAACGGCCTGGTTCCCAATGATCCGGAGCTGCCGCTGCCGCTGAACAAGGTGCATCCGCTGCACGAAGTGGTGAAGATCGACTGGTTCATTCCCGGTTGCCCGCCTTCCGGCGACGCGATCTGGAAAGCCTTGACCGACATTGTTGCCGGTCGCGATCCCGAGCTTGGCTTCGGTACGCTGCACTACGATTGACGAAAGAGACTGACACGTACTATGAGCTACCACCTGGAAACGGCTGAACACCCCGAGAACCTGCGCCGCGTGGCGATTGACCCGGTCTCGCGGGTCGAAGGGCACGGCAAGGTCACGCTGCTGATCGATGACGCCAACAAGGTACAGCAGGTGCGCCTGCACATCGTCGAATTCCGCGGCTTCGAGAAATTCATTCAGGGGCGCCCCTATTGGGAAGTGCCGGTGATGGTGCAGCGCCTGTGCGGCATCTGCCCGGTTTCCCACCATCTGGCGGCGTCGAAGGCGATGGATATCATCGTCGGCGCCAAGCACCTGACGCCTACCGCAGAGAAGGTGCGTCGGCTGATGCACTATGGTCAGATCATGCAGTCGCACGCCCTGCATTTCTTCCACCTGTGCTCGCCGGACCTGCTCTTCGGTTTCGACAGCGAGGTCGGAAAGCGCAACATCGTCGGCGTGGCCGAGAAATATCCCGAAACGGCACGCCGCGGCGTGCTGATCCGAAAGTTCGGCCAGGAAGCGATCCGCATCACGGCCGGCAAGCGGATTCACGGTACCGGCGCCATCCCCGGCGGGGTCAACAAGTCGCTCTCCATCGAAGAGCGGGACACTCTGCTCAAGGATGTCTATCAGATCATCGGCTGGTGTCGCGATGCGGTGCACATGGCGCGCGAGCTGCACGAAACCGACCCGGCGATGTACAACAGCTTCGGCATCTTCCGCTCACACTTCATGTCGCTGATCGGGCACAACGGCGAGATGGACCTGTACGACGGCAAGCTGCGCGCCCGCGACGAGCAGGGCGCCATCTTCTTCGACGGCGTGCCGCAGGCCGATTACGCGAAGCATATCCAGGAAGAAGTGAAGTCGTGGAGCTACATGAAGTTTCCGTTCTTCACGGCGCTGGGCAAGGAGCATGGCTGGTACAAGGTCGGCCCGCTTGCGCGGGTGCAGAACTGCGACAGCATTCCGTCGCCGCTGGCCGATGCCGAGCGCCGCGAGTTCATCGACTACGCCGGCGGTACGCCGATGCATGCGGCGCTGGCCTATCACTGGACGCGCATGATCGAGATGCTGCACGCCGCCGAGATGATCAAGGATCTGCTGCACGACCCGGATATTCTTGGCCACGAGCTGATGGCGACGGGCGAACGGGTTTCCGAAGGCGTCGGCATGATCGAGGCACCGCGCGGTACGCTGATCCATCACTACGCCGTGGATGAAAATGATCTGGTCACCATGTGCAACCTGATCGTCTCGACGACGCACAACAATCAGGCCATGAACGAGGCCATCCGCCACGTGGCGCGGCGCTATCTCTATGGCCGCGAAGTCACCGAGGGTTTGCTCAATCACATCGAGGTTGCCATCCGCGCTTATGATCCCTGCCTCTCCTGCGCCACGCATGCACTCGGCAAGATGCCGCTGGTGGTCGAGTTGCGCGATCTCGAAGGCAATCTGGTGCATCACCTGAGCCGCAGTTGAGCGCCATCAGCCCGCCCTTCGTGGTTCTCGCCTGCGGCAACCCCAGTCGCGGCGACGATGCGCTCGGGCCGCTGCTGCTGGCGCGTCTGGCCGATTGGCTCCAGGCCGGGCCGATGGCTGAACGTTTTGAATTGCTGGAGGATTTCCAGCTGCAGATCGAACACGCACTGGATCTGCAGGGTCGGCAGGCGGTGCTGTTCATCGATGCCGGGGTGGGCATGACGCAGGCCTTCACGCTGGCTGCGGTGGATCCCGATGACACGCCTGCTCACAGCAGCCATGCGATCCCGCCCGCTGCTGTGCTTGCCGTCTATCGGCAGATTGTCGATAGCGAGCCGCCGCCGGCCAGCGTGCTGTGCGTGCAGGGGAACGCTTTTGAGCTGGGGGAGGGGTTGAGCCCACGCGCTGCCGACAACCTTGAGCAGGCGTGGGGCGCTCTTCAGCAATGGTGTCTGGAGCGTGCGGCGGCAGCGAGACCTGTTCCTTGAAAACGTTGATCCAGATCATATTGGCAGTCAAGGTGTGTGCCTATCATTCCTCCTGCCGCATTTGCGGTGTGACGACATTTGGCGATGCGTCTCCTTCGTAGTTCATTTCTGGCGGCCTTGGCCGCCTTTCTTTTTTTTGTCCGGCCAGCAACTGCGGAAATGCCGCAGCTTGATCTGTCGGGCGACTCCCTATGCATGAACCTGTCCGCAGCAACCGAGTGGTATGCCGAGGTTCAGGCACTGCCCACCGAATTGAGAGCAGGTCTGCGCCATGCGTTAGCCATTGATCTTGCCGCCAGCCCGGATTTTTCCGGTGATGATTCGGGCGTTCTTCGCTATCGCATGGCCTTCAATAATGTTGCCGAAGGCTGGAGCTGGCAACCGTTGGCCCGGCCCGAGGCCGAGGATTACTACCGCTGGAAGTTCTTTCCATTGCAGTCGGTGCGCGAGGAGCGCCCTTCGTACGTGCAGGAGGAGAAGATCGGCGAGCCACAGCAGACCCGGGTCGAGTGGCGCTACGATTATTTTCTGGCCTTTGACAACCTTTATGCGTTCTATCCGCGGGTGGCCGATGATGACGCCGGTTTCGTGATTCCGGTGAGTGCGGCGAACACTTCGATCCGCCTCGTGGCGCTGGCTGTTCTGGGTGAGCCGGCCCTTTCCGAAAGTACGACGTTCTGGAAAGCCATTCATGCTCGCCCAGTCGATTTCACGCTGAAGAAGCGCTATTTGATCGGTGCGCTGGAAGCGCTGGTGGTCTGTGATGGCGCCAGCGGGAGGGAGCTGGCGCGGATTCATCCACAAAACTGGTCGGCGAAATAAGGGGAGTGTGCTCGCCGTGGTCTGGAAGGCTTCTCGCTGGTGTCTCGCCGACCGGGGCCGATGCGACCCCGGAATCGTCGTTCAGCGATAGACCAGAACCGGGATCTTCGAGTGGGTCAGTACCTTGTTGGTCTCGCTGCCCAGTAACAAACCGCTGAACCCCTTGCGTCCGTGCGATGCCATGAAGATCAGGTCGCAACCGGATTTGTCAGCGGCCTCGATGATCGCCTCGTAGGGGATGTCGCTGGTGAGGGCCAGCTTGGTGCAGTCGACTCCGGCTTCGGCGCATGCCTGTTCGAGCTGGCCAAGTACCTGTTGCGCCTGCTGCTCGGCCAGTTCGGCAAATTTCTCCGGTGTGGTCGGGTCGATCAGCGCACCTTCGCCGTAATACGTCACCGGATATTCGGGTTTGGCATAGAAGGCCGTAATGCGAGCACCGGCTTCCTTGGCAAAGGAAACAGCGCGACGGGCTGTTTCGCGTGAAAGGTCCGAGCCGTCGGTCGGTACCAGAATATGCTTGAACATGGTGTTTCCTCCGCTAGGTCTATCTATACTGAATTCACTATAGGCGCTGCATCGTAGCCCGAATTTGACCGAAATCAAACAGCGAACAGCGCAGGGAGTGACAATCGGGTCATGATGAACATCCAGTTCTTTGGTGCCGCCGGCGAAGTGACCGGGTCCTGCTACCTGGTGAGCGGGAGCGGGGTTCGCTTCCTCGTCGACTGCGGCATGTTTCAGGGCGGCGGTGATGCTTGGCAGAAAAACCTGCGGGCCTTGCCCTTTGATGTCCGCAGCCTGGATTTCGTGCTGTTGACTCATGCCCATATCGACCACTCGGGGCTGCTGCCACGCCTGGTCATGCTGGGCTACAAGGGGCCGATCTATACCACCGGGGCGACCATCGACCTGCTCAAGGTCATGCTTCTCGACAGCGCCCACATCCAGGAAAAGGAGGCCGAGTGGCAGTTGCGTCACCGCCACCGGCGCAGTATCTCGATGCGTGGCGCACCGCAGCCGCTCTATACCGTGACTCAGGCGATGGCTGCGCTCAAGCACCTGCGTCCGGTCGACTACGGCGAGCTGTTTTCTCCCCACGCGGCGATCAGTGTCTGCTTTCACGATGCCGGCCATATCCTTGGTTCGGCAATCATCGAGATCACGGCAAACGGAAAGAAGATCGTTTTTTCCGGTGACCTCGGGCAGCCCGGCCGGCCGGTCATGAATGACCCGACACCGATCGCGGAGGCGGACGTGCTGGTGGTCGAGTCAACCTATGGCAACCGCCTCCATCGCAGCTTGCAGGAAACAGAAAATGAATTGCTGGCGGCCTTGACCCATACCCTGGCGGAAAAACGGGGAAATATCATCATTCCCGCGTTTGCGGTGGGCCGGACGCAGGAGCTGATCTACGTGATGGCCGGTCTGGTGCGATCGGGACGGCTGGCGCCCATGCGTCTGCATGTCGATTCGCCGATGGCGCATGCGGCGACCCGGATCACCTTGCACCATGAATCCCTGCTCGATCAGGAAACGCGTTCGCTGATCGAATGGCAGCGCAAGAATCCGCGCAAGCTTGAGGTGCACTTTGTCGCCGATGTCCAGGAATCGTTGGCGCTCAACGATATCCGGCAGGGCGCGGTGATTCTCTCGGCCAGTGGCATGTGCGAGGCGGGCCGGATCAAGTATCACCTGCAGAACAACCTGCCGAGGCCGGAGTGCGCGGTGCTGATTACGGGCTTTCAGGCGGCCGGCACACTGGGACGGCGATTGGTGGATGGCGCCAGAGTGGTACGGATCTTCGGTCAGCAGGTGCCGGTCAGGGCCCGCATCCACACCATTGGCGGCTTGTCTGCCCATGCCGATCAGGCCGCGCTGCTGGGGTGGCTGAGGCATTTCGGGAAGCCTCCGGCACGGACATTCGTGGTTCACGGCGAGCCGATCGCGGCTGATGCCTTTGCCGCTGCGATTCGTGAGCAATTGCAATGGAAAAACGTAGTAGTTCCTGCCTACAAGGAGGAAATGCTCCTATGATAAGGTTAAGAAAGTGCCATCACCGAGGGTGAAAATCATGAGCAATGGTAATTCGTCGGCCCGCAGCCACCACGGCCTTGACCTGACCGATGCCAGTCCGATCGAACATCTGGCCAGCACGGTCGGGAAGCAGCTTGATCCGTTTGGCGTGACCACGTCCATCATGAATGCCCAGATGTCCTGGTTGACGCATCCGCAGGAGTTGTCGCGCGCGATGACCGCATTGTCCAGCGACATTCTCGCCCTGCAGATGCATGTGGCACGGCGGGCGATGGGCATGCCAAGCGATGATGTGGTGACGCCTCACGAAGACGACACGCGATTTGCCGATTCCGTCTGGAAGAATTCCGCGACGTGGGACATCGTCAAGGAAACCTACCTGGCTTTCACTCACCGTCTGGAAGACATGTGCTATGAGACGCCGGGGCTCTCTGACAAAGAGCGGCGCCGGGCTGCTTTCTGGTTCCGCAAGTGGCTCAATGCCGTGGCACCGACGAATTTCTTCTGGACCAACCCGGTCGCGATGAAGAAATTCGTGCAGACGAAGGGCGAGAGTGCCAGGCAAGGCTTCAAGTATCTGATGCGTGACGCCCAGTCGAAAAACGTCCGGATGGTCGAGGAGAACGCGTTCACGGTTGGTGTTGACCTGGCAACGACCCCGGGCACGGTCGTCTTCCGCAATCGCATGCTGGAATTGATTCACTACGCGCCAACCACCGAGAAGGTGCACCAGACCCCGCTGATCATCGTCACGCCGTGGATCAACAAGTACTACATCCTGGATCTCACGGCCAAGAAAAGCATGGTGAAGTGGCTGACCGAACAAGGTTTTTCGGTGTTCATTACCAGCTGGAAGAATCCGACGCCGGAGATGGCGAATGTCAGCTTTGACGACTATCTGCGCGACGGGGTGGACGAAGTCGTCAAGTTTGTCTGCAAGCTGCACAAGGTGCCGAGGGTAGCGCTTGCGGCCTATTGCATTGGCGGCACGCTGGTGTCGACCTACATGGCCTGGGCCAATCGCCACTACGGTGCCGACAAGGTGCCGGTGACCTGCTGGACCTTGTTTACGACGCTGACCGATTTTTCCAAGCCGGGTGACATCGAGGTCTTCATTGACGAGGATACGGTACGCTCGCTCGAAGCATCGATGGCGAAGAAAGGCTGCCTGGAAGGAAGCGAGATGGCAGCAAGTTTCCGTTTGCTGCGTTCGAACAGTCTGATCTGGCACTATTTCGTGAACAGCTATCTCTATGGCGAGCCGCTGCCAGCCTTCGATGTGCTGTTCTGGAACATGGACACGACGCGGATGCCACAGGCCATGCATTCCTACTATCTGCGCCAGATGTATCTCAACAACAACCTGATGAAGCGCGACGCGCTGACGATCGCTGGCGAACCGATCGATCTGGATCGCATTACCCAACCGCTCTATGCAGTGACTGCCGAGGATGATCACATTGCCCCGTGGCGCCAGTGCTACCGGATTCGCAAGTACGTCAATGTCAATGCGCCGGTTCGTTTCGTTCTTTCCACCTCCGGCCACATTCTGGGCATCGTCAATCCGCCGGTGAATCCGCCCAAGCGCAGTTTCTGGGTAGGTGAGCCCGAGCGCAATGAGCATTTCGAGCACTGGTTCGATCGCGCCGAGCAGAAGCCGGGTTCATGGTGGGAAGACTGGGTGGCATGGCTGCGGCCGCAGTGCGGGCCGATGGTGGCGCCGCTTTCATTGGCGACCAAGGGCTATCCAGCTTTGGCGCCGGCGCCCGGTACCTACGTGATGGAAAAGTAGTAGCCTCGCCAGAGAGCTGCGCTCGTTGTGGATGGCAATCGAACGCAATCTGGGCGGGGGAGTACCCACGCCGGAAAATGACTGATACAGTGCCACACAGGCTGGAACGTATCGTTCCGGCATCTTCCATCCTTGTGACCGGCGAGAGGCTCGCGACACCATGACGGCCGAACTGACTGCAAGCGAATCGTGTGGTACCGGAACTTACTCTTCCGGTGCCGCCCTCGACCTCCTGCGCATTGTGCGCATCAATGAAGAAATCAAGCGCGTAGTTTCGGTTGCCTTCAAGATCAACATCATGGCCTTGAACGCAATTTTCCTTGCCAAGCGCGCGGGTAACGCGGCGCTTGGTTTTGGCGTGCTCTCCAACGAGCTCCGGGTTTTTTCCAGAGATCTGCGCGAGAGCATGATGTCGCTGACGCAACTGATCCACGATCTCGTTGGCGAGGTTTCGGTCATCCTGCAGGAGTCGCGCCAGGACGAACTTTTTCGCAAGACCGTTGCCGGGTGCCCTGGCAACGTGAAGTTGGGAGCCGTGCTTGAGTGTCGGGAAGCGCGGCACGATGAGCGCGCGGCACGGATTTCGGCCTTGCGTCGAGGCTTGCGCCTCGCTGTCGATGATGCGGCCCGGCTCGTGGAGTTGGGGGGAGTGCTGGCCAAGTCAGCAAAAATTGAAGCGGCCTACGGTGCAGGGTTTGCCACCTCACTGGGGCAGGTTTCGGGCGAGTTTGACGGTATTGTCGAGGAGATTCGCTCATCGCTCGACAATCTGCGGCGCTCGAGCTTTTTCGGAGGGAGTGCATGAAAACGACACAGACCATCTTCGAGGACGGAACACACAAGTGGACGGCCATCGTTCGCGATCCGGCCAGGGCGGACTTTCTGATCGACACCAATGAGTACCTTGTCCAGCACTCTGGCCAGGGATTGTTGGTCGATCCCGGCGGTGCCGAGATTTTCCCGGCGGTGTTTTCGGCGCTCTCTTCGGAGTTCGATCCTTCAAGGCTGGTTGGTATCTTCGGCTCGCATCAGGACCCGGACGTGATTTCGTCGCTGGCACTCTGGCTGGAATTCAACCCGCAGATGAAATGCTATGTGAGCTGGTTGTGGGCCAGCTTCATCCCTCATTTTGGCGGAACGGCCGAGACATTCGTCTCGTTGCCCGACGAGGGGGGCGCAGTGCCGCTGGCCGGGCTTCAGTTGCAGGCCATACCCGCCCACTACCTGCATTCCTCGGGCAATTTGCACCTCTACGACAAGCAGGCGAAAGTGCTGTTCTCCGGCGATGTGGGGGCTGCCTTGCTGCCGCCGGAAAAAGAGGGGTTGTTCGTCGAGGATTTTTCCTCCCATGTTCGCCACGCCGAAGGTTTTCATCGGCGCTGGATGGGTTCCAACGAGGCCAAACGGCAATGGTGCGAACGGGTTTCGCACCTGGAGATCGACATGCTGTGCCCGCAGCATGGGGCGATCTATCAGGGCGCTGATGTGCAGCGCTTCATCAACTGGTTTGACGAGTTGCACGTCGGAGTGATTCGCGGCTGACCAATTCTCCGCCAACCCGCAGCATTGCTGCACTGCACACGCAATCACGCGCCCCCGGGCGCGTGATTGCTTTTTGATTTCAGTCAATGCCCGTACCCGTAGTGGCCCCGACAATGGCCTCTCTACAAAAGGGCTTCCCAAGATGACAACGATCCGCGATTTCATGACCGATGACCACCGGCGCTGTGATGACGTGTTCTCCGAGGTCGAGCAGGCAGTCGCTGATGGCGACTGGGCTGTCGCAGGTGAATGTTTCGCACGTTTCCATGCTGGCGTACTGCAGCATTTTGCGGTTGAAGAGTCGCTGCTTTTCCCGGCATTCGAAGAAAAGACCGGGATGTACATGGGGCCGACGCAGGTAATGCGCAGCGAGCACGTGCAGATGCGCGAGTTGATGGCTGCTGCAGAAGCTTCCCTGTTGGCAAAGGATGCAGACAATTATTCGGGGAATGCCGAAACCCTGTTGATCATGATGCAGCAGCACAACATGAAGGAGGAAAACATCCTCTATCCGATGTGCGATCAGCAGCTTTCCGTAGAAACCGAGGCACTGCTGCCCCGTCTGCAGGCCGGACTCGATGTGGCTGGAGCAGGGCAATGACCCGCCCGAAGAGCGATCGTGTCATCGATGCGCGCGGGTTGGAGCCGCCGGAGCCCTTTGTACTGACCATGGATGCGCTGGACCGTCTTCCCAAGGGTGAAAAGTTGCTGTTGCTGCTCTATCGTGAGCCCTATCCCCTATACAAGGCGCTCGGCAATAATGGGTTCTGTCACGAGGTGGAGCACGCGGCAGATGGTACGGTCGAAATCCTGATCTGGCACGCAAGCGCGTGACACGCCAAGCCTGATGCAGGCGCTGCTGTCTTTTGAACAGGCGCCGCCGATTGCGGCGCCTTTCCGTTTCTTTCTGACGGCTCCCCTCTTTTCGGCGCTGGCCGGCGTGCTCTTGCTAACCAATGGCGCCGATATTTTTTCGTCGCGCTGGTCATCGGCTGCGCTCGCGGCGACCCATCTGATTACTGTCGGTTTCATGTTACAGGTGATGATCGGGGCCATGGTGCAGATCCTGCCAGTCGTGGCCGGTGCCAATCTGGCCCGTCCGCTGCTTGTCGCGAGTGTCGTGCATGGCCTTATGGTGGCCGGGACCTTGGCCCTGGCCGCCGGATTTTTAGGCATCTCTGCGCTGGCGTTCCCAGTGGCAATGGTGTTGCTGGTTGCGGGCATTGGCCTGTTTGTGCTGATGGCTGCGCTCTCCTTGTGCGGTGTGCCGTCGACCAGTGCAACGATTGCCGGTTTCAAGCGTGCGTTGCTGGGCTTGCTGGTAGTCGGGGCAATCGGGGTAGCGCTGGTTGGCGGGCTGGAGGGGCATTGGTCGCTGGCGATGATGGCAGTGACACGAATGCATGTGGCCTGGGGGCTCGGGGCATGGGGCCTCGGGTTGCTATCGGCCGTTGCCTACGTTGTGGTGCCGATGTTTCAAATCACGCCGCAGTATCCGGTCTGGTTCAGTCGTTACTTTGGCAGCGTGTTGCTGGCCAGCGTCACGATGGCGTCGTTGGCCTCGTTGACGGCAATGGAGTGGCTGCTGTCGCTGCTTGAAGCAACAACGGTCTGGCTATCGGCAGGCTTTTGCGCAATGACGTTGTGGCTGCAGGCGCGAAGCAAGCGTGCCCGCCCGGATCTGACGCAACGGTTCTGGCGGATCGGACTGTCCTGCGGGCTGGCGGCCTGCCTGCTTTGGGGAATCGTTCGTGTGATCCCTGTGTTCGAACCGCAAGCCGACTGGCCGCTTATCTTCGGGGCGCTGGTGCTGGTCGGTGGTTTCGTGTCGGTCATTTCCGGGATGCTCTACAAGATTGTGCCCTTTCTCGTCTGGCTGCATCTGCAGAACCGGGGAAAAGGCAAGGTGATGGCGCCGAACATGAAAATGGTACTGGCCGAATCCCGAATGGCTCGGCACTTTTATACCCATCTCGCCAGTTGCGGTCTGCTTGTTGCTGCTCCCCTCTGGCCCGCAGTGGTGGCCAGGCTTGCGGGACTGACGATGATTGCTGCCAGCGCTCTGCTTGCTGCCAATCTGCTGTCGGCTGTTGCCGTCTACCGGCGCCATGCGGCCTTGATCGACGAGCGCCTTGCCAGCACGCTTGCCGGAGCGGGCGCATGAATTTTCGAGCAGCCTTCTTTGCCGCGCCGCATCGCATGATGTTCTTCGCCGGCGCCTTGCAGTCTTTGCTGAGCATGGCGCTGTGGGCTGTCGACCTGGGCGCCCGCTATGCCGGGCTCTATCCGCCGGCGGCTTTCCCGGTGCCGACAGTGTGGCTGCATGCTTCACTCATGATTTACGGCCTCTTTACCTTTTTCGTGTTCGGTTTCCTGATGACAGCCTTGCCGAAATGGGTCGCCATGGGGCCGCTGGAACAGTCGCAATATGTGCCAGCCTTCATGCTGCTCACTTCCGGCTGGTTGCTTTTCTATGCGGGGCTGTTTTTTCCGGCCCTGATACCTCTTGGCCTGCTGGTCGTCGTGCTGGGCTGGGGAATCGGCTGGTGGGCGCTGTTTTCAGCAGTGCGAGCATCGATCAATGAGCACAAGATTCACGCATGGCTGGTGGTAGTGGCGCTGGCCTGTGGTTGTGTTGGCGCGGCACTTTTTGCAATGGCGCTGGCAAGCAACGATGCGCGTCTGGTGCCAATCGCGATTGAAATCGGGTTGTGGGTTTTTCTGGTGCCGGTTTTCTTCAGTGTCACGCATCGCATGCTGCCCTTCTTCTCCGGCAGTGTCGTGCGTGGCTACATCGAATATCGATCGTTGACACCGCTGTGGGTCATTCTGGCGTGCTGCCTGCTGCATGCTATGGGGGGTATTTTCGGGGTGCGCGCATGGTTGTGGCTGCCTGACCTGGTCGGTGGCGTTACAGCGCTCTGGCTTGCATGGCGCTGGCAGATCCACAAGGTCTTCGTTTCCCATCTGCTGGCCATGCACCACGTCGCCGGCGTGTGGCTGGGCCTGTCCTTGCTGCTGTTTGCGCTGCAGAGCGGGCTAGAGGCGCTTGGTCTTGCCGTCGGTTGGGGTGGCCGTGCGCCGCTGCACGCACTGACGGTCGGCTATTTCGGCTCA
>ERZ724517.1704-NODE-1704-length-11913-cov-4.058863_pt1 | contig 11913 bp, 25 predicted proteins | sample MGYA00376050_ERZ724517 | MGnify/ENA primary metagenome ERZ724517 (study PRJEB28724, sample SAMN07190886) | activated sludge metagenome | isolation source: activated sludge of sewage treatment plant in Hong Hong | place: USA: Christiansburg, Virginia | collected... | reverse complement strand
ACGTGGCCCTCGAGACGGCGCACGGACAGCACCTGGCCCACCGTGTGACCGTGCAGCGTGACCGGGATCGGCTTCATCAGAGGAGCCTCGGTGGTCCGCCGTCACCGATGTCGACGCCACCCTCGCCGCACTCCGGGCACATGCCGGCCCCGCAGGTGCACGGCCCGGTCGGGCCGGCCGCTTCGGCGTCCAGCCGATCGGCCCACGTCTCGTACTGGGCGCACTCGGCGTCGATCGCCTCCGGGGCCAGGCCCTCCTTCTCGGCCACGGCCCGGACGCACGCCGCCGCGGCCCGCAGGTACCCGGCGGTCGGGGTCATCGTGGTCTCCTGGCCGTCGACGTAGTTCGCCCACAGGCGGGCCTGCAGCGCCTTCGGGACCATCCGCCAGTGCCGGCCGCACATGTGGAGGTGGGGCGGCACCCTCGTGTCGCAGTCGAGGGCGTGGCAGGTGTGGTGGCGGGTCACCGGTCGACCTCGTCGTCTCGGGTCGGGCAGCTGCGCACGGTGTGGCCGTCGCGGTCGCACAGCTGGCAGTGCGGCTCCGGTGGCCAGGGCTGCTCGGCGTTATCCATCGGTCTGCTCCTGTTCTCGGGCGGCGAGGGCTTCGGCGGCTCGGCGTTGCACGAACGCCTCGACGGCCCTTCCGTCCACGATCTGATCACGCCAGGTGACACCGCGGGCCATGGCCTTCCGGCGAGCGAACTCCCGGTACGCGTCGCGCAACGTCACCTCCGGGGCGACGTCGCCGTGCAGCTCCCGGGCCCGGACATCGAGCCCGAACAAGCCGAGCAGCCCGGCCACCTTCGGCGACGTGGTCTTGACGTGGTGGCAGGCCCGGCACAGGGTCTGCGTCTCCGACAGGTCGAGGTGCGAACCGGGGCGCCGGCCGCGGCCGTGCCGCTCGTCGCACTCCAGGCCGTCGTCGCAGCTGACGCCGGGGACGAACAGGCGGGCGACGCACCGGTACCCGTCGCGGGCGAACGTGGCCTGCCTGACGGCCTTGCGTTCGTCGGCTTCGGCGGCCCGCTTCGGGGACACCTGGGGCAGCGGCCCGCCGCGGGCGATCGACTTGCGGCGCTTCGGGGCCGGGGAGCGTTTCACGAGAAGTCCGCTCCACGCACGAACCGGCACCACATCGGCACTGGCCGAGGACCAGCGCCCTCGGTCTGCCCGGCGGTGGCCACCACGAACAGGGCGACGTCGATCAGCTCGGGCTGGGCGTACTCCCGCACCACGGCCAGCGGTGGCGTCAGCTCGTCGGCGTCGCTGTGCGTCTGGTCGAGGTGGACGTTCAGCTCCCCGGTCGGGGACACGAGGGTGAGGTGGGCGGTGTTGCCGTCGGCGATCAGCACGTACCGGTACCCGTCGGGCAGCGTCTGGTCGATGAGGGCGCACGCTGCGTCGGCGGCGGCCATGATCTTGCGGTCGTTCGACACGTCCATCACGGCTCCCGCTTCTCGGCCGGGTCGGACAGGTCGAACTCCCAGTTGCCGTTGCCGAGGTCCTTCACCACGGGCCGCCACCCGGCGTTGCGGTGCTGCGTGCACAACCGGAACCCCCGGGTCGTCACCCGATGGTGGTGCTCGGCGTGGTCCGGGTTCCGGCACTCGCTCCACAGCGTCATCTCGAACACCTGGTCGCCCCAGCGGCGGCAGCCCTCCACGACACAGAACCCGAGGGCGTAGCGGATCATCTCGAACGGGGTGCCGCTGACCTTCCAGCCGGCCTTGGCCCGCACGGCGGCGAGCAGCACCCGGCCGGCGAGGGCGAGCAACACGATGGTGGTCACGGTCTTCACAGGGCGGTCTCCGGCAGCATCGTGCCACGGCCACGGTCGTCCACCCAGCCGAGGACCGAGCTCCACCCACTTCAGCGCCCTCTCGTCGGTGGCCGCGTCCAGGGGCGTGGCGTACGGGCCGAGCAGCAGCGACTTCGACCCCGGGTCGAGGCCCTCGTGCTGCCAGTACCAGCCGGCCGGGGGCAGCGGCCCGTCGAGCCCGGCGTGGAGCAGCACGGCCGGGTGGATCCGGTACACGCCGAACACCGGCCTCGTCGGGGGTTCAGCGACGACGAGGTCGGGCTTGGCGTGGGCGTGCGGGAACGCCCAACGCTGGTCGCGGTGCAGCTCGGCGTGCCACTGGCGGACGGCCTCGAACGAGCGGGCGTCGCGGGCCAGGGACCCGACGTCGACCCGGTGGGCGTCGAGCAGGTGGGCTTCGATCTGGCGGGCGGCGGTGAACTCGGGCCACGACGGGGCCGGGGCGCCGCCCTCCTCCAGTTCGTCGAGCTCGAGGTGCCCGGCGTCGACCGGGGCGAAGGCGATCTCGTCGAGCCGGGCACGCATGGCTTTCTCGGCGGCGAGGATGATGTCGTCGTCGTGGCCGGTCACGGCGGACAGGAAGGCGCCGGCGAGCACGTCGGGCACCTTGACTTCGATCCAGAAGAAGCGGGTCATCGGGTGGCTCCTGTGGTGAGGGTGGCGGGGTCGGGGATCAGCTTCGACTCGATGAGTCGTTCGACGAGCAGGTTCGATGCGACCTCGTCGCCGTCGCGCAGCGCCCGGGCGGCGGCGTCGTGCGGGTCGGTGGCGCGGAGCCGGTAGCGGACGGCTTCGGTGCGTTGCACGTGCACTTCGTACCAGTCGCCGTCGGGGCACGGGTCGGGTGGTCTCATCTGCGGGTCCTTGCGTCGAGGGTCGGGGTCGGGCAGGCTGTCGGCCGTCTCCTTCGGGACGGGCGAGCGGGGCCGGGTGGCGCATGAGGGTGGGTCACCCGGTCCCGGCCGTTCCGGGGGGAACGATCTGGCGCAGCTCGATGAGCTTGGCCTGCCAGGCGACGGTCAGCGGCTCGTACTCCTCACCCCAGGAGGCGAAGCTGCCGGGCTCCTGGCTGCGGGCCAAGAACCCGAGGGCTTGTGCCCACTCGCGGGTCACCGACGGCACCGGGATGAGGACGGCCTCGGCCATCCACGCACCGAACGCGTCGTCCCAGTCGAGCGGGATGACGGCGGCTTCGAGGAGGTGGTGGTCGATCTCGGCGTACTTCTGCAGCACGTCGACGTTCTCGGCGTCGGCGGTGGGGTGGTAGTCGACCACGAGCTGGCCGAGCACGCACCGGCACGCCGACCCGAGGTCGAGCCGCTCCGGGTCGACGTGCCACGGCCAGTCGGGCAGGTGCCGGTTCAGCCACTCGACACCGAGGTCGACGCGCTCGTCGATCGTGAGCGCGTTCACCCGGTCCCACGGGACTCGGCCGCCGTCGTCGGGGTCGAGGCCGAACTCGGCCAACGTGTACGGGGTCCTGGTGGTCATGGCGGGCCTTTCAGGTGGAGAGCCGGGGTCAGGGGGCGGTGAGCTTCGTGCGCCACGCCTCGGTCAACTGGTCCCAGCTGACGCGGTCGCCGACGTCGGAGACGAAGCCGAGCACCGTGGACCACGAGTGCGACAACTGCGGCACCGGCATCAGCTCGGGCACCTCACCGTCCCACCACGCGCCGAACGCGTCTTCCCAGTCGCCGAGCAACGCCAGCTCGACGTCGTCGGGGTCGTCGTGGTCGAGCGGCAGCGCACCGAACCGCACCTCGACGTAGTTGAGGTTGTCCATGATCCGGCCGGCGTCGACCGGGACCTGGCGGGGCGCCCGGTCGATGATCAGCTGGCCGAGCACGCAGCCGCACGTCGAGGCGATGTCGAGCCGTTCGGGTTCGATCGACGTCGCCCAGCCGGGCAGCACCTGGTCGAGCCACTCGGCGCCCAGGTCGACGCGCTGCTGGGCGGTGAGCTCACCGGCCGGCGGGGCCTGTCCTTCGCCGGGCACCGCCCGGGGTGGCCCCGGGGCGAGGGGGGCAAACGTGGAGGGAAAAGTGTTGTCTATGGGGGGCTTTTCGGGGGGAGGGGGCGGGGCGGGGGCAGCGGGCTTCGGCCGAGCCTTCCCACAGCTCGACGGCGCCGGTGCCGGTGTGGACGAGCATCGCGTCGGCGTTGACCGGGCCGAGGTCGATGTCGTGGGCCGGCACCTTGAAGAACGAGACGGCCTGCGCGGTCAGCGTCTCCACGAGCTCGTCACGGGTCGTCGCCGACCCCTTCACCCGCACGACGTCGACCACCCCTTCGGACAGGGAAGCCGGGACACGATAGGTACCTTCCATGCACCAAAGCCTTTCAGACGATGCGACAACAACCGGTCACGACGGAGGCTCACCGAGGATCAACTTCGGGCGCCACACCCGGCCCACCGAGAACCCCGGGTCATACGGCAGACCATGCGCCACCGCCACCCGCATCGCGTTCCGCACCGGATCCCCCCACGCCGGGCCACCCAACACCGTCGGCCGCCGAGCCCGCCCCCGGTTGCAAGCCGGGCACGCCGGCAACAAGTTGTCCACCCGGTACGTGCCGCCCTCCGTCGAGTCGATGATCTTGTCCAGGTCGAACCGCTCGTAGCACTCCACGTTCACCGGGTCGACGTGGCAGCGCAGCCCACAGTGCACGCACGCCACGTAGCCCCGACCAGGCCCACCCCACTGGGACCACACGGTCTGCCGCCGCTGCCGCCGGCCGTTCGAGCCGCCACGACGGTCACCACCGCGCCGCACCCGCCCCTCCTTCGCCCGGCCCACGTTGCGCAGACCGTGCAGCACCGAGGCGTCATCGGGCCACGGCGCCGCCGCTACCTGCGCCCGGGCCTGGGCCTGCACGATGGCGAACTCCTCGGGGGTCACCCACCGGGGCGCCTGCGGCACCTCGGGATACTCCGGGGTCTCCGGTGTCATCGGGGTGGCGGGGGGCGGGTCTCCGGCGCGTGCGGGACCGTGACTGTCCACAGGTTCGTCCACAGGCTCAGGCATGGTGCCGAGCCCGGACGATGAACCCTTGGGCGGGGAACACGACGACCCTGCGGAGCTGCAGGGGGCCGACCTGCGGGGGGAGGAGCTCGGGTTCGCGGTGCAGCAGCCAGTCGGTGAGGCGGCGGCGCATGGTGCGGGGTGCTTCGACTCGGGGCAGTCGGAGCGGGCGCCACTCGCCGGAGGCGGACCAGCCGGGGGGCATGACGGCGCCGGGGCGCAGTCGCCCGGAGAACCAGGCGCCTCGGTCGTCTTCGCCGACGGTGACGTCAGCCACAGCGGTGGCCAGGTCGACGCCGAGGAGGAGCGGGCCGGTCTTGACGTCGCCGTCGTGGGCCGTGAGGTATAGGCCGGTGAGGAACAGGTCGTAGTCGACCATGCCGGGCCTGGGCATCGACGGGCGGACGAGGTCCCACTGGCACAGCCAGCCGTACACCCGGTCTCCGACGACCTTGCAGGGCTCGAGGTCGGGCGGCGGGGCGAAGTAGTCGATGCTGGTGTCGTTGGCCATGGTCAGTCTCCGATGGTCGGGTACATGGTGGGGCGGGCGGGGGGCGGCCATCCGTGCCGGCACGAGTCCGGGTCGGTGCAGCGCCCGTTCTTCGTCGAGCACCCGCAGTCGGGGCAGACGCCGTAGCGGGCGTTGTCCCCGCACGTCGGGGAGCAGCCTTCTTGCCCGCAGTCCGGGCAGTGCGTCATGGCGGTCACGGCGCCACGACCAGGTGTTCGTCGTCGGCGATGTAGAGCGAGCCGATGCCGATCTCGAACACGACCATGCCGGGCATCGTGTTGGAGCGGTACACCTCGCCGGTGATCTCGGTCACGGTGCCCCTGTCGGTGTCGACGATGCCCCACGGCACCTGGTCGACGCAGGCCGCAGCGGTGCGGCCCTCCTGACCGGCCGGTGCCCAGCGCATCGTTCTGACCTGCACGTCGGCGTTGGTGAGCGTGTCGTCGTAGTCGATGACGTGGCGCACGCTGGCTTCGATGGCCTCCCGGCCTTCCTGGTCGGCGTCGCCGGCGTGCAAGCGGACGACGAGGTGCTGGTGGGTGGTGTCGGTCATGGGGTACTCCGGGTCATGGCGAGCTGGTGGGCGGTGTGGCGGTGGTGCATGACGATCGCAGCAGCGTTCGCCACGTTCATCGACCACGGGGCGACCGCTTCGATCTGGACGAGGTCATGGCAACGGTCCCGCACGTCAGGCGACAGACCGTGGTCCTCGGCGCCGAACAGGTAGCAGGCAGCCGGGCGGTGCGCGTAGCCGCCGAGCGGTCGAGCCCGTGGATCCAGCTCGATGCCGACCAGCGGGGCACCGTACGGGAGGTGCCTGACCAGGTCATCGACGTCAGCGAAGTGGATGAGCGGGATCGACAAGCGGGCCGCGGTCGTGTCCGAGGACTGCCGGTCGGCGTAGCGGCGGCCCACCGTGAAGATCATCGAGGCGCCGTACAGGTGGGCGGTGCGCCACACGCTGCCGACGTTGACCTCGTGCTTCGGGTGCCACACGCCGACAGCGAAGAACCCTCGGACGGTCACGGCGCCGTGTGCCACGGGTCGGTGCAGGGCGGGGCGCCACCGAAGTCGATGCGGTCGAGGCGGCGCTCGTGCGCTTCGCAGGTCGGGCACTCGGGCAGGGGCGGGGGATCGGGGTCCCAGTCGCCGCCGGGACAGGGGGCGAAGCCGTGGTCTTCGTCTCGGCCGGCGCACACCGAGCAGCGGTGGCGGGGCGTCGGGGGCTCGGCCCGGCGGTACAGGTCGGTGAACTCGTCGTCGTGGAGGACCTCGTCGTCGCCGTCGTCGTGCAGCACGAACCACTCGCCGTCGTCGACCGTGTACGTGATGTCACCGGGGCGCCAGCACACCGTGGTGCCGTTCACCCACACGTCCTGGCGTCCCCACTTGCGGGCGATCAGCTCGACCAGGGCGTCCCGGGTGTCAGCGGTGTTGCGGATCGCTTCGACCGACTCGATGCGGGTGTACCGGGGCGCGGGTTCCGGGGGGCGCTCGAGCAGCTCACGGCGCTTCTCGGTGAACAAGGCGACGATGGTGTCGGTGGTCTTGGCCGGCACCGTCCAGTAGGCGGCGCACTCGATCTCGTCGTCGTTGTCCGGGTACCAGCCGAGCATCCACCCGTCGGTGGCGAGCCACACGCTCGACAGGGAGTCCTCGGCGTCGGTGACCCACCACCAGCCGCCGAGCACCGGGTCACCGATGCGGAGCGCCATGCACATGCCGCCGGTCTGGTCGACCGACACCTTCAGCTTCGGGTCGCAGCGGGCCAGGCGGGTCATCACCGGTTGGTACACGGCGGCCACCGCCCGCATCACGCCCTCGTACCAGCAGGTCCAGCACTGGTCGGCCGAGTCACCGGACGCCCGGTACAGGGCGCCGCAGCGGGGGCAGGTCGCTCGTTCGTCAGGCGGGCACCCTTCGAGCAGCGTGGGCTTGTCGAGACGGGCACCTTCCGGGACGAGGACCGTGGGGGTCGGGTCGTCGGTCACGGCAGCAGCCCCTCGCCCATCTTCGACCGGCACAGGTCGGCCAGGTACCCGTTGATCGGGGCCATCGACGTGTCGACGTCGAACGGTTCGGTGTCGAACGGGGACGACACCCGGGAGCGTTGCGAGCCGTCACGGCCGAGCACCGTGATCACCCGGCACGGCACGGAGGCCGCGTCATCCAGGTCCTCGGGGGCCAGGCCGACCTTCATATCGGCCATCGACGTGATGCCGATGACGTCCGGGCCCGGGCGGGGGATCGTGATGATCGCAGCGTCGGTGAACTCGCCGTCTTCGAGGACCCGGAACGTGAAGTCGGGGTACCCGAGGCGGGTGAACGCCACGACCCGGGCGGCCGGATCGGGCCAGTCGGCCAGCTCCTCGAACAAGCGGTCGACGGTGAACTGGACGGTGGGGATTTCCATGCGGGGCTCCTCCGCGGTGGGTGGGTGGATCAGAACAAGGCTGGCTGGACACCGGACGACTTGCGGCGCTGCTTCTTCGTCTCCGGGGCGTGGCGCTTCGACGCCTGGTCGTCGGCGACGATCTTCACGCAGATGTCGTAGCCGCCGAACTCGTGCACCCAGTGCGACCGGGACGCCATCCGGGCACGGTGCGTGAGCAGCGGGGCGCCGGTGCCGAGGTGGTACTCCGGGCCGAACCCGAGGCGGTCACGCTCGGCGTTCAGCCGGCCCATCCACACCTGGCGGTGCTTCACGTTGCGTGGCGAGTCGGACGCACCCGACTGCTGCGGGCATCGGCCCTGCACGGGCAGCTCGCGCCACCGCGGGTAGACGTGGTCGTGGGCGGCTTCAAGCGCGGCCTGCTCGGTGGCCACCGTGTCACCAGCCCAGCCGCAGCCGAGGCAGGCCCCCCGGTACTCGAGGTGACGGAGGTCGCCGGGTTCGGTGGGACGGTGCCGGTCCTCGACCACCGGGGTGCACTTCGGCCACGGCTCACCGGCCGGGAACTCGTCCTCGCCGTAGCGGGCGATCCCCCAGCCGGCGGTCAACGGCAGCTCCCACACCCGGCCGACGTGACGGGTCGACGTGCCCGTGCACCACTCGCCGGGCTTCGCGTCGCAGATCGTGCAGGCCACCAGCTGGGTGCGATCCGGTCGGGACCACCAGTCAGCGACAACGACCTCAGCCTTCGGCATCACAGGTCCTCGGATCGGGTGCTGTGCGGCCCGGAGACGGGACGGCGGGGTGGGGGACGGTGGTCGGTGGCCGGAGGCCGGGAGACGGGAACTGGCGGGGCAGTCTGGCGGCGCAGGTCGGCCCGGCGTTCGGAGACACCGAGCACCAGGGCGATGATCAGCAGACCGATCACGGCGACCACCGCGGTCAGCACGCCCTTCGGGTTCGTGATCGTGATGAGCACAGCAAGCACGGGGGGCTCCTTCTCAGAACAGGGACGGGGGCATGGAGGCGAGTCGCCGGTCGAGCTCGTCGGGGGTGATGCGCAGCCCCCGGGCCGGCAAGGCCAGGAACTGGTCGACCAGCGCCGGGTCGGGGGTCTCGCCGGTGTGGTCCTCGATCACCGCGGCCCACAGGTCACGCTCGCGGTCCCCGATGCCGTCGACCTCGAGCAACGTGATCGTGGTCCACGTGCAGCCCCGTTGCCGTTGAGCCGAGGCCCGGACCTTCTCTCTCCAACGGGACACCCAGCTCACGTAGTAGGCGTCGACGGGCAGACGGGCAGGGGGGGCATCGGGCATCAGCAGGGCCTCCTTGGGGCCAACCAACTGTAGTACGACATGCGACAGTCAGCGGCCGGGGTTGAGGTCAGCGATCGCCTCGTCAGTGAGCCGGAACACGCCCTGGCGGCCACGCAGCGGGTACGGGCGGGCCAACGGGACCGGGGCCGAGCACAGCCACGCCCACCGGCCGGTGCGGAACCAGCCGAGCGGCAGCTGGTCGGACACGTCGCGCACCTGCACCTGGTCGTTGCGCATCCACACGAGCCGGTCCTCGGAGACCAGCACGATCGCTTCGGGGGCGCTGGCCTCGGCCCAGTCGTCCATGTTCGAGAAGATCGGGAGCGCGTCGTCGACGACGATCGACCCGATGAGGGCACCGAACGCCAACCGCGGTCGCCGGGCACCCAGGTCGGTCTGCTGCAGCTCGAACGACTCGGCGTACAGGTTCTGCTCCTCCGACCCCATCGACCGGTTGCCGGCGTGCAGGTAGATCCGCTCGCCCCGCTCGAGCCGGGCGCCCGGCATCTGACGGGACCCGGTGCCCTGGGCCATGGCCCCGGCCGGAGGGCCAGGCCGGGTCTCGATCCACTTGGTCACCGTCGGCTTGGAGCCGTGCGGCGGGCACATGATCATCGGCCACGGCTGCCACAGCGACAGCGCGGCGGTCACCAGTCCATCAGCTTCCATGGTGGGCTCCTTCCACCGGCTTGCTCCACCGGTTCGGGTAGTGGTCTTGGGCGACGAGGCGGGCGGTGTGCTGGTCGCACAGCAGCAGGGTCTGGTCGTCCCACAAGCCGCCCTCGTGGGTGGCAGGGGCGGTCGACAGCACCGGCTCGCGACCGGATCCGCACCAGTCGCACGGGGTCGCCTGCTCCCTCCAACGGTCGATGACGTCGCCGTTGCTGTAGGCGTCGTCGTCGCCGGGGAACAGCACCTGGTTCCAGCCCGGCAGGTGCGGGTCCGGGCGGGTCCGGGTGGCGACGCCCCACCGGTTCAGCTGGAACACCAGCCCGCACGGCATCGTCACATCGACATGGCCGGTGGCCATCGGCAACGGCATCGTCAGCTCTCCTCGGTGGTGGTGGTGGCACCGCAGTCAGCGGTGACAGGGAGGTACGCCTCGCAGGCGTCGTACATCGCGCGGACCTGGGCTTCGCCCGCGGCGCCCCCGGCGGCGGACACGACGATCGCGGCCTTGAAGCACTCGAAGCAGACCGGGTCGCCTTCGGTCGTGACCTCCCGGGCCTGCCACTGCACAGCGAGCGGCACGGCGCCGCTCATCAGCACCGCGCCAGCCACGGTCGGGTGCGGCTTCACGAGCTTCGGGTCGGGGAACCCGACCTCGGCGATCGCGGCGCGGATCCGGTCGGCCTTCGCTTCGGCGGTCAGCTCGGTCACAGGTCGAGCGGCCCGGTGTAGGTGAACAACGGGCGGGGCAGCCACAGGTCAGCGCCACGCCCAGCGCCCTGGCCGAGCTCGGACCAGCTCCAGAACGGCGTCGGGTGGATCACCCCGCCGACCCACTCGAGGTGCGTGATCGGGATCACCCGGAACGGGCCACCGGAGATGGACACGGTGCCGGTGTGGTGGAGGTGGGCGCTGCCCAGCTGGTCGCACACGTGGACGTGGCCTTCGGCGGGCCACTCGTCGCCGAGGCGGGCGCCGCTCGGCTTGCCGATGCCGACCTGGTCGACCCGGCCGTACTCCCCGGACGGCCACCGAATCGGGTCGCCGGCCTTCGGGCCGCGGCTGGTCGTCACCGCGGTGGTGACGAGCGGGGCGTTGTGGCCGAGGGTCTCGATGATGCGGGTCACGGGGTGCGCTCCGAGGTGAAGGTGGGTGGCGTCGAGCCGCAGCCGGTGCAGGCCCGGTCGGCGCCGCGGTGCCAGTGGCCGACGCAGCCGATGGCAGCGGCGGGCGGGTACGGGTGGGGGCAGGTCTCGTGCTGCCAGGCGTCGAGCTGCTCGAGGAACGCGAGCGCTCGACGCCCGACGATGAGGACGGTGGCCATCACTCCTCCGTGAGGGTGAACGACCCGACCGTGTTGCCGTTGTCGTCGATCAGCGGCCCCATCGCGTTGCCGGCCTCGATCTTCGTGGACACCCGGCGCAGCAGGCGGGTCACGGCCAACGGGTCGACCTGGTCGCAGTCGGGGCAGGTGAACGAGTCGTTGTCGAGGTCGGCTTCGATGCGGAGCTTCGTCACGGCCGGGCCGTCCGCTCGCGGAACAGGAACTCGGCCGACGACACCGGGACCTGCTCGCCGGCGGTGCGCAGGTCGCGCAACGGCACCGGGGTGAAGTAGAAGTCGCGCTCGACACCGAGGACCAGCGGGGCCGGGTGGTCGAGCGAGGCGAGCTCCTGCAGGTGGAACGAGCCCAGCTCGGCGATGTCGCCGTTCACGACGAGCCCGAACGCGAGGCCGAAGTCCTCGGAGGTCGGGTCGACGTCGGCCTCGGTCAAGAACCAGGTGAACGAGGCGCAGAACAGCTTCACCTGGGCGACGGCGTCGCCGGCCTGGCCATCGGTGGAACGGAGTGCGGGGATGGCGGGGGCCAACTCGTCGGGGACGAGCTCGTGGCCGGTGCCAGCGGAGATGAACATGACGGGGTCCTTGCAGGTTGAGGGTGGGGTGATGCTGAGAGCTTGGCGGTCGAGGCGACGACTACCAGGCGGCGCCGAGGTGCCGGAACACGATGCGCCCACCACGGAGCCGCATCGGGTCGAGGTCGTCGAGGCGCACGGCGGCGTGCCGGGCGGCGAACGAGGTGTCGGAGTCGACGACCCGGCAGTAGGCGTCGCCCTCCTCAAGATCGGTCCGCTCGACCCGACCGAAGGTGCCGTCCGCCCACAGCACCAGGTCGCCGGCC
>ERZ724517.1703-NODE-1703-length-11921-cov-3.294286_pt1 | contig 11921 bp, 11 predicted proteins | sample MGYA00376050_ERZ724517 | MGnify/ENA primary metagenome ERZ724517 (study PRJEB28724, sample SAMN07190886) | activated sludge metagenome | isolation source: activated sludge of sewage treatment plant in Hong Hong | place: USA: Christiansburg, Virginia | collected... | reverse complement strand
CGATGGACTTTCCGACCATCTCGATCGGTGAGAGCTTCGCCCAGCCCACCAGCATGTATCTGCGCAACCTGATGTCGATGGACACCGAGGAGATGATCCGCGCGCAACCGATGGATGCGATCGTGCTGATCGGTGGCTGTGACAAGACCGTGCCGGCACAACTCATGGGCGCGGCTTCGGCCAACATCCCCAGCATCCAGCTGATCACCGGCTCCATGCTGACCGGTTCGCACCGTGGCCAGGTGGTGGGCGCCTGTACCGACTGCCGTCGCTACTGGGGGCGCTATCGGGCCGAGGAGATTGACGCGCAGGAGATCGCCGAAGTCAACAACAGCCTGGTGGCCAGCGTAGGCACCTGCTCCGTCATGGGCACGGCCAGCACCATGGCCTGCATCGCCGAGGCACTGGGCATGACGGTGCCTGGCGGCGCCACGCCGCCGGCCGTCACGTCCGACCGCATCCGGGTGGCCGAAGACACCGGCGCACAGGCAGTGCGCATGGCACGCGACGGGCTGACCATCGACAAGATATTGACGGCCGATGCATTTCACAATGCCATGGCGGTGCTGCTGGCCATCGGCGGCAGCACCAATGGCATCGTGCACCTGACGGCGATCGCCGGCCGGGTCGGCATCAAGATCGATCTGGAAGAACTCGACCGCATGGGCCGCGACACACCAGTACTGGTCGACCTCAAGCCCGCGGGCCAGCACTACATGGAGCATTTCCACGCCGCCGGCGGCATGGCCACCTTGCTGCGCGAACTCAAACCGCTGCTGCGCCTGAACGCGATGACGGTGACCGGCCGGACCCTGGGCGAAGAAATCGATGCTGCTCCCGCGCCCTTCGCGCAGGACGTGGTGCGCAGCATGGCCAACCCGATCTACCCGCAGGGCGGCATCGCCTTCCTGCGCGGCAACCTGGCCCCTGGCGGCGCCATCATCAAGCAGTCGAGCGCCGCGCCGGCGCTGATGGAGCACGAGGGCAGGGCCGTGGTGTTCGAGAACCTCGAAGACATGGCCAACCGGATCGATCTGCCCGACCTGGATGTGCGCGCCGACGACGTGCTGGTGCTCAAGAACATCGGTCCGCTGGGCGGCCCCGGCATGCCGGAGGCGGGCTACATCCCGATTCCGAAACGGCTGGCAGTGCAGGGCGTGAAAGACATCGTGCGCATCTCCGACGGCCGGATGAGCGGCACCGCATTCGGCACCATCGTGCTGCACGTGACACCCGAGTCGGCGCTCGGCGGCCCGCTGGCCTGCGTACGCAACGGCGACCGCATCCGCCTGAGTGTCGCCAAGCGCGAGATCTCCTTGCTGATCAGCGACGCGGAGATGGCGCAACGCCTGGCCGCATGCGTGCTGCCGCGCCCCAGTGCCAAGCGTGGCTACCGGCGGCTCTTTCTGCAGTCGGTGACGCAGGCCGATCAGGGCGTGGACTTCGACTTCCTGCAGGGGGAACTGCCAGCGCCGAAGGACTGAACGCGCAGCCACACCGGGCCCGGATGTTGCCCATCGGTACACGCGCGGTGCTGCATCTCGCCCGAACGCAAGCGCCGGTTCTGCGGCCAGGCTCCGCGGCAGCGACTCAGGTTCACAGCCCCGCTTCGGCGCGCCTGGACGGTGACTTGAGATTGAAGCTCTCGCCGCAACCGCAGGTGCCACTGACGTTCGGGTTGTCGAACTCAAAGCTCTGCTTCATCCCGTTGGTCACGAAGTCGAGCTTCGCGCCGGCCAGCATGAGCAGCGTTTTTGCGTCGACCAGCAGGCAGGCGTCCTGGCCCTGGAATACCTGTTCGCCCGGCTGCACGGCGTCGGCGATCTCGTAGGTGTAGGCCAGGCCTGAGCATCCGACGCTCCGGGTGCCCACCCGCAAGCCCAGTCCCTTGCCGCGCTTGCTTATCTGGGTCCGGATCTGGTTTGAGGCAGCATCGGTCAGCGTAATGGTCATGGTTCAGTTCCTCTTGTTGCACATGTCGGCCACGGCAAACCCGCGCGCCCATGGTAGCCGACAAGCCATACACCATCATCGCTCAGGGTGGTTTTCATGATCGGTAAACGACTGCTCGCCCGAGGCGCTCGCATTCTTCTTGGCGGCGCCAAACTGCATCTGCCCGGCCATCGACCCCTTTGGCCCGGAAATCCCCGGCTGCGATGAATGCAGCATGAATGGGTCTTTCAGCATGCGTTCATGGTGGGTTTTCCACAATGCCCTTGTACCAAAGCCGCCCGATCCGGGTTGACTGGAAAGGAACACCACCATGAAACACCACCACGTGCTGCGCCGTGGCCTGCTGGCCCTTGCACTGGGCCTGGCTGCACTGCCGATACGGGCCGACGACGATTGCGATGCACCGGTCGCGCGCTGGCAGTCGCGCGAGGCCGTGCGAAAGATGGCAGCGGGCAGGGGCTGGAACATCCAGCAGCTCAAGATCGACGACGGCTGCTACGAGATTCGCGGCACCGACACCCAGGGCCGCGCCTTCAAGGCCAGGATCGACCCGGAAACCCTCAAGGTGTTGAAGCTCAGGCAACGCGACCGGAAACATGCGCGTGACGATGAACGCGAGCGTGATCCGGCCGCGCCGCCGAACCGGCTGCCGCCAGCAGACGGCGCAGTCGCACCGCCACCCTTGTTCATACCTGGCACTGCACCACGCGGCCAGATTGATTGACCCTCACTGGAGTATCACCATGTCCAAACCATTTCTGACCACCTTGGCGGCTGCCTGCGCGCTGGCCCTTCCAGCGCTGGCACACAGCCGCCCGGTCACGCTGACCGCCCAGCTCAAAAACTATGGCGGCAACGGCGCCTACCTGGCCGCCTACCTGACCGACGCCAAGGGTGCTTATGCCGGCACCTTGTGGGTGGCCGGCGGCAAGGCCAAGTACTACAAGCACCTGTCGGACTGGAGTCGCCTGTCCGGCGGTGACGCCAAGCGCTTGAACGGCGTGACTGGCGCCAGCGTGGGCGCGGGACGCTCGCTCAAGATAACGGCCGACCTGGCAGATGCGCTGATCGACGCGGGTTATGAGATCCGCATCGATGCGGCTGCGGAAGACATGCGAGACAGTCCGTCGGAAGTCCGCGTGCCGCTGTCCACCGGCAACGCCGGCAAACCGCAGGCCGGCAAGCAGTACATCCAGTCGCTGAGCTTTCAACTGCAATAGGGGTGTGCATGAGCCGCCTGGCCGTTCCCAAGGTGAATCCCGCAATGCGAAGCATGGAGGATGCCTGATGGGCTGGAAAATCATTCACCGCTGGCTCGGCCTGACGGCTGGCACCCTGGCCCTGATACTGGGCATCACCGGCGCCATGCTGGCATTCGATCCCGTGCAGCAGGCGTGGCAGGCACCCGCTGCGCCAAGCGAGCTGTCGGTGGGCACGCTGGTGCAGCGTGTGACAAGCACCATACCGGGCGCAGAGGAAATACGCCACCTGCCCTCGGGCGCCATCGTGGTGTTCGGCTTTGTCGGCGACCAGGCGCAGGCGTCCACCGTCGATCCAGCCGACGGCCGGGTGCTGGGTTCCTGGCAGCCTTCGGCATTGCCGCGCTGGGTCAAGAACCTGCACCGCTCGCTGTTGCTGGGCGACGCCGGGCGCTGTGTTGCCGCAGGCATTGCACTGGCCATGGCGCTGCTCTGCGTCTCGGCGCTGGTGCTGCTGCTGCGCCGCATGGGCGGATGGCGACGGCTGGCGGCGCGGGCGCGTGGCTCGCTGGCACAACGCATTCACGTGATCGCCGGCCGGGTGGTGCTCGCGCTGTTATGCCTGACGTCGCTCACCGCATTGACCATGAGCGCCTCGACCCTGGGGTTGGTGACGCTGGAAGCCGGCAGCGAGCCCGAGCCGGTCTCCGTGGCCACCGGCCAGGCCGATCTGCCAGTCGCGCAACTTGCCATGCTGCAAGACCTGTCCGTGCGGGACCTGCGCAAGATCAATTTTCCTGCCACCGCCGATCCGCAAGACACCTGGAAAGTGGCAACCCGCCAGGGCGAAGGCTGGATCGACCGGTACTCGGGGCAGACGCTGGCCTGGCAGGACATGACCCTGGCGCAACGTGTCTACGACTGGGCGCTGGTGCTGCACACCGGAGAAGGGGCCTGGCTCTGGGCCGTGGTGCTCGCCTTCGTGGGTGCCAGCGTGCTGCTGTTCTGGTGGTCGGGCCTCGTCATCTGGTGGCAGGCACGCGGCCAGGTACCCCACATCAGCGGCAACACCGCGCCGGCGCAGGCCGACATTCTCATCTTCGTCGCCAGTGAAGGTGGCACCAGCTGGGGTTTTGCACAAGCGCTGCACGGCGGACTCGCCCAGAACGGCCACCATGTACATACCGGCGCACTGGAGGATTTCCGGACCACGGCCGCCACGCGGCAGGTGTTCGTGTTGGCCGCCACCTATGGCGAGGGCCAGGCGCCGGCACACGCACGCCACGCTCTGGAGCGCATCGCGCGTCTCAAGGCCGGCTCCGTGCCGGTGACCGTGCTGGGTTTTGGCGACCGGCAGTATCCGGCGTTCTGTGCTTATGCCCAGGCGCTGGAGCAGAACCTTCGGGCAAGCGGCTGGCCGGCGCTGTTGCCACTGGAGCGTATCCACCAGCAATCGGGCCAGCAATTCGCGCGCTGGGGCGAAGCCCTGGCACAGGCCCTGGGTGAACCACTGGTGCTGGACTATGTGGCACGCGTGCCTCCCACCACTGCGCTCAGGCTGGTGGCACGCCAGGACTTCCCGGGGTGGGATGGACAAGCCTCGGCGATCCTGCGCTTTGCGTGGCCCGCGCAGGGCCGGGCCGCGCAGCTGCGTGGACACGGTCTGGCCCGCTTTTGCGCTGGCGACCTGGTGGGCATCGTGCCGCCGGGCTCTGCTGTGCCGCGTTATTACTCGCTGGCGTCGAGCCGGGGCGACGGGTTCCTGGAGATCTGCGTGCGCCAGATGCCCGATGGGTTGTGCTCCACGCACCTGATGGGCCTGCAGCCAGGGGACCACATCGCAGCGTTCGTTCGTTCCAACCCCGGCTTTGTATTGCCGCGCACGCGGCGTCCCGTGTTGCTGATCGGTGCCGGCACGGGTGTGGCACCATTGGCAGGTTTCATTCGAAACAACGACAGGCGCGTGCCCATGCACCTGTATTTCGGTGGCCGCGACCCGGCACGCGACTTCTACTTTGGCCCTGAGATCGGGCAGTGGCTTGCCGATGGTCGGCTGACACGTGCGCAGACGGTGTTTTCGCGCCTGCCCGAGGGTGGCGGTTATGTGCAGGATGCCTTGCAATGCGACGCCGAACATGTGCGTGCCCTGGTGGCCCGGGGCGCCATCGTGCGCGTCTGCGGCAGCCGCGCAATGGCCCGCGGCGTGGCCGAGACGCTGGACGCCGTGCTCGCGCCGCTGTGCCTGAGCGTGCCTGTGCTCAAGGCGAAGGAACGGTATGCCGAAGATGTCTTCTGAACCCAGCGCACCCTGCACGCGCATCACGCTGCACGGACCGAGCATGGGCACGCGCTGGTCCGCCCTGGTGGACGCCGACGCCAGCGTGGATCTGCCGGCCCTGCGCCAGGACCTTGCCGCCGCAGTGCAGCAGGTGGACGCGCAGATGTCGCCCTGGAAGCCGGACAGCGACCTGATGCGCCTGAACCGCGCACCCGTAAATACCTGGGTGGAACTGCCCGCCGAACTGATGGAGGTGCTGGCCTGCGCGCTGGACATCCACCGCCTGAGCGCTGGCACATTTGATCCGGGTGTCGGGGCGCTGGTCGATGCCTGGGGTTTTGGTGCGCTGCGCGATACGCCCGACGCAGCGGCGATCCATGCAGCGCGCCAAGGTACGCGAGCCGCGACGCACGCGTGCCTGGCGTTGGATAACGCGGCGGGACGCGCCCGCAAACACACGCCCCTGCAACTCGACCTGTGCGGCATTGCCAAGGGCTACGCGGTGGACCGGATGGCCGCCGTGCTGCAGCAGCATGGGGTAAGCCATGCGCTGGCAGCGCTCGATGGGGAACTGCGCGCCGTGGGGAGCCAGGCCAGCGGTGTGCCGTGGGCGGTGGCACTGGAGCAGCCCGAGGTCGGGCGCCGCGCGGCGCACGGCGTCATTGAACTGCAGGACCTGGCCGTTGCGACATCGGGCGACTACCGGCGTTATCTGCAGGTAGGCGACAAGCGCCTGGCGCACACCATGGACGCGCGCCGATGCGCGCCAGTGAACAACGCCGTGGCATCGGTCAGCGTGCTGGCGCCCACCTGCATGCAGGCCGACGCCTGGGCAACCGCGTTGCTGGTGGCGGGTCCTGGCGAAGGTTTGGCCATGGCACAACGCATGGGCCTGGAGGCGCTGTTTCTGTTGCGCCGTCCCGAAGGACTGGTGGAGATGGGGCTGGGACGGTTCGGCGCTTCGACGGTGCAGCGCGCAAGTGGAATCGATCTCGCAGGCGATCATGTGTCCGGCGCTGTTGCGGGGCCGGGCGGGGGCGTATCGGCAAGCGGCAGGTCGTCATACTACGCATCAATGCGATAAGCGCATCATGCAAGTCAGGACCAGCGGATCTGCCAAGGGGTTGCCGACCCCCTCCACCCTGACCTTGACCACCCGTACCCATCGAAGGATGACACCATGACAACCACGCAAATGCAGACTCCGGCATTCTTCGACGAGGCGCCGGCCATCGTCATGTACGACGCGTTGTCGCAGCTGCTGGGCGCCACGCGCGACGGGCTGATCGAATACCGCTACCTCGACGCAGTCAAGCTGGCCGGGCATTCGTGCCCGACGGTGGCCGGCGCCTGGCTCATGACGCGCACCGCGCTGGCCCGACTCTATCCGGGGCAACCACCGCACCGCGGCGAAGTGCGCGTGGAAATGCGTGAGCCGCAGGACGCGGGTGTGGTCGGCGTGATCGCCAGCGTGGCCGGGCTGGTGACCGGCGCGGCCGGCAGCGGCGGGTTCAAGGGCCTGGCCGGTCGTCACGGACGGCGCGACCTGCTGGTGTTCGGCGTAGCCATGCGTGGCGAGATACGCTTTACGCGACTGGATAACGGCGAGAGCGTCGAGGTGTCGCACCATCCCGAGGCAGCGCCACGCCCGGCGGAGCTGCGGGCGCAGATGCAGGCCGCATTGGCGCCCCAGGCCAGCAGCGCCCAGCGCGACGCGTTTGCGCAAACCTGGCAGGGCTGGGTGCGCGCGATGCTGCTCGGGCATGCGGACGACCCGGAACTGATCACCGTGGAAGTCTGAATCCGGGCAGCCGGCCAGCGTCAACCTGTGTCTCGCCGGCGGCGGCAATTCACCACCTGAGTTGCAGCAAATATTAAAGATGCATATACTGTGCATCAAATGATGCTTGCACCCATGGACACCGCCACCACCATCCCCGCCACCGTCGATCGCAGTGCCATCGAACGCCTGGTTTACAGCTTCTATGACGATGTTCGCGCCGACCCGTTGCTCGGCCCGACCTTCGAAGCCGTGCTGGCCGACCGCTGGGCGGCCCACCTGCCGCGCATGGTCGAATTCTGGAGCACGATGGTCCTGGGAACCCGCAGCTTCAGCGGCAATGTCTTCGGCAAACACATGGTGCTCGATGGCATAGCCCCGAAACATTTTTCACACTGGTTGCGACTGTGGTTCGCCAAGTCCGACGAACTGTTCGCGCCGCCGGTGGCACACCAACTGCAGTTCATGGCGCTGGGCATTGCACGCAACCTGTACCGCGGCTACTTCGGCGAGGATGGTGGTTTTGCGAGAATCGAATCGGAGCTCAAGCATGGCCACGATTGAACAAACAGCGCCGCTGGAGCAGGCGCTCGCGCAGACCTACCGCCATGGGTTCGTCACCGATGTCGAGTCCGACGCATTGCCGCCGGGCCTGGACGAAGACACCATCCGCGCGATATCGCTGCGCAAGCGCGAACCCGCGTTTCTGCTGCAGTGGCGACTGGCGGCGTTCGCGCGCTGGCAGGCCATGCCGATGCCACACTGGGGCCGACTCGATGTCGATCCGATCGACTTCCAGGCACTGTCGTACTACTCGGCGCCCAAGTCCCAGAAGGATGGCCCCAAGAGCCTGGCCGACGTCGACCCCAAGCTGCTGGAAACCTACGAAAAACTCGGCGTCCCGTTGCACGAACGCGCCGCGCTGGCCGGCGTGGCGGTCGATGCGGTGTTCGACTCGGTGTCGGTCGGCACGACCTTCCGCCAGCAACTGGCCGATGTGGGTGTGATCTTCTGTTCGTTCTCGCACGCGGTGCAAAACCATCCGGAACTGATCGAGCGTTATCTGGGAAGCGTGGTGCCGCAGGGGGACAACTTCTTTGCCGCATTGAATTCGGCCGTGTTCTCCGATGGCTCGTTTGTCTATGTGCCCGCAGGTGTGCGCTGCCCGATGGAGCTGTCGTCGTACTTTCGCATCAACGCGCGCAACACCGGGCAGTTCGAGCGCACACTGATCATCGCCGAGCCCGGCAGCCACGTGAGTTACCTCGAAGGCTGCACGGCGCCCCAGCGCGACGAACACCAGTTGCACGCGGCAGTGGTGGAACTCATTGCGCACGAGGACGCCCACATCAAGTACTCGACCGTGCAGAACTGGTATCCCGGCGACGCGCAAGGACGTGGCGGAATCTACAACTTCGTCACCAAGCGTGGCCTGTGCGCCGGCAATCGCGCGCACATCGCCTGGACGCAGGTGGAGACCGGCTCGGCGATCACCTGGAAGTATCCGAGCGTGGTGCTGCGCGGTGACCATTCGCGTGGCGAGTTCCATTCGATCGCGGTGTCCAACCATTATCAACAGGCCGACACCGGCACCAAGATGATCCACCTCGGCCGCGACACCAGCAGCCGCATCGTCTCCAAGGGCATCAGCGCCGGGCACGCACACAACAGCTACCGCGGCCTGGTGCGGATAGCCCCCACCGCGGCCGGCGCGCGCAATCACACGCAATGCGATTCGCTGCTGATCGGTTCGCATTGCGGCGCCCACACCTTTCCGTATGTGGAAGCGGCACGCAGCGACGCAGTGGTCGAACACGAAGCCACCACGACACGCATTTCGGAAGACCGGTTGTTCTATTGCCAGGCGCGCGGCATCGATCCGCAGGATGCCACTGCCCTGATCGTTGGCGGATTCTGTCAGGCCGTACTTGAAGAGTTGCCAATGGAATTCGCACTCGAGGCCAAGGCCTTGCTGGCGGTTTCGCTCGAAGGCGCCGTCGGATAACCCCATTGCAGGACCCCATGATGACCCACATCCAGACCCAGACCCCTCCCTTGTTGCAGGTCGATGACCTGCGTGTCGACGTGGCCGGACACAGCGTATTGAAATCGGTCTCGCTGCAGGCCCGGGCCGGCCAGCTGATCGTCGTGATGGGCGCCAACGGCAGCGGCAAGAGTACGCTGGGTCTGGCGCTGGCCGGCCATCCAAGCTACCAGGTGGTGTCCGGCTCGGCGCGTTTTGATGGCGCCGACCTGCTGGCCATGAACGTGCAGCAACGCGCCCGCGCCGGATTGTTCCTGTCGTTCCAGGCACCGCCCGAGATCCCCGGTGTCAAGAACAACCTGTTCATCCGCACGGCACTGAACGCCGTGCGTGAAGCGCGCGGCGAGGCCGCGCTGGACGCATTCGATTTTCTGGGCGATGCCCGTGCGGCAGCCGACGCCGTGGGGCTGCCCGATGCGATGCTCAGCCGCGCCGTCAACGACGGCTTCTCCGGCGGCGAGCGCAAACGCAATGAGCTGCTGCAACTGGCCTTGCTCAAGCCCCGGCTGGCGTTGCTCGACGAGATCGATTCGGGGCTGGACATCGACGGCGTGCGCGCCGTCGTAGCACTGGTGCAGCGCCTTCGGGCCCGGGGAACCACCTTCATCGTGGTATCGCACTATCTGCAGATGATCGAATTGCTGGAGCCCGACACAGTGCTGCGGCTGGACCAGGGCTGCATAGCCGAATCAGGCGGGCTGGAGCTGGCACGCGAGATTGCCCGCACCGGCTTTGTGCGTATCGACGCGGCGTCGGCAAAGCCGGTGGCAGCATGAACGGCGCCCGCGCCGACGCGTTGTCTGCGCGCAGCCATCTGGCCGGGACCGGCTGGATCGGGCGCAAGGCCGAGTCTTTCCGCCACATTGCGCCACCGGCTGCAGAGGTCTGGCTCGGCGGTGAAATCGACACGGCAGCGCCCGATGGTGACGCCGATCTGCGCGACGGCGCGGGATGGACGCTGCAGCCGCTGGGCCCGTTGCCGCATGGACGCATCGACGCACGCTGGCTCGACGCCGCCAATCCGACCCAGCGCACGGAGTTGTTTGCCGGCTTGCCAACGCCGGGCGACGACGAAGCCGCGCCGTTTGCCTGGGCCCACCGTGCCTTATGTGTGCAGGGCCTGCGCCTGCGTATTGCCGGATTCGACGGCTACCCGGCCGCAGGCGACGACACTCCTGCTGTGTGCCTGCAGCTGAACCTCAAGCCGCGCGGCACGGTCGACGCCCCGCTGCTGGTCATCGAGCTGGAGCCAGGGGTGCGCTGCATATTGCTGGAAACGCACCAACGCGACGCCAGCGCCGATACGCCGGCGATGGTGCAGAACCTGCAGGTCCATGTGCGGCTGGGCCAGGGTGCCACGTTGCAACATGTGCGCATGGTGCTGCCGCACCCCGAAGACCGGCTGGCCCACCATGTGCATGTGCGGCTCGATACCGATGCGCGTTACCAGCAGGCCTTGCTCGCGGGCGCCAGCAGTTACCACCTGCAGCGTGACGTGCTCGATCTCGATGGCAAGCGTGCCAACGCGAGCTGTGCTGCCGTGTTGTTCAACCGCAGCGCGAGTCTGGACCAGCAGGTGCGCGCAACACACGGCGCGCCGCATACCCGAAGCGACGTCGAAACGCTGGCACTGGCCGGCGGCCGGGCGCAGCTGGTGGCCAATGCCTATACGCACATTGCGCCAGGCGCGGATGAAGCCATGGTGCGCCAGCGCCTGAGTGGTGTTCCGACCGACGGCGAGCCAAGGATCGTGCTACGTCCCCATCTGGAGATCGAGCATGACCAGGTGCAGGCGGCGCACGGTGCCACCTGGGGAGCACTGGACGAGAACGCACTGTTTTATGCGGGCCAGCGCGGCATCGCACCATCGGTCGCCCGCGCACTGCTGATTGAAGGCCGGGCCCTTGCGCTGCTGGCACACGGTCTTGGTGAAGCACCGGGCGCACTGCTGCACACGCTGGGAATCGATGCAGCGCTGGCACGCTGCGTGGCGCAGCACCTGGCCACATCCACGGACCCCACCGGGCAGGCCGATCATGGGTAAGCCCTTGCCGATCGACAGCGCTGCCTCCGACTTCCCGGTGCTGGCGCAGCAGGTGCAGGGCCAGCCACTGGCCTACCTGGACAATGCCGCGACCACGCAGATGCCGCAGCAGGTCCAGCAGCAGATGCGTGACTTCGACAACCGTGACCGCGCCAACATCCACCGCGGGGTGCACGCGCTGAGCCAGCGCGCCACAGACGCATTCGAGGCCGCGCGCGCAACGCTCAAGACCTTTGTCGGCGCCGGCGGCGAACACGAACTGGTCTTCACCTCCGGCACCACTGAAGCGCTCAATCTGCTGGCCAACGGTCTGACCGCCACTGGGCAGCGCGATCCGGTGCTGGGCCCGGGGGACCAGATCATCGTCAGCGGCATCGAACACCATGCCAACCTGGTGCCCTGGCAGATCGCCGCGCGGCGCTGCGGCGCCACGCTGGAGATTCTCAAACCCGATGCACAGGGCCGCCTGCATGTCGACGACCTGGCGCAGCTGCTGGGTCCGCGCAGCCGCGTGTTCGCGGTGACGGCCTGCGCCAACGCCACCGGCGAGCGCCCGCCGTACGAGGAACTGCTGGCGCTGGCCGCCGAGGCGGGCGCGCTGACTGTGCTCGATGCAGCGCAGG
>ERZ724517.1702-NODE-1702-length-11923-cov-11.409083_pt1 | contig 11923 bp, 7 predicted proteins | sample MGYA00376050_ERZ724517 | MGnify/ENA primary metagenome ERZ724517 (study PRJEB28724, sample SAMN07190886) | activated sludge metagenome | isolation source: activated sludge of sewage treatment plant in Hong Hong | place: USA: Christiansburg, Virginia | collected... | reverse complement strand
AGGTACTGTGTGGCGAGGTGGTGATGGACAAGAACTTCACGCTGGAAGACGACGAGATGGCGCAGGGCTTCGTGCTCAGTTGCCAGGCGCGTGCGACGACCAAGCGTTTGACCGTCAGTTTCGACGATCGCTAAACACATCATGCCCAAGGCTAGGAGCCGGCTGTCACAGTGGTTAAACTGTCGTCAGCAGGCCCGCGCCACCCGAAACGCATAGATTCAATTCGGCCGCCCCAGAGCGGCCATTTTTCTGGAGACAAGACATGACCCAAGTAGTCCTCACCGAAGTGATCGGCAAAGTCGGCCTGATCCGCATCAACCGCCCGGAAGCGATGAACGCCCTGAACAATGACGTCGTCGACGGCATCGGCGCCGCCATTGACGCCTACGAAGCCGACGAAAACATCGGCTGCATCGTCATCACCGGCAACGAGAAGGCCTTCGCCGCCGGCGCCGACATCGGCTTCATGAAGGATTTCGACTACATGCACGCCTACAAGACGGATTTCATCACCCGCAACTGGGAGCGCATCAAGACCACGCGCAAGCCGGTCATTGCGGCGGTGGCCGGCTTTGCGCTGGGCGGCGGCTGCGAGATGGCGATGATGTGCGACATGATCTACGCCGCCGACACCGCCAAATTCGGCCAGCCGGAAATCCGCCTCGGCACCCTGCCCGGGGCCGGTGGAACCCAAAGATTGCCGCGCGCCATCGGCAAGGCGAAAGCGATGGACATGTGTCTGACCGCGCGCATGATGGATGCTGTCGAAGCCGAAAAGGCCGGCCTCGTTGCCCGCATCATTCCGGCCGATCAACTGCTGGAAGAAACACTCAAGGCAGCTGCCACCATCGCCGGTTTCTCGCTGCCGGTAGTCATGATGATCAAGGAATCGGTCAATCGGGCTTTCGAGTCCTCGCTGAACGAAGGCCTGCTCTTTGAGCGCCGCGTCTTCCACTCGGCCTTTGCCCTGGAAGACCAGAAGGAAGGCATGGCTGCCTTTGCCGAGAAACGCAAGGCGACGTTCAAAAACCGCTGAGTCAGCCCGTCCTCCCCATGGCAACGGGGAGGATTTTGGTGCATCGCTGCCTGATTTGCCGGGCAGATCCGAGGCTACACCCACTCCTGGCTCTGGGCGCGCAACACGGCGGCTTCAACAGTCTCTGATTCGAGCGGTCGACTCATCAGGTAGCCCTGAATTTCGTCGCACCCGACCTCGGCCAGAAAAGCCCGTTGTTCGTTGGTTTCCACCCCCTCGGCGATCACCTCGAGTTTCAATGAGTGGGCCATATGAACAATGGCGTCGACGATAGCGCTGCTTTCTTCATCACACGACATATCACGGACAAATGATTTGTCGATTTTCAGGCGGCTGACATGGAAGCGCCGCAAGTACGCCAAACTTGAATATCCCGTACCAAAATCATCAATCGCCAGCGAGACGCCAAGGCACCTGATATGGTCGAAGGTATTCAAAATCGCTTCAGTGTCCGCCATGATGGTTGTCTCGGTCAGCTCAACCTCGACCAGGGACGGGGCAACACCGGTATCGCGCAAGGCCTCCTCAAGGACCAGCGCAAAATTATCACGATAAATCTGCACCGCCGAAACATTCACCGCCATCCGCAATGGCATGCCGCGATCAGCCCATCGCTTGGCCTGCATCAGCGCCTCGCGCAATACCCACTGGCCAATCGAGACGATAAGCCCGGTTTCCTCGGCAATCGGTATGAACTGATCCGGTGGAATTTCACCAAACGGCTCCGAACGCCAACGCAACAGGGCCTCGACCCCGATAATTTTGTGATCGCGCAGTGAATATTGGGGCTGGTAGACGAGGCGGAGTTCATTTTTACGCAACGCGGTACGCAAGCGCTGCGAGAGGTCAAGACGGGTTGCCGTATCCCTGTTCATGCGTGCATCGAAAAAGCTGAAGGTCGCCCGCCCACTATTCTTGGCGTGGTACATGGCGGTGTCCGCCTTTTGCATCAGCGCATCGAAATCATTGCCGTCGTTCGGAAAAACGGCAATGCCGATCGACGCCGAACTGGTGTACAAATGCCCGTCAAGCTCGATAGGCTCCTCAAGAGCACGCTGAATTTTTTGCGCTACGCTGGCAAAGTGAGTCGGGGATTGCTGGCCCTCAAGCAAAATGATGAACTCGTCGCCCCCCAGCCGTGCAACCGTATCCGACTGGCGCAAACAACTGGAAATACGCTGCGCCATCTCGACGATCAACTGATCTCCAGCACTGTGACCATAGGTGTCATTGACCCGTTTGAAATGGTCGAGATCGAGGAAACAGAGACCAAGCGTACCGCCATCGCGCGAGATCCGCATATGCAATTGATCGAAACGATCACGGAGCAAAACACGGTTTGGCAAGCCGGTCAGGCTGTCATGATGCGCCATGTAACGGATCTTTTCCTCAGCCGACTTGCGATCGGTAATATCGGAAAATGAGGCCACATAGTTGGTAATTTCGCCCTGGCCATCCCTGACCACGCTGATCGTCAGCCATTTTGGGTAAATCTCGCCATCTTTGCGCCGGTCAAAAATTTCGCCGGACCAATGCCCGCTTTCCAGCAACTGCTTCCACATCGCCTGGTAGAAGGCCGGTGTATGAGCCCCCGATTTGGTAATCGTCGGAGAGTGACCAACCGCCTCCTCGACCGAATAGCCGGTCAGCGTAGTGAAAGCACGATTGACGCTGACAATTCGATTATTGGCATCGGTTACCACCAAGCCTTCATTGCTGTTTTCAAAAAGAATCTCGCTCAGGCGTAATTGCTCTTCACTGAGTTTCTTTTCCGTAATATCGGAAAAGACCCAGATCGAACCATCGTGAGGAAACGCCGGGTCTACCGGGCGCCCGGTACGGTGAAGCCAGATCGGCACCCCATCCCGACGTTGCAACAGAACCTCGCGGTCACTGGCTCCACGCTCAGCAAGATCACCGTAGCAGGCTGCGCCATCGGACTCCCAAAACTCCTTCGACGGGTAAATAATCTCTGTCGTCTGACCGATCAGGTCAGCAATATTTTCATAGCCAAAGAGTTCGGCCATGCGTTGATTGCAGGAAATAATGCGGCGTTGGCGCAGAAAGACAATACCGACGTGGGCATTGTTGAAAATCACCTGCTGATGATCAAGCAGTTCGCGCACTTGGCGCTCGATCCGACGAGCTTCGGTCACATCACTAGCGGTAATGACAAAACCACCATCCGGCATCGGCGAGCGGCAGAGTTCGATGACCAGTCCGGAAGGCAGGTCGCGCTCAAACCGTTCAACGCCTGCGAGCTGAAGCAGTGTCGTCTCTACTGAAAATTCCGTCGCCGATACCAAACCGGCATCGGCTGCCAGAAAGTCATCAAGTGGCGTCTGTACGCAAGCCAAGTTTTCCGGCAAGGCGTGCAGGGTGAAGAAATTGCGATTCCAGGCCACCAACTCGCGGGCATGATCGAAAACCGCAATACCTTGCACAATGGCATCAAGGGTAGATTGCAGCAGTTGCGACTTGGCCGCCAGTTGCAGTTGGTGTAGTCGCGCTTCTTGCGCCTTGATGTCCGTAACGTCAGCGTAAATGCCGACAGTGTAGCCATCAGCCGTGCGCCGCTCACGCACCTGGAGATGAGTCAGATTCGGCAATCTATATTCATCGCGCCCGGTTCCATCGCGATGCGCGGCAAAACGCTTCTCTAGCCAGCTATCCGCCTGGTCACCGAGGGCGGCCGCACTTGAGGTAAGCAGTTCTTCAAAGCAGCAGCCAATGACTTCGCCGCTCAAGCCCAAAAGCTGCCGGAAGGCGTCATTGCACATCAGCAGCCGATCCGCCGGATCGAATAAAACAAAGCCTTCGAAGATGCATTCAACCGCTGTCTCGAGACGGCGCCGTGCCGCCTCGGCATCACCGCGGGCAACGACAAGTTCGTCCAGGGTATGGGTCAGTTCATCGGTACGCCCCCTGACCTGCTCCTCAAGGACGAAGGTGTTTTGCAACAAACCATAGTCAGTATCGAGTGCATTAAGGTTGTGCTCAACCTGATGCATCAACGCGCGGATAATCTTGTCGCGCCGCAGAATTTCCCGCCCCAAGCCCGCGGCATCCTCCGGTGAACAGCGCAGATCAAACAATGATCCAGTCAATTTCGCCTCCCGTTACCAATGGCCACACCGGTAAAGGTCTGATTGATATGCATGCCACCGTATTGTTCACCGTAAGTACTGAAGCCAACCACATTGCAGCCGGCGAGAATTGCCCCAATGCGCTCACGAATGCCGCGCTGCTTCGACTCCAACTGGCGCAGGATGCAATCACAGCCAAGGATCAGCGATGGCTGGCCAATCCGCTGGATAACGTTTTCCAGTGCGGCCTCCAGATTGTCGATCATGTCGACGCCCTTCGCCACTTTGAAAACGATGCCTTCATCGATGGCGCAATAAAAAGTCAGCGATCCATCGGGATTCATCCGCTGTATCGAACGCACGAACTCGGCATTACCGATCCGCACCGTCACCGGGTAAGCCGCGAAGATCATCGGATCAAGCCGCTCGAGCTGGTTGATTTCGATACCAACGGCACGCGCATACTCCTCTGCCGCCGGACAGCCATTGATCTCGGTGACGATCCGTTGTTGCGGAATCGCACCGGTAACGACCAAGCGTTCGTTTCCGCTAACGAAATGCTGGGTTTTGAATACCATGAAGGGGAAAGGGGTGCTTGCCACGAGGAGCAAAGCGGCATCCCGGATAAAGCGGCCGCCAAAGAGCACGCGCGTTTCCTTGAACGCCAGACTGTCGCCGGCCGAACCGCCGACCAGAGGAATTCCGCCCAAACCATCGTAAAAGGCCCGAGCAACCGCTTCTTCACGCACGCAAAGACCGTCAATCAGCATGAATGCGAAGGCATTGTTCGATGCCAGATCAGGAATTCGCTGGCGCAGACTTTCTTTTAAATTGTGCGCAAATTTCTGGCCGGCACGAAAATCAAAGTGCGAGAGCTGCTCAATAACCGCAACTTCAAACCTTAAATCGTCGCGATGAATACTGACTGCCGAGAGACTATTATCCAGATAGCCAGCCGGGCCGATCTCACCCGCCGTGGTGCAACCGATCACGGTCGTTGAACCCAGTCGGGCGGCAAGTAGCAACGCCAATCGATCAAGGTCAAAGCTGCTTGAGGCAAAAACAACGACCAACCCAATATTGGGCTGCTCTATGCCCTGGAGTAATTCCTGAACTGCAGCCTCGGGTTCAGTTTGGCAACTGGATCCTGCCCGCACCCGCAGTCCGCCTGCTACAAGCTCAGTTGCCATCATCAGTTCCCTACTCAAGAAAGCGCAGCAACGTGACCGATCATGAAAAGCGGCCAACCCATAAGCGAATAAAACAGTCTCTTATTACTTAAGTATAGCTATCGACTATTTTCAATGTCCATTTTTCTGCAATGCGCGATGGCCGGCGACTCAGGCCAGCGCCGGGTCATGCAGTAAAATGTGCCATGCACCTGTTCGTCGATATTTCCAGCCATGGCTTCGGCCATCTTGCGATCACCGCACCGGTGCTCAATACCCTGGCAAAAATCAGCCCGAATTTGCGGTTGACCGTAAGAAGTGCGCTACCTGCCAGCAAACTGCAACAACGGATCACGACGCCCTATACCCTGATCGCTGCCGCCAGCGATTTTGGCTATGTAATGAGAGACGCTACCCGCATCAATCTTGAAGCCAGCGCCACCGCCTATCGTCAGGCCCATACCGACTGGCCGACCCGTGTTGCCGACGAAGCACGTTTTCTGAGCAATCTCAGGCCTGATCTGGTTTTGACCAACGTCAGCTACCTGCCGCTGGCCGGGGCGGCTACAGCCGGCATTCCGGCGCTCAGTCTGTGTTCGCTGAACTGGGCAGATCTGTTCGCACATTTTTTCGGCAGTTCCGATTGGGCCAAGCCCATCCACGCCGAAATGCTTGCGGCCTACCGCTCGGCTCAGGCGTTTTTACGAGTCACTCCGGGCATGGCGATGGAAACGCTGGGCAACGTACAAACCGTCGGCACTATCTCCGCCTTTGGCACCAGACACGAGCTTGGGCTGAATGCTGAGAAGGCCATCCTGATCGCCATGGGCGGTATCGCTCATCGCCTGCCGCTGGAACACTGGCCGCGCCTGCCGAACGTTCGCTGGCTGGTTCCGGCTGACTGGAACTGCCAGCACCCGGATGCGCTAACCATTGAATCCTTTGGCCTGAGTTTTACCGACTTGCTGTGCTCGGTCGACGCGGTAATCACCAAACCCGGCTATGGCACTTTCACTGAAGCCGCCGGCAATGGCACCCCGGTCATTTACCAGAGGCGCGAAGACTGGCCCGAGCAGGATTGCCTGATTGAGTGGCTGCAAATCAATGGCAGTTGCCGGGAAATTGAAGCGCAAGCATTGGCGAACGGAACAATTGCGCCGGCACTTGCCGCCCTTCTAAAACTGCAGCCAAAGCCGCTCCCCCTTGCAAATGGCATCTCGCAGGCCGCACAAGCCTTGCTTCGCCATGCTGGCGCACAAATTTTTACCTGACACGCCCCCTTAACGGCCCTACTTGACGCGGGATTTGGCACAATTCGCCATGCCTGAAATTTGTCCCCAGCCCAACCCGACCAGCCGCCTCTGTGGCTCAGATTCACCCGACCTGATTCGTCATGAAGTATTGGCCGATATTTTCGAGGCCACCGCTGCACGAATACCTGAAGAAATTGCGCTGATTTTCGACGATTGCGAACTTAGCTACGCTGAGCTGAACGCCGCTGCCGACCGGGTTGCCTCGCGTCTGATCGCCGATGGTGTACGACCCGGGCAGATCGTCGGCCTCTGGCTGCCACGCGGCATCGACCTGCTCATCATGCAACTGGGCATTGCCAAGACCGGCGCCGCCTGGCTGCCTTTTGATGCCGACACCCCGGTTGACCGCATCAAAGTCTGCCTTGATGACGCCGACAGCGCCGGCCTTGTCTGCGTCGCCAACATCGACGCTCTTGGCCGCCGTTGCTGGCTGGCCGATACCTTGCAAGCCGCCCACCCTGGCCCGCTCAATCACCGCCACGATGCGCGTCCGGACGACCCGGCCTACGTCATCTACACCTCCGGCTCGACCGGCAAGCCCAAGGGCATCCTGATCAATCAGGGTGCCATCTGCCATTTTCTGCGCAGCGAAAACGCCATTCTCGGCATCCGCGAACACGACCGCGTTTATCAGGGCTTCTCGGTCGCCTTCGACATGTCGTTCGAGGAAATCTGGATCAGCTACCTGGTTGGCGCCACGCTCTGGCTGGCCCCCAAGGATGTCGCGACCGATCCCGAAGCGCTACCGATTGCCCTGATCGACAACCGTGTCACTGTCCTGCACGCGGTACCGACGTTGCTCGCCCTGTTCACCTGCGACGTTCCCGGCCTGCGCCTGATCAACCTCGGCGGCGAAGCCTGCCCACAAGCCATCGTCGACCGCTGGGCCCGCCCCGGCCGCCAGGTCTTCAATATCTACGGGCCGACCGAAGCCACCGTCTCCGCCAGCCTGGCCGAACTGCACCCCGGCCAGCCGGTCACCATCGGCCGCCCACTGCCCAACTACGGCCTGCTGGTCATCGATGCCGCCGTCGAAAACGGCCTGCGCCTGTTGGCGCAAGGTGAAACCGGTGAGCTGTGCATCACCGGCCCCGGTGTCGCCGCCGGCTATCTCGGTCGACCGGACCTGACGGCCGAAAAATTCCTCGACAATCCGTGGGCCGCCAATGCCCATGAAGGCCGCCTCTATCGTACCGGCGACCTCGCCCGCATCGACGAGCACGGGCAGATTCACTGCCTCGGCCGCACTGACGATCAGGTCAAGATTCGCGGCTTCCGCGTCGAACTGGGCGAGATTGAAGCCGCCCTGACCCGCCAGCCCGGCGTCGGCACCGCAGCCGTCATCCTGCGTCAGGATGACGGCATCGAACGCCTGGTCGCCTACCTCATCGTCGAAGACGCCAAAACCACCACCGGCGCCACGCTACGCACCGTTCTGTCCACAATTTTGCCGCCCTACATGGTGCCCTCGCACCTCGAGATGCTGGCCGAAATGCCCCGCCTGACTTCGGGCAAGATCGACCGCAAAGCCCTGCGCGCCTGCCCGCTGGACCTCCCAGCCAGCGCCCCCGGCGACTCGGATACGCCGGAAACCCCAGCCGAAGAAATCCTCTTCGCCGCCCTCGCCCGGCTCTTCCCCGGCCAGGCGATCAAGCGCGAAGCCGATTTCTTCGCCGATCTCGGCGGCCATTCGCTGTTCGCCGCCCGCCTTGCCTCCACGCTGCGCCAGGAGGCCCGCTTCGCCGGCTTTTCAGTGCGCGACATTTACGTCCACCGCCGTATCGGCCTGATTGCCGATGCCCTGACCGCCACCGTCGAAGTCGCCATCGACGCCAGCGCTACCGAATGGACGCCGCCCCCAGCCAGCCGGCGCTGGCTGTGCGCCATGGCTCAGGCCTGCGTCCTGCCGCCGCTGGTCGGCCTGCGCATGGGGCAGTGGCTGGCGCCCTTCTTTACCTACCACTATTTCACCGGCGATCCCGGCGACTCGATTGCCCGTGCCGTGGCCATCTCGGTCGGCGTTTTTCTGTTTGCCACCGTCCTCAGCTTCGCCATCGCCATCATCGGCAAATGGCTGATCGCCGGCCGCCTGAAGGCCGGTAGCTACCCGCTCTGGGGCCTGACCTATTTCCGCTGGTGGTGTGCCAACCGGCTGATTGAAGGCGCCCCGGTCTACATGCTGAGCAGCTCGCCGCTCAATATCTGGTGGCTACGCGCACTGGGCGCCCGAATTGGCAACGAGGCAATCATCGGCAACGTCACCCTGCGGGCTCACGATCTGCTCAAGGTCGGCAACGGCGTCAGCATCGGCAATGCGGCCAACCTGGAAAATGCACGGGTTGAACGCGGCCAGCTTCACCTCGGTCCGATCACCCTGGAGGATAACGTCTGTATCGGCTCCTATGCGGTCGTCGAGGGCAACACAAAAATTGGCAGTTACGGGCACCTGGAAGCTCAGTCGGCCCTGAGCGAGGGGCAAGCCATCCCGCCAAGGCGGATCTGGCTCGGCTCTCCGGCCCACGACATCGGCGAGTTCGACCCCGAGTCACTACCGCCCCGTCCCGAAGTCTCCGAAGTGCGGCTGGCGCGCGAAGGCTTGTTCTACGTGCTCGGCATGGTGGCCACTGCCGCGCTGTTCTTCATGCCGGTGTTCCCCAGTTTCATGCTGGTCGACTGGCTGGATAGCGACCCGACCCCTGATCAGCGGGATATCCCGATTCTCTTTCAGCTACTCAAATATTTCGCCCTCGCCTTCCCCGGTACGGCCGTCCTGATCGTCGGCACCATCCTCAGCTCCGCCGTCCTGCGCTGGACGCTGATGCCCAGACTGCAGGCGGGCAGCTGGCCGATCCACAGCCGCGTTTATTGCAGCCGCTGGCTGGTCAACCAGATCCAGGAATCCAGCCTGAACATCCTGCACGGCATCTATGCCACGGTTTATGCCCCATTCTGGTATCGCCTGCTCGGCGCCAAGGTCGGCCGCGATGCGGAGATTTCCACGGCGCAAGGCCTGGTTCCCGACCTGCTGACGCTCGGTGACGAAACCTTCATCGCCGATGCCGTGATGCTCGGCGATGAAGAGGTCGATGGCGGCTGGATGACGCTGAAACCCACCGTCATCTCACGGCGCAGCTTTGTCGGCAACGGCGCCTACATTCCCGACGGCACGATCCTGCCAGAAAATGTGCTGATCGGCGTCCAGTCGCGCGCCCCGGCCAATGAACGGATGCAGCCCGGCGACACCTGGCTCGGCTCGCCACCAATCAACCTGCCCGCCCGCGAGCAGACGGCCGGCTACCCGGAGGCACTCACCTTCCGCCCCTCCACCATACGGCGGCTCGGCCGCGCCTTGGTTGAAGCCTTCCGCATCATTTCACCGCACGCGCTGGTCATTGCCGTCGGCTATACCGTCGTCCTCAACGTCATGCCGCTTGCCGGAGCTGGTCGCTGGCGCGAGGTGTTTGCCGCCCTGACCGTCGCCGGGGTATTTTTCGGCATCAGCACCATTCTTTTCGTCGCCATCCTCAAGTGGCTGTGCATCCGCCGCTACCAAAAGCACTCGGTGCCAATGTGGACGCCTTTCGTCTGGACTTCCGAAGCCATCACCAGCCTTTATGTCGGGATGGCCGTCCCCAACCTGATGAACTACCTGCGCGGCACCCCTTGGCTGCCTATGGCCCTCAATCTGCTCGGCTGCCGTATCGGTCGCGGGGTCTATCTCGACACCACCGACGTCACGGAATTCGATTGTGTCGAGATCGGTGATTACAGCGAACTGAATGGCCTGGCCTGCCCGCAAACCCACCTCTTCGAGGACCGCGTCATGAAGATTGACGTGGTCAGCATTGGCAAGCGGGTTTACATCGGCCCGCGGACCACGGTTTTGTATGGTGCGGTGGTTGGCGACAACGTGCGCCTCGGTGCTCTTTCACTGGTCATGAAGGGCGAAAGCCTGCCGGCCGGTTCAAGCTGGCGCGGCTGCCCGGCCGCCCCGGCCAATCGCTGAAATGCACGATGAGTTGCTGCCGGTCGTGCAGTGGCCGGCAGCCCTCAATAGCGCACAAGAACTGCTGATTGTTGCGGTCGACACGCCAAAATCGCCAATTCGTGATGCAGCCCGCCAGCTGGTTCGTGCGGCACTGAGCGAAATACTTGGCGATGCCGAACTCCTCTGCGAGCCTGGCCAAGCGATACGCCTCGCCCAGCCGGATAGCCCGCTCGGTATTTCAGTCAGTCATGAAAACGGGCTTTCACTGCTTGCTGTTCACTATGCCGGCCCGGTCGGCATCGATTTGCTGCGAATACCGGAAAGCCCGGACTGGCTGGAACAAATTCCGCTGCTGGCCAACGACTGGCTGGGCCCGAAAATAGCCCGCCAAATCGCCGAGCTGCCCCCACAACGGCAAATGTTGCAGTTCGCACTCGCCTGGACGCAGCACGAAGCCCGCCTCAAATGCCGGGGTTTGGCTTTGGAAGAATGGCATGGCAAGTTGGATGAATATTTGGCGCCCTGTTACGTAGCGCAGCTGGCCTTGCCCGCCGGCTATGTCGGCGCGGTGGCCACGCTTAAAGCAGGCGAAAACCCAGGCGCTTGAGCAATTCAGCGGTTTCACAGACAGGCAGACCCATGACCCCGGTAAAACTGCCGGCCAAGTGTTCGACAAACATCCCCGCGCGGCCTTGAATACCGTAAGCACCCGCCTTGTCCATCGGTTCGCCGCTAATCACGTAATGACGAATCTCTTCCTCATCGAGAGTACGAAAACGTACTTCACTGCTCGATAGAACAAATTCAGTGCGCCCGACGTGGTTGACCGCAACACCGGTCAAAACACGATGGGTCTGGCCGGAAAGACGGCGCAGGATAGTTACGGCATCGGCCATATCAACGGGTTTGCCGATGATCTCGCCATTGAACTCGAGCGTGGTATCGGCTGACAGCACCGGACGCAGCGGCAGTTTCCGGTCATAAACAATCTTCAGGCCATGTTCAACCTTGCTCCGTGCCACACGCTCGACGTAGGCGACTGGGTCTTCACCTTGATGCGGGGTTTCATCGGTTTCCGAATCGGCGCGCAAACCATCGCGAAAAACGATGGTATCGAAGGCAATGCCCATCTGGGTCAACAATTCCCGACGGCGCGGGCTGCGTGAGGCAAGGTAGAGGCGCATCATCCCTCCCGGTGATAAGGGTGATTCTTCAACACACTGACGGCACGGTATAGCTGTTCACACAGCACCATCCGCGCCATGCCGTGCGGCAAGGTCAGGCTGGAGAGGCGCAACTTGTCGTCGGCCTGCTGCTTGAACTCTTCATCC
>ERZ724517.1697-NODE-1697-length-11934-cov-4.023318_pt1 | contig 11934 bp, 11 predicted proteins | sample MGYA00376050_ERZ724517 | MGnify/ENA primary metagenome ERZ724517 (study PRJEB28724, sample SAMN07190886) | activated sludge metagenome | isolation source: activated sludge of sewage treatment plant in Hong Hong | place: USA: Christiansburg, Virginia | collected... | reverse complement strand
TATACTCGGATTTTGCGTTTCTTTTGTGGTTATTTTTGACATAATTTTTTAAATTTTTACAAATTTAACAAAGTTATTTTCCACTATTAACTATATTTGATTTTTTAAAGAATAAATTAACTTTAATAGCGTTTTGAGTTTATTGTTTATTCCTTTTATTATTGAATTGTTGCCCCATTTCTAAACGTAATATTATTTGAATGTATCAAAAATTAAAAATTTTCATAGTTCTATTCTTGATAGCCCAATATTCTTTTTCACAAGAAGGAATTCCGGTATATTCGGATTATTTATCAGATAATTATTATTTGCTTCATCCATCGATGGCGGGAGCTGCAAATTGTGATAAAGTAAGGCTTACTGCAAGAAAGCAATGGTTTGATCAAACAGATGCTCCAGCACTTCAAACCCTGAGTTATAATGGTAGAGTGGGTGAAAAATCAGGGCTTGGAATTATTCTTTTTAATGATAAAAACGGGTATCATTCTCAAAAAGGGGCAAAACTAACTTATGCACATCATCTTATGTTTTCTAGAGATGATATCGATTTGAACCAGTTGTCTTTTGGTATGAGTGCCGCTTTTTTGCAAAGTCAATTAGATGAAACAGAGTTTTTGCAATCGGGTGATTTTGACCCAATTATCAACGGAATCATTGTTCAGGACGCTTCTTATTTTAATGTTGACATAGGTGCTTCTTATAATTATCTCGATTTTTATGTCCACGGAACCATTCAAAATGTGATTGAAACTAAGAGAAAAATTTACACAGAATTTGAAAGTGCCAATTTGAGAAGATACGTATTGAGCGCTGGATATGTTTTTGGAGATAGAGAGAAAATTTTATGGGAACCTTCACTTATGTTTCAATTAGTAGATCAAACTAAAGAAAAATCGATTGACATCAATATGAAAGCCTATAAAAGTTTCGATTTTGGAAGACTTTGGGCGGCTTTATCGTATCGTGCCAGTTTTGATGGTGCTGAATACCTTAGCGGTAGCGGTGTTTCTTCACAGAAATTAAATTATTTAACTCCAATTGTTGGTGTCAATTACAAGAATTTTATGTTTGCCTATACTTATTCTTATCTGCCTGGCGATGTAAGTTTTGATACAGGTGGTTTTCACCAAATTACTTTGGGAATCGATTTATTTTGCAAACGCGAAAAATACGAATGTAATTGTCCTGCCATTAATTAGTAACATGTAATATGTGTTTGATTAATAATTTAACCAAATAGAATTTTGAAATATTATAATTCACAAAGGTTTTCATAGGTATTTCATTTACACATAGCTATGATATCTATGATAAACAAAGAGCCTTTCTATTGTAAAAGACCATTTTTCTATGTGGTTTAAATTTTTTTAAAATAATTGCTTTCAGGCCAGTACTGAAATTTACCAAATTTTAATTTCCTTAAAATGCTAATAAAATCTGTAAACGGAAAAACTCCTTCTATTCCTGAGGATTGTTATGTGGCCGAAAACGCTACTATTGTTGGCGATGTTAGCTTTGGGCATTCTTGTAGCGTATGGTTTAATGCGGTCGTTAGAGGCGATGTTCATTTCATTACCATCGGGAATAAAGTAAATATTCAAGACGGAGCCATTATTCATTGTACTTATCTAAAACACCCTACAATCATTGGAAACAATGTGTCTATTGGTCATAATGCTATGGTTCACGGATGCGTAATTCACGATAATGTATTGATAGGAATGGGGGCCATTGTTATGGATAATTGTGTTGTAAATAGTAATTCGATTATTGCCGCAGGTGCTGTTGTTACTCAAAACACAGTAGTTGAATCGGGAAGTATTTATGCTGGAGTTCCTGCAAAAAAGGTGAAAGATATCGATCAATCTGATTTTTCAGGGGAGATTGAGCGTATTGCCAATAATTATGTAATGTATTCTGGTTGGTACAAAACCGAAGAATAATCAGGGCGTTCGCTTTTAAAAAAGAAAAAAAGTTAACCACGAATTACGCTAATTTTCACTAATTTTTTTCTAAATCTAAATTGAATTGCACGAATTTTATCTGTTTTTAAGAATTCGTGTAATTGAAAACCAATTATAATTCGTGTTTATTAGTGTAATTGCTTCGCCTGTTCGCTATCGCTCGAGTCGTGGCGGAAACTTTTAAAAGCGAATGCCCTGAAGAATAATCTAATTCTTTAGAAATCTTTTTCAATTACTTCAAATTGGTTTTCTAAAATTTCCGAAAGCACTTTTGGGTCAGAATTTGTATAAAATAGTGGTTTTCTATTTTTTAGATTTGACAATCCCACTTTTTCCTTCAAAACATTTTGAGTTTGTCGAGCTACGGCTTCACCCGAATCTATAATTTGGATGTGGGCTGGAAGAATCCTTTTGATTTGTGGTATTAAATAGGGGTAATGACTGCATCCTAACACGAGATAATCGATGTTTGCTTCAATCATCGGTGTCAGATAAGCGTGAAGAAGAGCTGTCATTTCTGGCGAATTTATTTCACCGTTTTCAATGAGTTGCACTAATCCGTGACCGACTTGCTCAATGATTTTTGTGTTGTGAAATTTCTCGGAGGTTTTATGAAAAAGTTCACTATTTAATGTGCCTAGAGTGGCTAATATTCCAATGGTTTGTGTTTTCGAATTGGTTGCTGCTGGTTTTATCGCAGGTTCTATTCCGATAAAGGGAACATTATATTTTGCTCTCAATTCCTGAATAGCATTTGTGGTTGCTGTATTGCAGGCTACAACAATTAATTTGCAGTCCATATCAAGCAAGAATTCGGTATTCTTACAACTTAGTGCGATTATTTCGGCTTTAGATTTTTGACCGTAAGGAGCGTTTTTGCTGTCGGCTAAATAAATCGTTTTTTCGTCGGGAAGTAATTGATGAATTTTTGCCCAAATAGAAGTTCCTCCAATGCCTGAGTCAAAAATTCCGATAGGTTTATTGTTATCCATAGTAACAAAGTTAGGTGCAACTTTTTAAAAAACCTAAAAATTGATATTATAAAAAAACGCTCAACCAAAAAAATTAGTTGAGCGTTTTTAGAAGATTGATTTTATTTTAGAAACCTAATTCTTTTTTTACATCTACAGTCAAGTTAGGACCGTCTGCAAGTAAAAGAGTAGAACCATCAAGAACATATTGAAAACCTTTTGCTTTCCCTACTTTTTGGATAGCAGCTCTTACTTTTTCGTAAATTGGTTTTGTTATTTCTTCTTGTTTAGTTTGCAATTCTTTTTGTGCATTTTGACCAAAATCTTGGATTCTTTTTTGCATATCTTGAACTTCTTTTTGACGTTCAGCATTTACAGCATCAGTAACAGTTGCAGCTTCTGCATCATATTTCTTTAGTTTAGCTTGAAATTCTTCGGCCATTTTTTTGTAATCTGCATCATAAGTGGCACTCAATTTTTCTAGTTGTTTTTGAGCGTCAAGCATAGCAGGCATTTTTGTCATAATGTCGCTTACATCAACGTGAGCTGCTTTTGCTTGAGCATTAATAGTCTGGCTGGCTCCTAAAACAAGTATTGCAGCAATTAGTAAAGTTTTGATTTGTTTCATCATTTTAAATATTAATTAATTATTGTTTGTATTCTCTTTAGTTGTTTTTAATTTTTCTTCGTTTGCTTTTTTAGCGGCTTCTCTATCTTCTAATATTTTTTTTCTTTTTTCTTCTAAAGCTTTTTTGCGGTCTTCGATTATTTTGTTTCTGTCATCGATTGCTTTTGCTCTAGCTTCAGCTTGTTTTTGTTTCGCTTCTTCGGCAGGTGTTTTAGCTGTTGTGTCTTTAACTGCTGTTGTTTCTGTTGCATTTGTTTTGGCTGGTTCAGTTACAGTAGCTGGAGTTTTTGTCTCTCCTTTTACTGTATTCTCAGAAACCGTGCCAGTTTTTTTAGCGTCTATTGCTTGTTGTCTTTTTGCTTCTTGCGCTTTTTTATTTTCCTCTGCCACTTTTTTGCGGTCTTCTAGTGTTTTTGCTCTAGCGTCGGCTTGTTTTTGTTTTGCTTCAGCAGCTGCTGATGTTGCCTCTGTAGTTTTTGTTGCTGGTTTCTCTGCTTCATTTCCAACTGCTGGAACTGGCGCAGGAGTTGTACCTGTTTTTTTAGCTTCTCTTTCGGCTAAGATTTGAAGCCTTCTTTCTTCTAATGCTTTTTTCTTATCCTCAACCGCTTGTTGTCGAATTCTGAGTGTTTCAGCTCTTTTATCGGCTTGTGCTTGTTTGGCTTCTGCGGCAGCAGTTACTGCAGCTTCTTTATCAACTGAATTTCCAGTTGGCGTTGCTGTTTTAGCTGTTGATGGAGCAGTTCCGTTTTTTTTAGCTTCTCTATCGGCAACAATTTGTAACTTTCTATCTTCGGCTGCTTTTTTTCTTTCTTCTTGGGCTAATAATTTAGCCGCGATAACGGCATCACGAGCCACTTTTTTTGTTTCTAAAGCTTTTTGTCTTTCAGATAAGTTAGGATTATCAGCAATTGCTTCTTCCTTAGCTTCTTTGGCTTGTTCTTCTGCAAGTTGTTTTTTAGTTAATTGTTCTCTTTTTTCTGTTCGATTCAATACTCGAACTATTTGATCGCTGATATCAAATCTTTTTGCTGCAAAAAGCATGGTCATATCAGACGTTTTGTCAAAAATAAAATCATATTTTTTAGTTTCAGCAATGTCTTGAACAGCAGTAAAAACTTGGTCTTGTATTGGTTTTGTTAAAGCATTTTTTTGCGTCATCAAATCACCATTTGGGCCAAATCTTTTTTGTTGATATTCTAAATTCTCGTTTTCAAGAAATACAATTTCGCTAATTCTTTCTTCAATAAGACCTTTTGTCAATAAGGCTTTTTCGGCTTTTAAAGCTTCTTTTAGTTTATTGATTTCATTTTTTTTGGCTTCAATTTCTTGCTTCCATTTTTGAGCTTTTTGCTCTAGTTGGTTTTGGGCTTCGGTGTAATCGGGAACATTTTGCAAAATGTATTCCATATCAATATACCCCACTTTTGTACCTCTAGTTTGAGCCTGAACTGTATTTGCTACAATCAGGGCTAAAAATATAAATAAAAATTCTTTTCTCATAACTTTAATGTATTAGAAAAATTTTATATTTCTCTTTTAAAATTGTTGTCCAATAATAAAATGCGTTTCCCATCCATTTGGTGTCGATCCTAGAGTTCCATTTGGCAAAGGCAATCCGTCAAATCCGTATCCAAAATCGATTCCTAATAATCCAAACGCGGGCATATAAACTCTCAATCCAGCTCCAGCCGAACGACTCAAAGCAAATGGATTGTAATTTTTGAACGTATCAAATGACGATCCAGCTTCTAGGAAAGTAAGGGCGTAAATAGATGCCGATGCTTTCAATGTTATTGGATAACGCAATTCTAATGAATATTTGTTATAAATGGTTGCTCCAATTGGTTCTCCTGCTTTATTTATAGGTGTTAATGAACTATTTGGGTATCCTCTTAACGCTATAGTTTCTCTACCATCCATAGAATAATTGGCCATTCCATCTCCTCCTAAATAGAATCTTTCGAAAGGCACAACGCCTCTTTCTTGATTATAAGCTCCTAAGAATCCAAATTCTACTAAAGATCGGAGTACTAATGGGCTTTTTGCAGTTCCTGCTACTCTCGTGTACCAATCGGCTTTGAACTTAATTTTGTAATATTCTAACCAATTGTATTTTTTCTGATCCACTTTTGCAGGATCGGCAGCGGCATCTTGATAATTTACAACACTGTTTGGTGTTGGGTTTGTTGTACTTGGAATGGATTCTAAATAATCGCCATTGTTTACTCTAATGCCATTATCTCCTGTGTATGAATCTCCAGTATAGATGTATTTGTACTCTTTTTGATCTCCTAATGTTGCATAATCTACTCCATTAAACATAGAGTACGGCAGTGTAAATTTACCCACTAAACTAAATTCTGCTCCGTAGGTTGGGAAAATGGGGTTGATACCTTTATTACTTCTTGATAAACCAACAGTGTAGGCTAAGTTTCTTGAAGCACCGTTTCCAAATGTAAAGAGACCAATATTGTAATTATGTAAATCGTAATGTTGGTAACTGATGGTTTGTGACAATCCGAAGTAATCATCAGGAACGGTAAGTCTTTTGTAAATACCTGCCGAAAGTGTCAAGATGTTAAAGCTTCTGCTTTTATCTACTTTTTGGGTTTGATAATTATTATAAAATTGACTGGTGTATGATATTGAGGTGCTTAATTGTACCGGTTTTCTTTTGCCATACCAAGGTTCAGAAAACGAAAGACTATACGTTCTATAGTAAGAACTGGCTTGTAATCGTAAAGATACTTTTTGTCCATCACCCATTGGTAATGGTTTGTAGGCATCTTTGTTGAATAAATTTCTAGCCGAGAAGTTGTTGAATGACAATCCTAAAGTTCCTATGAAACCTCCGCCACCATAACCACCTTGCAATTCTATTTGGCTAGCTCCTTTTTCGGTCAATGGATATTCAATATCAACAGTTCCAGCAGCAGCATCAACGTTTTTGAATTTTGGTTCAATAGTTTCAGGGTCAAAAAATCCTAATTGTCCAATTTCGCGAATGGTTCTTATCAGTAAATCTTTGTTGTATTTTTCTCCAGGTTTTGTTCTTAATTCTCTATAGATTACGTGGTCATTGGTTTTGTCATTTCCAGTTACTGTAATTTTGTTGAAATAAGCGATTGGGCCTTCGGTAATTCTAATTTCAAAATCGATAGAATCGTTGGCTGTTTTTGTTTCTACGGCGTTGATACTCGAAAACAAATAACCGTTATTTTGGTATAAATTGGTAATGTCATCGCCATCTGGTTTTGACTTGTCGGCGATTCTTTTTTCAAGAAGTACACCATTATAAGTATCTCCTTTTTTGATACCAATCATTCCAAGAAGACCTTCATCAGAATAGACCGTGTTTCCAAGGAATTTGATGTTTCCAAAACGATATTTGTTGCCTTCTTCAACTTTTATTTTGATCATCAAAGCCTTTAAATCTTCATTATATGCTACTGAATCCGAAAGAATTCTGGCATCTCTATAACCTCTTTCTTTGTAGGCTGCAATTACTTTTTCTTTATCGTCATCGTATTTGGCTTGAATAAATTTTGATGTTTTAATGCTTATCAATGTTTTTCGCTTGGTATCTTTCATAGCAGCACGAAGGGTTTCGGATTTTATTTCCTTATTTCCCTCGAATACAATGTCTTTAATTTTGACTTTCGAACCTCTATCGATTTTTACTACCATATTCACATGGTTTGTTTGAGCAGTATCAATAACGGTATTTATGGCTACTTTGGTATTGTAGAAACCATCTTTTTTGTATTTATTTTCGATGTAGTATTTTGTGGTTGTAATTAAATTTTCGTTAACTACTTTGTCTTTTGTAAGACCATTGTCTTTTATTAAGCCTTCGATCTTGCTTTTGCTGATGCCAACAAATTTGACTTCATTCAGTTTTGGTAATTCTTCTACGTGCAAATCAAGGTAAATACTGTCTTTTTCAGTTCTATTTACATAAAAAGAAATTTCGTCAAACAGTCCTAATTTTCCTAGTTTTTTGATAGCATTGCTTATTTGTTCGCCTGGAACTGTAATTTCTTGTCCTTTTTCAAGACCTGCAAATGTGGTAACGGTATTGGAGTTGAAACTAATTTTACCAACTACATCAACTTTAGCAAGTATGTATGTTTTTCCTTGGTCGAATGGGACTCTATCCTGAGCTTTAATTTGAGAAAAACTTCCAAATAGTATTATACCGATGAGTATCTTTATGCTTTTTTGTAACACTAAAAAATTATTTAATTTGTTCACTTGTTTTTCCAAATCTACGCTCTCTTTTTTGATAACTAATGATAGCCTCATACAAATCTTGTTCTTTAAAGTCTGGCCATAATATATCAGTAAAATATAACTCTGCGTAGGCAATTTGCCATAACAAAAAATTACTTATTCTATGCTCTCCACTTGTTCGTATTAATAAATCTACCTCGGGTAAATTTTGCGTGTAAAGATGCTCATTTATAATTGAATCGTCAATAGAGTCTATTGAAATTATATTATTTTTAACTTTATTGCTAATGTTTTTCACGGCACTCACAATTTCTTCCCTTGAACCATAGCTTAATGCTAGAGTTAAGGTCATGCGTGAATTGTTTTTTGTTTTGTCAATAACATCTAGTAGTTCTTTTTGTGCGGATTTAGGTAGTTTTTCTAAATTGCCAATAGTATTCAACTTGATATTGTTGTCTTGCAAAGTCTTAAGTTCTTTCTTTAATGATCGAACTAAAATTTTCATTAAAGTATCGACTTCCAGTTTGGGTCTGTTCCAGTTTTCGGTAGAGAAAGCGTATAGAGTCAGGTATTCTATACCTAATTTAGCACAAGATTTTATATTTTCTTTTACAGATTTTGTGCCACTTTCGTGACCTAAAGTTCGCAAAAGGCCTTGTTTTTTTGCCCATCTACCATTGCCATCCATTATGATTGCTAAATGTTTAGGCAAGTTGGTTGAGTCTATTTTGTCTTTTAAATCCATTTTCTTATTCTGCGCAATAACAAGGTTTGTTCCCAAAGGTATAGGTTAGTGTCAACCCCGAGAAAACGTACCAATCATTATTATTTATATTTCCAAATTTCATTAAATTATCGTCCTTTGGATTACTTCCGTCTAAATTATCTGTTAACGTATATCTTGCTCCAACCTCCAATGCCAAAATAATATGAGGTGTCACGTTTGATTTTACCCCCAATGTCATTGGAATTGCAAATGAATTTTTATGGTCACTAGCCATTACAATTTGATTTGAGGAAACATAAGCATCATGAACGTTAATAAAACTTATTCCTGAGTGAACATAAGGTGTATATTTTCTTTTCACCTCATGTAAATTAAAATCAAAAAAGTTAAATTCAAGGCCTAAAGATACTTCTTTTATGCTATTTCTAAAATGATAACCGCGTTGATTTCTTCCTGCTTCGTCAGAATCGATATCATTTGAATAAATATAGGCGCCATTTGCTGAAAAACGGTAGGCAAGTCTTGGATTTTTATTCCATTTGTATAGAAGTCCCAATGCGAGTTTGTTTGGAGAAATATATGTTGTAGATCCCACATCGCCAATATAGTTGCTCCCACCCACAAAAATACCTACTTCATGAATTTGTGCATTCATTGTAAAGCCCAAGAACAAGAAAATTAATTTAAGAAATTTATACATTTATTTAAAAATTGCGTGCAAATATAATAATTATCAACACGAATCAATGCGCATTAGATTAAATGTATAACTAATTGAATAATTGAGACAAAAACCAATGGATATTACAGATTCGTTATATCAGAAACGGTAAAAAGAAAGATTTTGTATAACGATTTGCTAAAAACCACTAATTTCTTCGGTCTTCACCCCAAAAAAGCTTGTTGCGAAGAGTTTTCAAAAAGGTTTTTTCTGGAATTTCGACCATATTTATTTCGAAAGGAGATTTTTTTATCAATAAAACGGTTTCGTTTTTTACCGAAATAATTCTAGAATCGAGAGAAACCATATAATGATCGTCTCTACCCGAAACTTTTAGTCTAATTTCAGTTTCATCAGGTACAACTAGTGGTCGAGCGTTTAAATTGTGTGGTGCAATTGGTGTGATAACAATGCTTTTCACGTCTGGAGTCAATATTGGACCGCCGCAACTCATAGAATATCCCGTTGTGCCTGTAGGTGTTGCTATTATTAGACCATCTGCCCAGTAAGAATTTAAATATTCGTCGTTCAAATAGGTTTCTATCGTAATCATCGAGGTCGTTTCTTTTCGACTTACTGAAATCTCATTCAAGGCAAAATTAATATCCTGAATTGCTTCGTTATCGGGCGAACATGTTAGGCTAAGCAAAGTTCTTTTCGAAACAGAATATTTTTTATCGATGATAAATTGCATAAACTTATCGATATTGTCTTTTTGAACCGTGGCCAAAAATCCCAAACGACCTGCATTTATCCCTAAAATTGGAACACCAGAATCGCGAACTAATGTTGCCGCTCTCAAAATGGTACCATCTCCACCAATGCTAATTAGCATGTCAAAACTTGAGTTTAATTCGGTGTAGGAGTCAAAAGTGGGGTATTCTTTTTCGATTAAGTTTTTTTCGAATAATATTTTCAAAAAATGGGACTCAATAATCATCTCAACCTTATTCTTAATCAGAAAAGTGAAAATGTCTTTTATGATGGGTTCTGTACTATTTTGATAGTATTGACCGTAAATGGCTACTTTCATTTTTGTTATTATTTGCTCCCTTTCTTATCCAAAAGGGTGGTTGAGGATTTAGATATTAAGATATTTGTCCAAATAGTCAGAGCGTTCTTTTAATGTGTTGATGTAATTGTCTTCAAAATGTTCCGAAATAATTTCATAATCATATCTTCTAAAGGATTGGATAATTTCGTTCATTACACCAAGACTTATTTTTATGGTTACCTCAGTAAATTCGATATCAGATTTTGACACAAATAAACCCAAGATTTTGCCATTATTGCTTTCGATGATTTGTGTAATTTCACCCATCGAATAATTGAGAGTCTTTTTCTTCACGAGAATTATTCCTCCAGATTCTTGTAAAAAAGGAGTTTCATGAAAAAAATTCATGATATCACGAATCTCATAATAACCCAAATAGTTGTTATTTTCGTTCAAAACAGGAACTAAATTGGAATGATTTTTGGCAAAAACCTCCAAAACATCAAGCCAAATCATATTTTCTCTGGCAAAAAAACCTTCGAGGGAATATCTATAATCGAAAACTTTTTTGAGACTATCAAACGTTTCTATATCCTCCGATGCAATGCTTCCAATGTAAATTCCTTCTTCAACCACTGGAAAATGGGAAAAAGTCAATTCATCAAAAAAGTCTTGAACAGCAGAAATAGTTTCCTGACTGTCAATGGCTTTATAATCATTGGTAATATAGTTTGTAATCTCCGTCATAAATCGATCCTAAATATTTGATGCAAAATAATCAAAATAATACAAAAACTCCTAAATTTAACTTTGTATTTTCGCAAAATAAATTATTTGCTCTAAACTCTCTCTCCTTTGGAGAGGGGCTGGGGGTGAGGTTAAAACTATTATAATGACAAAATTAAGTGTAAACATCAACAAAATAGCCACTTTACGAAATGCTCGTGGAGGGAATGTCCCCGATTTATTAAAAGTAGCCACCGATATTCAAAAATTTGGAGGACAAGGAATCACCATTCATCCAAGGCCTGACGAAAGACACATTCGGTATCAAGATGCTCGCGACTTGAAATCGATTGTTTACACCGAATTTAATATTGAAGGAAATCCTGAGAAAAGTTTCATCGATTTGGTTCTCGAAATCAAACCAGAACAAGTTACTTTGGTACCCGATGCTGTTGATGCAATAACTTCAAATGCAGGTTGGGATACTTTAAAACATAAAGATTTTCTAACCGAAATGGTGCAAGAATTTCAACGCAACGGCATCAGGACTTCTATTTTTGTCGATCCCGTTCTGGAAATGATCGAGGGCGCCAAAATTATTGGAACAGAAAGAATCGAATTATACACAGAAGCTTTTGCGCATCAATACGGGTTGGGAAATAAAAACGGAATTGATCCTTATGTGAAATCGGCGATTTTGGCCAATGAATTGGGATTGGGAATCAATGCCGGTCACGATTTGAGTTTGGACAACATCCAGTTTTTCCATCAAAATATCCCTGGATTGTTGGAAGTTTCCATTGGTCACGCGCTTATTTCCGAGGCTATTTATTTAGGCTTAGACAATGTAGTTAATATGTATTTGCAAAAATTAAAATAAAAGTTCGACACGAATTTCACGAATTAACACGAATTTAAATTCGTGAAAATTAGTGAAATTCGTGTCTAAAAAATATAAAAATGTTGT
>ERZ724517.1693-NODE-1693-length-11946-cov-5.273064_pt1 | contig 11946 bp, 11 predicted proteins | sample MGYA00376050_ERZ724517 | MGnify/ENA primary metagenome ERZ724517 (study PRJEB28724, sample SAMN07190886) | activated sludge metagenome | isolation source: activated sludge of sewage treatment plant in Hong Hong | place: USA: Christiansburg, Virginia | collected... | reverse complement strand
CACATCGTCGCCAAGGTCGACGATGTCATAGTCATGGCCGGCGTCGGTCGTGTAGCGATAGCCGGCAAGTTCGGCGCGGGCATAGACGTCGCGGTTGCCGGCCCAACCGACGCTGCTGTCGGCGCTGGCCGCGACCTGTATGCACGCCGGGCGTTCAGCGCACAGCACATCGATCAGGGCTTCGACGCGCGCGGCTGCGGGGCGGGGGTGGGGGGCGGAGAAGACCGCCATGTCGACGAGCACGACGATATCGGGAATGCCGGCGGGCAGCGTACGCAGTGCATCGATCAAGCCGGCGCGGGCAACGGTGTCGGCCAGACTCCCTGACTCGGCTTCGGCAATGACGACGAATGCCGCGGCATCAGGTGCCGCAGCATTAGTTGCCGCAGTGGGGGCAGGGGGCAAAGCAGCACGGCGCGGGCGTCGCACAAATCTTGATCAGGCGGGGCGCGTCGGTGCTTTGGTGCGCCGGCGGACTGCCGGTGCAAGCTTGGGGGCGAGTGTCGGCGTGCGGGTTGTCGTCAACGCATCTTCGGCAGCGACTATGACCTTTTCGGCCTTGTCGCGCGCGCCCGAAAAGCGGTCGAGCCCGGTCTTCACCGCATCGGTGCAGATTTCGGCGCCGATCGATACGACATCGCCGACGGCGCCGACATAGACGTCAAGCGCGCGGCGGCCGAAATCGGTGACTTCGATTTTCTTGTCGGCAAACTGGCCGAGTAGCTCGCCATATTGCGCCCAGGCCTTGGCCTGGCTGGCGACGCCACGCCGGAAGTTCGTGCCGACGCGCGAACCGAGTGTACCCGAAGCTTCTGCCATGCGATTATCCTTTCGGAAACGTGACGGTAACACTTCCCCATATCATGTTTGCCGCCGGCTTGCGACTGCGATTGCCAATCGCGCCGCGCTGTCGCAAAGAATGCAAATGCAATCCTTGGGAGAATGACCGTGAAGTCGCCAATCTGTGAAATGCTCGGCATCGAATTTCCGCTGCTGGCGTTCAGCCACTGCCGCGACGTGGTGGCGGCGGTCAGCAAGGCCGGCGGCTTCGGGGTGTTCGGCGCCACCGGCCACACCCCCGAAAGCATCGAAGTCGAACTGGCGTGGATCGACGCGCATTGCGGCGGCAAGCCTTACGGGCTTGACGTGCTGATTCCTGAAAACCTCGTCACCGGCGGCGCCAAGGGGCTGACCTCACGCGGGTTGGCCGAAAAGATCCCGCAGGGCCACCGCGATTTCGTCGACGACCTGCTCAGCCGCAACGGCGTGACGCCGCCACCGCGCAACGACCGCGCCCCCGGCGAACCAGCCAAGGACAGCGCGCCGCCGTTCGATCCGACCAACGCGCTGGCGCTGCTCGAAGTCGCGTTCCGTCACCCGATCAAGCTGATCGCCAACGCGCTCGGGGTGCCGCCCAAGGCGATGCTCGACATGGGCAAGAAGCACGGCGTGCCGGTCGCGGCGCTTGTCGGTGCCAAGGAACATGCGATCCGTCAGGTTGAGGCCGGTGTCGATATTCTGGTCGTCCAAGGCGGCGAGGCCGGTGGACATTGCGGAGAAGTCTCGACACTGGTGCTGGTGCCCGAAGTGCTGAACGCGCTGAAGGCGATTGGCAGCAAGACGCCGGTGCTGGCGGCGGGCGGTATCATGAACGGCCGCCAGATGGCGGGCTGCATGGCGATGGGCGCGGCGGGCGTATGGACCGGCTCGGTGTGGCTCGCCACTACAGAGTCCGAAACCAGCGAGATTTTCCGCGAGAAGATGGTCGCCGCCACCTCGCGCGACACCGTGCGGTCGAAGGGCCGTACCGGCAAGCCGTCGCGCCAGCTGAAATCGGGCTGGACGCAGGCCTGGGACGGCCCCGACAGCCCCGGCGCGCTGCCGATGCCGTACCAGACGCTGATCAGCGAACGCGCACTTCTCGCCATCGAAAAGTCGGCGGCCACCGGCAATCCGGCGGCGCGCGACATGGTGACCTATTTCGTCGGTCAGGGTGTCGGGCTGGTCGACGAGGTCAAGTCGGCCGGGCAGGTCGTGCAGGAGTTCAAGGCCGACTTCATCAGCGCGTATGAGGACATGACGGCGCTGTTCGATTAACCTTCGACGAGCGCTGCAAGTTGGTCAGCAGCAGCCCCCCAGCCGGCTTCAAAGCCCATCTCGCTGTGCTGCGCACAGGCCTCCGCGCTCCAATGACGGGCGCGCGCGGTGTAGCGCGTGCCGTCGCCTTCGGGTTCGATCTCCCAGATGCCGACCATGAACGGCCCGGCCGGCACACAGCCTGCCGTGAAGGCGTCGGTCGACACCCAGCGCTTGCCCGGCACGAATTCGAGCACAATGCCGTCATTGGGCATGACTTCGCCGTCAGGCCCGAGCATTTCCATCGCCGAGCGGCCACCGGCGCGCCACTCGACATCGATGACGCGCATCCGCCACGGCCTGGGGCACCACCAGTCCTCGATGCGCTCGACCATTGCCTGCCAGACGGCGGCGGGCGGCGCGGCGATGTAGCGCGTCACCGACAGTTCAAGCGATGCGGCGCTCATGCGGCACCGCGCTTGCCGACCAGCGCGAAGCTGGCGCCCTGCGGATCGATGCCGATGATGATGTGGTCGTCGCCGGGGACTTCGCTGGGGCCGTGCGCGATGCTGCCACCGGCGGCAGTGACGCGCGCCGCGGCGGCATCGATATCGGGGACGCGGAAATAGTATGTCCACATCGTCGGCGGTCCGTCGGGCGGGCACGGGGTGACCGCGCCGATGCCGCCGCCGCCATGGTTGATGAAGCGGTATTCGCCCATCGGCCCCATGTCCATCGCGTCGCCCTGCGTCCAGCCGAACTGACCCTGGTAGAATGCCAGTGCACCGCGCTGATCGGTTGTCGACAATTCGTTCCAGCTGCAACGGCCGGTCAGGTCGGTCGAAAACGAAGTGCTCTCGCCGTCGCCAACGGATTGCATGACATAGACCATGCCGCCCTGCGGATCGGCAACCAGCGCAAATCGGCCGATGCCGGGGACGGCGGTGACCGGCATTTGGATGCTGCCGCCGGCGCCAGTGATGGCCGCCACACTGGCATCGATATCGTCGACGCCGATATAGCCAAGCCAGACCGGCGGCATCGGCGCGCCCGCGGGCAGCGCCATAAGCCCGGCAACATCGGTCCCGGCCGCTGCGAACTGCCGATAGTCGTTGGGCGAATTGGCCGCGCCGTGCATCGTCCAGCCGAGCACGGCGCCATAGAATCGTGCAGCGGCGTCAGGATCGGTTGTCAGCAATTCGTACCAGACGAATTTTCCGTGTGTGCGGGTCATTGAAGCGTCTCCCCTGGCTTGAACAACAACATCAGATAGCGGCGCAGATGGTCGATACTGGCAACGACCGCTGCCGGATCGTCGAGCGCTTTGGCGATGACGAAGCCGCCTTGCAACACCACCTGCGTGTGCAGCGCGAGGTCGGCTGCATGCACCACGTCGCCGAGCCCGTGTTCGGCAATCGCGGCGGCGAAGTCGGCCTCGAGCGTCGCGGCATGGCCGGCGATGCTGGCGCCGCACGCGTCGCTGATCGCCGGCTGGGTTTCGAAAACCTCCTGCGCCATCATGCCGGCGACGCAGCTGAACTGCGCCGGCGCCCCGGCAATCATCGCGCGCCGCAGGTCGAGATAGGCGAAGATGCGCGCCAGCGGCGTCGGTGCGGCGTGATAGTCGGCGGCGGCGAACATCGGCGCGGTGGTGTCGGTCCAGTGCTGCGCGGCGGCGACACCATAGTCGGCCTTGCTGGCGAAATGGTGGAAGAACGCGCCCTTGGTGACGCCGGCGGCGGTGCACAGATCCTCGACGCGCGTCGCATCATAGCCGCGTTCGCGCAGCAGCTGCATGCCGGCATCGAGAAGGCGCGTGCGCGCATCGGGTTTGGGTGTGCTCATAGTTAAAACATACCAACCGGTCGGTACTGAGTCAACGCGCATGCAGGGACTGGCGGGGCGGCGCGCCGCGGCCTAGAACAACGGCTGCAACGCAGAAATTTCAGGAGCCCTGGGCCATGTCGACCGTCCCCGTCCGCAACTATGACATTCCCGAATTGCGCCGGCTCGATGTCGCGCACCACCTGCCGGCGCAGACCGACTACGGCCTGCAGCAGCGCAACGGCGGCTCGAAGATCATCACCCGCGCCGATGGCTGCACGATCTGGGACGGCGAGGGGAAACCCTATCTCGATGGCATGGCGGGACTTTGGTGCGTCGCCGTCGGCTACGGCCGCGAGGAACTGGCGAAGGCTGCCTACGAGCAGATGCTCGAACTGCCGTATTATAACACCTTCTTCAAGACCGCGACGCCGCCGGCGGTGAAGCTCGCCGCCAAGATCGCCGAACTGGCGGGCGGCAACCTCAGCCATGTGTTCTTCAACTCGTCGGGCTCCGAAGCCAATGACACGGTGTTCCGCATGGTGCGGCATTACTGGACATTAAAGGGCCAGCCGCAGCGCAGCATCTTCATCAGCCGCTGGAACGCCTATCACGGCACCGGCGTCGCGGGCGTGTCGCTCGGCGGCATGAAGGCGATGCACGCGCAAGGCGGCCTGCCGATCCCCGGCGTCGAACACGTCATGCAGCCCTACAAGCTGAACGAGGGCCTGCCCGGCGAAAGCGACGCCGATTTCTGCGCTCGCGCCGCGCAAGCCATCGAAGAGCGCATCCTTGAGGTCGGCCCCGAAAATGTCGCGGCGTTCATCGGCGAACCCGTCCAGGGCGCCGGCGGCGTCATCATCCCGCCGGCAGGCTATTGGCAGAAGGTCGAAGCGATCTGCCGCAAATACGGCATCCTGCTGGTCTGCGATGAGGTCATCACCGGCTTCGGCCGCACCGGCAACTGGTTCGGCTTCCAGCATTACGGGCTCAAGCCCGACATGATCGCCATGGCGAAGGGGCTGTCGTCGGGCTATCTGCCGATTTCCGCGGTCGCGGTCAGCAGCGAGATCGTCGACGTGCTGCGCACCGGCGGCGATTTCGTCCACGGCTTCACCTATTCCGGTCACCCGACCGCCTGCGCGGTGGCACTCGCCAACATCGCCATCTTCGAACGCGAGCACCTCGTTGAGCGCACCCGCGACGACACCGGGCCCTATCTGGCGAAGGCGTTGCAGCGGCTGGCCGACCACCCGCTGGTCGGCGAAGTTCGCAGCCTCGGGCTGCTCGGCGCCGTCGAGATCGTCAGCAAGAAGGGCACCAACCTGCGCTTTGGCGGCAAGGAAGGCACCGCCGGGCCGATGGTCCGCGACGCCTGCATCGAACGCGGCCTTATGGTGCGCGGCATCCGCGACACCATCGTCATGTGCCCGCCGCTGATCATCAGCCACGAGGAGATCGACCGCATCGTCAGCATCATCGGCGCTGCGCTCGATGCCTGCGAGCCGGAATTGCGGAAGATTGGGTGAGCGCGATGCACGTAACTTCGACCTCTCCCTTTCAAGGGAGGGGCGACTCGCGGCACGCGAGCGGGGGTGGGTGCTTTGGCACCATCCATGATAACGCGCCGCAACGTCGCTGCACCGAAAGCACCCACCCCCGCTCAGCTTCGCTGAGTCGCCCCTCCCTTGAAAGGGAGGGGTTGACATGGTGACCCGCCAATACCGCCAGATCCCCGACGGTGAAGTCTGGACGCTCGAATGGCGCGATGCCGGCGAACGCGCGCCGTGGCTGCATTTCCTCCACGCGACGGGGATGAATGCCGAACTGTATCGGCCGCTGCTGGCGCCGCTGGCGGGCGAGTTCAACATCGTCGCCAGCGATGCGCGCGGGCATGGGATGACGCGGCTACCCGCCGATCCCGATAAATTGCAGCGCTGGACAACGTATCAGGATGACCTGGGCGCGCTGCTCGCCAGCTACGGGCGCAGCGAACCGTGGTTGCTGGCCGGCCATTCGATGGGGGCGACGGTGACGCTTGAACTGGCGGCACGGACGCCGGGGCTGGCGCGCGCGGTATTGATGATCGAGCCGGCGACGGTGCCGTTCGCCAATGCCGCGGCGTTCGAGGCCGAGCGTGTCGCCGGCACTGCCGGGCCGAGCCATATGGATGCGCAAGCGCGCCGCCGCCGCCGCGACTGGCCTTCGCTTGCCGAACTGCGCGCCGCGTATCACGGCCGCGGCGTGTTCAAGACCTGGGGCGATGAATGGCTCGACGCCTATCTGGCGGGCGGCACGCGGCCCAATGCCGACGGCGGCGTCAGCCTGAGTTGCGATCCATCGTGGGAGGCGGCGACCTTCCGTGCGGTGTCGGCGACGCTCGAAGCCAGCCTGCACGAGTGGCACGGGCCGATGGCGCTGCTGTTCGCCAACGAGGGCAGCACGGTGACGCGCGCCGATGTGCCGGTGTTCATGGCGCGGCCGGGGCGCACCGAGGCCTATTTCGAACAGGCCGGGCACTTCCTGCCGGTCGAGCACCCCGACGAGGTTGCTGCGGCGATCCGCGAACTGGCGGCACGGTCGTGATTGAACCCCGCACCCGGCAAACACGCGCCGAGGTCGCGGGGCATTATGACGAGCTCGACAAGGTCTACCGCGAAGTCTGGGGCGAGCATGTCCACCACGGTTACTTCGTGCTCGGCGACGAAAGCATCGTCGAGGCGACCGACGCGCTGACCGATCTTGTCGCCGACAAGCTGCGCATCACGCCGGGCATGGCGCTGGTCGATATCGGTTGCGGCTATGCGAAAAGCGCCGAGCGGCTGGCCGAGCGTTTCGACGCGCAGGTCACCGGTCTGACGGTGTCGGCCGAGCAAGCCGCGATCGGCCAGGCGCGGCAGCCCAAATCGGGCAGCCTCGATATTCGCGTTGCCGACTGGATGGCGAACGGCCTGCCCGACGGTGCGTTCGACCGCGGCTATGCCATCGAATCGACCGAGCACATGGTTGATAAACAACGCATTTTCGAGGAGGCGTTCCGCGTGCTCAAGCCCGGCGGCCGGCTGGTGGTCTGCGCCTGGCTATCCGCCGACGCACCGACCAAATGGCAGGTCGACCATTTGCTCGAACCGATCTGCCGCGAGGGTGCGTTGCCCGGCATGGGAACGCGCGCCGAATATGATGGCTGGGCCGAGGCGGCGGGTTTCACCGCGCTCGGCTGCCACGACATCAGCGCCAATGTCGCCAAGACCTGGACGATCTGCCTGCGCCGGCTGGCGGCGAAGTTGCTGACGCGCCCCGACTATCTGCGCATGCTGCTCAGCCCGAAGACGCAGAACCGCGCGTTCCTATGGAGCATGTTCCGGCTGGTCGAAGCCTACCGTAGCGGCGCCATGCGCTACGGCGTGCTCAGCTTTCAAAAGCCGGCTTAGGCGCCGGAACTAGGCCGTTGCAATCCGGCGGCGACGCAGCGCGCCGCCCACCATGCCGAAGCCGCCAATCATCAACGCCCAGCTTGCCGGTTCAGGTACCGGCGCCGGCAAAAATACGCCCAAGCTCCCGGTATTCGAATCAAACGATGGTGCGAGCAGCGGCCCGAGCGTGTTGAATGCGATGCCGGCGACCGGGATCCCCGTGGAGAGGTACGGACCAGCCGCCATCATCGAGGACTGCATTGAATTCGTGATCACGCCGCCGCGGCCGACCGGATCGCCGAAAACCGAATAGCCGATGGCGCAGGTCTGATTGAAGGCGTTTGAGCCAGGGGTGCCCGCACAGCTGCCCGTCGACGTCGCATAGGTGCTGACGCGGTAGGTCAATGTCGCGCTGGCACCGGGGGCGAGCAGGCCGGGGACGACGATGCTGACGACGGTCGAATCCCAGTTATAGCCGATGGCAGTGCCGCTGCCGGGGACTGTCTGCAGTGCGAAATTCTTAAGTGTGCTGCGTGCCGCCCCCAGCGTGTCGGTGACATTGCCACTGCTGTCGATGGTCATGCCGCCCGACAGGTTGTAAATCGACACGCCGTTGCTCAGCACGTCGAAAAAGAAGCCGGCAGTGGCCTGGCTGACGTTGCTGAAGCTGACGTTCTGGCTGGTCTGGCCGCACTGGTTGAGCTGCGCGTTGCCGCAGAGGCCCGGGCCGACATCCGACGTGATGTCGCCGATCAGGAACCCCAGCCCGGCCGGCAGCAGTGTCGAATCGAGCACGGCCTGCACCGCGCTGGTGCCGGTGTTCTGATAGGTGACCTCGACTTCGGTGAACGCCGTGCTGCTGCCGCCGGGGCCGCCGGCTATGACGCCGTTCTGGAACTCGATCAGCCCCTGGTTGAGCTTTGAGGTCGACTGGATGCCGCCACCGGTCAAGCCAGTGCCGCCCGCGAACACGTCGATGTTCTGGTTGCTGCTATATCTGGTCAGGGGCGCGCCCGAAACCTTCATAGTCCCAGATGTTGCCGTCAGCACGCCGGTGACATTGGCGGCCGCGGGTGCGCTGGCGACAAACGCCGCTGCAGTCATTGCCGACAATATGGCCTTGTAAATCATGATCTTAACAACCTTCCCGATACGCAGTACATTGGTTGAAGAATCAGCCCCCCTCGAGCCTGTACTATTGCAGTGCAACATAGCACAGTCCAAATGTCAATAATATGTTACCGATGCTAGTCGACTGGCAATTTACGTCAATTACGCAGGTTGCACATTCGTGGTTAAGCTTTGCCGGCCAGCATATCGCAGGTTGATTTCGAGCTCTGGTAAAAGGGGTCGCTGCCGCCCATCGTGCGCGCCAGAATTTCGAGACCGCGCTTGCAATCGGCGTTCGCCTCGACGTTGCGCCCGGCCTTGGCCAGGATCGCCGCGCGGTTGACGAGCAAGTCGCCATGGTTGGGATGCTCCTTGCCGTAGCTGACATCGTAGTTCTGCTTGGCGTCATCCAGATAGTCGAGCGCGCGCTGGATCTGGCCTTGATCGGACGCCGCTAGCGCCCGGTATACATCTGCAATGCCAATGAGATAATGGGGCTTTCCAAAGCTTTTGCGGTAAATTGCGACGGCCTTGCCCAGGTCCGCTTCGGCTGCTGCCGGTTGCTTCTGGTCACGCAGGATTTGTCCCTTCAACGACAAGGCATCGGCAATGATGAAATTGTCTGGATCGAGCACATTGGCATAGACGTCCAAGGCGCGATTGATGTTGACCAGCGCTTCGGGAAGCTTGCCTTCGAGATAATCGTTTAGCGACAGGCTGTAATAGGTCTGGCCGATTGCAAGATGATTGTCTCGGTAGACCAATCGGTAAATGCGGTTGGCTTCGGTCAACGAAGCCCTTGCTTCGTCATAGCGCCCCATGTCGGAAAGCAGCAGCCCGCGATTGTTGAGGACGCGGGCAATTTGCTGCGGCTTGGTTGTCGGCGTGGCGCGAAACAATTTCAGCGACGTGTCATAGGCTGCAAGTGCAGCTTTTTGTTCGGCCTTACCGGTCAGCGCATAGGCCGTGACTTCGCGCGCGCGAGCCTGCACTTCGCGACTGCGGTCTGGGTCCATGGGCGTCATGCCGGGAACCAGCGGCTGTGCCAGGACGCTTTCGGCGCTGTGCGCAGTTCTGATGGCGCCGTCGAGATCGCCTTGGCGGTAGCGCGTCGTCGCCAGTGTCACCAGTGCGTCGGCGCCTTGCGGCCCGGCCTTGTCGATGGCGCGGCGCGACTTTTCGAGCGCAGTACGCGCTTCGTCGAACAGGCCGAGGTTGTTGTAGGCGCGCGCGACGGTGTCGATCAGCCGGATCTGCAGTTCGGGCTGGGTCGATAGCTCGGCGCGGGCGCGGTCGGCCGAACGGCCCAATATGGTCAGTGCGGTGATGGTGCGCGGATTTTCGGTCGCCGGGTTGGCGAGCTCGAACGTGCCGACCAGATAGTCCGCCGCTGCCCGCGCCGCGGCACTTTCGGTTTCGGCAATCTGGCGCTGTTCGATCGCCGCGATGCGCTGGGTATTGGCATAATAGGCGAGCCCCAATGCACCGAACATGCCGATGACCGAGGCGCTGGCAATGATCGCCAGTCGCCGCGCGCGCCGCGCCGCTTCGCGCTGGACAAGCAGGTCGAGCTTGAGCCCAGTCAGCCCCGCCAGTAGCTTGAACAGCGCCAGCCGCTTGCCGTCCTTGCCCTTGCGCATGTCGGCGGCAATCGGCTCGGCGGGAATGTCCGACAGCTCGCCGTCGGGGCCGAGCGTGTATTGCAGCGCCGGCGGGAAACATTCGCTGTCGGGGTCGCCGGGTTCGCCGCTGGCGATCAGCGCGAAGATGCGCCCTTCGCCGTGCATGCGCTTGAAGCTTTTGACTTCCTCGTTGACCCAGCGCGACTTCGCCGCCGACGGCGAGCAGATCAGCAGCAGGCACAGCGAGTTTTCGAGCGCGCTTTTCAGTTCGAACGACAGGTCGCCCGATGCCGGCAGTTCATCGCGGTCGCGGAAGATCGGCGTCAGCCGCTTGGGCACCGGCCCTAGCGCGGTCTCGGTGCCGACCAGCTTGGCCGGCACATGATAGCGTTCGACAGCACCGTGCAGCCAGGTTGCGACATGCTTGTCGGCGTGGCTATAGCTGATAAACGCGCGGTAGTGCTTGGTCTCGGCGGTCATGCTGGGTCCGGGATAGGGATTGCAACTGCGTATCAGAATAACAAGCACCGCTCAAAGGTGACTTTGCGACAAGGACGGGGCTGCTATGGTGGCGCCCGAATCCGGGGAGATTTGAATGACTGTCATGCCTACCGCCGCCAACTCAGTTCTGGGCGGCATCCGTATCGTCGACCTGACGTCGGTGATTTTCGGGCCTTATGCGACGATGATGCTCGCCGACCTCGGCGCCGATGTCATCAAGATCGAGCCGCCGACGGGCGACACCTTCCGCATGTCGGGCAAGCCCGCCAAGACCAAGGGCATGGGCGCCTGCCACATGACGCTCGGTCGCGGCAAGCGCTCGGTGGCGCTCGACTTGAAGCAAGCCGCCGACAAGGAAGTGCTGCGCAAGCTGCTCGCCACCGCCGACGTATTCATCCACAACATCCGCGCCGATGCCATCGAGCGCCTCGGCTTCGATTATGAAAGCGTCAAGGCGCTCAAGCCCGACATCATCTATGTCCATTGCGTCGGTTTCGGCTCGGACGGCCCTTACGCCGAACTCCAGGCCTATGACGATGTCATCCAGGGGCTGACGGGCTGCACCGACATGATCTGCAAGGTCGATGGCAACCCGGCGCCGCGCTTCCTGCCAATGGCGGCCGCCGACAAGGTCGCGGGCCTCTACGGCGCGCAGGCGGTGCAGGCCGGCATCATCCACAAGCTGCGCACCGGCAACGGCCAGCATATCGAAGTGCCGATGTTCGAAACGATGACGCATTTCAGCTATGAAGAGCATCTATTCGGCGCGACCTTCGTGCCGCCCAACGGCCCCATCCTTTACACGCGCCAGATCGACCCGGAACGCCAGCCGTACAAGACACTGGACGGCTACCTGTGCATTGTTCTCTACACCGATGACAAACAGGTCGAATTCTTCCACCGCACCGGCAACGGCCACTATATGTCCGAGCCGCGCTTTGCCGACCGCGTCGCGCGCTTCAAGAACCTGTCCGAATTATTCGCGGTCATGGGCGAAATCATCGCGACGCAAACCACCGCCTATTGGGTCGACTGGTGCCGCACCAACAGTATCCCCGCCATGCCCGCGCACCGGGTCGAGGAAGTCATGAGCGACCCGCACCTCGTCGCCACCGGCTTCTTCCGTGAACGCCAGCACCCGACCGAAGGCACCTATATCGAAATGCAGCCGCCGCTGCGCTTTTCCGGCAGCGCCCCGCGCGACCTGCGCATGGCGCCGCAGATCGGCGAGCATACCGATGAGGTGCTGGCCGAGTTGGGGATTTCGAGGGGGTAGGGGTTAAGGGCCTCCGGCGGGCAGGGGCTTGCCCCTGCACCCATTAATTTCTTGCCTTTCGTCATCCCGGCGAAGGCCGGGACCCAGCTTTCTGTTCCACGTTCAGACAGAAAGCTGGGTCCCG
>ERZ724517.1692-NODE-1692-length-11954-cov-8.262123_pt1 | contig 11954 bp, 10 predicted proteins | sample MGYA00376050_ERZ724517 | MGnify/ENA primary metagenome ERZ724517 (study PRJEB28724, sample SAMN07190886) | activated sludge metagenome | isolation source: activated sludge of sewage treatment plant in Hong Hong | place: USA: Christiansburg, Virginia | collected... | reverse complement strand
AAGCCTTTCCAAATATCCCAAGCTTCTTGGTCGAAAGGCACATTCTCGTCGGGATTGCCTTCGAATACCGAAACGTAAAGATTTTCTTTTGGAATTTTATAAACTTCTGTGAGTAATTCCCACGCCCAGTTGATCGCTTCTTTTTTGAAATAATCACCAAATGACCAGTTGCCCAACATTTCGAACATCGTGTGGTGATAAGTATCGAAACCAACATCTTCCAAATCATTGTGCTTTCCGGAAACACGCAAGCATTTCTGTGTATCGGCAATTCGTGGACTTTTAGGCGTTCCGTTGCCTAAGAAATACTCTTTGAACTGCGCCATGCCAGAATTGTTGAACATCAAGGTTGGATCGTCTTTGAGCACAATTGGCGCTGATGGAACGATGAGATGCCCTTTGCTTTGGAAAAAATCTAGAAACTGTTTACGGATGTCTTGTGATGTCATTCTTGTTGGTAATTTGGTTATTTGTGGATTTGGTTATTCGGGGTCTTCGAATTGACGAATCACCTAATCAACGCATCCACGTTTATGCCCCGGATAGTAGTGGTTATCCTTTTGCGCCGGCGTTCGGCGTAAAAGATAAAAACGTATAGCCGGATTAAGGCCCTAATCATTTTTATTGTTCAAAAAAAAGATTGGAACACCGAAACATTTATTAAATTTGTTCGACCAACCCTTTTCAAGGTGCAAAAATAGGATTTTTTAAAACATGGCGAAGGTAAAATATTATTACGATTCTGAAAATCTGGCGTACCGGAAAATCAAGACCAAAAAACGAACGAAATTCGCTTATGCGGTTTTGTTTTTGGTGGCTTCGGCGTTGTTTGGGGTTTTGAGTTTTGTAGTTTTATTGAATACCCCTTTTTTTGAAACCCCTAAAGACCGTTTGTTGACGCGAGAGATTGACAACTTCAAATTGCAATACGCCATTTTGAACAAAAAAATGGATCAGATTGATGAAGTCTTAGCCAATATTGAAGACCGCGACAACAATTTATACCGTGTTTATTTTAATACCTCTCCGATTCCGATGGAACAACGCAAAGCTGGTTTTGGCGGTGTGAACCGATACAAGCAACTCGAAGGTTACGACAACTCGGAGTTGGTTGTGAATACCTCCAAGCGTGTGGATATGATTTCTAAAGAATTGGTCATACAATCCAAATCATTGGATGAGATTTTGAAACTAGCCAAAGAAAAAAACAATTTATTAGCTGCAATTCCGGCGATTCAGCCTGTGCGAAATGAAAATTTGAGACAGATTGCTTCGGGTTTTGGATATCGTTCGGATCCGTTTACGAAGGTGCGGAAATTTCACGAAGGCATGGATTTTTCAGCCAAAACAGGAACACCAATTTATGCAACCGGTGATGGTGTGGTAGCGCGTGCCGACAATACGGCTTCGGGTTACGGGAATCACATTGTAATTCGACATGGCTACGGATATGAAACGCTTTACGGGCATTTGAGCAAATACAAATGTCGTGCGGGTCAACGCGTCAAACGTGGCGACATCATTGGTTATGTAGGAAGCACCGGCCGTTCGGAAGCACCGCATTTGCATTATGAAGTGCACAAAGGTGGCGAGGTCGTGAATCCCATTAACTTTTATTATGGCAATATTTCGGCGGCTGAATACGTCGTTATCACTAAATTAGCAAATCAAGAAAACCAATCTTTAGACTGATGCATTTAAATTTATCACCAGACAAACGGTATTACAGTATAGGCGAATTGGCCAAAGCATTCAATGTCAACGCTTCTTTATTGCGCTTTTGGGACAAAGAATTCGACATTTTGAAACCTAGAAAAAACGCCAAAGGCAATCGAATGTTTACACCAGAAGATGTGAAGAACATTCAGTTGATTTACCATTTGGTGAAAGAACGAGGCTTTACTTTAGAAGGCGCCAAAATTCACTTGAAAGAAGGACAGAAAAAAACCCTTGATAAATTTGAGATTATTAGCAAACTCGAAGGCATTAAGGCGCAGTTGCTGCATATTAAGGGCGAGTTGTAGGTCAAAATATAATTGATAATTGATAATTGATAATTGATAATTCTATTAAAATAAATTAAATACTTAACTTTAAAATTAAACAAACATGAGAAGATTTTTGCCTTGGATTATTGGAGCAATTGTGATTATTGGAATCTACAGTTGGGTGAAAGGAATTAATAATACTGCCGTAACATTGAACCAGAACATTGAAGAATCTTGGGGAAATGTACAAACTTCTTATCAAAGAAGAAATGACTTGATTGGCAATTTGGTCAATACCGTAAAAGGTTATGCTGAACATGAAAAATCTACTTTAACTGCGGTTATTGAAGCACGTGCCAAAGCAACTTCCGTAACAGTTGACCCAGCGAATATTACACCTGAGCAATTAGCAGCATTCAACTCGGCACAAAGTGGTGTTTCGTCTTCATTATCAAGATTGTTGGTGAGTGTGGAGCAATATCCGAATATAAAAGCGGATCAAAGTTTCTTGAAATTACAAGATGAATTGGCGAGTACAGAGAACCAAATTCTTACGGCTAGAACGCGTTTTAACGAAGCGGTGAAACCTTATAATACGCACATCAGTACTTTCCCAAATTCTATTTTTGCTGGTATGTTTGGTTTCCAGAAAAAGACGTATTTCGAAGCAGTGGCTGGTGCTGAAAAACCAGTTGAAGTTAAATTCTAAAAAAATCTAACACGGATTTCGCAGATTCACACGGATTGTTATCTGTGTTAATCTGTGCAATCCGTGTTTAAAAAATAAAAAACATGTCGAAAGTTGAAGATTTTTTAACCGAGTCTGATGAGCAAGCTGTAGTCGAAGCGATTCGTATGGCAGAAATGGCGACTTCCGGCGAAATTCGCGTTCACATTGAAAAAACAACTTCCATCGCTGCGTTTGATCGTGCGTTGGAAGTTTTTCATTTATTGAAAATGGACGAAACCCAACTCAAAAATGGCGTGTTGATCTATGTGGCTGTTAAAGATCATGTGTTTGCGATTTGTGGCGACAAAGGCATCAACGATTTGGTTCCAACCGATTTTTGGGAAAGTACCAAAGAAGTCATGGCGGCGCATTTTAAAAACGGCAACTTCAAACAAGGATTAATTGACGGTGTTACCAAAGCTGGCAATCAATTGAAAACGTATTTCCCTTGCCAGGATGACGACACCAACGAATTGTCAAACGAAATCTCTAAAGGATAATGAAAACTATAAAACCTCTTTATTTCCTGAATGTGCTCGTTTGTTTGTTGCTGACGCAGGTCGGTTTTGCGCAGTATACCATTCCAGAAATTCCAAAATTTCAAACTTCCGTATACGATTATGCCAAAGTATTGAGCGATACGGAAAAGGCACAATTGGAAGAAAAACTAATCAAATATTCCGACTCGACCACCACACAAATTGTAGTGATTACCATTGAAAGTCTTAATGGAGAAGATGTGAGTCAATTGGCTACAAAATGGGGACAAACTTGGGGTATTGGTGGTACAGCCAAAGACGATAATGGGGTGATCATTCTTTTGGCAAAAGCGGAAAGAAAAATCGCAATCAACCCAGGCTATGGACTAGAAGACCGCTTAACCGCCGGAATTGGTGGAGAAATCATCCGAAACATCATCATCCCCGAATTTAAAGCTGGCAGTTATTACAACGGTTTAGACAAAGGTACTACAGCCATTATTGATGTCTTCAAAGGCAAATACAAAGGCGAACGCAAAAAAAATAAAAAAGACAAGTTCCCTATCTTACCGTTTATCATCATAGCGGTCATTATTCTACTAATCATATCTAAAAGCAAGAAAAACGGTGGCAATTCTGGCAATTCCGGAAGCGGTCCAAGTTTAATGGATGTTATTATTTTAAGCAGCCTCGGTAGAAGTGGCGGCGGCGGATTTGGTGGCGGTTCATCAGGTGGTGGATTTGGCGGTGGCGGATTCGGTGGTGGCGGATTTAGTGGCGGCGGTAGTAGTGGTGGCGGTAGTAGTGGTGGTTGGTAGTACCTTTTTTAGTTGTTGGTTGATGGTTGTTAGTTAAAAACTAATCATGCTCGCAAAGACGCGGAGACGCAAAGTTTACTTTACCATTAAAAGATAGGTTTTTATTTTAACCATTAAGGGATTAAGTTTCATGAAGTGTAAAACCCAAATGAAACTTAATCCCTTAATCATTAAAAACACTTTTGCACTTAATTTCGAACCAATTTTATAGATGCTATAGTATTGTTTTTACTTTTCAAAATATAAATACCTTTTGAAAGTTCATTCGGCATTTCATACATGCCATTGGATAATGTGATTGATTTTACTTTATTTCCAAGCATGGTATAAACTTCAAAATCGGTTGCATTGGAAATCCCTTCTACATATATTTTTCCTGAAAGCGTTTGTATGATTTTCGGGCTTTCATAAGTTGATGCACTTGTTGCCAACAAGTTTTCATTTTGAAACAACCAAGTGTACAAGGCCCCAAATTCGCCTTTCCAATAACTTTCAGAATGCACGCCATAACTATCAAACTTCGTGAATGCATTGGCAGCAGTTAATCCTTTTGCAAATAAGTTACTGCGAACCGTGTTGGTGTTTGAAACCATCGTAGCTGATTCGTTTGTGCCCGCCACAAAATACATGCGGTGGTTTTGCAATACCGACGGCGTTAATGCATTGATATAAGCATTCATATTTGACAAAGCAAACCAATAGGCTGGACTCAAATTCCCAACTTTCCTAAACGCATTCGGATATTCGCATGCTGCATAGGTCGAGATCAATGCACCCATAGAACTTCCTATTAAAGCATTCAGCGTAGGTTCTGTTCGGGTTCTGTAATTTGAATCGATGTATGGTTTCAGTGTATTCGCTAAAAATGCGGCGTAATCATCGCCACCACCACCACCATATTGCGGATTGTTCCAAGGAGAATATTCGTTTAATCGTTCACCGCCTCCATTGTCAATTCCGACTACAATCGCACCATAATCTCCTTGACTGAACAACGTATTCAACGTTTCATCGACTTGCCATTCTCCCGAAAAGGAAGTCACATTGTCAAACAGATTTTGTCCGTCTTGCATATACAAAACCGGATATTGTTTGGTAGACGTAGCATAATCGGGTGGCAAATACAACCAAATTTTTCTGGTGGTGCTCAATTGTGGAATGCCGAATGAGTTGCTTAAAATTTGCACATTTTCCGCTGCGGTTCCGTTGGCTCCGGTGCCTAAATCTTCCCAAGACTGAATGGTCAAATTGATGGTTTGTGGTGAAGCAGTAAAGGTAAAAGTCCGATCTGGTAAAAAACCACCCGTTGCATTTCCTTCAACGGTAGCCCAACTACCACGGGTAAATTTATAACTCACCGTACCTGTTCCTTGTGGAATCACGAGTTGCAAATTGCCCAGACCATCAGGTTGCATGATGTAAGCAGGATTGGCTTCATTCCAACTGTTTATTGTGCCCGCCAAATAAATCGTTGCATTGGCTGGAGTTGTTGTCGGCAGACCCGTAATCTTCAAAGTGACTTGCGAAAAAGCCACAGACGAAACTAATAAGAGAAAGTAAATTTTTTTCATAATCAAGAACACATTTAAAAAGCGTAACCTCACAAAATTAAATGATTTAGATATAGGAAACAGATTTAATTGCAATAAAAAACCCACTCTAAAGCGGGTTCTATTTGATAGTGTTTTTTAAAACATTTTAAATCTGTCTCGGGCTGGTTTTTCTTTACCCGCAAATTTCTCAATTTTATACGTCAGCGAAAACATCACATAGCGTTTTAAAACCGTATTCTCTTCATCGCGAATCGTGGTCGGTGTGATGGTTCTGGAGTTGCTTTGGTTTTGGTTCAACAAATCGTAGACTTTGACTTTGGCGGTGAATTTTTTGCTGAAAAAACTATAAGCCAGACTTGAATTCCACAGGTAGAAATCTTTTTTATATCCGTCTGCTATGTTGGAATTGTAAGTGTAATTGAAATCATTTCCAAAAACCCAATTCTTAGGCCAATAAGAAGTAGTTTGCAAACCAAACGAATGCAGCACATTCGAAGTCGATTCGATTACATAATTCTTATACCGCGTTTCGTTGAAAGTAACCCGATAATTCGGATTGATCGTCAACAACTCACCATACTCATACGTAAAACCAACTCTTGGCGTACAATCAAATCCGTCTGCTACATATTGTTCACCGTTGGTAAAGCCTTTCGACTTATCATAACCCATATTCACACCCAAATAAAACTTATACAAATGCGCATCCTTTTTGTATGATTTGTTCCAATGTCCACCAAACCAAGATTCGATTGTTCCTGTTACATTTTCATAAGTGGTTGTTCGTTTTCCATTGGCGTCAAAAGTGGTGGATGATGCTATTTGATTGTCGTAATAATCACCACCACAATAAAAAGTATAACCCGTTCTTGAAGCATAATCGAAATTGTTGAAGTTGAAATACACATTGTGGTTCTTAATCAAATCGATATTCGGATTTCCAATAAAAGTATTCAACGGATTCGCTAAATTTTCTACAGGAAGCAATTGGTTAGCTCGCGGCATATTCACGATATACTCGTAATTCACCCAAATGCGTTTCGACTTTCCGATATTGTAATTCATATTCACCTGTGCATAAGGGAAAATGAGTTTTTTATTGAGTTGAAAATCATTGCCTAAATAAGTAGAAGCGTTTTCAAACTGAACGATGTTGGTTCCTCCAGTAGCCGACAACGAATATTTTTTCTTGGAAATCGAAAAACCCGACTTCGGGCAAAGCATTTTAATGGTAGAACTGGTATAGTTCGTCAACGCTGGATTGAGGCTGCTGTAACTTTGTGTCGCGCCATCATAATCGAAAGATTCCCGGTCTTCAATACTTTTCTCGTTCTTCCAATAAACGCCCACGCTAACCTGCAACGAATCTGTAATCGGTTCCATATATTGTATTTCGGAATCGTACACATCTTTCAAATTCCGGTTGTTGATCTTTTGATTTCGATCATCGGTCGGCACGCCATTCTGGTAAAAAACCGTACTCGATTGGTTCAACGAATTGGCTTTATCTATTGAATTGTCATTAGAAAAAGAAACATTGATGTTACGTCCTTTTCTTCTGAAAGCTTTGTTGAAATTAAGGTTGTTCGTGAAATTATTGCGGTCGCTATCATCTAAAGTTTCCGAAAATGCTTCGTTGAGCAACAAACCGTCTTCATCTATCGATGCTTGCGATGTCGTACAGCGGTATTTGCTGTTGGCTTTTGAAAACCTGGTGCGGATTTCAAAGCTTCCGGTAGAGTCGATTTTGTATTCTAAAGTACTGTTGAGATTGTGTCCGTAACGGTCATCATTCGACTGAGCCGTTGACGATGTGGTAAAATTTCCGGTAGGCAATAAATTAATTTGTGTCGTTTTATTGACGTTGTTTGAATTCGAATTTGTAAAGAAATAACTGCCGCTGGAATCAAAATTCTTAAACCATTGGTCTGCATAATTCACGCCCAACATATTCGATTCGGTAATGCCTCTGTTGCCTCCAAAACGCATATTTCCGATACCATAAGAGCCATCGCTGTTGTAATAATACGAGACATTTCTGCCGCCGCCCATATTGTCGAAAACCTCATCCATCGAAAAACCGGTAGAATTAATGTTGTTGGCTGAAGCAAGCACACTAATCTTGCGTTTGTTTTTAAAATAGTTGATCAGCGCACTGCTTTCGTAACGTTTGTCTGAACCATATCCACCCATAAATTTGCCGAACAAGCCTTTGTTTTTATCTTCATCGATGGTCAAATTGATGCTCGCGTTGTTGGAACTTGCCGCTTGTTTCGTCACTTCTTCTTTCTTGGTTTTCGTGTCGGACACTTGCACTTTGTTAATGATATCGGAAGGCAAACTTTGCAAGGCTATCTTTCCATCTTTATCGAAAAAAGGCTTGCCATTGACCAGCACTTGGTTGACTTCTTTGCCATTGACGGTAATCTTACCATCGGCATCAATTTCGACACCTGGCAATTGTTTCAGTAAGGTTTCAACGTTTGAATCAGGGCGTACTTTAAACGAAGACGCATTAAATTCTAAAGTATCTTTTTTAATTCTAATCGGTGGCGCCTCACTTTTGATGCTGACTTCATTCAAATTATTGGCGTTTTCCTCCATTCGGATCATACCCAAATCTTTGGATTCCTCTATGGTTTGAAATTCTTGTTTGTGCGATTGGTACCCGAGATAAGAAACCTTTAAGAATACCGGTTTGCTGATTTTTTTGGTTACCATTTTAAACAACCCATTTTTATCGGTAATGGTATAATCGATGACGGTAGAATCTTTGACCGAGGTCAAATAAACCGTAGCGGATTCTAAAGGAATTTGGGTGTTTTTTTCAAGGATTTTTCCTTTGATGGTAATTGTGTTCTGTGAAAATGCGAAGGTGCTACAAAACAAAAGGAGTAGATAAATTTTTGGCATAAAAAAAATTTCGTTGTTAATGCAATATAACAGCGAAATTCGTCTTTTAGTGTGAGAGAAAAAATTCTTACAATAAATAAATGATTGTCGAGCAAGAAATCTATAAAACATCAATGCGATTGGTCTAAGCATTTTCAGAGGAAAGTGTCTTTTTTTACGACTTCGCGGCTTGGCGTGCCTTTCAATGGGCTCGCAAAGACGCGGAGACGCTAAGTTTTATATCCCTAGAACATTTGATAGAAATTTTCTAGAAGTTTCAATCTTACTTTATTTCTCGCGGATGTAAATATCGATTGGAACTCCAGAAAAATCCCAGTTCTCCCGGATTTTATTTTCTAAAAATCGCTTGTACGCCTCTTTTACGTATTGTGGCAAATTCGCAAAAAACACAAACTGAGGTGTAGGTGTTGGCAGCTGCATGCAATATTTGATTTTTACGTATTTCCCTTTCAATGCTGGTGGTGGATAACCCTCGATTACTTTAAGCATGTAATCATTAAACTTAGAAGTCGGAATTCTTTGCGAACGGTTTTCAAATACTTTCACGGTGGTTTCCAAAGCTTTCAACAAACGTTGTTTGGTTAGTGCTGAAACAAAAAGAATAGGCACATCGGTAAAAGGCATCAATTCTTTGCGGATTTTTTCTTCGTAATCGCGCGTCGACATGGTGTCTTTTTCTACCAAATCCCATTTGTTGACCAAGATCACTACGCCTTTTCGGTTTTTCTCTGCGAGCCAGAAAATACTTTGGTCTTGGCCTTCAAAGCCGCGGGTGGCATCGATGATTAGAATACAAATATCGGCATGCTCAATGGCACGCACCGAACGCATTACAGAATAAAACTCTAAATCCTCTTTCACTTTTGCTTTACGACGAATTCCGGCGGTATCTACCAAGTTGAATTCGAAACCGAAACGGTCAAACTTCGTATCAATCGCATCACGTGTTGTTCCTGCAATATCAGTTACCATGAAGCGTTCTTTGCCAATTAAGGCATTGATGAAACTTGATTTCCCAGCATTCGGACGTCCTACAACAGCAAAACGTGGCAATACTATTTCCTCTTGAACGGGTTCTGGTTTTACGGGAAACGAATCAATTAGAGCATCGAGCAAATCGCCTGTGCCGCTACCAGAAATACTCGCGAAGGTGTAGTAATCGCCCAGTCCAAGATTATAGAACTCGATGGCATCTTTTTCGCGCATTGCGTTATCTACTTTGTTAACTGCGAGCAATACGGGTTTGGTGACTTTGCGTAACAATTTCGCTACGGTTTCATCCATGGGTGTGATGCCTTCTTCTACATCTACTACGAAAATAATTACGTCGGCTTCATCGATGGCTAGTTCTACCTGCTTGCGGATTTCGCCTTCGAAAACATCATCCGAACCTTTGATATAACCGCCAGTATCAATAACAGAAAACTCTTTTCCATTCCATTCGCTTTTGCCGTAATTTCTGTCACGGGTTACGCCTGAAACCGAATCGACAATGGCTTCTCTTCGTTGAATCAACCGGTTAAACAGGGTTGATTTTCCTACGTTTGGTCTTCCGACAATAGCAACAATATTATTCATAATACTTTTTCAAAATATTTATTTCTTCTGAGAAACTATGACTAGCTTCGGGTTGCAAATGTAATGTTTAATCCCGTAAAAACAGGTATTAATTTACTACATTAGCGATACAAAAAACAAACTCAAACCAATAAAATCGTTATGGACACAACCCATACCCTCCGACTTCGGTTGCGTTTTTACAAAGATGTTAACGAAGCCATAAGCCAAGTGCGTCAGAAATTTGAAAATTATGCGCAACAACCCATGGAAGATTATAAAATCAAAACGTGTGAAAATCACATTTGGTTTTATATTGTTGGTACAAAGAAACAATATTGGTCTCCGCATTTGCACATTGAATTGGAGCCGAAAGAAAACCACACGCACATTCGAGGTTTGTTTGGACCCGATCAAACCCTTTGGACTTTCTTCATGTTTTTGCATTTTGTGGTTGCGGGAATCTTCACCATTTTCGGGATGATTTTGTATTCAAACATCCGATTAAAACAACCTTATGTTTTTGATTTGGTGGTGATGGGATTGATGGTCGTGGTTTGGTTTTTACTTTATTTTGTTGCGCGTCAGATTCGTTTCAATGGCAACGGACAAATGGATGAATTGGAGGCGTTGTTTCTGAAGATATTGAAGTAAACCGATTGGTGCTTGTTCACCGAAAACTGCGTGAGGGATAGTAGCTTTGTTTGAGCTCTTTTTTGTTTTAGAAAATACCCCTCGACTGCGTTCGGGCTGACAAAACAAAAAAAGCGAGTGCGGATAGCCCGACCCTTGTGGTCACGCTATAGAAAAGGGATGAGAGATTAGGGATAAGGCAAAAGGGGTTAGCATCAAGAGACTAGATTAATTAACCTTGAATTCTTGGTTCTTGCTTCTTTTCACTACTGATTATATCCGAAACGCTTCAGCTGATTGACGTTGCTTCTCCAATTCTTATTGACTTTCACGTACATTTCGATATGGATTTGCTTGCCGAAGAATTTTTCTAAATCGGCACGTGCTTCTACGCCTACTCGTTTTAAAGCTTCGCCTTTGTGTCCGATGATGATGCCTTTTTGGGTGTCGCGCTCTACCATGATTAGCGATCGGATTCGGATGATGTTGTCGTCTTCGAAGAACTCTTCGGTTTCGATTTCGACGGCGTATGGGATTTCTTTATTGTAATGCAATAAGATTTTCTCGCGGATGGTTTCATTGACGAAAAATCGCTCGGGTTTGTCGGTAAGCTGATCTTTTGGATAATAGGCCGGTGAAGCGGGCAACAAACTGATAATACGTGCGAAGACTTCTGGAACGTTGAAATTTTTCAAAGCAGATATCGGGAAAATTTCGGCGTTTGGCACTTTGGCCGTCCAAAATGCTACTTGTTCTTCGAGTTGTTCTTGGTTGGAGTTGTCGATTTTATTCAACAACAGCAACACTGGAATTTTGGCGTGGATGATTTTATTGAAGAACGCTTCGTCTTTGAGATCTTGCTCGCCGATTTCGACCATGTAAATCAAAATATCAGCGTCTTCGAAAGCGGATTTTACGAAGTTCATCATGGATTCCTGCATTTCATACGCGGGTTTGATGATTCCGGGTGTGTCGGATAATATCAACTGAAAATCATCGCCATTGACAATCCCTAAAATACGGTGGCGTGTGGTTTGCGCTTTGGAGGTGATGATGGATAATCGCTCGCCCACAAATGCATTCATGAGTGTTGATTTTCCTACGTTTGGGTTTCCGATGATGTTTACGAATCCTGCTTTGTGTTCCATAATTTGATCAAACAGTTGGTTATACCAAAAAAGCCACTCATTGCTGAATGGCTTTTTCTTAGTAGCGGGAACAGGACTCGAACCTGTGACCTTCGGGTTATGAGCCCGACGAGCTGCCTACTGCTCTATCCCGCG
>ERZ724517.1687-NODE-1687-length-12004-cov-4.327894_pt1 | contig 12004 bp, 12 predicted proteins | sample MGYA00376050_ERZ724517 | MGnify/ENA primary metagenome ERZ724517 (study PRJEB28724, sample SAMN07190886) | activated sludge metagenome | isolation source: activated sludge of sewage treatment plant in Hong Hong | place: USA: Christiansburg, Virginia | collected... | reverse complement strand
AGCGGGTATTGCAGTCTTTGCGAGAAGCGGCGCAGTCCCGCCACAAAGTGTTCATCCAGTACCGCGACTTGAGCGAACAGGCCACAGAGCGCACCATCCGCCCCCTGGGGTGCTTTTACTGGGGCAGGGTCTGGACGCTGGCCGCGTGGTGCGAAACGAGAGAGGATTTCCGCAGTTTTCGCGTGGACAGAGTGACCTATGTGCGCCAGCTTGAGGCTCGTTTCCGGGACGAACCTGGCCGCACACTGGCCGATTTGGCGCGGCAAGATCAAGCACGCCATGCGGCGTGTAACAAAAAGCCTTAATGCGCACCTGCTGTTGCGATAAATAATTCGACAAGGCGTTGTTTTGCTGCGGAACACGTGCAGACTCGTACTGCCAGGGCATTGTCAATGTGAGAATCGTCGCCTTTGGTTACGTTCTCATAAAGGACAATGGTGCGATGAATCGGCCCATTCGATTGAGCATTGCCGGCTTTTCTGAGGCAGAGCGCCGAGCACTTCATGATTATTTCTTGACTCTTTCGGGTCCAGGGCGCAAGTTCGAAATGGCTGCCCTGCCTCAACAGGCTGACGTTGTCGTGGCTGATGGTGCCAACACGGCCCATTTGCGTCAGCTCAAAGCCATGCGGTTGAGCGCACAGGTTTTGCTGATCGGCGCCAGCGCAGAATTTCCGGACTTGCCGTTTGAGCGCCGCCCCATCAACTTGAAGGATGTGCTTCAAGCCGTGCAATACGTTTTGGGCGTGTTTGACAGCGCAGGGCAGAGGGCCAGCCCTGCGGCTGATTCGGCAGCCGATGCAGCGGTGACCAAACCGTTGCCATTGCAAACTGTCAAATCCACCGTCGCACCCCAAAGCGCGCCTGTTGTCGATTTCGCTGCCACGCAACCTTTCAAGGTGCTGTCCAAGAGCGGGGCCGGCGTGGATTTCGCGGCCACCCAGCCGTTCAAGGTGCTGCCCAAAAGTACGCCCAGCGCAAGCTTCGAAGCCACGCAGCCTATGGGCTTCGACACCTTTTTTCAACAAGCCGCTCTGGATGCTCAGCCGGCCTGGAAGGAGGATGGCGGTATTCAGGCCGACGAAATCGCGGCATTCAAGGCCGCGCGAAACTCAGCACAGGCTGGCGCAATCGCCCCCGTCATCGCTGAGCGTGTCGTGCTGAGGGACCCCAACACTGCCACCGCGATCCGGACACCGGCCACGCGCAATAAGGCCTACGACGCCACGCAGAGTTTTATGGGCATTGAGGCCCCGCCGCCAGCGCCTGCGCCCGAACGCAAAGGCCCCAACGCTTTGTTGGTGGATGATTCCGACGTAGACGCCCGTCGAGTCGAGCGTTTGCTCACTTACATGGGCTACAACGTGGTGCGCGTTCGCAATGCCAAAGACGCCATACAACGCGCCAGCATGCACGTTTTTGCCTTTGCGTTGGTGGATACGGCATTGGACGGCGGAGGCTACGGCCATTGCCGCGCCATCCGGCAAAGCTTGCGGACTCGCGCGCCAGGGGCAGTGTTGATCGCACTGGGCCGGGTCGGCGGTACTTTCGAGCGTTTGCGCGCCAAATTGGCGGGCTGCAGTGCGTGCATTGTGAAGCCGATAGACCTCAGCAAGCTTGAAGTGCTTATTGAGTCGCTTGAAACCACGGGCAACCTGCCGCGCCAACGCAGCGCCACCTGAAGCGTCAGTCACCCAACGCGGCCGCGACGTCCTTGGCCAGCGATTCCGGCGCATCTTGAGGCGCATAGCGGCGCACCACCTGGCCGTCGCGCCCCACCAAAAACTTGGTGAAATTCCATTTGATGGACGTGCTGCCCAGCATCCCCGGGGCTTCGCTAGATAGCCATGCGTACAGCGGCTCGGCCTGTGGCCCATTGACGTCGATCTTTGCCATCATGGGGAAGCTGACGCCATAGTTCAGCTGGCAAAAACCGGTGATCTCTTCATTGCTGCCGGGGTCTTGCGCGCCAAACTGGTTGCACGGGAAGCCCAACACCACCAAGCCCTCTGGCCCAAAGCGCTGGTGCAGCGCCTCAAGGCCGCCAAACTGTGGCGTGAAGCCGCAGGCACTTGCGGTATTGACGATCAGCATGACCTTGCCCTTGTATTTGCTGAGCTTGACGCGTTTGCCATTGGGCTGCAGGGCATCGAAATCGTACACCGTGGTCATGGGGGCTCCGAAGATAAGGAATGGGCCAGCGTATCACGTGCTGTCGCACGATGCTCACGCGCTGTCGCGACGTGGCCAGGCAGACCACAGGGCTGCCAGCACGATCAGTGTCCCCCCCACCAGGGTACGCTGGGTCAACTGGCCCGCCCCCAAGGCCACCGATGAGGCGCTGGCGAACACCACCTCAGACAGCATGATCAGCGCGGTGGTGTGGGCGGCCAGTCGCGCAGCACCGTACTGCAGTGCCATGTTGCCGACCAAAAATGCCAGGCTCAAACCCAGCCCCAACACCAGCAGCGCGGTGCTTGGTGACGGCATGGGCCCCACAAAGCCTTGATGCATGCCGGTCATGGCGGCCAGCCCGGCCATCAGCGTACCCCCGCTGAACATGGCAAATATCCGTGATTCAGAAGGCACCGTATTCAACTTGAGCAACAACAAATTGGTCAGTGCAAAACAAAACCCTCCCATGAGCGCCAGCCAATCGGCCAGGCTCTCGGGCACAGGCCAACCCATGCCGGGTGTTTGCAACACCACGAAAACGCCGCCCAGTGCCAGGGCCAGACGCATCAGGGCCCCCGCAGTGGGCCGCAAGCCCAACAGTGGCCAAGCCAGCAGCACGGACCATGCGGGCATCAGGTAAAACAGCAAAACGACGCGCACCACGTCGCCCACTGTCACGGCCCAGTTGAAGCCCAAGTTTGTGAGGCCAGAGGCCAACAGCAACCACCACAATCTCGGGTGCGCGCCAAGGCCACGCCATGCGGCAGGCCGAAACAGCAGCAAGCAGGCGAGTGAGAACAAATACACCAGAGTGGTGGACCACAGGGGGTGCAGCCCAAGCGCCTGAAGTTGCCGGAACGGCCACCACGACAGACCCCAAACCAGTGCGTTCACAAGCAGAGCCACGGCGGGCAACAACGGGTTCATAGGCGGGCGAGCACGTGAGCAAAGGCCTTGAGCACCGTCAGGGCCTAGTGCCCGTCAATGGGATGCGTTGTCGTGGCGGGCGATGTCCAGCAAGCGCTCGACTTCGGTGTGGTGATGCACGCAATTGTGCCGGTGCCAGCGTTGAATGACCCACATGAAGCCAGCCACCACCACGCCAAAGGCGGTAATCGCGCCAAACGCCGAGAGGCCCATGCCGGTGGACAGGCTGTAGAAAGCGCCCAGCCCCAAAATGCAAGCTTGCTCATTGAAGTTTTGAACAGCAATGGACCGGCCTGCGCCCATCAGGTTGTGGCCGCGGTGCTGCAACAGTGCGTTCATGGGCACCACCAAAAATCCACCCAAACCACCCAGTAGTACCAAAAACGGTGCGGCCAGCCAAACGTTGTCGATGAAGTTGAGCAGGATGACCAGTAAGCCCATGGCAATGCCCAAAGGCATGACACGTGGCGCGTCCTCCAGTCTCATTCGCACTGAGGCCACCACGGCGCCGACGGCGGTACCCACCGCCACCACGCCCACCAATGATGAGGCCTGCGTGGTGCTGTAGCCCAAGGCCGCCGCCGCCCAGGCCAGGACGATGTAACGCAGGTTGCCCGAGACACCCCAGAACAACGTGGTGGTGGCCAGCGAAATCTGGCCCAGGCGGTCACGCCACAGGCGCATGTTGCAAGACCAGAAGTCGGGCAGCAGTGCCAGCAAGTTGCGTGCGCTGCTCCAGGCGGGGTTGACGCGCATGGAACGCATGGGCACGCCTGTCAGGGGGATGCGCAAATTGAACCACGCTGCTACCGCGTAGACCAGGATCAGCAGGCTGATGGCGGCTTCGGGCGGGGTATCGATGCCTGTGTCAAGCATGGGGAAGTCGAACGCGAGCAGGTGAGACGACACGGCGTGCCCCACCAACTGCCCACCCAACAACACGCCCAAAATGATAGAGGCGATGGTGAGGCCTTCGATCCAGCCGTTGGCTTTGACCAGCTGCGACGAGGGCAGCAACTCGGTGAGAATGCCGTATTTAGCCGGTGAATACGCTGCGGCGCCCAGCCCCACGACGGCATAGGCCAGAAGCGGGTGCGAGCCAAACAGCATCATCAGGCAGCCCACCACCTTGATGGCATTGCTGACCAGCATCACCCGTCCCTTGGGAAAGGCATCTGCAAACGCGCCAACAAACGGGGCTAAAACCACGTAGAACAGTGCAAACATGGGCACGAGCGCTGCACGTTGCCATTCGGGGGCGCCACTGGTGCGAAGCAGTTCTACGGCGGCGACAAAAAGCGCATTGTCGGCCAGCGACGAAAAGAACTGGGCCGACATGATGGTGAAAAAACCGCGCTTCATGGATTACTGTTTACGGCATTGCTAAATCTAATGCCTGGTTATATTGAAACTGTCTCCTCACGACCTGAGGTTATAGCATGCGCACAGTGACAAAATCCGCTTGACACCGTTCCAGCCGCCACAGACAACCCACCCCATGCCAAGACCCATACAAGCCACCATTCACAGTGCCGCCCTGCGCCACAATCTGCAACAGGTCCGCGCCAAGGTGCCCGACACCAAGGTCTGGGGCGTTGTGAAAGCCAACGCCTATGGCCATGGGATTGAGCGCGTGTTCGATGGCCTTCGCGGCGTGGACGGGTTCGCGCTGCTGGATTTGGCCGAGGCCGAGCGCGTGCGCGCGCTGGGCTGGCGTGGCCCGGTCATGCTGCTGGAGGGCGTGTTTGATCAGCGCGACCTGGAGCTTTGTTCGCGCTTGGGGCTGTGGCATGCCGTGCATTGCGACGAGCAAATCGACATGCTGGCCGCGCACAAGTCGCAGCTGCCGCACAAGGTGTTTCTCAAGCTCAATTCGGGGATGAACCGCTTGGGTTTTGCGCCGCTGCGTTACCGCTCGGCCTGGACGCGCTTGAATGCCCTGCCGCAAGTGGAAGAAATTGCCCTCATGACCCATTTCAGCGATGCCGATGGCCCGCGTGGCATTGCGCATCAGGTCAGTGTGTTTCAGCAAACAGCGGGCGACTTGCCGGGCGAGCGCTCGCTGTGCAACAGTGCGGCCAGCTTGCGCCATACGCAGTCGGGCGAGTTGGCGCTCGATTGGGTGCGCCCCGGCATTGCCATTTACGGTAGTGCCCCCGACCACCCCGAGCACACCGCCGCGCATTGGGGCTTGCGTCCGGCCATGACGCTGGCGAGCAAACTCATTGGCGTCCAAACCCTGCAGGTGGGCGACACCGTCGGCTATGGCTCCAGCTTCACAGCCGACGGGCCCATCCGCATTGGCATCGTGGCCTGTGGCTATGCCGATGGCTATCCCCGGCACTGCACCACGGGAACGCCGGTGCTGGTGAATGGGGTTCGCACTCGGCTGGTGGGCCGCGTCAGCATGGACATGCTCACCGTGGACCTGACTCCCGTGCCACTGGCGGGATGGGGCGCCGAGGTCACACTCTGGGGCCAGTCTGCCAGCGGCGCTGTGCTGTCCATTGATGAAGTCGCGCAGGCTGCGGGTACGGTGGGCTACGAGTTGATGTGTGCGCTGGCACCTCGTGTGCCTGTGCAGGTGAGTGACGTTTGACACTTAGCGGCAAGCTTGGTGCAGTAGCCCTGTGCGCTGTGGCTGTGCTGCCCTGGGTGTTTTATGCCGACGGCGGGCCTTCGGTCACAGTGGCCCGCTGGACACTTGTCCTGGTGTGCAGCGGTGTCTTGCTGTTCACTTGGCCGTGGGGACGCCCGCTGCTGCCTGCCAGTGTGCTGGTTGCGTCTCTGTGTACCTGTGCCATCGGGCTCGCGCAATACCTCGGCGGCGCAGCGCATTTGGCGCTGTGGGTCAGCCCTGCCAACGCAGGGTCATTTCTGGGTAACTTGCGCCAACCCAATCAGGCGGCAACCCTGATGAACATGGGGCTTGCCGTTGTGTTGCTGGGGGCAGTTCGCGCGCGCACTTGGCACCCGATCGGGCACTCGGCGGCATTGACCGCCACCGCCTTGCTGGCATTGGGCATCTCGCTCACCGGGTCACGCACGGGCATGTTGCAAATGGGCATGGTGTTCGCAGCCATCGCCTGGTGGGGGCGGCGGGGCCCGAGGTCAGGGGCGGGGCGCTGGCATGTGGCGGTGGCACTGGGCGCCTTTGTGTGTGGCGCGGTAGTCATGCCCTGGTTCATAGACGCGGAGCCGCTGGGCCGAACCGCCGTGGCGCGTATGCTGGAGGCCAGTGAAGCCTGCTCCAGTCGCTTGGTACTGTGGTCCAACGTGCTGGACCTGGTGGCCCAACGCCCGTGGTTCGGCTGGGGCTGGGGTGAGCTGGACTACGCCCACTACATCACGCCCTATGTGGGGCCACGGTTTTGCGATATTCTGGACAATGCGCACAACTTGCCCTTGCATTTGGCGGTGGAGTTGGGCGTACCGATTGCCATGCTGGCTACCCTTGCTGCAGTGGCATGGGTGCTGCGACACCGGCCCTGGCAAGAGCAGGATCACCAACGGCAGATGGCCTGGTTGGTGTTGGGCTTGATCGGCGTGCACAGCATGGTGGAGTACCCGCTTTGGACAGGGCCATTTTTTGGGGCTGCCCTGGTCGCCCTCATGGCGACAAGCACTGCGTGGCGGCGCCCCATGGCCTTGACCACCGCACGGGTGACGGGTGCCCTTCTCGCGCTGGCGGGGTTGACGATGGCGTGGGACTACGCCCGTGTCAGCCAGATCTATCTGCATCCTGCGCAGCGCAGCGCAGCCTATCAGCAAGACACCCTGGCCAAGGTGTCTGCCACTTGGCTGTTCAAGGACCAGGCGCAGTTTGCCGAGCTCACCACCACCCCCCTCACACGCGCCAATGCGCAACACATGGCCGCGCTGGCCGAGCATATGTTGCACTTTTCGCCAGAGTCCAGGGTGGTCGAGGTTTTGGTGGAAAGCCTGGTCTTGTTGGGGCGGGATGCCGAGGCCCAAGTGCACTTGGCGCGTTTTCGTGCGGTATTTCCCAGGGCTTATGCCGCCTGGCAGCAAACCAATTCGCGAGCGGCCTCAGGCCTGCGTTGAGGGCGCGAGGTAGCTGCCCGATTTTCCGCCGTGCTTTTCACGCAGATGCACATCCGTGATGGTCATCCCCCTGTCCACTGCCTTGCACATGTCGTAGATGGTCAGCAGGGCAATTTGTACTGCCGTCAGCGCTTCCATCTCCACCCCCGTGGGGCCCGTGGTTTGCGCCGTGGCCGTGCAGGTCACGGTACAGGCGGCCTCGTCCAGTTCAAACTCAACCGCCACGCGCGTCAGACTGATGGGGTGGCACAAGGGGATCAGATCGCTGGTTTTTTTGGCCGCCTGAATGCCCGCAATGCGAGCGATGCCCAGCACATCGCCTTTTTTGGCGGTGCCCTGTGCCACCAGGGCCATGGTGGCGGCTTCCATGTGGATGCGCCCTTGTGCCACAGCCACCCGCACGGTGTCAGCCTTGCCCCCTACGTCAACCATGTGGGCTTGACCTTGGGCGTCAAAATGCGTGAGAGAGCTCATCTTCAGATGCGGGGCCAAGCCCGTTTACAGAACGTTTATCAACAAGCGGCATCATACGTCCATGCTCTACACCCCTAAGTTGCGCAAAGTGAGACGGTGGCCCCTGGCGCTGCTGGCCAGTTTGTGTCTGCCCGCGACCCTGGCCATGGCCCAACTGCCTACCCTGGGAGACGGCAGTGCGATGTCGGTCGCGGTGGAACGCCAACTCGGTGAAAAGATCGCGCGAGAACTCTACCGAGACCCGGACTACATCGACGACCCGGTGCTGGCCGACTATGTGCAAGGCATCTGGCGGCCGCTTTTGGCGGCTGCACGGCTGCGCGGCGACGTCAGCCCCGAGTTGGACGAGCGCTTTCAATGGGAAGTGCTGCTGGGCAAAGACCGCACGATCAACGCCTTTGCTTTGCCCGGTGGCTTCATGGGCTTGCACCTGGGGCTGGTAGCCAGTGTCGCCAATCGCGACGAACTGGCCTCGGTGCTGGCCCACGAACTGAGTCACGTCACGCAACGCCACATCTCTCGCATGATGACGCAGCAGGACCGGCAAACACCGCTCTTGATCGGCGCCATGGTGCTTGCCGCCATCGCTGCCTCCAAAAACCCGGACGCGGCCAACGCCGTGGCGGCGGGTGGCCAGGCGCTCGCCATGCAGGGGCAACTGAACTTTTCGCGGGACATGGAGCGTGAGGCTGACCGCATTGGCTTTGGTTTAATGGGCCAGGCGGGCTTTGAGCCTGCTGGCTTTGTCACCATGTTCGAGAAGCTGCAACAGGCTTCGCGCCTGAACGACAGTGGCGCCTTCCCTTACCTGCGCACCCACCCGCTGACGACCGAGCGCATGGCAGATATGCAGTCACGTGTACCACTCCAGGCACAGGTGCCTGCGGCAACACCCGTGCGCACCCTGCTGCACGCCATGATGGTCGCCAGGGCTCAGGTGCTGTCCCAGAACGACATCGACACCGTGCGCAGCCGCGCCCTGGATGTTGCCAAGGCGCCCATGACGGCGTTGCCACCTGACCAGCAGGCTGCCATGGCCTATGGGGCGGCATTGGCCCACCTCAAGTTGCGTGATGTGGCCGCCGCACGCGTCTGGGCAGCCCGGCTGGAGTCTGTGGTCCAGGATGATGCAGGCGCACGCGCCGCTGCGCGCTTGTTGACGGCAGAGATTGCGGTGGAGTCCGGGCAGGCCAGTGCGGCCGTGGCGTTGCTCGCCAATGCCGGTGACGCCCGGGCAGCGGTCATGTTGCGCGCGCAGGCCCACACGGCGGCCGGACAGCCCGAGACAGCCGCCCAGGATTTACAGACATGGTTGGCGCTGCACCCCCGTGATGCAATGGGCTGGCATGTGCTGGCCAACGCGCGTCGGGCAGCGGGGCAAATTCTGCAGTCCATTCGGGCCGATGCCGAGGTCCGCGTGGCCCAGTTTGATTACGCCGCCGCCATGGACCGCTTCAAGGCGGCGCAACTGCTGGCCAGACAATCTGCGCCGCTAGCAGGCAATGAACACATTGAGGCATCGATTGTGGACAGCCGTGCCCGGCAGGTGGAATTACTTCTTAGGGAAGAGGCTCTCAAGCGCTGAATCCACCACCATGCCCAGCACCGAATAGATCAGCGAGCCCAGCAAGGCCGCGCCGAAACCGCGCACGGCAAAACCGTCGAGCACGCTCGCAGCGCCCCAAAACATCAGGGCGTTGATCACGAACAAAAAAAGCCCCAGTGTCACCACCGTCACAGGCAGGGTGAGCACCACCAACACAGGCCGCACGATGGTGTTGAGCAGGCCGATGACCAAGGCGGCCACCATGGCCGCGCCAAAGCTGCCGATCACGACGCCGGAATACAGGTAGCCGCCGGCCAGCAGGGCGGCCGCGCACAGCAGCCATTTGATGATGAGTTTCATGGGGTACAGCTTACCAGCGTGCCCCCTGTGTGCCAACGGCCCTTTGGCTTACGTGCCTGTAGGCGCCTGCCTTGTTTGAGCGCGCCGGTTGTGCAACCAGCCCGCAGCCAGTACGCCTGTGATGGCCAGCACGCAAACACCCCAGTACGCCACGGTGTTCAGGCCCTTTAAAAATGTGGCCCAGCAACTTTTCGTTCACGATCATCTTGCCTGCAGTAAAGGCCAGCACCGCAGCACCGATGTACATGATGGAGGGAAAGCGCTCGACGAGCTTGAGCACCAGCGTACTGCCAAACACCACGATGGGAATGCTGATGAGCAGGCCAATCACAACCAGGTCAAATGAACCTTGTGCGGCCCCGGCCACGCCCAGCACGTTGTCAATGCCCATGATGGCATCCGCAATGACAATGGTTTTCATGGCGCCCCAGAACGTGGTGGCCACGGGGCCTGAATGCTCGTCGTCGCCTTGCGGGGTGGCAATCAGTTTGTAGGCGATCCACAGCAAGGCCAGACCGCCGATCAGCATCAGGCCGGGTATCTTGAGCAGCCAGACCACACCGACGGTCATGGCAGAGCGAACCACAATGGCACCCACCGTGCCCCAAATAATGGCTTTCTTTTGAAGTTGAGGGGGCAGGCTTCGCGCTGCCAGTGCAATCACAATGGCGTTGTCGCCAGCCAGGACCAGGTCAATGAGAACGATCGCCAGCAAGGCCGACCACCAGGGCGCTGAGAGAAACTCCATACGAAAAATCCAAATATTTAAATGTCACCAAGGCACAACTGGTTGCGGGGAAGTCGCAGAGAACGCACGCCAAGGCAATGCAGACACGCTTCGACCAAACCTGCTCCAGGCTCAATCGAAGGTCTTGCTCAACACAGTGTCATGACATGCCTTGACACCCGTGCCCAACTAGCCGGAAGCAGGCTTGGGGCAAGCATGTTTCGTACTGACGACTATATTGTTTGCTTATGAAAAGCGGGGAGCTACTCCCCCTCGAGCCCGAAATTAGACCAGTAAAGCCGAGGCTGCGCAAGTTAATATCGCCACCCCAACAGAATTCACCATGGCCGGCATCCACATCACCGATATTGAAGCCGCGATCAATTTTTGGCGCGAGCGCAGCCCCTCGCCCGATGGGGTGACCCTGGCCGCGCCCCTGCGCGCGCTGGCCGAGGTTTATGCCACCATGATCTATTTCCATGAGGATGAGGCGGACGAGAAAAGCTTCCCCCGCAAGGCATATGCGGCTTGGCAAACCTGGTATGACACCACCCCTGACACCCCCTGCATCGCTATTTGCTCAACCAGCCAGGGTGACCTGCAATGCAAAGGTTGTGGCCGCGCCTTCGAAGAAGTGCAGCTTTGGCCCGAGATGACGCCTGCTCAAAAGCGCCAGGTGTGGCGGCGCATCACCCTGCACAACGACGCCTGGCGGTTCAATCGGTACGCCGAGCGCGCGGTGGAAGCCAAAGGCAACGGCGCGGTGTTCTCGGCAGGCTGAGCAGCATCATGCGCAAACTGTCTCAGGCGCCCAATGCCGCCATCGCCACGATTTGGATCGATGTACTGCGCGAGGCCGGCATCAATGCGTCATTGCAGCGCCAGTTCTTGGGCGGTGCTGCGGGTGAGTTGCCGCCGGACCAATGCCTGCCCGAAATCTGGATTGCCGATGCCGAACAAGAGCCGCGGGCGCGGGCCTTGCTGCACGACCTGCAAAACATCCCACAGCAGCGCTGGATGTGCCAGTGCGGCGAGCTGATCGAAGGCGGGTTTGAGCAATGCTGGAGCTGCGCCGCCTTGATGCCCCGTTAGGGCCGGGCCGCTTACTTCCAGCGCAGGGGCTCGATGTCCACACTGTGGGTGCCATCGCCCAGCATCAACACACCTTCTTGAACCGTGGCTTGCAGCTGCATGCTCCGTTGCGCCAGTGCCGCCAGCGCTTGCGACGCCAGGGTAGGAATGCGCCATACGCTCAGATTTTTCGGGCGGCTGAGTTTGCTCTCCATGCCGCGCCACCACACTTCGGTCGCATGGTTGAAGCAATACAGCACGACGGCATCGGCCTTGCCGCAGGCCTTGATGACGGGCTTGTCTTCGGGTTGCCCCACCTCAATCCACAGCCGTGTTTGGCCGGTGAAGTCGCGCAACGACACATCGGGGTCATCGGGGTTGGACAGGCCCGCACCAAAAGCCAGCGTGCCGTCGCCGTTGCACACGCTTTGCAACTGGTGGGCGTGTAGCGCCAGTGCCACCAGCCGGATCATCATGCGTTCGTCGGTCTCGCTGGGGTGGCGTGCCAGCGTGAGCGCATGGTCAGCGTAATAGCCGTGGTCAATGTCGGCCACCTGCAAATTGGCCTTGAAGATCGTGGATTTGAGTGCCATGTCAGTGGGAATGTTTTGCCGCCGGGCCGCCCCAAGGCAAAATGCGGCCCCCTCGGGGGGCAGGGAG
>ERZ724517.1686-NODE-1686-length-12007-cov-5.954066_pt1 | contig 12007 bp, 6 predicted proteins | sample MGYA00376050_ERZ724517 | MGnify/ENA primary metagenome ERZ724517 (study PRJEB28724, sample SAMN07190886) | activated sludge metagenome | isolation source: activated sludge of sewage treatment plant in Hong Hong | place: USA: Christiansburg, Virginia | collected... | reverse complement strand
CCAGCAAGCCCAGCAAATTCAGCAACGTGGATTTGCCCGAGCCCGACGGCCCCATGACGGCCACATATTCACCGGCGGCAATGCTCAGGTTCAGGTTGCGCAGGGCGTGCACCTCGGAGTCCCCCAGGTGAAAGACCCGCTCAATCCCGGCCAGCTCGATTTGTGCGGGCGTCACGGGGCTCATTTCGCCCTCCGACAAGTCGCTTTTAGGATGGCGAGCGCTCCCTTTGGGGGTAGAGAACGAACGTGAGCGTGGGGGCTCATTTCTTCGACTTGTCGTCAACCACAAATGCGGCGCCTGCCTTCACACCTTCACGCTCCAACGAGGTGACCACCTTATCGCCAGCAGCCAGGCCCTCCAGCACCTCGGTGAACTCCCAGTTGGCTAGACCGGTTTTGACGGCGCGCTGCTGCAACATGCCATCCGTGCCCGCTACCAGTACGCGGCCGCCTTCCTGCAGGGCCGAGGTCGGCACCCGCACCACCTTGTCACGCACCGCCAACACTACTTCTACGTCGGCGCTGTAGCCCACCAGCAAGCGCGGTGGCGCTTTGTCGGTGATGTCCAGAATGGCTTCGATGTCCACGGTGCGGGCCTGCTTCTCCACGGCCGACACATAGGGCGCCACACGCTTGACCTTGCCAGGAAAAGACTGCTTGGGCAGCGCGTCAAAGCTGATGCGCACCGTTTGCCCGGCCGTGATCTTTGGGGCATCCACTTCGTCCATGGGCGCTCGCACATAAAGGCAGGTGTCGTCGATCAGGTCAATGGCCGGCGGCGTTGGCACGCCCGGGGGCGAGGGCGTGGAGTATTCACCCACCTCGCCCACAATCTTGGCCACGGTTCCAGCAAAAGGTGCGTACAACACGGTGCGGCTTTGTTCAACACGCGTGGCATTGACACGGGCTTGCGTCTGGGCCACATCGGCCTTGGCGGCGTCGCAGCCGGCACGCCGGGCCTGGGCCTCGGCGCGGGCTTGTTCATCACGAGAACCCGAGACAAAACCCTGCTTAAAGAGTGCAGTCTGGCGTTCGGCTTCGCGTTCGGCGTTGGCAGCCACGGTACAGGCTTCGGCCACGCGTTTGCGCGCCGTCTCCACTTGCGCCATTGCCAGGGTGCTTTGGGCCTGCTGGTCGTCGTTCCACAGCTTCATCAACAACTGCCCTTTTTGGACCTTGTCGCCCTCTTTGACGGCCAACCGCTCGATACGTCCGCCCATGGTGGCAGAGAGTTTGGTGCGCATACACGCCTCGACAGTACCGGCGCGGGTGTTGGCGATGCTGGACTCCACCCGACCTTGGTCGATCTCGGTTACCAGCACGGGGATGGGTTTGGGCCGCTTGGCCCACCAGATGCCGGCGCCCAGCAGGCAGATGACCAAGGCAGACAGCAACAGGCGGCGAATCAGGGTGGAGGACATGCGGCAATCTTCGGGCGTAGTGAGCGGCCATTCTAGGACGCACCATCCGCTGTGGATTGACTTAACGCAAGTCTCTGCCTTACTTCAGGCCTTGTCAGGTCTGTGGGTTGAATGCAAAATTGCTATAAAAACAGGAGCGCCTTACGCAATATTCACGGGGGCTGGAGTTCGATTTGACCAACAGGTCACATGAGGCTGATGGTTTTGTCCAGCGCGATGGCGGCATCCAGCGTTTCGAGCAAGTCTTTACGCACCTTGAGTTTGGTGTTCTTGTGGGCGTTCATGTTGAGTTTCTTCAACTGCTGGGCCATGTCCAGCGCGGTGCTCATCAACTGCTCCGGCGCCACCACCTGGTCCAGAAACCCTGCGGCCAGAGCCGCTTGGGGTGTGAACATCTCGGCATTGATGACCGAGCGCTGAAATGCGGGTTTGGTCAGGCGGTCCCGTGCAATGGTTATGCCGACATGGTGCATGGTCATGCCGATCTTGACCTCGTTCAAGCCGATGCTGAACGGCCCGTCCACACCAATGCGGTAGTCGGCTGACAGCAGCACAAAAGCGCCCTTGGCCACCGCGTGCCCCGGGCAGGCCACGATGATGGGCTGGGGGTGCGATAACATGCGCCGCGCCAGCGTGGACCCGGCCGCCACTAGGTCAATAGCCGCCTGCGGACCGGCCATCATGACTTTGAGGTCGTAACCGCCGCTCAGGATGCCCGGTTGGCCGGTCACGATTACTACGGCAGCGGCCTGCTCGGCCTGGTCCAGCGCCTGGTTGAATGCGGCAATCAGTTCATGCGAAAAGGCGTTCACCTTGCCATTGTTCAGGGTCAGCGTTGCGATGCCATCGTCCAGGCTGTAGGAAACGGGTGTGCTCATGGTGGGGTCCTGAAAAAAATGTTGCAACAGTCTAACGGTTGCCTGGCCAGGTCGTGTTTCAGTCGCTGTTCACTCGGTCGGAACCACAAAAAACACCCGAAAGCGTTGATTCTGGATCATTTCGTCCTGATTGAGCCCGTACCCCAGGTACAGCGAGGCACCGGCCAACAGGGTGGTGTCGAGGTTTTCCAGTACGTCAAACTCCACGACGGACGTGTCGGTGGTTGTGATGTTCTGCAGGTAGGCGGCCAGGGGCTGGGTGATTCCAGCCCAGGTGGCGCTGGTGGTCTGTTCCTTGGGTTGCAGCGAAAACCACACCACACCGCTGTTGACTACGGGCACGCCGGCCACCACATACATTTGATAACCTGTGCCGACCTGGGTTCGCGTCCCGAGCTGATGGGCGGTACCGCCAGCACCCCCAGTGGCCCGTGGAACCCGCACCTGCACCCCCATCGACAGCTTGGTGTATTCCCCCTGGCGGTTGGTCCTCACAAAAACAGGAGGTACGTCGCCGGGTTCCAATTGTTTGGGGGTTGCGGGCTGCAAGTCCAATAGCCCGCTCAGGTCAACGCCCAACACCGCTGACTTATGGGTGCGTACGTCGTCAAAGGAACCGTCCCCCAATTGGCCGAACTGCTGGTAGCCCACACTGAAGACTATGCCGTCTTTGCGCAGATACACCGCATGGGAAGAGCCGGCACTGGCAGCTGTCCAGGCACCTGCCACCGCCGTCGGGCGAGTGATGGAGTAGACATCGTTGCCCACCAGCAGTACGTTGTAGCGGCGTCGGTTCTCACCGTTGTAACCCCAGACGTAGGTCTTGCCGTCCTGACCCAGCGCCAGGCTGCTGATGTTGGCAGACAACAGTTTTGCGATGCCCGACGCCACCTGGATTGGTGTTGCCCGGCTTTCCAGGCTGCCATCACCCACCTGGCCATAGTCGTTCCAACCCCAGGCCCACAGACTGCCGTCTGCTCGCAACCCAAGGTTGTGGTGTGCACCGGCCAGGATGGCTACGTAACCATCACCCACCTTGGTTGGGAGTGGGTTGGCTTGTGTGCCAAAACGTTGCTCGAACTGGCCGTTGCCCAATTGGCCGTAGCGGTTGCGCCCCCAGGCCCACAGGCTGCCATCGGTCTTCAAGGCCAGGGTGTGTTCGGCCCCGGCTGCCACTGCCGTGTAGCCGTCACCGACCTTGGCCGGGCGGTTGCGGTTGACCACGTCACCGAGGCCGAGTTGCCCAAAGTCGTTCAGCCCCCAAGCCCACAGGCTGCCATCGGTCTTGATGCCAAAGGCCTGGGTATTGCCATTGCTGACACTGGCAAAACCATCACCCAGCTTGACCAGCACCGAGCGCGAGCGTGTGCCCCCATCGCCCAGTCGCCCGTCGTGGTTGTCGCCCCAGGCCCACAGGCCACCGTCGTCCCGTATGGCGTAGGCCACGCTGTTGCTCAGTGCCAGCTGGCTGACACCCGTTGCCAGTAATACCGGAACCGACAGGCGGTCATCGCGGCCCTGGCCCAGCTGGCCCTCGCTGTTATTGCCCCAAGCGTAAGCTTTGCCATTGGCGTCGATCAACAGGGACTGTTTGCCACCAGCCGCAAAGCTGGCCGGATTATTGGCAACCTTGACCAGAATCGCGCTTTCGCTGGCCGCCAAGTCCTCCACGCCCAGTTCGCCATCCTCGTTGCTGCCGACTGCGTACAGGCTGTCATCGAGTTTTTGTACCAGCAGGTGTTGTTCGCCGGCACTGATACCTTTGACACCCAATGCAATGCGGTTGGGAGTCAGTTGCATGGGTGAGGAGCTGATTCCCAGCGTGCGGCCCCAGTGGTACAAGCCGCCAACGGGGTCCAGGGCCAGACTGGCTGCCGCGCTGGCAGTAATGTGGGTAAAGCGGCCCGTTACAGCGGTTGGGGTGGCACGGTTGGTAGTACTGGCGTCGCCCAATTGACCTTCGTTGTTGCGTCCCCACGCGAACACGCTGCCATCCGCTTTGCGTGCCAGGGAAAAATAGTTGCCAGCGGCTACTTGCACAAAACCGTCTCCGATCTTGGTCGGTTGCGCGCGGTCAGAATTGGTGCCGTCTCCCAGTTGCCCAAACTGGTTGTTTCCCCACGCCCACAGGCTGCCATCAACCAACACGGCCAACGAATGAAAGGTGCCAGCTGCCACGGAGACCGCTTGACCCAACGGAACGGGAAAAGGCCGACTGCGGGCCGCTGTCAAGCCATCTCCCAACTGTCCATAGTCGCCGGATCCCCAGGACCACAGGCTGCCGTCCGTCTTGATGGCCAGTGTGTGAAACCAACCGGCGGCAAGGTCCTTGTAGTCTGTTCCAAGTTTGACCAGGGCATTTCGCCGCAAGAAGAAGGTTCCGTCACCCAACTGGCCAAACTGGTTGTTACCGGCTCCCCACAATCCTGCGTTGGTGTCGATCAGGTAGAGGCGGTTCAAGCCAGAATAACCGCGCGCAAAGGGGGCCACAGACGGGATGGCGATGGGGCCAAAGGCCTTATCGAAACGGCCCAGCAGGCCGCTACCGTTGTCGCCCCAGCCATACAAGTTTCCACTGCTGTCCAGCGCCATGCTGGTATGGCCACTGGCCGCAACCTGCGGGGTCGCTGCATAGCTGGTATTGAAACAACAAACCAGCGCTACCAACAGCACCCAGCGGATAAGCGACGCCAATTTCTGCCAATCCGGAGCTTCGGCCCATCGCGAAGCGTGTTCAGGACCAGTGATTTCTTTTCCAAGTGCGTTGGGCGGCATGGCAACCTCGAAGACGTTCGGGACAATGAAAGACCGACGTATTATCCCCATGGTCCCGTGCAGACCGGCAATGACTTTCTTGACACGGGTGCTGGTTGGAGCTAAACCCATATTTGGGGAAAATGGGGTAAGCACCGGCATGGGTCCGGCCATTGAGGGAAAGTGACATGCTGAACAAACATCGGTGTCGGCGAGGCAGGCGTCTGGTCTTACTGGCACTGGGGCTTTTGCACCAGATCCATGGAACTGCGGCGGCCCCCAACAGTGCGGAGATCGTGTCCATTACCGGCAAGGCAGAATCGCGCACCATCGCCAGCGCCCCCTGGAGCCCGGCCCAAAGCAAGCAGCTGCTGTATGGCGGAAACTTCGTGCGCACGTTGGATGAAAGTTCACTGGCCCTGTTGTTTGCCGACAAGACCCAGTTGCGACTCTCGCGCAACAGCATGTTCGAGATCAAGGGTGTTGGGGACGGCAAGGCCACCGACACCACGGTGTCCTTGCTCAAAGGCAAGTCGTGGATGCAGTCCAAATCGGTGCCGAACAAGATGAAGGTGGAGACCCCTTCCGGTACTGCTGGCATACACGGGACCGATTGGGTGATGGAAGTAGACGATACGGGCGTGACCACTTTGACCGTGTTGTCGGGCGAGGTGGAGTTTGTCAATGCGCACGGCAGTGTGCGCGTGCGAACGGATGAGCAATCAGTCACGGAGCCAGGGCGCGCGCCACAAAAGCGGCTTTTGCAGAATTCGCGCGAGCGGGTTCAGTGGGTGACCTCGCACCGTGTTGATCCGGCACGATACCCGGAGTTGTTGCAGGAGCCTGCTTTCAAGGCGATCCATGCGGAGGTGTTGGCGCAGCGAATGGGGCCAGCACGCCAACAAACGGAAGGCATTGTCCAAGCGGCGACCGGGCCTGCTGCGGTGTGGCTGCTGGCTTCGGATTTTGCACTTTCGGCAGGTGAGTTGGCCTTGGCAACCGAGCGACTGACCGCAGGCAGCCAGCGCTTTCCCAATGATGACCGTTTTGTGGCTTACAAGGCCCGAGTCGCCCTTTTATCGGGGGACTGGGATCTGGCGCGCGAGATCGTCACAAACGCTCGGCAGCGTTTCCCGCAGTCAACCGAACTGGCGCTGGTCGGCGGGGAGCTTGCTCGGCTGGACGGCGACGGTGCGCGCGCGGTGCAGTTGTTCAGTGAAGCAACGCAGCGGGCCCCGGGCGATTACCGTGCGTGGCATGGCTTGGGAAGCACCTATGCCGAGCAAGAGAATTTTGGCCCCGCGCGAGATGCGCTGCTGCGCGCGGTCGAGCTGGCGGCCGGAGTCGTTGCGCCGTTGGCAGAGCTCGGCGCGCTGGAAACGCGCGCCCATCGCATACCGGACGCAGCCAGGGCGATTGACCAGTCGCTGGAGTGGGCCCCGGATGACTATGTGGCCTGGACCAGTCGCGGTATTTTGTTGCTGTCGCAAGGCAGTCCCGAGGCCGCGCTGGACGCTTTTCTCAAAGCGGGTGTTCTAGAGCCCCGTTACGCCAAAGCCCAGATTCATGCGGCGATCGCGTGGTACCAGTTGGGTCGGACTGATGCAGCCTTGGCTGCTTTGACCAAGGCGAAGGCGCTGGACCCCAATGACCCCTTGCCCTATTTTTACGAAGCGCAAATTCAGCGCGACGAACTCAACCCCATGGATGCCATTGCGGCGGCACGGGCTGCTATGGACCGATTCACTTTTGTGAAATCCTTAGGGCCCATCGCGACAGACCGGCAAGGCAATGCAAGTCTGGGCGCCGCCTATGCATTGTTCGGGCTGGAGTCGTGGGCCAAACGTGTATCGGCCCAAACCCAGCATCCCTTTTTTGCAGGCAGCTATTTGTTCTCGGCCGCCCGCAGCACAGAATCTTTTGTGAAGAACTCTGCCTTGGTGCAGGGTTATTTAACCGAACCAACCCTTTTTGGTGCCTCCCCCCAGCGCAGCACGCTGTTGGCCAATCCTGGCAACTATGTTGCGGCTGAACTGGGTACTGTCTTTACGGACGCGTATTCTTCCATCACACCAACCGTGGTTGCCAATGGCTACGCCACCAGTCCCATTCCGCTTGCCGGTTTTGTGCAGCTCGATGCACCCCGGTTCCAGTCGGGCAATGTCGCGTTTGCCGCAAACGCGCCGAGCTTGACTACGGCACTGGGCTTTCGCCCCCACGCCCAATGGGGTATCTTTTTGTACCGGGATGAGTTTAGGCCGAGGATCGACGAGGTGGAACTCGACATTCTTGGCAGAGCGCGCATCCATGGAAATGTTGTGCGCACGGATCTCGGTTCCCAGTGGCAAATTGACCCAGCCACAGCCATGTGGCTGCGCATCGGTCAGGGCAGTGACCAAACCGAAGTCAGCAGCAATGTCCGTAGCCAAACCCGTACCTACCATCGGCAAGACCAGGACTCGGGGTTTCGCCTGACCGGGCTGCGTGATGGAGGTGAATGGACCATCGGGCTGGAGGGCGGGCGTGCGTCCAAACCCAGCATGACACGGTCATCCTTGATCAAGACACAGACGATGATCGATGTCCAGTCTGACGCTGCCGGCGAGCGGCTCTATGCTTCGTGGAAGGGCGGTACAAAAAATCTGCGCGTTCAGGCGGATTTGGACTATGGCAACTACCGGTTTACGCAGGAATTGTCTACAACCACCACCTTTTTCTCCAATGGTCGAACCCTTGTCATTGACGACCCGGTGGTTGAGCGGCGATTGTCAGCGTGGTCACCGAGGCTGGGACTGGCCTGGGCCGCGTCACCGGCTAACACCTACCGCATTGCGTGGCAGGAAGCCATGCGGCCTGCCACATCGGTCAGCCTGGCACCGCTCGACACCGTGGGTATTTCACTGGATGTGCCAGGACTGCAGCCCGGCGGCAAACTCAAGCGTCTGCGGGCTCAAGGCGAATGGGAGTTGAAGGGCGCAGGATTTTTGACCGTATTTGCCGATCACCGCGACATCGACAATCTGCACGACAGCGATGGAAGCCTGCTCAACGTCACTTCCAGCCTGGCGCAGTATGACCGCCTGCGACAACAAAGCGTGAGTGCCTTTGAGTCGCCGGAGGCTTTGGAAGGGTCATCGACCTTTGCGGCAGGTCGGGTCCAGTCGGCTGGTGTGGTGTTTGAGCAGATCGCCACCGAACACCTGAGCTGGACTGCGAGTTATGTTCGAGCCGAAACTACCAACACGGTGTATCCCGGGGCTTTGTTGCCACGGTTTCCAAAACATACCTTGGGTCTGGGCATCACCTGGTTTGCACCACAACGTTGGGTGCTGCATGCCTACGCCGCTGGTCGCAGCGAACGCAGCGTGAATGATGCGGGATCGCAGGTGCTGGACCCGGACTGGGATGTGTCGGTCAACGCCACATGGCAGGACGCCAGCAAACGCAAACTGTTTGAAGTCTCTGCCAAGGGGCTGGGCCGCAAGGACGAGTCTGTTGCCGTGGGCGTGCGCGGCGCGTGGCGCTTTTGATGGAGTTCCGGCGCTGGGTGAATCCCGGGAACCTTCCGCCCATGGTCGGCAAGCTGGTACGCGCGCTGGTGCTGTTCGCCATGTTCATGGCATTGACGGAGACACGTTTTTGGGGAATTCTGGAGTTTCGGGGATTTGATGCCCTGACTTACGTCACCGCGCCAGGTGAGTCGAAACTTCCGATTGTGATTGTCGGAATCGATGACAGCTCGGTGGCTGAACTCAATGAACGCTGGCCCTGGCCGCGCCGTTTGCACGCCAAACTCATAGACCAGTTGCATGCTGCGGGTGCTGCGGTTGTGGCGTTTGATGTGGTCTTCGATAGTCCGACGACCCCGGAAGATGACTCGGCTTTGGAGAAGTCGATTGCCCAAGCGGGTAACGTGGTGTTGATTGCCGCGTCTGCACGGCAAAACACCTCACACGGCACCATCTGGAGCCGGCTGGAGCCATTGCCGGCTTTTGTTGCAGCAGGCGCCAAAGTAGGATTGGCACACATCGAGTTTGAGCCCGATTTGGTGGCGCGCCGCTTTCCAATGGCGGGGGATGCTTTCTGGAAGGAAACCCTGTTTCGCATGCGGACCGCAAACCCGGGTGTTGACTTCGACTCCACGCTGAAAGAAGACCGGTTGATTCGCTTCATTGGCCCTGATCATTCCATTCCCTATGTTTCGTACGCTAGGGTTTTGGGACGTGGTCAGCCCATTGCGCCGGGCACCTTTGAAGGTGCATTGGTGCTCGTGGGCCGTGAAACGCAGGCTGTAGCCGATGTGGGCTTGGCGCAGGTGGATATGTTTGCAACGCCCTTTACGGCCTTTACTGGAAGATTGACGCCTGGTGTTGAGATCCATGCAACCATGATCGACAACGCTGTAACGCGCGCTAGCCTGGGTGAGGCGCCATCCTGGGCACGCGGCATTTTGCTGCTGCTGGTCTCGCTGTGGTGCGCCTTTGTCCCAGGTGAATTTCGGCTGTTGCGCAGCGGGCTCTCGGGTATGGCAGTCTGTCTAGGGGTCGCAGGCCTGAGTTATGGTTTGTTCGTGGGGGCCAACCTCTGGCTTCCAGTGATCGGCGCGATTGCCTTGGCAGTCAGTTCCTTTTTGATCCAGGCCTTGCAGGCCTATACGGAAGAGATGCGGCAGAAGTCCCGCATTCGTGCCGCCTTCTCTTTGTTCGTGCCACAGGCCATCGCGGATCGCATGGCGTCGCAGTCGACCCAACTGGAGCCCGGAGGAGAGGAAGTCGAGTTGACATCGCTTTTCACAGACCTGGCTGACTTTACGTCCATCTCTGAGGAACTGTCGCCCTCGCAAGTGGCGCAGTTGCTCAACATTTACTTTGATTTGATGACGGACATTATTTTTCGTCACGGGGGTACGGTCCAGGGCTATATTGGTGACGCCTTGTTTGCGTTTTGGGGTGCACCGGTTCCAGATCCAGAGCACCGAATCAAGGGCACCATCGCCGCTGTTGAAATGGTGGCCGCAGAAGATGCTATCAATGCCAAATTGAGAGAGAAAGGCTTGCCCAGCGTTCACACCCGCATTGGTGTTCACAGTGGAACAGCGATCGTCGGCAATATTGGTTCCAAGGTTCGTTTCAACTACACCGCATTGGGCGACACGGTCAATCTGTCGGCGCGATTGGAGGGGCTGAACAAGCGTTACGGAACCTCGCTGTTGATGAGTGCCGAAACCCTGCTGGGTAATCCGCAGCGTGGTGGGTTCAGACGTGTCGAGCGGGTACGCGTCAAGGGGCGGGATAAACCGGTGGAGGTGTACACACCCTGCGCCGACCCTTGGACCATAGAAACCGGGGACCGGGCGATTGACCTTTATCTGGCGCGAAACTGGGCGGCCTCCAGTGACTTATGGCGGGCGATTCAGGCACGCGACCCGACAGACCGAGTGGCAGCGTATTACCTGGGCCGTATCAATGAGATGGAAAAGGGCGACCTCGCGGTAGACTGGAACGGTGTTGAGTCCATTGCCGAAAAGTAGCAATTTCTATCCACCGGAACGCTTGATTTTGAAGCCCCGCGCCTGCAGAAGCAGCATCACTTTGTCGCAGTGGTCACCTTGCACTTCAATGACCCCGTCCCTGACGGTCCCGCCAGTTCCACATTGTGTTTTTAGCTGTTTCCCAAGTTCAATCAATGCCGGGCCTTCCAGCAAGACGCCTCGCACCACCGTGACCGATTTCCCGCCCCGGCCTTTGGTTTCGCGTGAAACCCGGACAATGCCGTCACCAGCCGGGACCGACTGGCGATTGCAGATGCAGTTCGTAACCGGCTGGCGGCACAGCGGACACATGCGCCCCTGGTCCGTGGAGTACACCAAACCGCCCAAATCGGAGAGACTGGAAGCCTTGTTTTTCATCGCTCCATTGTGCTACGGGTTGATGCGGCCCCTGCGTGATGAACCAAAGCGGTTCCCCTTGCGTGTGTCAGTCCTTTGGTACGGTGAAGATCGTACGAAACCGCCCACTGCTCAACATTTCATCTGCACTCACGCCAAATCCCAGATGGATTTGCGCCCCAGCCAGCGCCGACAGATCGGTGTCCTCCAGAATTTGGGTTCGGATCACGGTGTCCTGGCTGTCCAATGCGACCCCTCGCAAATACTCGGCCATGGGCCAGTTCAATACGCCCCACTGCTTGGCGGAATTGAGCTGAAACAGCAAAACCTGAGAACCACTCAACATGCTGGCAGCGACGTAGACGTTGTAACCAACGCCTGCGTGCGCAAGGTTTGCGGATCGGACGGTAGTGGACGAGAGCAGGCCACGCAGGTCCGCCTGCAAGCTTGTGTTGCGCTTGCTGCCGATTTTTTGGGTGACTACAAAGAATGGCGGAATTGTGTTCGCGTCCAAAGGCAAATTGGCTTGCAAGGTATCGAGGTCCAGCAGGGCATTGAATTGCTCATTGGCAACCCCTACCGAGTCGGGCCTGAATGCGTAGGTCCCGTCACCCAGCCCTCCTTCGATGTTGTATCCCCAGCTCAGGGTAATGCCGTCCGATCGCAGGGCCACCATGTGCAGTACGCCCGCCGCAATGGCTGTGATGTTGGATAGCCCGGACACTTTCTCCGGAATCAATGCCGGATAACCACCGTCATTGGTTGGCCTGAAGCCCCAGATCCAAACAGTTCCATCTGATTTCAGTGCTAACGAGTAAGCCGCACCCGCCGCGATGGCGATGACATTGCTGACACCGTTGACTTTTGCTGGCGACGCAATGCCGGGTGAAACTTGGCTGTTGCCGAGCTTGCCAGAAGTCTGCTCACCCCATGCCCAAACCGTCCCGTCAAGCGCCAGCCCGAGGCTATGATTGCTGCCGCTGGCCACGGCTGACAATTTGGGCACGCCTGTCACCTGCACCGGCGATGTACGGCTGATGGTCGTTCCGTCGCCCAATTGACCCGAT
>ERZ724517.1683-NODE-1683-length-12016-cov-4.691330_pt1 | contig 12016 bp, 14 predicted proteins | sample MGYA00376050_ERZ724517 | MGnify/ENA primary metagenome ERZ724517 (study PRJEB28724, sample SAMN07190886) | activated sludge metagenome | isolation source: activated sludge of sewage treatment plant in Hong Hong | place: USA: Christiansburg, Virginia | collected... | reverse complement strand
GGTCCATCGGCATCAGCATCGGCAGGCGGCAGCCGCGGCGGCGCCTATGGCCCGCCGTCGACGGCGGCCAGCAACCGCGGCGGTTCCGCCGGTGCGGGCGCCAGCGCCGGTCAGTATGGCAGCAGCCGCGGTAGCTACGGCGGTGGCTACAGCAAGGGCGCGGGGGCAAGCTCGTTCGGCGGCTATGGTTCGGGACATTCGACCAGCATGGCCAGCTCGCGCGGGTCGATGAGCCGGGGATACTCCGGCGGAGGACGGAGACGATGATGACCGGCATGTCATACCGCAGCCCCGGCCGCCTGCTGGCGTTCGCCGGACTCGGCCTATTGCTGCTCCAGCCGCTGGCCGCACATGCCGCACCGGCGCAGAACTTCACCACGCCCGAAGCCGCCGTCGCGGCATTCCGCGCGGCGCTGCAGGCCGGCAACGCCGATGCACTGATCCGCATCGCCGGCAGCGATTTCAAGGGCCTGGTGGTCAGCGGCGAACCCGATGTCGACAAGGCGACCTATGCGCAGGCGGCGCACCGCTTCGACAATTTCTACACGCTCAATGCCGATGGCCCCGACCGCCGCATCATGGTGTTCGGCGCCGAGGCGTGGCCGTTTCCGGCGCCGCTGGTCAAATCGGACAAGGGCTGGCACTTCGATTTCGCCGCCGGCGAGCAGGAACTGATCAACCGCCGCATCGGGCGCAACGAGCTCGAAACGATCGAGGTGATGCGCGCCTTCGTCACCGCGCAGCAGGACTATGCCGCCGCCGACCGCGACGGTGACGGCGTCCGCCAATATGCGGAGGCGCTCGCCAGCGCGCCGGGCCGGCACAACGGCCTGTACTGGCCCGCCGACGTGGCGAAGGGCGAGGCGCAAAGCCCGTGGGGGCCGCTTGTTGCGCAAAGCGACATCGACACCGCGACGCGCCAGCGCGGCGAGCCGTTCCATGGCTACCGCTACCGCATCCTGACCGCGCAGGGCGCGCACGCCAAGGGCGGCGCCTACAGCTATATCATCAATGGCCATATGGTTGCGGGCTACGGCTTGATTGCCTGGCCCGCCGCCCCCGGCGACAGCGGCGTGATGAGCTTCATCGTCAACCAGGACGGCGTCGTCTACCAGCGCGACCTCGGCAAGGATGGCGCCAGTATCGGCGCCGCCATGACCAGCTTCGACCCGGGAGAAGGATGGACGCCAGTACAGCCCTGACATCTGGTTCGAACGGCACAGCATGCAACATGTAACGCGCTGCCGGGACTTTGGGTGAGCCGCATGCGCGCGGATTTGCGCATCGACTAGATGTCCGCTTTCGGGAAGGCCGCAATCGTCCTTGAATGACGTGCTTGGGGCGTCTGGGTGCCCGGCGGCCGTTTCACTCCACAGGCGCGGATTGCGCTATTGCAGCTTAGCCAAGGCCGACGGATTCCCCAATCATTTCAATCCGCCAGTTTCCGCCGTTTGCCAAATTTTCCCATTGATTCAGATGCATTTGTGCACCCCCGCAGGGAGCTCCCACCCGATCACCTGCCCGATCGCCATGGCGTTTGCCATCCGCACGACGCCTTGCAGCGCGGCGGTTGCCAGCCTAACCATCGCACCCATGAAAATGCATTTCCTGTCGGGCGGGCGGCTGCGCATGCGGGCACGGACCTATTACCCCGGTGCCGACCGCGAAGCGCTGTTCGAGCTGCCGGTGTCGTGCACGCTGCTGCGTCACGCGCAGGGCAACGTGCTGTTCGATACCGGCTGCCACCCCGGCGTTGTCGATGATGCGGCGGCGCATTGGGGGGCGCTGGCGGCGCGGATGGAACCGCTGCACGGGGCGAGCGACAATGTCGTGGCGCAGCTGGCGGTGACCGGGCTGGCGGCGGACGATATCGACGCGGTGATCTGCTCGCACCTCCACACCGACCATTGCGGCTGCAACAGCTTTTTTCCGCGCGCCAGCGTGATTGTTCATGCCGCCGAGCTTGCGGCGGCGCGCGCTGATGCCGACGCCGCCAACGGCTATTACGCTGCCGATTGGGATACCGGTCAGGTATTCGACGAACTGACCGGTGCGCGCGACGTCTTCGGCGACGGCGCGCTGACGCTGCTGCCGCTGCCCGGCCATTCGCCGGGAATGACGGTGGCGCATGTCGTGTTGCCGCGTGACGGGGCGTTCGTGCTGGCCTCCGACGCGGTGCCGGTGGCGGTGAACCTCGACCAGCGCTTTGCGCCGCGCAACAGCTGGGACATGGACTTGACCTTGGCGGGTTTCGGCGAAATCGCGCGGTTGCAGGCGGACGGCGCGCGCGTCATCTACGGCCATGACGATGCCCAGTGGCAGGCGCTGCGCAAGGGGGCCGAATGGTATGAATGACACCGTGACGGCGCAGTCGCCGGCCGAGGCGCGGCTGCATGCCGCGCTTGATGCGTTGGATGTCGGCTGGTCGCAGGCTGAGCATGACGCGGTATTCACCGTCGAGGAAAGCGCACACCTCCACATCGCGCTGCCGGGGCTGCACAGCAAGAACCTGTTCCTCAAGGACGCCGGCGCGCGCTTCTGGCTGGTGACGGTGCCTGCCGACTTGCGCGTCGACTTGAAGGCGTTGCCCGCTGTCATCGGCAGCAAGCGGCTGAGTTTCGGCAATGCCGTCAACATGGAGCGGCTGCTCGGCGTGACACCGGGGTCGGTGACGCCGCTGGCGGCGATCAACGACGCCGAAGGTGCGGTGACGGTGGTGCTCGACCGCGCGGTAGCAGGAGCGCCGTGCTTCCATGTTCACCCGTTGCGCAACAGCGCATCGCTGGCGCTGGCGGGGGCCGATCTGGTGCGCGCGCTCGGTGCCTGGGGGCATGTGCCGGCGGTCGTCGCGGTGCCGGGCCTGTGACCGATCGGCTGGGCCTCGACTCGTTCGTGCCCTACCGGCTGTCGGTGGTGTCGAACCTTGTCAGCGACGTCATCGCGCAGTCGTACGACCGGCTGTTCAACATCAGCATCGCGCAATGGCGTGTCATCGCGGTGGTGGGGGAGGCCGGGCGGCTGACGCCGCAGGCAATCGGTGCGCGCACGCGGATGGACAAGATGACCGTCAGCCGCGCGGTCAAGCCGCTGATTGAGCGCCGGCTGTTGGTGCGCGAGGACAATGCCGATGATGGCCGTTCACATCTGCTCAGCCTGACCGACACCGGCGCGCGGCTCTATGCCGATGTTGTGCCCGCGGCGCGCGCATTCGAAGCGCAGATGCTCGCCGATTTCGCACCTGCCGAAGTCGCGGCATTGATGCGGGCGCTCGACCGGCTCGAGGCGGCGGCGGCGCGGCTGGAGGCGCCGCACGACGGTTGATGTATTTGGTAACGTATGTTACTAGATGTGCGGATAGGGAGAATTTCGCATGACTGACGCTGCACACGCCAAATCGCTCCATGAAAATCCGCTCGGCTTGGACGGCTTCGAATTTGTCGAATTCACCGGCCCCGATCCGCAGGCGATGGCCGACATGTTCGTCGCAATGGGCTTCACGCATCTGGCGACGCACAAGTCGAAGCCGGTGCGGCGTTACGCACAGGGCGACGTCAATTTCCTGCTCAATATGGACACGGTCGGGCAGGCGGCCGAATTCCGCAACGCCCACGGCCCGTCGGCCAACGCCATGGCGTTCCGCGTCGCCGATGCCGGCAAGGCGCTGGCGGAAGCGTTGAAGCGCGGCGCCAAGCAGATTGTCGGACCCGTCGGCCCGATGGAGCTCAACATCCCCGCCATCGAGGGTATCGGTGGCTCGAACCTGTATCTCGTCGATCGCTACGGCGCGCACGAAATCTATGACGTCGATTTTCTGGCCGAACCCGGTGCGGTGCGCGACAGCAACTCGGTCGGGCTGCACACGCTCGACCATCTGACGCACAATGTCGGGCGCGGCCGGATGAACCATTGGGCGGCGTTCTACGAACGCATCTTCAATTTCCGCGAAATCCGCTATTTCGACATCGAGGGCCAGGCGACCGCATTGGTCAGCAAGGCGATGACCGCGCCCGATGACAAGATCCGCATCCCCTTGAACGAAAGCCAGGACGAGCATAGCCAGATCGAGGAGTTCCTGCGCGAATACCGCGGTGAAGGTATCCAGCATCTGGCGCTCGCCACCGATGACATTTTCGCCACCGTCGACAGGCTGCGCGCGCGCGGCATTGTCTTCCAGGACAGCCCCGACAGCTATTTCGACCTTATCGACAAGCGCCTGCCCGGCCACGGCCATGACGTCGAGGAAATGCGCAAGCGCCGCATCCTGATCGATGGCTCGCCCGAAACCGGTGGCGGGCTGCTGCTGCAGATTTTTACCGCGAACATGGTCGGGCCGATCTTCTTCGAAGTCATCCAGCGCAAGGGCAATGACGGCTTCGGCGAGGGCAATTTCAAGGCGCTGTTCGAATCGATCGAGCTCGACCAGATCCGCCGCGGCGTCATTCCGGGCACCAAGGCCTGACCGGAGCGGCGGGCATGGAAAACACTGCTGTTGCCGAATATCTCGACTCGCTGAAGCCCGGCGACCGCGCCATGGTCGATGCGCTGCGGGCGTTGGCGCAAGCCGCGCATCCGGGCGTCACCGAGCATATCAAGTGGAACGCGCCGAGCTTCTGCGTCGGCGGCGACGACCGCATCACGCTCGGCCTGCAGCCCAAGGGCGGGGTGCGCGCGGTGCTGCATCGCGGCGCCAAGGTCAAGGACGCGACGGGCTTCACCTTCGCCGACATCGCCGGGCTGGCCAAATGGCCGGCGGTCGACCGCGGCGTGTTGAGCTTCAAAAGCGAAGCCGAAATTGCTGCCGTCGCGCCGGCGATTGCCGACCTGTTCGCGCGCTGGCTGGCAGCCACGACATGAGGACGTTCGCATGACCGCATACATGACGGGCTTCGGCAACCATTTCAGCACCGAGGCGGTGGCGGGCGCGCTGCCAATGGCACGCAACTCGCCGCAGCGGCCGGCATTCGGGCTGTATGCCGAGCAATTGTCGGGCACGGCGTTTACCGCGCCGCGTGCCGATAATCGCCGGTCGTGGCTTTACCGGCTGCGGCCGACGGCGCTGCACGGCGCTTACCGGCCTTATACGGGCGCACCCGAATTTGATGCGACGCTGCCCGCGGCACCGCCGTCGCCCAACCGGTTGCGCTGGTCGCCGCGCGCGGCGGTCACCGGCACCGATCTGATTGACGGCATCGCGGTGATGCTCGCGAACGGCGACGCGACCAGCGGCGGCGGTGTCACCGTCGGGCACTACGGGGCGATGCAGGACATGACGGGCCGTGTGTTCCTCGACAGCGATGCCGAGCTGCTATTCATCCCGCAGACCGGCAGCATCGACTTCCGCACCGAATTTGGCCGGCTGGTCGTGGCGCCGGGCGAAATCGCCGTGCTGCCGCGCGGCATGCGCTGGCGCGCGCTGCTGCCCGAAGGGGCGGCGCAGGGCTATGTCGTGCAGAACTTCGGGGCCGATTTTCGGCTGCCCGAGTTGGGGCCGATCGGATCGAACGGCCTCGCCAACCGCCGCGACTTTGAATACCCGGTCGCGGCATTCGAGGACGACGACACCCCGCACCAGTGCATCAACCGTTACTGCGGCGCGCTGTGGGTCGCCGACGTGCCGCACAGCCCGCTCGATGTGGTGGCTTGGCACGGCAACCTCGCGCCGTACAAATATGACCTGGCGAAGTTCAACACCATCGGCACAGTCAGCTATGACCACCCCGATCCGTCGATCTTCACCGTGCTGACAAGCCCCAGCGACACGCCAGGCACCGCCAACGCCGATTTCGTCATCTTCCCGCCGCGCTGGATGGTGGGCGAGGACACGTTCCGGCCGCCGTGGTTCCACCGCAACGTGATGAGCGAAGCGATGGGGCTGATCACCGGCGCCTATGACGCCAAGGCGGGCGGCTTCGCGCCGGGCGCTTTGTCGCTGCACAACCGCTTCACCAGCCACGGCCCCGATCTTGCGAGCTGGCGCGCGGCGACCGATGCTGATCTCAAGCCGCACAAGATCGACAACACAATGGCGTTCATGGTCGAAAGCCGCTGGCCGCTGCTGCCGACGAAGGTTGCGCTGGCCTCGCCGGCGCTGCAATCTGGCTATGACAGCGTTTGGGATGGGTTCCCGAAGGCGCGACTTGGGGACGCAAAACCATGAAGCTGGCATCGTTGAAGCATGGCCGCGACGGGCGGCTGGTGGTCGTGTCGGACGATCTGGTGTGGTGCGCAGCACCACCGCCGGCGTGGCCGACGCTGCAGGCAGCGCTCGACGATTGGCACCATGCCGAGCCGATCCTGCGCGGCGTTGCCGAAAGCCTGGCGCATGACGCGGTGCCGCACAGCCGCTTCCACGAACGTGCCGCTGCGTCGCCGCTGCCGCGCGCGTTCCAATGGGCCGACGGCTCGGCCTACGTCAATCATGTCGAGCTGGTGCGCAAGGCGCGCGGCGTCGAAATGCCACCGAGCTTCTGGGAAGACCCGCTGATCTATCAGGGCGGTTCCGACGGCTTTCTCGGGCCACGCGACGCGATCCCGCTCGCCGACACCAGCTGGGGCTGCGATTTCGAAGCCGAGGTCGTAGTAGTGACCGGCGATGTGCCGCTGGGTGCCGGGTATGCGACGGCGGCGGCGAGCATCCGGCTGGTCGGGCTGTGCAACGACGTGACGTTGCGCAACCTCATTCCCGCCGAGCTCGCCAAGGGCTTCGGCTTCTTCCATGGCAAGCCCGCAACCGCATTCTCACCGGTTTTCGTGACGCCCGACGCGCTGGGTGCTGCGTGGCGCGATAACAAGCTGCACGGCCAGCTCAAGGTCGATTTCAACGACGCGCCGTACGGCCGTGCCGACGCGGGCGAGGACATGACCTTCGACTTCGCGCGGCTGATCGAGCACGCCGCCAAGACCCGCGCGCTCGGTGCCGGCACGATCATCGGGTCGGGTACCGTGTCGAACCGCGACAAGGACGGCGGCCCCGGACGCCCCGTGGCGGAAGGCGGGCGCGGCTACAGCTGCATCGCCGAACAGCGCATGGTCGAAACCATCGCCACCGGCGCGCCCAAGTCGGCATTCATGACGCACGGCGACCGCGTCCGCATCTGGTTCGACGATGCCGGCGGTCACCCGTTGTTCGGCACCATCGAGCAGGTCGTGGCGTGACAATCATCGTTCGCGGTGATGTGACCGCACGTCCCGAAAGCTTCGAACGTTTGCTTGAGGCGGCGCTGGCGCATGTCGCGCGCTCGCGCACCGAAGCCGGCTGCATCGAACACGGCGTCGCCGTCGATGCCGAAAACCCGCTGCGGCTGGTGTTCTTCGAAATCTGGGCCGATGCCGCCGCGCTCAAGACGCATTTCGCGCAACCCGGCTCGGCGGAGTTCATGGAAGCCGTCGCCGAGTTCGCCGCCGATCGCGGCGGGCTTCACATTTACTCGGCAGAGCGCGTCAGCATCTAATCGCGCATACTCGTTGCTCAGATTTGCTGCTTGTGACAAAGATAGGCCCATAGTTGCGGCTTCGGGGGTTCTATGCGGTTAGCCTTGATTTTTCTCATTCTTACAATATCTAGTTCCGCCGATGCAAAGGAAGCCGCGCCGATTGATTATGGCGCGCCAATAACTTGGGAAGAATATAAGCCAATTGCTGAACGGGCATTGCTTAGCCATTTGATCGATCCTGCTTCTGCTCAAATTTCTTGGCCCTATGGTATTGCACGCATTTCCACGAAGGTATTCTTCGGACCCAGAATTTCAGGATGGCTCACTTGCGGAACTGTAAACTCCAAGAATCGGATGGGAGGTTATGCTGGCCAATCATTCTTCTACGTAACCGTAAAGGATGGGCAGGCTATCGACGTTCAGGTTGGTAGCAGTAGCAACGACTTCGACATCGTCACAACGCAATGTCAGAACATAATCAAGAAGGGTATGTTGCCGCAGGCCACTAAAACGGAGTTTGCGCAAGCCACAGATGCTCCCATACCACCCGGTCAGCCTTCGCTTGGCGTCGGTTTCGTCCAAGTGCCCGATGGGCTCTACGTGAAAGACGTTGTTCCCGGCAGTGCGGCCGAAAAAGTCGGAATCTTGCAGGGAATGGTCGTTACGGCTTTAAACGGTGTTTCAATTAAGGGCGTTGAGCCAAGTGTTGCAGCCGCGATGATCCGCTCGACCAATGGACCGATTACACTTTCCGTTGTTGGACATGCTGACATAGTTGTCACGAAGCAGTTAAACTAGCCTCGTATCGATTCATTGAAACTGATTTGGTTTCGAGTCGATGAAATCCTCACCGCGGCAAGCTCGAAGTCTATTCGGCGGAACGCGTCAAAGTCTGACCGGCGCCGGCGTGGCGCAGTTCAAGCCCCGTTGCATGACCCTTCAGAAAGCCCTTCCACACCGTGACGCCGCCGCTGCCGGGGCTGTAGCCGGCGTAGCGCGGCACCGCGTCGGGGCTGCCCGGCGTCACCGGCCAGACGCCGTCGTCCGAATTGACCACTGGCACGTCGAGATAGGCGCTCATCGCGGCCTCCCCCTTGAGCGTGCGCGCCAGGAACGCGGTGATGAAATGCTGGTTGATGGCGTTGATGCGGCGCTTGCGCCACACCGCATCCTCGAACCAGTCGAAGTCCCAAAGCGTTGAAGTCATTTCGGCGGGCGCGGGGTTGAGCCCGATGCTGTGTCCGGCCTCGCGGAAGGTCAGCAGATAGCGGTCGGCGCGCGGCGTCGCGGCGAAAAACCCCGCCGCGCCCTTGTCATAGCCGACGACCTTGTCGCGGTTGCCGGCGATGAACAGCAGCGGCACCGATACGCCCGCCAGCCCGTCGCTGCCCCAGATGTCGAGGCCGTTGCCGCCGAACGGTGAAATCGCCACGACCGCTTTCAATCCGGCGACCTGCAGCGCGGCGGGGTTCCTGGCCAGCGTCACCAGCTCGCCGCCCGGCACGCCTTTGGCGAGCATCCCCGCCTGGTCGATCGCGGCGCCCGCCACGGTCAGCACGCCGTAGCCGCCCATCGAATAGCCGATCAACGCAGTGCGCGTCGGGTCGATCAGGTCGGGCAGCTGCTTCCGCAGGCTCGCGGCGGCAAAGGCGATGTCGCGCGGCCGGTTGATCAGCGGCCCGACGAACTTGGCGCGGTCGGCGATATCGGGGTCGTCGTGGCGGATCGCGGCGACCACATAGCCCTTCGACGCGAGGTTTTCGGTGAGCCAGGTCAGCGCCGCGGTCGCATTGCCATAGCCGTGGCTGAGCACCACCAGCGGGTAACGCCCCGGCGCCGGCTTGGCGTTTTCGACGGCGATGCCGGGCACGCTGAACGCCACCGGCGGCAGCGGCGGCTCGGCAGTCATTGCGGCGCGGTAGGTGACGCGCGCGGCTTGGCTGGCCTGTGCCGGATAGAAGATATCGACCTTGAGGCTGCGGTCGTGGCGCGGCACGACGCCGGTCTTGGGGTCGGTCGCCAGCACGTCGGGCTGGTCCCTGTTGACCAAGGTCAGCGTCCGCACGCCGACCGCCGCCGCGCCGAGCTTCGCCAGTTCGGGGGCATCGACTTCGGGGATGCTCGGCGGTGCGACTGATTGTGCCAGCGCCGGTGCGGCGAGCAGCAGCGCGACTGCGGCGATCCTAAACAAGCTGGAAGCCCGCAGCGAACGGCTGCTCGCTGTCGATCCACAGCGTGTTGAAGCCGGTGGTCCAGGCGCTGCCTTCGATGCTCGGGATGATCGCATCGAAGTCGCCGACCTTGGTGTGCGCCTCGACGCGGCCGATGAAGCGGCTGCCGATGATGCTTTCGTGGACGAAGTGGTCGCCGATGCCGAGCCGGCCGGTTGCGGCAAGCTGAGCGAGCCGCGCCGAAGTGCCGGTGCCGCACGGCGAGCGGTCGATGGCGCGGTCACCGTAGAACACCGCGTTGCGGCCATTCGCATCGTTGGCCTTGGGCACGTCGGCCCATTGAACATGGCTGACGCCGTTGATGCGCGGGTCGTCGGGGTGGACGGGGTGGAACACAGTGCGCACTGCGTCGCGGACCTTCGGGCTGAGTTCGAGGATGCGCGCCGCACCGAGCGCGTCGATGCCGGCGTAGCCCGCTTGCGGCTCGACGATGGCGTAATAGTTGCCGCCGTAAGCGACATCGAGCGTCAGCGGGCCCAACCCTTCGACCTCGATTTTCAGGCCGCGCGCTGCGAGGTAGGAGGCGATGTTGCGGATCTTGACCGAGGTGACCTTGTTGCCGTCCTGCACATAGTCGATCTCGATGATGCCGGCGGGCACCTCGACGCGCAGATGGCCGGGGACGCGCGGCGTAATCAGTCCGTGTTCGAGCCCGAAGGTCACCATGCCGATCGTGCCGTGGCCGCACATAGGCAGGCAGCCGCTGGTTTCGATGAACAGGATGCCGAAGTCAGTGTCGGGCAACGTCGGCGGATACAGGAAGCCGCCTGACATCATGTCATGGCCGCGCGGTTCGAAGCACAGCCCGGTGCGGATCCAGTCGAAGCGCTCCATGAAATCGGCGCGGCGTTCGGACATCGAATTGCCGCGCAGCAGCGGCGCGCCGCCGGCGACCAGCCGCACCGGGTTGCCCGCGGTGTGGCCGTCGATCGCGAAGAACGTATGGCGCGTCATAGTGCCGGGCGCGTCGCGGCGGCCTTTTCGACCATCGCCGTGACTTCGGCGCGGCGGGCGCCGGTCAGCGGCATGCGCGGCATGCGGACGCGTTCGGAGCCACGCCCCATGATCTGCTCGGCGAGCTTGATCGACTGCACCAAATCATGTTCGGCGTCGAGGTGCAGCAGCGGCATGAACCAGCGGTAGATGGTGCGCGCCTTGTCCCAGTCGCCGGCCTTGACCGCTGCGACGAGCGCCACCGATTCGCGCGGGAAGGCACTGGTCAGCCCTGAAACCCAGCCCTTGGCGCCGAGCATCAAGCCTTCGAGCGCAACGTCATCGAGCCCGGCCATCAGCACGAAGCGGTCGCCGAAGGCGTTGATCAGGTCGGTGAAGCGGCGCGGATCGGGGGCGCTTTCCTTGACGGCGACGATGTTGGGGATGTCAGCCAGGCGCTTCAGCACATCGATATCGATGCTGACGCGGTAGGCGGGCGGGTTGTTGTAGAGCATGATCGGCAGGCTGGTCGCCGCGGCCACCGCAGCAAAATGCGCGTAAAGCTCGTCGGGCTTGGGCACGTAGACCATCGCCGGCAGCACCATCAGCGCATCGACGCCGAGTGCTTCGGCATCGCGCGCGAACTGCACGGCACGCGGCGTGGTCAGTTCCGACACGCCCGACAGCACCGGTACGCGGCCGCGCACGCTGTCCTGGGCCGCCGCTAGCACGGCGCGCTTTTCATCGGGTTCGAGGCTGTTGTTTTCGCCGCAGGTGCCGAGCAGGATCAGCCCGTCGACGCCGTCATCGATCAGCGCCGATTGCACCGCCTTGGTGGCGGCAAGGTCGACCGAGAGGTCTGGCGCGAACTGTGTCGTCACCGCCGGGTAAACACCGGTCCAGTCGAGCTTTGCATTTGCCACGGCAGTTCTCCAGAAAGGGGCCAGAAACAGGGATGCAGCTTTATAGCGCGCCGCCCGCGAACCGAAAGCCCCGCCCCATGTCGATTTCGCCGCCCCGCACTGCCGTCGTCATCGGCGGCGGCGTGGTCGGCAGCGCCTGTGGGTTGCGGCTGGCGGACGCCGGCGTCGCAGTGACGCTGATCGATGATGCGCCAGCGCAGCGCCCGGCATCATGGGGCAATGCCGGGCACATCGCCGTCGAGCAGGTTGAGCCGATTGCATCATGGGCGACGTTGCGCTCGGCGCCGCGCCGGCATTTTGCGCGCGGCGGGGCGCTCGATCTGCCGGTGGCGGCGATTGGCGCATGGCTGCCGTTCGGGCTGCGGCTGACCGCGGCCGCCACGCGTTTTGACGCCGGCAAGGCGGCGCTGACGCGGCTGATGGCGGGCGCGATGCCGGCGTGGCGGCGGCTGGCGACGGATATTGGCGATGCGGCGCTGCTACGCGAGGAGGGGCA
>ERZ724517.1681-NODE-1681-length-12032-cov-7.507139_pt1 | contig 12032 bp, 12 predicted proteins | sample MGYA00376050_ERZ724517 | MGnify/ENA primary metagenome ERZ724517 (study PRJEB28724, sample SAMN07190886) | activated sludge metagenome | isolation source: activated sludge of sewage treatment plant in Hong Hong | place: USA: Christiansburg, Virginia | collected... | reverse complement strand
GCCGCGATGACCGGCGAACTGCCAGCCACGCCGGGGCTACTGGGTTTACCGCGCGACTACCTGCTGGGCCAACTGGGTGCCTGGCAAAACGGCAAACGCAGGGCAAACGCCCCCGACTGCATGGCGCAGGTTGCCCAGCGTTTGTCCGTGGCGGATGTCAGCGCTCTTGCAACGTGGTTGTCGGCCCAGCCACTGCCTGCCAACACCCAAGCCGTGGCACCCGGCAGCACCCCGCGCCCGCTGGACTGTGGCCATGCACTGCCGCCGAAACGGTAAACCCATGATGAAGAAGTCCCTGCAAACCCGCTTGGGCCTTTTGGCTGTGGTGGTGCTGGTTGGCGCCATGACGATCTGGTACCTCTCCGGCGCTGAACCCGTGATCGCCGAAGCGCAGACGCCATTTGCGGCGACCTCTCAGCAAGTCGAGCAGGGTGCTTACCTGGCGCGCGCTGGCAATTGTGCGGCCTGCCATACGGTACGTGGTGGCGCTGTGTATGCCGGTGGCGTCGGTATTGCGACGCCGTTTGGCACGGTGTACAGCAGCAACCTGACACCCGATGATTCCACCGGCCTGGGCCAGTGGTCAGCGGCCGATTTCTGGCGCGCCATGCACCAGGGCCGCTCGCGCGACGGGCATTTGCTGTACCCGGCATTTCCCTACACCAGCTACACGCTGATTCGCCGTGAGGACAGCGACGCCTTGTTTGCCTACCTGCGAACCCTTACGCCGGTGACCCAACCCAACCAGGCCCATGCGCTGGCCTTTCCGTGGCGCAGCCAGACCGCGCTGGCGGTTTGGCGTGTTCTGTTTTTCAAACCCACGGTTTTTGAGCCCGACCCCGCACGCACACCGCAATGGAATCGGGGTGCCTACCTGGTGCAGGGCCTGGGCCATTGCGCGGCCTGCCACGCGCCGCGCAATCTATTGGGCGCGACCCAGGGGGCCAACGCGTTGCGGGGTGGTGTGATCTCGGTGCAGCACTGGTATGCCCCGTCGCTGGTCGACACACAGGAGGCGGGTATCCGGGCTGACGATATCGCACCAACCGTCCAGTTGCTCAGGACCGGCATCGCTGCTGGACGCAGCGCCATGGGGCCCATGGCGGAAGTGGTGGTCCGCAGCACCCAGCACCTCACCGACGCGGATTTGCAGGCCATGGCGGTGTATTTGGCAGATCTGGCGTCGGCAAGCCCACCCGCGCCGGTCTTACGGGCGGCCGACCGGCCGACCCCATCTGTTACCGGCGAGAAGATTTACACCCGCCATTGCGCGCAGTGCCATGGAGAACGGGGTGAGGGAGCACCGGGTGCCTATGCACCGCTAGCGGGAAACCGCGCCGTCACGATGGGCCACAGTGCGAATCTGGTGCAAGCCGTCCTCAAGGGTGGTTTCCCACCCGCCACAGCCGGCAACCCACGCCCCTTTGGCATGCCGCCGTTTCGACAAACGCTGGATGATGCTGAAGTGGCCGAGGTGTTGTCCTACATTCGGCAGGCCTGGGGCAATGCAGCCCCGGCGGTGTCGGTGCTGGAGGTCATGCAGCGCCAATAGGCGCAGCCGCAAGGCGCCCTGGGCTTGCCCTCGCGAATCACTGGGGCCAGATCTTGCCCAGGTTTTTGAACGCCCCCGTCGTGGTGCGATAACCCATGTAAATTTCGAGACCGTAGTACTTCATGGCGTCTTTAGGCAACCCCGTTTCGAACGAAATAGTGTGCTTGGCGGCCAATGACGTGAAGCTGGTGTAGCGGTACAAATCCGCATTGGGCAAAAGCAGCAATTGCCAGGCGGGTCGGGTATTGAAAAACCAGGTGTCGGTGGTAACAAAAAAGGCCGACGCGGGAAGTCTTGCGGCGATCCAGACATTGGCTGCGCTGCCCAAATCGGCCGCTTCAGGTGCCCAGTCAAAGCTCAGAACCAAAGAGTCCGGTGTGCCAGACTCCACTACTTGCATGGGCGCAATCAGACTCAACGGCGCACTGACCGTTCCGCACTGAATGGTCAACACCAGCGTGTCAGATATCGCAGCGGATGAAGCCACATTGGAAATGACGCCTGCGGGCGTGATCTGCAGTTGAGACGAGCTGGTTCCAAAACTGTTCAGAGCCGTGCACTGCGGCAACGAAGCGTTACTTGGCAAGGGGGAAATCGAGACCGTATTGGTACTGCCCTTGAGCAAGCTGGACGCGCTAAGGGCAATGCCGGTCAGCGCGACGAACGTGGGTTCAACCCGCAAGGTGGCACTCGCCGTTCCGCATTGAATGGTGACAGTCTGTGATGACGTGATGCTGTAAGAGCCCGCTGCCAGCGAAATGACACCGTTGTGGATGTTGACCAAGTTCGAAACACCGCTGCCATACACCGGCGTGCAGCTGGATGTTGATGCAGCGCTGGGTGATGGGGTAATGGTGATGGTGTTGTTGCTTCCCTTGACCAGCGAATTGCCGCTGAGCGCGATGGACGTCAACGGAATGGGGCCTGCGCAGGTGTGGACCACATCCTCGGCGGGATTTCCCAAGGCGTCAAATTGCGCGTCGGCAAACCACGACCGGTAACAACTCTCGTCCACCGTGACGGAGGAATTGAGTTCAAAGATACGACTGCCCGGCACCTGCAGGGCGTTGATATAAAGCCAGCCTCCGGTTGTGGTCAGAATGGTTTGTGTCAACTCACTGGAACGGCCGGACAACCGGATAGCGCCAGCGCTGGCCGGGGCGGAAAATGGCAGCTCCAGATTGGTATTGCTGGTCAATCGCTGCACGATTTTTGTGATGTCGACCGCCGCCGCATTCTCTGGCGTTACATTCGCAGCGGTCCCGGTCGGGGGGCTACCAAAACGCATCAGCACCTTCGATTCTGGCGCCGAGGCTAACGTATACATGGTCATCTGCAGAGTTTTGGTTCCCGGGGGAATGAAAACACGCCACTGCAACGCGAACGTTTCTCCAACGACGGACGGCAGGGTCACTTCCCCATCCGAAATTGCCAACAACTCCGAGGTGGGTGCAAATTTAGTTTTGAAGGCGCTGCTCCCGCGTTGGACCAATGCGCTGTAGTTGGATGCATAGGCGATGCCCGACACCGACACCATCACCAGCCCCATAATCCCAGCCAGAATGGATCGTGCGACCCTGGTTGCATTCCAATTCATATCCATCTTCGAACCTCATTTCAAGAAGAAATCAGCAGCACAAAAAACACTTCACACAGTGGGAACACTCCCACCTGGGCATTGTGAATCTTTCGATCCGTTTTGCCTCGTGGGGTTTGGCCTCCAGCGTGACGGCCATCACGTGAGCCCTCAGGCAAACACGTTAAACCGCGCTGAGAGTTGCTGCGGTCCGATGAACTTGCTGGCTGGCACAGGTTCTTGCGCCATGTTGAAATCAAACGACTGAGCCTTTGGAGTTCAGAAACGTCGCTGAACTCGCGCATGGCCGACACAGCGAGTGCCACAACCAGGGATTGCATCAAGTGTCCAACGCGAAAAAAAACGCATGGAAGGGGTATTTCCTGCCCAAACCGTCAACGGCGCACTACGAACGCAGGTTCTGCTTTTCCAGCGCGGGTTGGTGCCATGCCAACAGCGCCCCTAGCCACAAGGCCAGCGCCGAATACACCAAGCCCCGCGCCAGCCCGCCGGGGCCATCAGCGATCCAGCCAACCAGGGTCGGCCCGGCGATCTGGCCCGCAGCAAAAACAGTCGTGAAGGCGCTGATGCCGCTGGCCCAGGCGGTCGGAGGCAGGTTGTGTCGAACCAAGGCCGTGGTCGACGCCACGACCGACAGAAACACCCCCCCAAACAGCAAGCCCGAAGCCAGGATCACCGGCCAAGATTGGGTCAAGGCGGGCAAAATCGTCGCCAGGCCCAGCAAACCATTGAGTAACGCCAGGGCCTGACCCGTCTTGTGCCGGTCCAGCAGCCCAGCCCAGACCCGTGACGACGCCATGACCGCCAAGCCCAGCAGACCGTAGAACACCGTCACGGCCAATGAACTACTTCCTTGGGAGCGCAGCAGGGCCACAACAAAGGTCATGTAACCGATGTAGCCCATGCCAAACAGGGTGTAGCCCGCCAGGGCAAAGCCAAACTGTCGCCAGCGAAAGCGCTCTAGGCCAGCACCCATACCCTGCCCCGGCGCGAGCGGTTGGGCCATGGCCCGGGCTGGCCACAGCAGTGCAGCGCTGCCAACCAGACACACCAGGGCCAGCAACCACCAGGCCCAGCGCCAGCCGTGGGCTTGACCCGCAGCCTGCTCCAGTACCCAGGGCACCGCGATGGCCGACAGCACTATGCCGACACCGGTCCCACTGTAATAAAGACCAATCAGAAACCCACTGCGCTCAGGCGCACGCGCTCCCATTTGCGCGGCCAGCAAACCACCAGAGATAAACACAAAAGCGCTTGCAACACCTGCCAGCAAGCGTTGTGCCAACAAAGGTTCGGTGGCCGTGAAGAATCCACTCAAGCCCATAAACACACTGGCCAAAAGGGCGCCACCCCACAACACGGTGCTGGCACCCAGCCTCCTGAGAAGCCAGGGCGTTGCCAATGCACCCAGAAAGTAGCCCATCGCGTTGGCAGTATTCATGGCACCGGCCAGTGTGTAGCTCCAGCCCAGGTCGGCGCGCATGGCGGGCAGCAACAGGCCATAGGCAAAACGGGTAATGCCCAGTGAAACGGCTGCGCCCAACGACAGTGTCAAAGCCAGCGCCCACAGGTTTCGAACAGAAGTCACTAACAAGTTGCCCAAGAGTTTGAAGTGTTTGCATTCTGCGGTATCCGCTGGCGATCGACGGACTACCCGCCAATTTCGGCAACAGGCTTGGGAACTGACGTTTGACTGACAACTGCCGTTTACTTGGGGTAAACCAGCCCGCATACGATGCCCTATCGTGCCTAAACTTCGCGTCAACCACAACCAGGAGACCATGATGCGTAGACCCGCTCGTTGGATGACCCGCTTGCTGGGCACAGTGATCCTGTGCACCAGCCTGTGCGCAATTGCACAACCCACCCCGCCTCTGAAAGTTGGCGTGATTGGTCCTTTCACAGGACCATCCTCTGACTTTGGTGTCCTGATGCTGCAAGGGGTGCAATTGGCGGCGGAACAGGTGAACGAGGTGGGCGGTTACCTGGGACGCAAAATTGAACTGGTGATCAAGGATGACGAGGGCAAGCCCGACGCTGGCCTCAAGGGATCACAAGAATTGGTGGCAGAAGGCGTCACCGTGACGATAGGGTTTTGCAATACCGGCGTCGCGCAAAAATCCCTTGAGGTGTTCCAGAACGCCAAACTGCCGCTCATCATTCCCTGCGCGACCGGGTCACCGCTGACCACCAAATATGCAGCGCCTGAAAGTTACATCTTTCGCACGTCGGCGCGGGACGCAATTCAGGCCCCATTTGTAGTGGATGAAATCCTGCTGCGTGGCTGGACCAAGGTCGCCATTTTTGCCGACACCACTGGGTATGGCGACGCCGGTTTGCAGGACGTGGAGCTGGCACTGGCGAAAAAGAATCTGAAAGCGGTGCATGTCGCCCGATTTCCGCTGGGCGTAAAGGACCTGCGTGACGAACTGAAGGCTGCGCGTGACGCGGGTGCCGATGTGGTCTTTAGCTACACCGTTGGCCAGGAAAACGCGGTGATCGCCAACGGGCGCAAGGACCTCAAATGGAACGTTCCACAAGTGGGTGCCTGGCCGCTGTCCTTTCCCTTCTTTATCAACGGTGCCAAGGACGCGGCCGAAGGCGCCATGATGGCCCAAACGTTTATCGCCGAGCCCAGCAACGAGCGCCGGGCCTCGTTCCTGTCGGCCTACAAACGCAAGTTTGACAAACCCATGGCGGTGCCCATGGCAGCAGCACAGGGTTACGACAGCGTTTACCTCTTGACGTTTGCATTGCTGGGTATCCGTGGCGGCAACCTCAACGGGCCCACGTTGAAGGCGGCGCTGGAGAACATCACGCGCATTTATTATGGTGTGGTGGCCACGTACGAACGCCCCTTCAGTCTCAACGACAAGGATGCAATAACCCAAAACATGTTGGTGATGGGCAAGGTTGCCAACGGCCGTGTCACCTTCGCCCGCCCTGAGGACGCTAAACGAAGTCTGGTTGTAAAACGCAAATCCTGAAGAACCGCTGCTGGCGTGCAGTCAAGTGAGGCTGTCCGTTTCACCCAGCCCAACCGGCACGCGGGCGCGTAACACGATGCGGGTGAACAGCCGGTCGTAGGCCGGGTTGGGTGGGTATTTGCCCCCCAGTGGGTCCATGTTTTGCCGGAAGGCGGCGTCCAACTGCTTCCAGTCGGCTTCGGAAAGACATTTTTCCGCCTCTGGCAGGATCAGTGTCTCTTCCAGATGCATGTGCGCCTGGTAGAAGTCCAGGTAACGCAGGCCGGCCGTCACGAAAGCCTGCATGCGCGAATCTCCCAATAGCTCCCAGGCCAGCAGCAAGTGTTGCAACTCCCGCACGGCCTTCTCGCCCTGTTCGTGGTCGCTATCCAACTGTGCGATGGCAGCCTGCAGTCCAGGGGCCGCTTCCAAAACACGCGGAAACAGCAAGGTCGACTCCTTGGTGTGGTGCAGCCGTTCGGGAAATTCATCGATGTAGAACAGCATGGCCCGCAGGCAGTCAAAAAAGCGCTGCGGGCTGTCGGCAGGGCCGCATTTGATGAGCATGCGCATGGACTTGAGCATAGCGCCCAGAGAGGCATGCTCATCGCGGATGATTTGCAGGCTGGTGTGCTTCATGGTTGTCTCCGGCGGGCTCCATGCTTGAATGCAAACAAGCAGCGCCCAGAATGACACCAACACGTTACTTCGGGGCTGACACAAATCAATTTGTCCGCAAGTAATGCCAATTCAACGCCGCGACACCAGCTTCGAGCAGTCGAGAGTGCGACGGGACCCAGTGAATCTGATACGCTTTCAACCAGTCCCACATTTTTTATGAAAGGTGTCCCATGTCCGAATCTGTCAGCTCCAACCTCAGCGCCCAGGAAAAACTGGTGGTCGATATCCGTGCCGTGATCGCGGATGCCGAAGAAATTTTGCGTGCCACTGCCGACCAGACTGGCGAAAAGATCGCCGCGCTGCGCCAGCGCATTCAGGAACGTCTGCTGGACGCCCGCATTCGTCTGGACGCCGCCGAAGCCGTGTTGATTGACAAGACCCGCGCAGCAGCCCGTGCCACCGACGACTACGTACACGCCAACCCCTGGCAAGCGGTCGGCATCGGTGCCGGAATCGGCTTTTTGCTGGGCCTGGCCCTGGGCCGTCGCTAGTTCGGCGATCACGACCAGTGGACGAACCACACGGCGAGTCCGGCGCCTGGGGCGCCGCCAAAGCCAAGGCCAGCAGCCTGCTGGCCATTGGCTACACACGCCTGCAGCTATTGGGCAATGAACTGGAGGTGGGGCGCATCAGTGCCATGCGCCAGTTGATGTTGGCGCTGGCCCTGGTCTTTTGTGTGGGCGTCGGCGTGCTGCTGACGGTAGGCGCCCTGGTGTTGTTGTTCTGGGAACAGCGCTTGGCGGTTGTCAGCGTGGCAGCCGCTTTGTTCTGGGTTTTGTCGGCCTTTTTTGTTCTCCGGTTGCGCCAGGCTGACAAAAAGACGGAACCGTTGTTCAGCGCCAGCCTGGCCGAATTGCAGGAAGACCTGCGCCAGCTCAAAGCTGCTTCTGGCCATGGACCCTCGCCTGATTGAGCTGTATGTGCAGCGCGGCAGACTGCGCGAGCGCATTGGCAGCCAGCGCAGCCAGGTGGCGCGAGATTTGGCGCCGTTGGGTCGCGCGCTGGCCGGCGTCGACCGTGCAAGGGCAGGGTGGCACCAAGCGAAACGCTGGATTGTGGCCCATCCGGTCGCTGTTACCGCCGGCATGGTTGCACTGCTGGTGTGGCAACCCCGGCGGGTGTTTCGCGCCGTGAGGTGGGGCTATGTTTCCTGGCACCAATGGGCGCGTGTGCGCCAGTGGTTATCGGACGGAATCAAGACCCTTTGATCGGTCTGCCGGATAATCAAGCCATGGTACCGACCGACCCCACCCAGCCAACCACTGAAAGCACTTCGGCCGCTGCACCGGGGGGCTTTGATCCCAACCAGACGATTTCCTACCAGTCGATGCCACGCGCCAAGCGGGCACCCAAATGGGTCCATTCGTTCCTGGCCAGCAACAGCCGGGAGAAGAACCGCCTGCGCAATGAGCTGGGCAAAATCAAGGGCGCCGTGCCTCTGCTGATGAAGACCAGAAACGGTGGCCGCTGGACGGCCCAGGACCGTGCAGACCTGCAGCACATCGTGCGGGCCGCGTCGGCGGTGAGCCCCTACCTGTTCATCTGGGCGCTACCGGGTTCCGTGTTGTTGTTGCCATTTTTAGCGTGGCATCTGGATGCCCGGCGCAAAAACCGTGAACGCAAGGCCGCTGGCGGACCTACGGTATAAATTATGAAGCGATTCGCTGCGTTGTTGTTGTTCTGTGTGTTGTCGGCGTCCGCGCTGGCTGCCAAGGATGTTTTGCCGGTGCGCCTGCCGCCCGGCGTTACGCCCACCGCTTACCGGTTGGTGCTGAACGTGGACCCCAACCAACTGCAGCACAGTGGTGAGGTCACCATTGCAGTCAGCATCACCCAGCCCGGAACCGTGATTCGGCTGAACGCCGCCGAGATCAAGGTCAGCTCCGCGGTATTGGAGGTTCAGGGGAAAAAATTCAGCGCCAAAGCCCGCGTACGCAACTCGGACCTGATGGACCTGGTGTTCAGCCACCGCTATCCCACCGGCCAGGGCAAACTGACCGTGGTGTTCACCGGGCGGGTGGAGGACAAAGACACACAGGGCCTGTTCCGGCAACAAGAAGGCGGCGACTGGTACGCCTACACCCAGTTTGAGTCCATCAGTGCGCGCCGGGCGTTCCCCGGCTTTGACGAGCCGGGTTGGAAAGTGCCATGGGACCTGTCGCTGACGATTCCCCAGGCAATGACGGCGGTGGCGAGTAGCCCGATGCTGCGCGAGGTGGTTCTTGGCAATGGCAAAAAACGCGTGGAGTTTCAAACTACCCAACCCATGCCGAGTTATTTGCTGGCGTTTGGTGTCGGACCCTTTGACGTTCTGGACGGCGGCATGGCCGGCAAAACACCGGTGCGTTTCATCACGCCACGCGGACGAGCCCAGGAGGCCCGTTTTGCCGCCAGCATGACGCCTGACATCCTGGCGCGGCTGGAAAACTATTTTGGGACCCCCTATCCCTACGAAAAGCTCGACGTCATGGCACTGCCGCTGACCCTCGGGTTCAGCGCCATGGAAAACCCCGGTCTGGTGACCTTTTCTGCCAGGACCTTGCTGGCAAAGCCTGGTGAAGAGTCGATTGGTTTCAAGCGCCGCTTTGTCAGTATCCAGGCCCACGAACTGGCCCACATGTGGTTTGGCAACCTGGTCACCATGGCCTGGTGGGACGACCTGTGGCTCAATGAGTCGTTTGCATCCTGGATGGCCGACAAGATCACCAGCCAGATGGCCGTAGAGTTCCATGGTGAAAGTGGCACCCAGGATGCACGGGCCTGGGCCATGGGCACGGATCGCCTGTTATCCACGACCCAGATCTACCAGCCAGTAACGGCCAGTTTCTCGCAGAGTGATCCCAATGGCGGCCAGGATGCGGCCATTTTGTACGGCAAGGGGCAGTCCATTCTGGCCATGTTTGAGACCTGGTTGGGTGCCGACCGTTTTCAAAGTGGGGTACGCCGCTACATGGCCAAACACGCCTGGAGCAATGCCACCGGGGAAGATTTCGTTGCCGCTCTGGCGCAGGGCGACAACGAGCTGGCGTCCACCTTCAAAACCTTTACCCACCAACCCGGTGTACCGCGCGTCACCATGGCACTGGACTGTGGGGCTTCGCCCATGCTGCGCCTGACCCAGTCACGCTTTTTGCCCCAAGGCGTGGTGGCGCCCAAGTCGTTTCTGTGGGCTATCCCGGTTACGGTGCGCACACCGGCTGGAACCGCGCAGATGGTATTGAAAGAACAGTCTGCACAGTTGGCCCTGCCAGACGCCACATGCCCGGCTTGGGTTCAAGGCAACGCCAGTGGATCGGGCTACTACCGCACGGTCTATGCGCCAGGACAACTGACACATCTGATGCGCACCGCCGCTCTCAGCCTGCCCGAGATACTCGCCAACCTGAACGACGCACAAGCTCTCACAGAGTCCGGTGACCTGGACGTTGCCGAAGCGCTGGCATTGGCCACTCAGTTTGCCATCCACCCGCAGCGCGAGGTGGCCGACGCGGCACTGGACCTGATCGCCCGCATGGAGCCGCTGATTGAGGCCGCCGATCGCTCCGGCTACGCCGCGCTGTGGGAACGTGCTTTTGGTTCACGTGCACGCCAGTTCGGTTTGCTGGACAAGACCGACGATTCGAGCGACGACCGGCTGATGCGCAGCGAATGGGTCGGCCGTTTTGCCAAACTGGGACAGGACCCCACGCTGCAAACCAGCGCCAGACAACTGGCACAGGCATGGCTGAAAGACCGCAAGAGTCTTCCAGCCAACAACCGCGCCATGGTATTGCGCACCGCCGCGCTGGAGGGTGATCGCGTGTATTTTGATGCGCTGCTGGCAGCGGTCACGGGGAATCCGGACCGGCGTGAACGCAGTGACATTTACGCGGCCCTGGGCAGCTTCCGCAACGCCGAACTGGCAGAGGCAGCGCGGGAGTTGTGGTTGTCCCCCGCACACGATATTCGCGAAGTGATGTCGGCAAGCCTGGGCCGCGGACGAAACAGCGAAAGCCCCGAACAACTGCTGAAATTCGTGAACCACAACTTCACCGCTTTGGCGAAGAAGTTGCCGCAAGACTCCCCGGCCAATTTCCCGAATATGTTTGCCCAGGGTTGCAGCCAGCAACTGGCCAGCGAACTAGAGGCATTCTTCCGCCCCCTGGTGCCGCGTTATGAAGGCTTGGCCAAATCGCTGGACCGGTCGCTGGAAACGGTGCGGGTGTGTGCGAACTACCGTGACGCCCAGCAAGCCGGTCTGCGTGCCTATCTGCGGCGAGGCATGTAGGCCGCCCAACTATTGCAGCCGCTGACCCAGACGCTCCAAGCGCGGCAACCAGTTGTCCTTGATGGCGGCCGACACCAAAATATGGTGCGCCCGCCCGATCAACAGTTTGCGCGGCACAAACCCGATAAATCGGGAATCGCCGCTGTTATCCCGGTTGTCACCGAGGAAGAAATAGTGGCCAGGTGGCACTGTCACGGGTCCAAAACTGCGTTTGGCTGCCACATCCGGCAAGAACTGCACCGTGCGGTCATTGCCGCCGATATGCTCCGTGGCCCGCAGTGCAGGTGTCGTTGACCCGTTGTCCAGCGGCTCGGCGAGCGTCTGGACACCCGAGTATTCGGCCATCACCCCGTTGATGAACAACATTTCATTGCGGATCTCGACCACATCACCGGGCAAGGCCACCAGGCGTTTGATCAAACGCACACCATCCTGCGGCGACGTGAAGGTGATGATGTCCCCACGTTGGGGGTTGCCGGTCTGGTAGATCGCCGTATCACTGAGCGGCAACTTGACGTCATAGGCCAGGCGATTGATCAGCACCACATCACCTTCCAGGATGGTAGGTCGCATGGAGCCGGAAGGCACCGGGTTCCAGTCCGCGATGGCCAGTCGGAAGACCCCAAAACACAGCAGAAAGGCGATGAAGCCGCGGTTGTTCTTGAAAAAGAGTTTCATGATGTCTCCGGTCAAAACACCGATCAGCCCTTGCTCATCGGCGCAGCGGTTGACGCAGGGATTGGGGCAGGCGCGGTGCCCAGCTTCTTGATGCGGCCCGAGCCCGACACCGACTGCGTGACCGCTGCGTCACCGTAGTAACCCACATCGCCCGAACCGGCGATGCTGACGGTCAGTGACTCGGTGGCCCAGAACTTGGCGTCGCCGGATCCCGAGATGCTGAGCTTGACATTCTTGGCCGCCAAGTTGGCGGTTTTAACATCACCCGAACCCGAGATGCTGGTGCGAACC
>ERZ724517.1677-NODE-1677-length-12047-cov-3.660690_pt1 | contig 12047 bp, 5 predicted proteins | sample MGYA00376050_ERZ724517 | MGnify/ENA primary metagenome ERZ724517 (study PRJEB28724, sample SAMN07190886) | activated sludge metagenome | isolation source: activated sludge of sewage treatment plant in Hong Hong | place: USA: Christiansburg, Virginia | collected... | reverse complement strand
CATCGTGACCATCCAAGACGCCGATCTGGAACTCGACCCCACCGACTACTACAAGCTGATGCAGCCGATTGTGTCGGGCGAGGCCGATGTGGTGTACGGGTCGCGCTTCCTCAACGACGGTGGCGGCACCAAGCGACGCGGCATGCTGATGTTCTACCTTGCTAACCGGGCGCTGACCGGTTTTGCCAACCTGCTGTTCCACGGCAACCTGACCGACATCGAGACTTGCTACAAGCTGTTCCGTCGCGAAGTGCTGCCGAAGCTGAAGCTCCGCGCCTCACGGTTCGAGATCGAACCAGAACTCACGGCTCAAGTGCTCAAGAGCGGCCATCGCATTGTCGAGCTACCGATCTCCTACAAGCCTCGCACCCACGCTGAAGGCAAAAAGATCGCTTGGGTCGATGGTTTCATCGCGGTCTATACCCTCGCTAAGCAGCGCCTTGGCTGACGAATTTCGTCCAGTCGACCTCTCCCTTCTTCTCTGTATTGCAAACCGCAGCGACTCAGTCAGCATAGATGCTGCCATAGCATCGGCTTGGCCTAGGGACACGGGGAAGGAGTACCGAATGAGCGCAGTACACATTGGTGGTTTTTGGGGGATGTTGGCACTACTAGGCTCGCTTACCAGCGGCTGCACGGATGGTGGCACGGCGGGGATGACAACCGATGGGGGCGGCAGTGATGGGAGCGATGGGGGTGGAATGGTCTGTAGTCCCGAGGGGGCTTTCGATGGCGCGCCTGTGACGGCGGCTGCGGGTCAGTGGACCTGGGTGGATGTACCGCAGGCGATTTGTCGCAACGGAACGGCAACCGGCTTTGCGGTACGACTGAACCCAGCCTCTGACAAGCTGATGATCTATTTCCAAGGCGGAGGAGCCTGCTTCAACAGCGCAACCTGCGGCAGCAATCCGGCATCGTTTGGTGCCTCTGACTTTGCAGTTGCAGCGGCGCTTGGTGGTCAGCGTGGGGTCTTCAATTCCAGCGATGCCAGCAATCCATTCCGGGACTGGAACATTGTGTTTGTTCCCTACTGCACTGGTGACGTACACAGCGGCTCTGCCACCGGCGTCACGGTGCCAGGTTCCGGCTCACCGACCAATCAGCAGTTTGTTGGCTATCGCAATGTGGGCTACTTCCTCAAGCGAATCGTGCCGACCTTCCCTTCGATTACCAAGGTACTCCTGACTGGATCCAGTGCGGGGGGTTTTGGTTCGATGCTGAATTATCACCGCATCGCACAGGCGTTCTGTCCTCGTCCGGTGTCTCTTGTCAACGACGCCGGGCCGATCTTTGCGGATGCTTATCTCTCTCCGTGTTTGCAAAAGCGCTGGCGTCAACTCTGGAACTTTGACGTTGCACTCCCAAGTGGCTGCACCGGCTGCATCGGCCAAGATGGTGGAGGCTTTTTCAACTACGAACGATTCTTGGCCCGTACCTATCCCAACCAGCGGCTGGGATTGATTTCGGCCACGCAGGATGCAACCATTTCGTACTTTTTCGGATTCGGCCAAAACAACTGTGCGGGCCTTGATGGGAATCCTGGTTCATTGCCTGGCGCGACGTTTCAGACCGGACTATTTGACCTGCGAGACAGCTATCTCAAGCCTGATGGTGCGTGGTCGACGTACTTTCCTGTTGGCCCTATGCATACCTTTCTCCTCGACCCGACGTACTCCACACTCACGGTTGCGGGAACAAAACTAACGGATTGGATGACTAATATTGTCAACCAAGGACCGCCGTCACAGGTGGGACCATAGACACCGCGTAGGTCTCAGCGGACTCAGCGAGTTGCCGCCAACGGCCCAGCCATTTCCCGAGGAGTCACACCAGCCAAGTTTCCCTGCGGGAGCGGATGGAGCCAGCAAGGAGACCACGGACAGTGCGAACACCGCAGCGTATAGACAACGTCGAGAAATCAAGTTGGATCCGTACATGTGACAAGCAGTGCGTAGTTGGTTCCGCAGCTACACTCAACACCTTCGGCGTTGTCACGCGCCTGCCTTAGCTGCTACAGGACAGCATCGAGCAGCCGGGCCGGTGTCGCGCCCACTCTGGACGCTTTTCCGCATACTCGGAATGCTCTGGTTGTTCATCATACGGATGACGCAGCACGTCGAGCAGCTTGTAAAGGAGTGCTCCATCCCCTTGCTCAGCGCGATCGATCGCAAGCTGCGCAAGATAATTGCGAAGCACGTAGCGCGGATTGGCGAGGTTCATTTGTAACTGCCGTGCCTCATCCGACAGATTCTGTTGCCGGACGCGCTGCTGATATCGCGCAAGCCATTTCAGGATCGTGACTCGATGTGGGCCCTGTAAGTCGTCAGGACGGTAATACGCGGATGCCATCGTCTGATCCAGCCACTTCCCAAGGTCGGACTCCTGCTGCGACAAGTTCGCCAATGTACGAAAAAAGATCGTCATGTCTGTCTCGACCAATTGGAGAGCGGTAAATAGCTCCTTTTCGAGCTCTGCGTCTTCTTCAAAACGCCAGGTCGACAGACCGAGCTTTCTGCGCATCATGTCGCTCTGTTCGCGATCAAAGGTATGAGGAAATGCTAGCAGGGCTTCTTCCAGCGGACGTGCATCCCCAATCAGCGGTAACAGACCCTCTGCAAAACGGACCAGATTCCAGAATGCGACACCGGGCTGATTCCCAAAGCAATAGCGACGATCATGGGCATCGGTGGTATTGGGAGTCCACGTCGGATCGTAGTCTTCCAGCCAACCATACGGTCCGTAATCTATCGTGAGTCCTAACACACTCATGTTGTCGGTATTCATCACGCCATGGACAAAGCCGACGCGCTGCCAATGGACCAGAAGCTTGGCGGTGCGCTCTGCAACGGCACCCAAAAATCGCACATAGCATTCCCGATTGGGTGGGCCCAGATCAGGAAAGTGAGCAGTGATGGTGTGATCCACCAGTTTCTTGAGCGTGTCGACATCTCGACGGAATGCAAGCAGTTGGTAGTTTCCAAAGCGGAGGAAGCTGGGGGCGACGCGACAGACCACAGCACCTGGTTCTTCTGCGGCTCGCCCATCGTAAAACATATCACGAACCACTCGATCCCCAGTTCCAACCAGGCTCAGGGCGCGAGTGGTCGGGACTCCCAAGTGATGCATCGCTTCGCTACATAGAAACTCGCGAACCGAGGATCGCATCACCGCACGGCCATCGGCAGTTCGGGAGTAGGGAGTCGGTCCCGCCCCCTTTAACTGGAGTTCCCATCTCTGTCCATCCGGTCGGAGCACTTCCCCTAGACATATCGCTCTGCCATCGCCAAGCTGACCGGCCCAGTTGCCAAACTGATGTCCTCCGTAACAGGCGGCGTAGCTTGTCATTCCTTTCGCGAGCGCATTGCCTCCCAGGATCTCTGCGAAGGACGAGCTCAAATGGGCATCGCCAGACAGGCCGATCATCTCCGCCACCTCGGCAGAGTGCGCGATGAGGCACGGCGACGGTACGGGCGTGGTAGTGACCCGCGAATAGCAGGCACCAAGAACCTGTCGAGGCCGCTGCTCTCGGCTGGGGTCCGCAGGCAACTCTCGGACAAACCGGTTGTCGAACTGGAGTGCAGAAAACGCACTGTCCTCGATGACCGAGATCGCTCGCGTATCAGCGGATGATTGGGTTCGATGCTGCATGACTGTCACTGTGTCAGCTTCAGATGTCACCGCCAGTAGAAAGTGATCTGCGGACTGAAAACCTTCCAAAGGTTGTAAGGTTTTTACGTTGGTCGGGCCAGAGTCATCAGAACCTGAACGATGGCCCACTGTACTGGCTGGTGGGCCGCATCAGGATCCTGACCCTTGACGCAAGGAGTATCCCATGCGCCGCTCGACACTTGGCCGTGCTGTGGCTTCTGCAGTGGTTTCGCTTTCAGCGTGTGCTGCGCCGGACCTACGCTCGGTATGTCCGATACCGGTTGGTGCAAGTCCGGCTGAGACAATCGCGATTCTGAGCGACTGTCATGGCGGATTGATCGACGATCCCGTGAACACTCGGAGCAAGCGTGATGTCGACATTTTGTTCGTGATCGATAACTCGCCGTCTATGTCTCCCAAACAGAAGCAACTGGCGAGCACTGTCGATGGCTTCATCAAGAGAATCGATGCCACTGGGTCGAACTATCACGTGGGGGTGATCAGTACAGACATTGGTGCAGAGACTGCACCTGGTACTCCGTTTCCACCCCGCAACGTGGATGTTCCAGGCTGCGCGAGCTACGTTGGTGATGATGGAGAGTTGCAGGGTACTGTCTGTTCCGAACGCGATCAGTCCAAGTGGTCATTGGATGCCAAGAGTGCATGTAGCACGCTCTGTCCAACCTCTCTATCTCCACAGAATGGGGATCGCTATGTTTGGAAGCGCGACGGAGTGACCAACGCTCCGGGCAACGACATCATCGGAACGTTCAAGTGCATGGCTGCCCTGGGGGATGGTGGCTGTGGTCTGGAATCTCCGCTGGAAGCGGCCAAGCGTGCACTCGATCGGCACAGCAAAACCAACGATGGATTCCTGCGCAGCAATTCCGTGCTCGCAGTGGTCTTCATCACCGATGAAGATGACTGTTCGGTACAGATGTCAGCGCGTCGATTCAATAACCCGGACACGATCGACTGTTCGAACGCTACGCAGAGTCCTCTGCCGGCGAGTTGCTTTCGCAACGACTTCCGCTGCCTGGCGAACAACATCAAATGTACCGAATCGCTGACCAGCACAGGTGTGAAGACCAACTGCACAGAGAGTGGGAATGGATACCTGGAGTCGGTGGACAAGTATGTCCGCTTCTTTTCGCAACTGCGAGGGCCAGGGGCGCTGGTGCTGGCAGGAATCTGGACTCCTTCGATGCTCGACAATCCCGGTGGCGACCCGGCTCGCGATGGGAAACTTGAGCTTGATTATGATGATTTGGTCTGTGTGCCGGGCAGCGGCATGACGTGCGGAACCGAAGCACTCAATCGAGGCAAAGGAGCCAAAGCAGCCTGTCAGAACAAGAGCGATGCCAAATTTTTCGGACAAGCACAGCTTCGTCTTTCCAAGTTCGTGCGCAACTTCCCGAGCAGCGCTCGGATCGAGCAGAGTGTCTGTGAACCCCAGAACTTTGGCGCTGTTCTCGATGTTGTGGCCGAGCGGATTACCAAGGGAGTCAGCGCGTACTGCCTGACGGCAGCGCCCAAGCAAGATCAAACCGGAGCACCGCTGTGTGTGGTTGGTTTGATCGATGAGGGGACTCCTCATGCAATTCCTGATACCCAATTTCCGACGTGCAGTGCCAGGTGTTGCGCGGCTTGGTCGGCGGCTGGGACTGCGAGCGCACCGATGGCAAAGCCGGTTCCAAGTGACCCGACGATTGTGGCTGCTTGTGGTGCAGAGCCTGACTGGCTCTGTGCGGTTTCCAATCCATCCTGTCCTGACACCGCCTTGGCCAGTTTGTGGATCAGCCAGAGTCCTCACCAAACTCCTGCCGACAAGGTCGCCACGTTTAAGTGTGCGGTTGCTCGTCGATGAACTTGATCTCGCACGGAAGCAATCGGCCATGTTTTGGCGACTCCGATGTTCGATGTCTACGCCTACCGATTCGGATCTGTCCGCAAAGCCGCTGCGGACCGATTGATCAACTCGCAGATCCTGCGACTTTCCTTGCAGCAGCGCGGCTCATCCCACCGCTGCCCACAGAGCGCAGTGCAAGACACGCAAATCAGGGTAAGGAACGCCCGCTGGGTCGGTCGCGAATTAAGCCCCATCCAGACGACCGGAGCATTTTCTGCAACGCAATCCTTCGCTGGAACGGACAGCGGTTTGTGGCGGAGGACTCGGGGGTCTCGGCGAACCTGCGCGGCGGGTGGGGGAGCGATCCCGGCAATGTCTGGGCGGTCGGAGAAGGTGGGACACTGCTGCACAAAGACGGTGCGAAGTGGCAGAGCCTGGCGACCGATACGTCTGTGACGCTGGAATCGGTGATCGGTACGGCCGAGGGAGTATTTGCGGTTGGTGGCAGTAGCACGGTACTGCGCTGGGATGGCACTGCACTGGGACGCGAAACCACGTCGTGTGCGGCCTCACTCTTTGGGATCGCTGCGTCCGGCATGGATCTGATCAGCGTTGGCGAAGGCTATTGCATGACGCGGCGCAGCGCGGGAGTCTGGGGGGCGATGCCGAGCCTCAGTACGCCGCCCACAGACAAGAGCGGTTACTTTTCGGTGGTGGGCAGCAACGGCAACAATACCTGGGTAAGCGGTCGTCCCGGCAACATCTATCGGTTCGACGGCAACGCCTGGAGCCAGTTCGAGCTCAAAACGATGGAGGTCGCACGCAGCCTGTTTGCGTTGCCAAGTGGCGAACTGTGGATCGGCGGGACCGATCTGTACAAGCTGACATCGTCTCTGCCCACCCGCATCAATGCCCGTCCTCAGGAAGCCATCTATTCGCTATCAGCAGCCACGGCTGGCACGCTGTGGGCGGTCGGCTTTCAAGGCACTGTGCTCCGTCGTAGCGGCACGACTTGGGAGCCCATTCGCAGCGAGGCCACATCGTCTCTGTACGGAGTCTTTAGTCCGTCCGAAGAACAGGCCTATGTGATTGGTTTTGACGCACTTGGGAGCACCCTTTCACTTTGTGCCAACCGTGTCTGTTCAGTGATTGAAAAGCCGAAGCTAGGTGTGGAATATGCGGCCATTCATGGAGTAGATGCAGAGACGTTTTGGGTCGTGGGCAAAGCGGGCGTGGTCAAGACTTGGTCCATGAAAGGGGGCAGCTTGGTCGATGATGCTTCGACCCTGGGCGGCTCTGCTGCGCTCAATCAGGTGTTTGCGCTGGATGCCACCCACGTATACGCAGTCGGGGAACAGGGGCTCGTTGCGGTGCGCGGTTCCGCTGGATGGGCTGCCGATGGGAGTGCTCCAACAGGACGACAGAATCTGCAAGCAGTCTGGGCCAGTGCGACGAGCGATCTGTGGGTCGGTGGATCAAACGGATTTGTCGCCCATTTTGACGGCAGCGCTTGGTCAACGATGTCTTCAGGAGTGAGTGAAACGATCAGCTCGATTGCCGGAACCAGTCCCACCGATGTCTGGGCGGTGACACTTCAAGGCACCGTGCTCCGTTACAATGGCCAGTCCTTTGCGATTGTGAGTCGAGACGAACTCCCCCGTCTGCACGCGATTGTCAGCAAGGGGGGCCACCTCTATCTGTCCGGCGCACTTGGCACCATCTTACACAGGAGTCCCACCGAGTAGGAAGGAGCCTGCGGAGCATAGGAAGGGGCGGGATCAGTGACTCCGCTTGCGTAGAACCAGCACGGAGGCCTGACTTTTGAGTGAGTTCCCACAGGGAATTGTGGCCAGGGTATCCCAGCCCATGGATTTGAGGTGTTCCGAGAGTAGTTTTGGATCGTATTTCCGCCAGCGATGCATCGAAAACACCTTCTGGCGTCGGCCCGCAAGCTTCACTGTGGCGATCGCTTCTAGTGAATAACTACCGGGCACTGGGCAGTTGGTACTTAGCTCTAAATGAAGCTCAACATCGGTCACCTCCTTGCAGTGCCTATAGATGGGATCGGTAAGCCAATTTTTGTATGCAACCGAAATTGGCTTTTGGAGAGCCGGTTCCAATCTCGAAATTACGTCCGGTTGGCTAGGCGGCGCAACTGCAATTTGGGCATGAATTACAGCAATATCGCCAGGTGCCAGTCCGGACAGACTATGGCGAAAGAACTGACCCTCGTTCTCGAGGTTGGCGAGTGTTCCTCCCAAAATGGTGGCCACGCGACGGCGATGAGATCGGGTTGGCGTATAGTTGAGCTGGGTATATTTAGGTAAATGGTGAAAGTTGCCTTGCATTGCAAAATAGGCAACCCCTTATTGGTCAGCCAACGTCTCTGCGGCCTGAACAAAACCGGTCAATAACAGTGGTTGGCTGACATCAAGCAAGTACAGACGGAGATCTGGCAGTGGTGACTTGGTGATCAAGTGCTGAACCAGCCGCACTTCCTCTCTCGCATTTCCTGGGCCCAGTGCAATCACATCGAGTCCGGCCCGGCCGGTGGATTCCAAAATCACCTCCGCGATGCGCGTGATCGGCACCGGATCGCGAAAGGCCGCGACGTACGCTGGTTCATTGGCAAGCTTGAGATAGGCCACCGCACTCTGATGGTCCAAATAGACGTTGGTCTGCTCGACCACTCCGCCCGCAGAGTTCAGCTTTTCACCCAGCTCAATCACCATCTTTACCGGATTGAAGCCCGGCGCGATGAAGCAGTTCATGGGCTCGGTAAGCTCGGCCGTCGCTTGATCAAACAACAACTCATCGAACTGGAGCCCCAACTCTGCCGCCGCTGCCAGTCTCAGCAACGTGGTTCGGGTGATGGGCTTGCGCGGAGTCTCCAGGTTCTTGATGGTTCCTTCCGACAGTCCAACCCGCTGGGCCAGGGCTTGGATGGAAAGGCCGAGGCTCATCCTCCGGTCGCGCACCGTGCGTGCAATCTCTTGTCGTTGCTGCAAATCCAGGTTGAGCGACTTGCTCGGGGTGCGTCCGTCGTCTGGCCCGTCTTCCAGGTTTTCCAAGTAGTCATGAGCAAGCTGCAAGTTCGCCAGGTGCGTCCGCAGTCCTTGCCGCTGTGGTGTCAATCGCTTGGCGATTCGGCCGATCCGATCCATGGCCAGTCGCAGCAGATCCCGCGCCTCCCCCTGCCACTCCTCGACCGTTGCATCACCGGGATCATCCACCATGAGCGAGGGGAATGCGCAGCCATCATCTGTTTCTTGCTGATCGAGTCCGTCTTGCATTGGTGATGACCTTTCCCACTTCCTACCTGTGATTACCCGGTTCTGCTTGCTAGCGACGGGAAACGTGCGATTCCGAAACTCGCTACATAGCGTTATGTGAATCCGCAGATCAAGCCGAATGCACGATCATTTCCAGGGATTCCCCCTTCTCTTGCCTGGCAGAGGTGAGCAAAGATGCGGGCCATGCGGAAGACGTTGGCATCGGTGCTCGATCTGCTTCGTTCTCGACGAGTGCGAAGGCTGGGATTCCTGCTGGCCCTGCTGTGTGGGTTGGCGATTCCTACGCTCAGCTTGGGTTGGCCTCCGGATGAATCACGTGGGGCGGTGAACTATGGCGATCCCGCGAGCTGGCCAAGTGATCCCGGTTACGGTGGTCAGTGGCAGTCGTGGAGTTTTGCGCCGTCGACGTACAAAAACCTGGATGCGCGGACCAAGCGGCTCGGCATGGGGGGACACTACGATCGAGCGTGGGCCAAGACCGCCGGTGATCCCCGGGTGCTGATCGCTGTCCTTGACTCGGGGGCGTATTGGGACCATCGCGATCTCGTCAACAAGTGGTTCCTAAGCCGCGCCGAGCTACCACCGCCCGATGATGCCTGCCAGAAGCCAGAGAACCGAGGGGATGGCAAGCGAGTCCACGATGCCAACGGCGATGGCGTCTTCAACGTGCAGGATTACACCAGCGCCAAAAACCACGAGCAGCCCGACTTTGTGAAGCGCTGCGATCCGCGTGTCAGCGACGTCAACAAAAACAGCCTCCTGGACCCACAAGACCTTATCGCGACGTTTTCCGACGGAAAGGATGATGATCGCAACGGCTACATCGACGACATCGCGGGCTGGGACTTTTTCCGCAATGACAACGACGCCTATGACGATACCCGTTACGGTCATGGTACCGGTGAGGCACAGGACTCCTCAGCCGAAACGGACAATGGGATTGGCGATGCAGGAGTCTGTCCGCGCTGTCGGGTGATGCCGCTGCGTGTTGGAGACAGTTTTGTCGCGGATGGCAACGACTTCGCGGTCGCCGCCACGTATGCCGTCGACAACGGAGCTTCGGTGATTCAGGAAGCACTCGGTGCGCTGTCCAACTCGGCGCTTGCGAAGTGGGCGATTGACTATGCCTATGACAATCACGTCACCGTCATTGCCTCGGCTGCCGACGAGAACAGCTTCCATCACAACTTCCCCGGAACAAGCAATCACACCGTCTACGTGCACGCGATTCGCTACAACGCCGACCGTCGCGAGGATGCCACTCATGCCTTTGCATTCGACAACTGCACAAACTACGGTGCCCAGCTTCAGCTATCGGTGCCAGGCACGCACTGTAGCTCGGAGGCGACGGGCCGAGCTTCGGGCATGGCGGGACTTTTATATAGTGCGGCGCTGCTGGCCGATTTGCCTGCACCAGCACGGTTGCATCCACCGATGGGAAATGACGCTCCGGTTGGCGATAGCGGTCCGGTGATGCAGCGCGTGCGACGACTCACGGCGGAGGAAGTTCGTCAGATCATGATCGGCACGGTCGACAGCTTCTACGATCCGGCAGAGAGCATGAATCCGCAGGCCTATCCGACGGGTCCGGGCTTTGTGCGGCGCTTCGGCTATGGACGAGTGAACGCTCGCAAAGCGGTCGATGCCATCATGGCCGGAGCGATTCCGCCGCAGGTCGAGATTGAGAGCCCCGAGTGGTTTCAGGTACTCGGCAAGCGGGATGGAATGGTGCCCGTCCATGGTCGCATCAGCCTGCGCAGCTCGACCAAGGATCAGTACGACTACGTGATTGAGTGGGGTCCGGGCGTCGATCCGAAAGACGGCGACTGGAAACGTCTGGGTGGGGCGGAACTGCAATCGCAGCCGCTCGAAGGCCCGCTCGGATACATTCCGGCTGCGGAGCTGACGGTGAACAATCCGGTGCTCTCGCCAGAGGATCCAAACTGGCAGCCCGACGATGTCGCTCACGTTCATGCGATCACGGTGCGGGTAAGGGCGACTCAGCGCTCGACCGATCCTTTGCGCAATGGCCTGTCCGGTGAGGCGCGGCGCACGGTTCACATTCACACCGATCCGGACTTGCTGCCCGGCTTTCCGATGCGGATCGGCTCGTCGGGGGAAGCTTCGCTCAAGATGGCGGACCTGGATGGAGACGGCAAGCGTGAGCTGATCGTGGCGGACTCCGTCGGCTTCGTACATGCGCTGCGCGCCGATGGCAAAGACCTGCCCGGTTGGCCTGCCGCGATGCCTGCGATTGCCGCGCTCAGCACCGATTCGACAGGACACCTGGCGGCCCCGGCGTGGAGCGGTGCGGTAACTCGGACAAGGCCAGGGTATGGCCAAGCGATCCTGGCGACTCCCGCCGTCGGAGATGTCGACGGTGACGGCAAACCCGACGTGGTGGTCGCAACGTACGACGGCACGGTGGTAGCCATCGGCTTCGATGGAAAACCGCTGCCCGGATTTCCGGTCAGGGTAGATGGCATCGCCAAAAGCCAAGGCACCGATCCGCGCAAGATCATCGACGATGGCTTCTTTGCTGCGCCAGTGCTGGTTGATCTCGATGGTGACCGCAAGCTCGACATCATCGGTGCGTCATTCGACGGTCAGGTCTATGTCTGGAAGGGGGACGGCTCACGACTCGCTGGCTGGCCACAGCTTATCAACGATCCCAGCCGCCCCGACGACATCAAGGATCCCGAGCCTCGACAGCGAGCCCGAATCCTGTCGACTCCAGCGGTCGGAGACCTCAATGGCGATGGCATCCCCGATCTCACGCTAGCCACCAATGAACAGTACGGAGAGTATGCACGGGTCTATGTGATCGATGGACGTGGTGGCAAAGCCCCGAACCTGATCCTCCCTGGCTGGCCGGTCAGCATGAACAGCAAGGATGTGTTGCCGGTGGTTGGGATCGGGATTCCGAACGCACCTGCACTGGGTGACATCGACGGTGATGGGGTTCCCGAGATATTTATCAACGGCATTGGTACACGACTCACAATTCTCAAGGCGAACGGTCAGCCGTATCCGGTGCAGCCATCGGGAAACAAGCAGGCTTTCGGAGAAAAAGCGAACACCCGTGAGTTTTCGACCATGGGTTTCATTGCCAGCCCGGCGCTCGGCGATCTCGATGGCGATGGTAGGTTTGAGGCGATCTTGCCGACAGCGGGAGCGAATGCGGCACTGTCGATGGTGAAGGCGTTTCAGCGACTCGACTACGAGATGAGCTTGTCGGCCTGGGATCTAACGACTGG
>ERZ724517.1676-NODE-1676-length-12047-cov-4.763592_pt1 | contig 12047 bp, 9 predicted proteins | sample MGYA00376050_ERZ724517 | MGnify/ENA primary metagenome ERZ724517 (study PRJEB28724, sample SAMN07190886) | activated sludge metagenome | isolation source: activated sludge of sewage treatment plant in Hong Hong | place: USA: Christiansburg, Virginia | collected... | reverse complement strand
GCCGATGCCGTGGCGTGCGGCGGCGGTCAACGCCGGCTTTTCGGACGCGACGCCTTGGCTGCCGCTCGGTGCCGACCATGCCGCGCGCGCGGTTGACGTGCAGGCCGGTGATGCGACGTCGCTGCTCGAAGTCACCAAGCGCCTGCTAGCGCTACGCCGCCGCTATCCGGCGCTGCACCACGGCAGCATCAAGGTCATTGCCGCGACCGACGCGCTGCTGGTCTTCGAGCGCGCCGAGGGCGACCAGCGGCTGCTGTGCGTGTTCAACATGGGCGCGGCGCCGCTCGACCATGTGCCCGAAGGGGCGTGGCAGGTCGTCGCTGCCGTCGGTGGGATAACTGGCTGGACACTGCCCGGCCTGTCGGGGCTGATCGCCGAGGCGCAGGCATGAGCTGGTTTGCGCGCCTAGCCGCACTGGTGCTGCTGGCGCTGGCGCCGGTGGTGCACGCCGCCGAAGCCGCCGCGGTCGCATCACCTGACGGCAAGATCCGTGTCAGTATCGATGTCGATGGTGAAGGGCACGTTCGCTACAGTGTCGCGCGCGGTACTGCGGCGCTGATTACATCGTCATGGCTGGGCTTCCTGTTCACCGATGCGCCCAAGCTGCACCGCAACCTGTCGGTCACCGGCAGCGAAACCCGCAGCTTTGACGAAACCTGGACGCAGCCGTGGGGCGAGCGCACGCAGGTGCGCAATCATTTCAACGAGCTGCGAGTCCACATCAAGGAAACCAAGCCGCTGGCGCGCGGCTTCGACGTGGTGTTTCGCGTCTTCGATGACGGTTTCGGCTTCCGCTATGAATTCGCCGACCAGCCCAACCTCCACACGCTGAGCATCGCCGAGGAACTGACGCAGTTCAACCTCGCACAGGACGGCACCGCATGGTGGGTGCCAGCGTTCGAATGGAATCGCGAAGAATATATCTACAACACCACGCCGATCCGCGAGATTGCCACCGCGCAGACGCCGCTGACGGTCAAGCTGGCGGACGGCACCCACATCGCGTTCCACGAAGCCGCGTTGGTCGACTATGCCGGCATGAACATAGCGCGCGTGCAGGGCACGGCATTGAAGGCGGTGCTGACGCCGTCATCGCGGGGGCCGAAGGTCGTGCGTGCTGCGCCGTTCACGACGCCGTGGCGGACGCTGCAGATTTCGCCCGACGCCGCCGGACTTGCGATGTCGAACCTGATCCTCAACCTCAACGAGCCCAACAAGCTTGGTGATGTGAGCTGGGTCCACCCACGCAAGTACGTCGGTATCTGGTGGGGCATGCATCTCGACAGCCAGAGCTGGGCGTCGGGCACCAAGCATGGCGCTACCACCGCCAACGCCTTCAAGACGATCGATTTTGCCGCTGCCAACGGCCTGACCGGCGTGCTGATCGAAGGTTGGAACCTCGGCTGGGACGGCGACTGGTTCGCCGATGGCAAGGACTTCAGTTTCACCCAGGCCTATCCAGACTTCGACCTGCCGAAGATCGCCGCCTATGCCAAATCGAAGGGCGTCCACTTGATCGGCCACCACGAAACTTCGGCGAACATCGCGCACTATGAAGCGCAGATGGACGCGGCGTTCGACCTCTATGCCAAGCTCGGTATCGATGCCGTCAAGACCGGCTATGTCTCTGACGCCGGCGGCATGCAGGCGCGCGGCGCCGACGGCAAGACCGCGTTCGAATGGCACGAGGGGCAAGCGTCATCGGTGCACCACCTCAAGGTCGTCACCGAAGCCGCCAAGCGCCACATCGCCATCAACGCGCACGAGCCGATCAAGGACACCGGGCTGCGCCGCACCTACCCGAACTGGGTGAGCCGCGAAGGCGCGCGCGGCATGGAATACAACGCCTGGGGCGCGCCGCCCAACCCGCCGGAACACGAGTCGGTGCTGGTGTTCACCCGCATGCTCGGCGGGCCGATGGACTTCACGCCCGGCGTGCTGTCATTGACCGGCAAGCACGCCCAGCAGATCCAGTCGACAGAGGCGAAGCAGCTGGCGCTTTATGTCGTGCTCTATTCACCTATTCAGATGGCCGCCGATCTACCTGAGAATTATGCGAAATATCCGCGCTCGTTCCAGTTCATCAAGGACGTGCCGACAGACTGGTCGGACACGCGCGTGTTGAACGGCGAAGTGGGCGACTATGTCACCATCGCCCGCAAGGACCGCGCCAGCGACAATTGGTACCTCGGCGCCGTCGGTGACGAACAAGCGCGCACCAGCACGGTCAAGCTCAACTTCCTCGACCCCGGCCGCAGCTACACCGCACAAATCTACCGCGACGGCGACGGTGCCGACTGGAAGGCCAACCCGCACGCGGTCGCCTATGAAACACGCAAGGTGACCAGCGCTGACAGCCTGACGCTGGCACTGGCGCCCGGCGGCGGGCAGGCCATTCGCTTCGTCGCGGGGCCACGCAAATGATGCGGCTGGTGCTGGCGCTGATGTTGCTGCTCGCAGCGCCCGCGCTGGCGGCACCACCTGCTTCGGGAACGCTTGTCGAAATCCCCGAATTCGCCTCGAAGTTCGTCAAGCCGCGCCATGTCAGCATCTGGCTGCCGCCGGGCTACAGCGCGCAAGGTAAGCCTGCGCGCGTGCTCTACATGCACGACGGGCAGAATATCTTCGACGGTGCCAACGCCTATGGCGGCAACGAATGGGGCGTCGACGAAGCGGTGACCAAGCTGCTTGCCGGGCACAAGCTGCCGCCCATGATCGTCGTCGGCGTGTGGAACACTGACAAACGTTATGAGGAATATTTCCCGCAGAAGCTGGCGCAATATCTGCCGCCGGGGTTGCAGGCCAAGCTCGACGCCGCAGCCAAAGGCGGACTGCAAGGAGACGCCTACCTCAAATTCCTCGTCCGCGAACTCAAGCCCCATATCGACAGTCACTACCGCACGCTGCCCGGGCCGGCCGATACCGCTGTCATGGGCTCATCAATGGGCGGGCTGATCTCTATCTATGCGATGGCGGAATATCCGCGCGTCTTCGGCCAGGCCGCGGCGCTGTCGGTGCACTGGCCGCTGGTCGCGCCGTCCGATGCTGCCAACGCCGCCGGCGATGCCGATGCTGTCGCCAATGCGTTCACCCGCTACTTCGCCACCGCCAAATGGGCGCCTGGCCGCAACCGACTCTACATCGATCACGGCGACCAGGGCCTAGACCAATTCTACCGGCCCTATAGCGCGCGCATCGAAGCCGAAATGCCGGCGCTCGGCTGGAGCGGCGACAGTTTCGTCAGCCGCACATGGCCGGGCACGACACATAACGAGGTGAGCTGGCGCGAACGACTGGATGTGCCGTTGTTGTTTTTGTTTGGAGAGCGGTAGAGCCTCCGGCGGGCAGGGGCTTGCCCCTGCACCCATTAATTCGCAGTGCCGCGATCGCGGTGTGGCGTTTGGTGCGCGGACCCAATTTGTGGGTGCAGGGGCAAGCCCCTGCCCGTCGGAGGCCCTTCAAGCCGAAGCGCGCAGCACCAGCTCCGGCGCAAATGCCACCGACGGCGTTGCCGTCCCTGCCATCCGTTCGAACAGCGCCGCCACCAGCAGCTCGGCGCCTTTGCCAAGGTCCTGCCGGATGGTGGTCAGTGGCGGGGTAGTGTGCGCGGCGAAGGGGACGTCGTCATAGCCGATGACGGCGACGGCTTCGGGGACAGCGCGGCCGGCTTCGCTGAGCGCGCGGATGGCACCCATCGCGGCGACGTCGGAGGCGGCGACGATGCCGTCGATCTCGGGATGCGCGGCGAGAAAGTCTCTGGTGAGGCCGAACGCAGCTTTGGAGCCGAGTTGTAGCGGCAGCAGCAGGCTGGGTTCGGCTGTAATGCCGGCATCAGCAAGTGCCGCGAGGTAGCCGGCGTGGCGCGCACCGATTTCGGGGGCGGCGGGATTGCCGAGGAAGGCGATGCGGCGGCGGCCAAGACCGAGCAGGTGCGCGGTGGCCAGCCGGCCACCTTCGCAGTTGTCGGTGCCGATGGCGCAATGCTTCTGGCCGATGCCGGCCTCGCCCCAGACGACGAGCGGCAGGTAGCGCGCGGCGGTGCGGTCGAGCACGGCGCGCTGATCGGATTGGCCGATAACAATGACGCCGTCGACGCGGCCCGAAATCGTCAACCGGTCCAGCCATTGGTCGTCGGCGGGCACGATGCGCGTCAGCAACAGGTCATAACCGCGTTCGGTAAGTGCATCGGCGAGGAAGCCGAGCAGCGTCATGATGAACGGGTCGGAGACATGCTGCGCGCTCTCGTCGCCGAGCGGCAGCACGACGGCGATCGCCTGTGTGCGGCCAAGGCGCAGATTGCGTGCGACCTGGTTGAGCTGGAAGCCGTGTTCGCGCGCCAGTTCGGCAATGCGCGTGCGGGTCTTTTCGCTGATCAGCGGGCTGTCGGCGAGTGCGCGCGATACGGTCGAGGTCGACACTCCGGCGATGCGGGCAAGATCGGCGAGATTGCCGATGGACGGCGCGGTCATGCGAAGATTACCCCAGTAACTGTCTCGCCCGCTTCATGGCGCAGTTTCAACGCCTTGTTAAGCGATTTCTGCAATCGATTGCAAAATTGATTGTCGGCGGCAGGGCCAAGTGCTACGAAGGTGGTGACTGCAAATCAGCAAGAGGGTTCAGGGGTGGGTTCGATGTCGGCGCTGTTGCTGTTTGGCGCCACTGGCGATCTGGCGCGGCGCATGTTGTGGCCGTCGCTGTATGCGCTCGATGTCGACGGGTTGCTCGCGGCCGATTTGCGCATTGTCGGCACGGCGCGCAGCGCGCTCGACCGCGACGGGCTGGCGGCGCTGGTGACCGATGCCATTGCGGCGCATGTCGCGGGCGGGCTCGGCAATGACGCGGCGGTGACGAAATTCCTTGCGCGCCTTGACTATGTGCCGCTCGATGCCACCGATATGGCGGGTTATGGCGCGCTACGCGCTGCTGCCGGCCCCGATGGTTGCCCGGTGGCGATTTTCCTGTCCACCGCACCGAGCCTGTTCGGCGCGACGATTGCCGGGCTGCAGGGGGCCGGGCTGGCGTGCGACAATGTCCGGCTAGCACTCGAAAAGCCGCTGGGCAGCGACCTCGCTTCGAGCCGGGTCATCAACGATGCGGTGGCCAGCGCCTTCCCCGAAGACCGCACCTTCCGAATTGACCACTACCTCGGCAAGGAGACGGTGCAGAACCTGCTGGCGTTGCGCTTCGCCAATTCGCTGTTCGAGCCGCTGTGGAACGCCGGCCACATCGATCATGTCCAGATCACCATTGCCGAAACCGTCGGGCTCGAAGGCCGCGTCGATTTCTACGACGGCGCCGGTGCCCTGCGCGACATGGTACAGAACCATATGCTGCAGTTGCTGGCGCTGGTCGCGATGGAGCCGCCGGGGCATTTCGGGCCGACGTCGGTGCGCGACGAAAAGGTCAAGGTTCTAAACGCGCTGCGCCGCATCGATACCGGCAATGTCGCGGCGCACTGCGTCACTGGGCAGTACGGCCCGGGCGTTGCCGATGGCAAGCCGGTGCCGGGCTATGCCGAGGAACTGGGGCATGCGTCGGACACTGAAACCTTTGTCGCGCTCAAGGCCAACATCGACAACTGGCGCTGGAAGGGCGTGCCGTTCTACCTGCGCACCGGCAAGCGGCTGCCGTCGCGCGCGTCGCAGATTGTCATCCAGTTCAAGCCTGTGCCGCACCTGATTTTCGATACCAAGGGCGTCACCGTCAACGCCAACAAGCTGGTCATCGAGCTGCAACCGAACGAGAATATCCGGCTGATGTTGATGACCAAGACGCCGGGACTTGACCGCGACGGCATCCGGCTGCGCGAAGTGCCGCTCGATATCGGCATGGACAACGCCTTTGCCGATACGCGACGGCGCATCGCGTATGAACGGCTGCTGCTCGACCTGATCGAGGGCCGTTCGACCTTGTTCGTGCGGCGTGACGAGGTCGAGGCGCAGTGGCGCTGGATCGACGGCATCCGCGCTGCGCTGGCCGCCAATGGCATGGCGCCCAAGCCCTATGCGGCGGGCAGCTGGGGGCCATCGGCCGCGATTGGGCTGGCCGAACGCGATGGAGTAAGCTGGCATGACTAGGCTCGACCCGCGCGTTGCGGCTGTCACCGAACGCGTCATCAAACGCTCGGCGGCAGGGCGCGTGCAGTATCTGGAGATGATTGCGCGCGAACGCGACAGTGGCGTCGACCGGCCCAATCTTAGCTGCGGCAATCTCGCGCACGGCTTTGCCGCGAGTGGCGATGACAAGGCCGCCATTCGCGGTGGCAAGGTGATGAACATCGGCATCGTCACCGCGTTCAACGACATGCTGTCGGCGCACCAGCCCTATGGCCGCTACCCCGAGCAGATGAAGCTATTCGCGCGCGAGGTCGGTGCCACTGCGCAGGTCGCGGGCGGCGTGCCGGCGATGTGCGACGGCGTCACCCAGGGCCAGCGCGGTATGGAGCTGTCGCTGTTCAGCCGCGACACCATCGCGCTGTCGACGGCGGTGGCGCTCTCCCACGGCATGTTCGAAGGCGCGGCACTGCTCGGCATTTGCGACAAGATCGTGCCCGGCCTGCTGATCGGCGCGCTGCGTTTCGGGCATCTGCCGGCGATTCTGGTGCCGGCGGGGCCGATGCCGTCGGGGCTGGCAAACAAGGAAAAACAGCGCATCCGTCAGCTGTATGCCGAGGGCAAGGCGAGCCGCGAGGAGCTGCTCGAGGCTGAAGCGGCAAGCTATCACGGCGCCGGCACCTGCACCTTCTATGGCACCGCCAATTCGAACCAGATGATGATGGAGGTGATGGGGCTGCACATGCCCGGTGCCGCGTTCGTCAATCCGGGCACCAAGCTGCGTGACCGGCTGACGCGCGCCGCGACACAGCGGCTGGCGCAGATCGGCTGGGACGGTGACGATTATCGCCCGTTGGGGCGCGTCATCGACGAAAAGGCCATCGTCAACGCCGTGGTCGGCCTGCTGGCGACCGGTGGTTCGACCAACCACGCCATCCATATTCCGGCGATCGCGCGCGCGGCGGGCATCTGCATCGACTGGGAAGATATCGACGCGCTGTCGGCGGCGGTGCCGCTGATCGCGCGCGTCTATCCCAACGGCGCGGGCGACGTGAACAACTTCCAGGCGGCGGGCGGCATGGCGTTCACCATTGCGACGTTGCTCGATGCCGGGCTGCTGCACTGCGACGTGCTGACCGTGGCGGGGCGCGACCTCGGTGATTATGCGCGTGCGCCACTGCTGGCCGATGACAAGCTGGTGTGGGGTGACATGCCGACGGCCAGCCTAGACATGACGCTGCTGCGTCCCGCCAGCGACCCGTTCAGCCCCGACGGCGGCATGCGGCTCGTCTCGGGCAATCTCGGCCGCGCCATCTTCAAGACCAGCGCCGTGGCACCCGAACGGCTGACGATTGAGGCCCCGGCACGCATCTTCAATGACCAGGACCAAGTCATCACCGCGTTCAAGGCCGGTGAACTCGACCGCGACGTCGTGGTCGTGGTGCGCTTCCAGGGCCCGCGCGCCAACGGCATGCCTGAGCTCCACAAGCTGACGCCGACGCTCGGCGTGCTGCAGGACCGTGGCTTCAAGGTGGCGCTGGTCACCGATGGCCGCATGTCGGGCGCCAGCGGCAAGGTGCCGGCGGCAATCCATGTCTCACCTGAAGCGCTGGGTGGCGGGCCGCTCGCGGCGCTGCGCGACGGCGATATCGTTCGGCTGTGCGGCGTTACTGGCGCACTGTCGGTGCTGCTTCCCGATGACGTGCTCGATGCGCGGCCCGATGCGATGCCGCCGCTGCCCGGCGTCGGCACCGGTCGCGAACTGTTTGCGTTCATGCGCTTCGGCAGCGATGGCGCCGAACGCGGCGGCTCGGCGATGCTCGCGGCAGCTGGCCTGTGATGGAAATTGTCGCCTGCGATATCGGCGGCACGCACGCGCGCTTTGCCATTGCGGAAGTCGATGGTGGCCGTGTGGTTGCACTGGGTGAGCCGGTGACGCTGGCGACCGCCGATTTCGCCGGACTGCCGACGGCGTGGGAGGCGTTTGCGGCCCGGCTCGGGCGGCCATTGCCGCGCCATGCCGGCATTGCGGTGGCGGCACCGATCGATAGCGACGTGCTCAAGATGACCAACAGCCCGTGGATCATCCGTCCGGCGCTGATTGCCGAACGGCTCGGGCTCGACAGCTTCGCGCTGGTCAATGATTTCGGCGCGATAGGCCATGCGGTGGCGCAGCTTGGCGACGATGCGTTCGTCCATATTTGCGGGCCGACCGAGGTGCCAGCGGACGGAGTGACGACGATTGTCGGGCCAGGAACCGGGCTCGGCGTCGCACAGTTGCTGCGCCGCGGCGGCCATACCCATGTCATCGAAACCGAAGGTGGTCACATCGATTTCGCACCGCTCGACAGCATCGAGGACGGCATCCTCGCGGCGCTGCGTCGCCAGTACCGCCGCGTTTCGATTGAACGGCTGGTGTCGGGGCCGGGGCTGGCGGCGATCTACGCCGCGCTTGCCGCGATCGAAGGCCGCGCGGTGCTGCAACGCGACGACCGCACGCTGTGGCAGGCAGCACTGGCGGGCGAAGAGGCGTTGCTGAACAGCGCACTCGACCGGTTCTGCCGGATTCTCGGCGCGGTGGCCGGCGACCTCGCGCTGGCGCACGGCGCCAATGCCGTCGTGCTGGCGGGCGGCATCGGGCTACGGCTCGCCGACCGGCTGGCGACATCGGGATTCGCCGAGCGCTTTGCCGCCAAGGGCCGCTACGAAGCCCGCATGGCAGCTCTGCCGGTGCGGCTGATCACCCATCCGCAACCCGGCCTGTTCGGCGCGGCGGCAGCGTTTGCGAGTGGAGTAGCCGCATGAGCGATATCGATGCTTTGATGCAGGTCGCACCGGTGATTCCGGTGCTGGTCATCGACGATGTTGCGCACGCAGCACCGATTGCCGCGGCGCTCGTCGCGGGCGGTTTGCGGATGCTCGAAGTGACGCTGCGCACTACCGTCGCGCTCGACGTCATGCGCGAAATGGCCAAGGTCGACGGCGCGATTGTTGGCGCGGGCACGGTGCTCAATACCCGCGACCTTGATGCTGCACTGGCGGCGGGCGCGCAGTTCATTGTCAGTCCCGGCCTGACCGAACCGCTGGGCCGCGCAGCGATTGCCAGCGGCGTGCCGTTCCTGCCCGGCGTCGCGAGCGCAGGCGACATCATGCGCGGGCTCGACATGGGGCTCGACCGCTTCAAATTCTTCCCCGCCGAAACCTCGGGCGGACTGCCGGCGTTGAAGGCGCTCGCGGGTCCGTTCGGTGCGGTGCGTTTCTGCCCGACCGGCGGCATCACGCTGGCGACGGCCCCGGCGTGGCTGGCGCATCCGGCGGTACGCTGCGTCGGCGGCAGCTGGCTGGTGCCCGCGGGCGTGCCAGACTTTGCGGCAATCACTGAACGCGCGCGCGCGGCGTGCGGCTTGCGCCATGGATAAGCCGACCTCGTTCGATATTGCGCAGGCGGCGGGTGTCTCGCAGCCGACGGTGTCGCGCGCGCTGCGCGGCAGCCCGCTGGTCAACGAGGCGACGCGGCGGCGCATCGAAACGATTGCCCGCCAGCTCAACTATACCGTCGACAAGAACGCCTCAAGCCTGCGCACCAGCCGGTCGCGGACGCTGGCGCTGCTGTTCTTCGAAGACCCGACACCCGACGAGTCGAACATCAACCCGTTCTTCCTGTCGATGGTCGGCGCGATCACCCGGGCGTGCGCGGCGCACGGCTATGACCTGCTGATTTCGTTCCAGCAATTGTCGTCAAACTGGCATGTGGATTTCGAGGACAGCCGCAAGGCCGACGGCATCCTGCTGCTGGGTTACGGCGACTATCACCTGTCGCGCGCGCGGCTCGCGGCGCTCGATGCGCAGGGTACGCATTTCGTGCGCTGGGGCGCAGTACGCGACGGCCAGCCGGGCATCACCATCGGCTGCGACAATGCAGCAGGCGGCCGCGACGTGACGGCGCATTTGCTGGGTCTGGGGCGCCGCCGCATCGCGTTCATCGGGGCCGCGACCGACCATTATCCTGAATTCGAGGATCGGTTTACCGGCTACTCAGCCGCACTCGCGGCTGCCGGGCTGGCGGTCGATCCGCTGCTGCAACTCGATGCCATCGCCACCGAAGCGGCCGGCTTCGATGCGACCAATGCGCTGCTGGCGCGCGGCGTAGCGTTCGATGCGGTGTTCGCGGCGTCCGACCTCATTGCCATCGGCGCGTTGCGCGCGTTGCACGCGGCCGGCCTGCGCACGCCCGACGATGTCGCGGTCGCCGGCTTCGACGATCTGCCCGCTGCGGCGATGGCCAACCCGCCGCTGACGACGGTGGCGCAGGACGTCGCGCGTGGCGGTGCGGCGCTTGTCGGCGCGCTGCTCGACCGCATCGAAAATCGCGACGTGGGCGACCGGCTGCTGCCGGCGCGGCTGGTCGTGCGACAAAGCTGCGGCGCGACCGCCTGAACACAATGACCGGCCAAAGCCGGCAATGGGGGAGTTTCATGACCAAGCCACGCCAGAGCAATATCGGGCTATGGAATATCAGCTTCGGCTTTTTCGGCATCCAGATCGGCTTTGCGCTGCAGAATGCCAATGTCAGCCGCATCTTTCAGTCGCTTGGCACCAGCATCGATGACCTGCCGATCCTGTGGATTGCCGGGCCGTTGACGGGCCTGCTGGTGCAGCCGCTGATCGGGCATTTTTCGGATCGCACCTGGGGGCGTTTCGGGCGGCGACGGCCGTATTTCCTGCTCGGCGCGGTGCTGGCGACGCTGGCGCTGGTCGGGATGCCCAACGCGCCTGTGCTGTGGGTCGCGGCGGTGCTGCTGTGGATGCTCGATGCGTCGCTCAACATTTCGATGGAGCCGTTCAGGGCGTTCGTCGGCGACATGGTCGATGATGACCAAAGCACCGCGGGCTACGCGTTCCAGACGGCGTTCATTGGTGCCGGTGCGGTCGCCGCCAGCCTCGCGCCGACACTGCTGACGCAGGTCTTTGGGGTCAGCAATGTGGCACCGGAAGGCGAAATTCCGCAATCGGTGCGGCTGGCGTTCTACCTCGGCGCGGCGGCGCTGCTCGGTGCGGTGCTGTGGACGGTGCTGTCGGTGAAGGAATACTCGCCCGACCAGTTGCGCGGCTTCGACGGCGAAAGCCACGTGCCGGCGCGCGGCGCCGTGACGACGCCGGCGATGGTACGCCACGCACCGCTGTGGATTATAGCCGGGCTCGCGGTCATCGGCGCGGTGCTAGGCCTCGGGCTCGACAAGCCGGTGTACATATTGGGCGCAATGCTCGCGGCATTCGGGCTCGCGCAGCTCGCCAGTGCGCGGCTGGTGGCGACCGGGCACGGCGACAATGTGCTGTGCCACATCGTCGCCGATCTCGCCGCGATGCCGGTGACGATGCGCAAGCTGTGCCTCGTCCAGTTCTTCACCTGGTCGGCGCTGTTCATCATGTGGATCTACACCACGCCGATCGTCACCGCGCGGGTGTTCGGCGCCACCGATACCGCGTCACAGGCGTATAACGACGGCGCCGACTGGGTCGGCGTGCTGTTTGCCATCTACAGCGGCGTTGCCGCACTCACCGCGTTCATCCTGCCACGCCTCGCGCGCGCCATCGGCCGCCGCAACACCCACATCATCGGGCTGCTGGCGGGTGCGGCGGGCTTTGCGTCGTTCCTGTTCATCCGCGACGCAAATATGCTGATCGGCTCGATGGTGTTGATCGGCATCGCCTGGGCGTCGATCCTGACCATGCCTTATGCCATCCTCGCTACAACGCTGCCGCAGGCCAAGCTCGGCATCTACATGGGGCTGTTCAACATCTTCATCGTGCTGCCGCAGCTCATCGTGTCGAGCGTGCTGGGCGAGATTGTCGGCAGCTTTTTCCCCGACCAGCCGGTCTATGCGATGGCGATTGCGGCGGGGGTGCTGGTGTTGGCGGCGGGCGCGATGATGCGGGTGAAGGAAGCCGCGTAGGGCCTCCGGCGGGCAGGGCCTTGGCGCTGCACCTAATTGT
>ERZ724517.1668-NODE-1668-length-12077-cov-4.222592_pt1 | contig 12077 bp, 11 predicted proteins | sample MGYA00376050_ERZ724517 | MGnify/ENA primary metagenome ERZ724517 (study PRJEB28724, sample SAMN07190886) | activated sludge metagenome | isolation source: activated sludge of sewage treatment plant in Hong Hong | place: USA: Christiansburg, Virginia | collected... | reverse complement strand
CATAGACCCAGATGCTGCCTTCCTGCGGGTGGGCCGGGTCGATGGCGCGCCCGGTCAGCTCACCCCAGAAAACCGAACCATCCTTGTGGCGCAGCGTCATGTCGGTACTGTAATTCTGGCCGGTACCGACGACGCGGTAAGCCTCCTCGCCAATCCGATCAAAATCCTGCTGGAGTGCGTAAAAGATGGCAGAAGATTTTCCGATCAGCTCACCGGGGCTGTAGCCGAACATTTCCTCCATCCGGCGATTGCAGGACACCACTGTGCGGTGCTCCAGATGCACGATGCCGACCAGCGCATTGCTGAGAAGGCCATCCATTTCCGCCATCAGTTTGCGATTGCGCTTTTCCAGTTGCAGACGCTCGCTGAGGTCAACCAGCACATTGGCCATGGCGATAGTTTTTCCCTCTGCGTCACGGATGGCGAACATGTTATGCAGCGTCGGAACACTTCTGCCATCCAGCGCCTGCAGCAGGAATTCTCCTGTCCACTCTCCGTGTGCCAGCACCTGGGGAACGATTTCCTGGCGGAGTCTGGCGCGATCTGCCTCGCTGAAAAACTGCTCCGACGAGTAGGTGCTGCAGTCTTCGCCCAAGCCAATGTCGAGCATTTTTCGCAAGGACTTGTTGGCATAGGTCATCATCCCGTTCAATTGGATCATGCCAATGCCCTGGCCGGTGTTTTCCGTCAGCCGCCGGAAAATATCGAGGTCTTCGCTCTCCTTGCGCAGACGCCGCTCACTTGTCGTGAGGTCGGCCAGCGTTTTCTTTTCGCGCCTCGTGCTTTGCCACAGGCGGTAGAACAGGGCAGGCAGCAAGGTCAGCAGCAGCCCAGCCGCAACGCTGAACAAGCGGAGATTTTTCTGCCACTCGGCAAGCACATCATTTCTTGCCAGACCGACGATGAAATAGAACGGATAGTTTTTGAGGGCATGAATGGCGGCGATACGCTGGACACCATCGACCTGTGCAGTGAATTGCAGGCTTGCCGTCGCTTTTCCAGCCATGATCGCCTGCACGATCGGGCTTGCTGGCGCCAATGGCTTGTTGATTTCGTCAGGCAGTGCCGGCCAGCGGGTGACATAGTTCTGGTTGTCGCTGCGGCGGAAGGTAATGGAACCCAGCGGGCCCATATCAATGGCTTTGAAAAGTCTCTGGTAGTACTCGAGATCGAAATCGGCGGTAACGGCGCCGAGAAAATTCCCCTGGGCGTCACGGATGGCTCTGGCCAGGGTCAGGTAGTTGTGTGGTGGTTTTTCAGAAACATAGACCTTCGAGAAGAACAGTTTCTTTTCAGGGGAGTCCTTTAATTCGCGGAAGAAATCGAGTTTGCCTGCGTCGAATTGCTCCGACGAATCCGATGTCGACGCATAGAGGCGCTGGCCACGTGCATCCAGAATCCGCAGATTGGCGAGTTCATCGAAGTCGATCAGTCGGGTGTCGAGTTCGGCAACGAGATCCTGCTTGAAATTCGGGGCATTTGTCGCGAGAAAAACAGCCGGCGGCAGGGTGCGCGCCAGCGCCAGAATGATACGGTCTGCGTGGCGGAAGGTGGTGTCCAGTCGGGTTTCGAAACTGGCGGCGTAGTTGCGCGTCGTCAACTCCGCACGTTCGATTTCATTCCGGTAACTGTCCCAGATCTGGTAGGCGAGCAGGGCATAGACAGCAAGCAACGCCAGCCCAAGCATTGCCAATGCCGGCTCGCGCTTTTTGGCAGTCGATTCAGTGGCTATGAACCTCTGCATTTCCCTTTTCTCTCTCCCTTTCTCTTTGCAGGGATAGTAGCGCAAAGTAGGCGTTTTATGATCGTTCGCTTATGCTTTAAAGCGCTTTCGCCACCGTTTGGCGAATCGGTCGGGCGCTGCGCGATTTCGTCGTGGTGCGCCCTCAACGAATGGAAGGCGTTAGATGCTGTCAGAACTGCCATGCAAGTATTATCGGCCGTTGCGCGGCAAGCTGGAGTACGTTTTCCGGCGATGCCTGCTACGGTGTCTGGCGACCGTTTTTGTTCTTTCATCTGCATGGGCGTTACCTTCGTCGGCTGTGGAGGGGCGTATGGTCAATATCCCTTCGCGCGAGGGGGTGGTCATTCCCGTATTCTGGGTATCTCAGCCCAACGCGCCCGCGACAGTGGTCCTGCTCTCCGGTGGCGCCGGCACCATCGGAAAACTGAACGAGAGCGGGTGGCCGGCATCGGGCAATTTCCTGATTCGCAGCGGCAAGCTGTTCGCGGCGCACGGGTTTAATCTGGCCATGGTGGCCAAGCCTTCCGATCTGGATGGGCTTGATCCCTTGCTGCGCGTCAGTGATCAGCATCTTGAAGACATGCACAAGGTGCTGCGCTATCTGCGAGCACAATCCGATATGCCGGTCTGGTTGGTGGCTACCAGCCAGAGCACTATTTCAGCAGCTGCCGTGGCGATTGCCGAGCGGGATAGCGGCCTGGTAGCCGGCATTGTCCTGAGCTCCAGCATCACCAACTACAAGATTCCCAATGCAGTTCCAAAACTGGATCTGGAGCAGATCAGGGTGCCGGTACTGGTGATGCACCATGAAAGGGATGCCTGCTTCGCCTGCAGGCCCCATGAGGCGCCCAACATCTACGACGGTCTGAAGAATAGCCCGATGCGCCAGCTGTTGCTGGTGAATGGCGGATCCGATCCAGTGGGTGACCCCTGCGAAGCCAGGCATTTTCACGGTTACATCGGTATGGAACAGGAAGCGGTGGATCTGGTTGCGGCATGGATCAGGCAAGCTGCGAAATGAATCCGTTCATCAGGCTGAAAGAAGGCTTTCCTGATAGCCGGTCTCGGCTATCATTTGCGCCTCCGTATCCGTGAGCGCCCCATGAGCAAGGCATTTACCCGCGAATCCGACAATGATGGCGAAGATGAGGAAGCACTTTCGCCCGGTCTGCAACTGCCGCAGGGGGCGAAAAACTACATCTCGCCGGCGGGACACGCCCGCCTCAAGGCGGAGTTCGAGCATCTGCTGCGCGTTGAGCGGCCGCGCGTGGTTGAAGTTGTTCACTGGGCTGCGTCCAATGGCGACCGTTCTGAAAATGGCGATTACATCTATGGCAAGCGCCGTCTGCGTGAAATCGACAGGCGGCTGCGTTTCCTGACCAAGCGCCTTGACGCCGCTGAAGTGGTCGATCCGCTCAGCCAGACGAATGCCGATCAGGTATTCTTCGGCGCGACAGTGACCCTGTGCGACGAGGCGGGCGTCGAGAATGTCTATACCATCGTCGGGGTCGATGAAACCGACCTTGGGCGTGGCCACATCAGTTGGGTCTCGCCGCTGGCCAGGGCGCTGATCAAGGCCAGGGAGGGCGATTCGGTGCGGTTCCAGAGCCCTGCCGGAATTCGCGAAATCGAGATTCTGGCCGTCGAATACAAGCCGATTGATCCGCTTTGAGCGGTGGGGCTTGAAAACCCGTTTTTAGCCCCCATTTCCCGTGAACCATTGAACCACGGAGTTTTTTAGCATGGGCGCCAACAAGGAAACCCTCGGCTTTCAGGCCGAAGTGAAGCAACTGCTTCACCTGATGATCCATTCGCTGTATTCGAACAAGGAAATCTTTCTCCGCGAGCTGGTCTCGAACGCTTCCGACGCCTGCGACAAGCTGCGTTTTGAGGCGCTGGACAACGCGGCACTGTATGAATCCGAGTCCGATCTGAGCATCCGTGTGGCTTACGACAAGGAAGCCCGCACCATCACCATTTCCGACAACGGCATCGGCCTTTCGCGCGATGAGGCGGTTTCCCACCTGGGCACCATTGCCAAATCGGGTACCCGCGAATTTTTCTCGGCGATGACCGGCGATCAGGCCAAGGACGCGCATCTGATTGGCCAGTTCGGCGTTGGTTTCTATTCCTCGTTCATTGTTGCCGACAAGGTGACGGTAATTTCCCGTCGCGCAGGCCTGAACAAGGACCAGGCCGTGCAATGGGAGTCGGGTGGCGAAGGCGATTTCTCGATCGAGATGGTCGAAAAGGCTGGCCGCGGTACCGATGTCATCCTGCATCTGCGTGAAGGAGAAGACGAATTCCTTGGCGGCTGGAAGCTGAAGGGCATCCTGAAGAAATACTCCGACCACATCACCCTGCCCATCCTGATGAAGAAGGAAGAGTGGAAGGATGGTGCGCAGGTTATGCTCGACGAGGACGAGACGGTCAATCAGGCGAGCGCCCTGTGGGCCCGCCCGAAGTCGGAAGTGACCGACGAGCAGTACAAGGAGTTCTACAAGCACGTTGCCCACGATTTTGACGACCCGCTGGCCTGGAGCCATGCCCGCGTCGAGGGTAAGCAGGAATACACGCAACTGCTCTACATCCCGGCCCGTGCGCCGTTCGACATGTTCGAGCGCACCGCCCGCCATGGCGTCAAGCTCTACGTCAAGCGCGTCTTCATCATGGACGATGCCGAGCAACTGATGCCGCTGTACATGCGTTTCGTGCGCGGGGTGGTGGACTCCAGCGACCTGCCGCTCAACGTTTCGCGCGAGATTCTGCAGCAGAGCAAGGACATCGAATCGATCAAGGGCGGCTGCGTCAAGAAGGTGCTCGGCATGATCGAAGACATGGCCGAAAATGACGCCGAAAAATTCACCAAGTTCTGGGGTGAATTCGGTCGCGTGCTCAAGGAAGGCGTTGGCGAAGATCACGCCAACAAGGACCGCATCGCCAAGCTCTTGCGCTTCGCTTCCACGCACGCCGACACCACCGACGAAACCGTCTCGCTGGCGGATTACATCGGCCGCATGAAGGAAGGCCAGGAGAAGATCTACTACGTGACCGCAGAGAGCTTCACGGCTGCCAAGAATAGCCCTCACCTCGAAATCTTCCGCAAGAAGGGCATTGAGGTGTTGCTGCTTTCCGAGCGTGTGGACGAGTGGGTGGTTGGCAGCCTGACCGAATTCGACGGCAAGCAGCTGCAGTCCGTGGCCAAGGGCGGCCTTGACCTTGGTTCGCTGGAAGACGCGAAGGACAAGGAAGAAGCAGAGAAGGCCGCCGACGAGTACAAGGAACTGATCGAGAGGATCAAGACCGAACTCAGCGGCAAGGTGAAGGACGTTCGTGTCACCCACCGCCTGACCGATTCGCCCTCCTGTCTTGTGGCCGATGAGCACGATCTTGGCGGCAACCTGGCGCGCATTCTCAAGGCCGCAGGGCAAAAGGCGCCGGCCAGTCAGCCGATCCTCGAAATCAACCCGAACCATCCGGCCGTGCAGCGCCTGAAGTACGAGGAGACCCGCTTCTCGGACTGGGCCAATTTGTTGCTGGAGCAGGCAATCCTGGCCGAAGGCGGTACGCTGGACGATCCGGCTGGTTTCGTAAAGCGTATTAACGACCTGATGCTGGCGCTTTCCGGTAGCAAGTAAGGCGTATCAGGCAAACCAAAAAGAACGCCCCGACCGGTTCGGGGCGTTTCCATTTTCGATAGTCGGAGCGACAAAAGCATGCGATCAACGAAGGCCAGTGCAGCAGTGGAGCGACTCCGGGCACGCAGTGGCAACCCGGACTACACGATGTCCAGCGGTTCGGATGGTTTGTTTGCGCTTCGCCTGACATTGGGCAAAGGCTTGCCGGAGATGGTTGGTGTGCCACTGCCGATGGATGAATTCGTGCTTTTCGTGAACGGGATCGCGGCAGCGGCACCGAAGCGGGTGAGCAAACTTGATGTGGCCTTCAGAACGCAGTTGAAGGGGAAGTAGGCACCTCTGCCGAGAACCGGCAGAGGCGGGTTACGACTCAGCCGATGGTATAACCACCGTCGACCACGATTTCCTGGCCATAGATATTCTTTGCGGCATCGGAAGCAAGAAACACCGAGGTTTCAGCAATGTCTTCCGGTGCGCCGAAGGCTCCTGGCATCAGGCGGGCAGTGACATTGGCCGCGACCACATTGAGCACATCCGGCGGCAGTCCGACGGTGCCCCATAGCGGCGTACCGATCGGGCCGGGAGCAATCGAATTGACACGGATGCCCTTGGGCGCCAGTTCGGCAGCCAGCGTCTGCGACATTGACTTCAATGCGGCCTTGCTGGCGCTGTAGATCGCCAGACCGGGAAAGCCGACCTGTGTGAGGAAGGTGGTGATGAACTGCACCGAGCCACCCTTGCGGATATGTGGCAGGAAGCGACGTACGGTCTCGACGGCACCAAAGAGGTTTACCGAAAACTGGGTATCGAAGGCTTCTGCCGTGCTCTCCTCGAAGGAAACCACGCGAGCGATGCCGGCGTTGGGGACCACGATATCAACGCAGCCAAAGGTCTTCACTGTTTCATCGACCAGCCGTTGCAGATCGTCGGGCCGGGTGACGTCTCCGCCCACTGCGTGCACCTTGCCTGGGTGAGTCGCGGCCAATGCCTTCAATTCGTCAAGGTTGCGGGCGAAGGCGACGACCTTCGCGCCTTCGGCAACGTAGTGCTCGACGATCGAACGGCCGATGCCGCTGCTGGCTCCTGTGACGACGGCAATTTTGCCTTCCAGTCTGTTCTTCATGCTTACACCTCGCGAGAAATTAGCCGGGGGTCCGGGCTGAATGGAGTCGTAGTATCCGACTGTTTTTGTCAACTTTCGTTGACGCGTGTCAAAAGCCGGCTTCGGGTAAGCTTTCGGGCTGCAGTTGCAAGACAAATAAAACCATTTTCAGGAGAACGGCAATGATCCAGTCTGCACCGCAGCTGACGACGATAGCGATACGCATGGAGGGCTCAGTGGCGGAGGTTTGCCTCAATCGCCCGGATCGTTCCAATGCATTGAATGAAGCGATGTGGCAGGAATTGCGCGAAGCCATGCGCTGGGCTGATGAGACATCGGATGTGCGGGTGGTCGTGCTTTCCGGTGCCGGGCGGAATTTCTGCGCCGGCATTGACCTTGCCATGCTCGCCGGTGTCGCCCAGGTCGTGGCGCACCCGGATCCGGCGCGTACGCGTGAGCAACTGCGCCGGTTAATTCTTGACCTTCAGGATTGCCTGACCAGCATCGAGCAATGCCGCAAGCCGGTGCTGGCAGCGATTCAGGGAGCCTGCATCGGTGGCGCACTTGATGTGGTGACCGCCTGCGATATGCGCTATGCCGCTGCTGATGTAGTGTTTTCGGTGCGCGAGGTGGATGTCGGCATGACGGCCGATGTCGGTACGCTGCAGCGTCTGCCGCGCATCGTTCCTGACGGAGTTGCCCGTGAATTGGCCTACACCGGGCGCAATGTTGAGGCGAACGAGGCGGCAGCAATCGGGCTCGTCAATCGTGTCTTTGCTTCACAGGGCGAGCTGGCTTTGGAGGTCATGAAGCTGGCGCAGCAGATCGCGGCGAAGTCGCCGCTGGCGATTCGGGGCACCAAGGAAATGCTGAACTACGGTCGTGATCACTCGGTGACTGACGGGCTGAATTACGTCGCGACATGGAACGCCGGCATGCTGATGTCGGCCGATCTGAGTGAGGCGATGGCGGCAGCGCGGGAGAAACGGAAGCCGGTGTTCGAAAACTAGTCAGCGGAAGCAATAAGGGCTGGCAGGATCGCTCCTGCCAGCCCTTTTGTATTTGTCGCCGCTTACTTCATGCCCTTCTGCATGTCGGCAGCGTTGAATTTCATCCCCCCGGGCATGATGACATCACCCGGCTTCTGGCCAGGCTTGCACGGCCCCAGCCACTTGGCAGTGATGGTCATCTGCATGCCGGCCATGCCTTGCATCGGTGGGCTGTAGGTGGTCTTGATGTCACCACGGTAGTTGCTGCCGAAGTCACCGGTGAATTCAGCATGCGTTGTGGCCGTGGTGCCTTCAAATTTACAAACCGAGTCGGAGATGACCTTGTTCCCCGAGCGGGAAATTTCGTTCTTCGAGCAGTGCTTCTGGGCTTCCTGCATGCCGCTCTGCTCGGTCAGTTTATCGGTCTTCTCGTCGACGCATTGCTGCATGGTCTGCGTCATTGCGTAGGCACCGCTCATGACGTTGGTCATTTCCCAAAGCCCCGATTTGCGGGCCGGGGCATCGGCGGCGATCGCCACGTTGGCCGCAATACCGGTAGCAAGCAGCAGGGGAACAATAATCGGAGCTGAGTGGCGCATGAGGGATCTCCAGGGTGGGTCAATATCGCTACAGCATAGCCTCGCCGGAGCGCCAAGCCAAGTGTCGATTGTCGTCTCAGCTTTCAGATGCTTCAGATGCGGCCATTGGCCTTGTGCTTGCCTTCACGCAAAGAAACGACTTGCTACTTCAGCAGGAAGTTCGGTGCCAGTGCTGTGGGCGCGTTGCAGCAACTCCCAATAAAAGCGATAGGAGGCACGGTCGTGCAGCTTGCCGTCATGGCGGATCGGCCCCCAGTCAGCGTCCTGGGCTGTCAGCAGAATTTCGGTAGCGGTCTGCACTTCGGAAAAGTCGGGGCGCATGGCATCGACGATGGGCAGGATCTGGTTCGGGTGGATGCTCCACATGCGTAAATAGCCGAACTCAAGCCGGGCTCGGCGTGCATCGCTGCGAATGATGTCGAGATCGTTCAGTTCGGTGGTCACGTTATGCGAGGGAACAACGCCATTGGCTAGCGCTGCCGCTGAAATTTCGCATTTGGCACGAGTGACCAGCGGGTGCTCAAACTGCCCCGGACTTCTCATCGCGGAACCCGGGATGGCGCCATGGTGGCCGGAGACGAAGTCCATCAACCCGAAGTCGAGTGACTCGACGCCGGGCAGGCTGGCAATCTCCCACACCTCGCGCAATGCGCCGTGTGTCTCGATCAGGACGTGCACCGGAATTTGGCGGCTGATGCCTGCGTGCTGTTCAGCAGCTCTCAGTGCGCTGATCTGGGTGCTTACATCAACTACACTACGTGGCTTCGGCAGGGTGATGAAGGGCAGGCGGCTACCGGCGCCGGTGACCAGAATGTCGAGATCCTGTTCCCAGCAGTCATGGGTGATGTCGTGGATGCGCGCGGCTACTCGCCCGTGGGCGTTGTCGCTACTCATGATCAGTTCGGCACACATCTCGGCATGCTCGCGCTCGGCACCGGCGCGGGCGCCATCTTCACAGTCGCACGTGATATCGAAAATGGGTCCCAGTTCGCGCTGCAGCTGCATGGCCTTCTTCATCAGCTTTTCGGCACCAGCGTAGTGATCGACGGCCGGCATCATGGGGAAGGGCTTCTCGCCCGCGAAGAGGACGGTGCCTGGGTGGCGTTGGGGCATGGTGGCGTCGGCGTGTTAAGGAAAGTAATACGGCATTTTAGCGCGAGCCGGCGCTTAAGACCGGTTTAAGGGCTTCGCAGTAAAATGGCGCTATTGCTTTGACTTGGAATGCTGATTCGATATGAGCGGCAACACGCTTGCGCGTTACAACGGGCTGGCTATCAGCCTGCATTGGGTATCTGCCATCCTGGTGCTTGTCGCCATCACGCTGATCGAGATCAAGGGCTGGTTTCCGAAAGGCAGTGCGCTGCGCGACGGCGTCAAGCTTTGGCATTATCAGGCCGGCGCGCTGGTGCTGCTGGCGACGCTGTTGCGGGTGATCTGGCTTGTTGTCAGTCGTCGGCCGGAGCCGGTTGCGCCCAAGGGGTCGATGGAGCGAATCCTCGGCGCCTCTGCCCATGGCTTGCTCTATCTGTTGTTGCTGGCCTTGCCGCTGAGCGGAGTGATGATCCTGATCGCAGCGGGTAATCCCGTGACATTGCTGGGTTGGGATCTGCCGATTTGGACCGAAGGGGTTCGTGATACGGCGAAGGCGGTCAAGAAATTGCACGAACTCTTCGGCAACGCAATTATCGGGCTGGTGATATTCCACGTTGCGGCAGCGCTATGGCATCAGTTTGTTCGGCGTGATGGCCTGATGCTGCGGATGATGCCGGAGCGCATGCAAAGCTGATTTTCCGGCGCAGAAAATAAAAAGGCCGCAGCATCTGCTGCGGCCTTTTGCTGGAGCAATGCTGGATTAGAGCATGTCCTTGACGGCTTCGGCTTCGTCGGTGAGTTCCTTGAGCGTGAAGTTCATCTTCTCACGGCTGTACTCGTCGATTTCCAGGCCCTGGATGATCTTGAACGAACCACCCTTGCACTCGCAGGGGAAGCCGTAAACGATACCGGCTGGGATGCCGTAGGAGCCATCGGACGGAACGCCCATGGTGACCCACTCGTCGGAACCGAGCACCCAGTCACGCACGTGGTCGATGGCAGCGTTGGCAGCCGAAGCAGCCGAGGACAGGCCACGGGCTTCGATGATGGCGGCGCCGCGCTTGCCGACGGTCGGCAGGAAGACGTCGTTGTTCCAGGCGTGATCGTTGATCAGAGCCTTGACGCTGTCGCCGTTGGAGGTGCAGTAGCGGTAGTCGGCGTACATCGTCGGCGAGTGGTTACCCCAGACGACCAGCTTCTTCAGGGAAGAAACTTCACGGCCGGTCTTGGCAGCCAGTTGCGACAGGGCGCGGTTGTGGTCCAGGCGCAGCATGCCGTGGTAGTTGTTCGGGTTGGTGCGGCCAACCTTCTTGGCGGCTGCGGCGGCAATGAAGGCGTTGGTGTTGCAGGGGTTGCCGACGACCAGAACCTTGACGTCTTCCTTGGCGTTCTCGGCAATGGCCTTGCCCTGAACGGTGAAGATGGCGCCGTTGGCGGTCAGCAGGTCGGCACGCTCCATGCCCTTGGTGCGGGGGCGGGCGCCAACCAGCAGGCAGACGTCAGCGTCTTTGAACGCAACATTCGGGTCATCGGTAGCGACCATGCCGGCGAGCAGCGGGAAGGCGCAGTCGTCGAGTTCCATCATGACGCCCTTGACGGCTTGCTGAGCTTGCGGCAGGTCGAGCAACTGAAGAATGACCGGCTGGTCTTTGCCGAGCATTTCGCCGGAGGCAATGCGGAACAGCAGGCTATAACCGATCTGGCCGGCGGCGCCGGTAATGGCAACGCGCATGGGGGCTTTGGACATGTATCGCTCCTGTATCAAACTGCGTGGTTGAAATTGTTCGTATTTGCCCGAATACCTGCTTTTTATGGATTCTTGCGTCAGCAGACTCGAGAACTCACGATGGTAAAAGTTCGGCGTCAGACTGTCAATTCATCATCTGTCTTATATAAGACAACTTTTCGTGGACGCAGTATCTATATTGTGCTGAAATTTGCATCATGACTCGCGATGCCTCTCGTCCCACTCCACGCCTAAGTTCGCCAACCTTCAGCCCGCTCTATCGTCAGATCAAGGATTTCCTGATTCGCAGTCTGGAAGAAGGCGAGTGGGGGCCAGGCGATGCGATACCGAGCGAAGGGGAGCTGGCGACGCGATTCAATGTTAGTCAGGGTACCGTTCGCAAAGCCATCGATGAAATGGCCGCCGAGAACATGCTGGTCAGGCGTCAGGGCAAAGGTACATTTGTGGCTACACACGATGACCCGCGTTCGTTTTACCGTTTCCTCAGGCTGGTGCCGAATGATGGCCGAGCTGCGCATGCGGTCAGTGACCCTTTTTTTTGCGAGACCATTGAGGCTGCACCAGAAGTGGCTGCTGTTCTGGGTTTGCAGGCCGGCGAAAAGGTTGTTCATGTCAAGCGATTGCTGCGCTTCAGTGGGGAGCCGGTTGTCTTTGACCAGATTTATCTGGTCGCTGACTTGTTCAGCGGCTTGACGCTTGAAGGTTTACGCGGCGGCGAGCGATCTCTGTACAGCCTTTTTGAAAGTGATTTTGGGGTTCGAATGATCCATGCTGAAGAGCATTTGCGTGCGGTAGGAGCGGATGCGCAAAGTGCCAGCATGATTGGGGTCCCGTTGGGAGAGCCGCTTTTGCTCGTCGAACGAACGGCTTACACCTATGGCAACAAGCCGGTGGAGTGGCGGCGTGGGTTGTATTCCACGCGGCAGCATTACTACCGGAATGATCTGGGCTGAGAGTTGGGGGTGGCGCTTTCGAATTAGCTCTGAAAGCGCCGCGCAAGGCATGTTTCATAAAGTTTTGAATGTATAATTACAGTTCTTTTCAAACCACGTATAAGCGGTTAACCGCATCTTGACGCGAGGGATGACGTTCATGGCAGAAATGACCATCAAAGCACGTCCAAAAAATTTGGACTTGACTACAATTAAGTTGCCGCTGCCGGGCAA
>ERZ724517.1667-NODE-1667-length-12080-cov-5.078337_pt1 | contig 12080 bp, 14 predicted proteins | sample MGYA00376050_ERZ724517 | MGnify/ENA primary metagenome ERZ724517 (study PRJEB28724, sample SAMN07190886) | activated sludge metagenome | isolation source: activated sludge of sewage treatment plant in Hong Hong | place: USA: Christiansburg, Virginia | collected... | reverse complement strand
GCCCGCGAAGACTAGTCTTCGGCGGTGTCTTCTTCGACGATTTCGGCTGCGATGACTTCGTCGGTCGCGAGGCCGGGTTCGGCGTTGGGATCATAGGCTTCGGTGAAGCCGGCGTTGTCGCGTTCGAACATGTCGGCGGTGACATCGACGCCCTTGGCCTGCAGTTCGGCTTCTTCGGGCGAACGGGCGATGTTGACCTTGATGGTCACCGACACTTCGGGGTGCAGAGCGACGCGGACTTCGTACAGCCCGAGCGCCTTGATCGGACGATCAAGGATGATCTGGCTGCGGCTGACCTTGGCGCCGTCTTCGCTCAACGCTTCGGCGAGGTCGCGCGTGGCGACCGAACCATAGAGCTGACCGGTGTTCGATGCCTGGCGGATCAGAATGACCGACTTGCCTTCGACTGCCTTCGAATCTTCGATGGCGTGGTCGCGCTTCATCGCGTTCTCGGCCTCGATGTTGGCACGATTGGCTTCAAAGCGCTTCTTGTTGGCTTCCGAAGCGCGCAACGCCTTGTTGCGCGGCAGCAGGAAGTTGCGTGCGAAGCCGGGCTTGACCGAAACGATCTCGCCGATGTTGCCGAGCTTTTCGACACGTTCGAGCAGAATGACGTCCATGGCGCCTCTCCTTACTTGACCAGGAAGGGCAGCAGGCCGAGGTGGCGGGCGCGCTTGATCGCCTGTGCCAGCTCACGCTGCTTTTTGCCCGAAACGGCGGTGATGCGCGACGGAACGATCTTGCCGCGCTCGGAGACGAAGCCCTGAAGCAGGCGGACGTCCTTGTAATCGATCTTGGGCGCATCGGCACCCGAGAACGGGCAGCTCTTGCGACGACGGAAGAAGGGGCGACCCATGTCTAAGGTCCTTTCTTAAGCGGCGCGCGGGCGGAAACCGCCGCCGCGTTCACCGGAATTGGCACCGTCACCACGCGGGGCGCGGTCACCACGGTCGCCGCGATCGGGACGGTCACCGCCGAAGCTGCGACCTTCGCGTTCGCCGCCGAAGCCGCCGCGCTCGCCACGGTCACCGCCACGGGGGCCGTCGCGCTCGCTGCGTTCCGAACGGCGCATCATCGCCGACGGGCCGGCTTCGAGTTCGTCGACACGGACGGTCATGTAGCGCAGGACATCTTCGCTGAGGCCGATCTGGCGCTCGAGTTCGGCGATCGCCGCGGCGGGCGCGTCGATGTCGAGCTGCACATAATGTGCCTTGCGGTTCTTCTTGATGCGATAGGCGATCGAGCGCAGGCCCCAATATTCGTTCTTGGCGACGCGGCCATTGCCATCGGTAATGATTTTGCTGAAGCCTTCCGTCAACGCTTCGACCTGGGCAGTTGCCAGGTCCTGACGCGCAAGGAAGACATGCTCGTAAAACGGCATGAAATACTCTCCTTTGGCCGATCGCTGACGGCGGACAATCCGACGCCCCTCCGGCTTTCTTCGATTTCGCAACCAGCTTGCGCAGGATGCGAAAAACAACGGCGGAGCCAAGGCCCCGCCGTCGTTGCGATGCTCTTTGTCAGAACCGCGCCCGAAACGCAAGTGGTCTCGGGCGCGGGCTCGTCGGGCTTAGCCCTTGGTCGAAACGTAAAGCGCCCACAGGTCGGCGACATCCTTCAAATAGCTCTTGGCATCGACTGCGGCGAACTGCGCCTTGGCAGCACCCATGTTGCCGGCCTTGACCAGCGCGATGCCGCCATACAGGCGCGCCTGGTCGGCGGTCGTGCCACCGGCCTTGGCGGCGGTGGCGAACGCAGCGGCGGCCTGCGGATACTGGCCGGCACCGAGGAAGGCGTTACCCGCCTGCAGCGCGGTCGCCGGGCTGGCAGCCTGCTTGGGGGCGGCGGCGAGCGCCGGTGCGGCGCGCGTTGTGGCCGCGGACATCAGCTTGGCGCTCATCGGATCGCCGCTGAGGTCGCCGGCCTTGGGCAGCACGGCAACCGCAGTGCCGGGCTGGTTGTTGACGATCGCCAGCTTGCCGAAATCGAGCCAGTCGACCGGACGGTCGATCGCGCCGGTCTGCTGCATCAGGTAGAAGCTGGCGAGGCGCGCTTCGGGGCGCATCGACGTCTGCATGAAGTTGGTGAGCAGCGCCTTCCAGCGTTCGGGGCTCGAATCGACCTTGATGAGCTTGGTCGTGGTGGCGAGATAGCCCGCCTTGTCGCCCGACTTGTACTGCGCGGCGGCAAGGCTCGACAGATACGCCGGCTTGGCACCGGCGGTGCGGATCAAGTTCTGATAGGCGACAACCGCATCCTTCGAACGCCCGGTCTTCAGATACGACTGCGCGATGATGACCTGCATGCCTTCGCCGCCGCCGCGCTTGGCGGCTGCGATCGCCTTGTCGTACTGGCCGGCCTGATAATACAGCGGCGCCAGCTGCGAGGCGGGCGCGCCGATGCTTTCGAGCTCGGCCGCGGCTTTGCCGTACTGGCCGGCGCGGGTGTAGACATAGCCCGCCATCTCGGCGACCTTGCGGCGTTCTTCATCGGTCTTGGCAGCCGCGCGCGCCTGATCGACAGCCTTGATCGCGGCACCGGTGTTGCCGGCCTTCGCCGAAGCGGCGGCCGACTGCAACGGCTTGCCGACCGCTGACGAAACGGCAGCGGCACCCGGTGCAGCGACGACCAGCGCGGCGAGCACGCCGGCGAGCGAGGCCCGGGCAGCGATACGTTGCATGACAGACTTCATGATAATCCTCTTGGGCTTGAAAAAGACAAATCGACTCTACCCGCCAGCGCGTGGCTGGCGGATGAACGGTGCGACATTATCGAATCATTCGCCGCGCGCAAACCCAAATGGCAGAATGTCGACCGGCGCGTTAAGGGAACAATGTTGCCCAAGCCGCACGATTGTTGCCAGCGGCGGGCCGATTGCCTAATCGCGCGGTGACGAAAACAACGGGACGGGGTCGCCGCAACAGGCCCCAAGGGGAGTGAGTGATGCGCAGGGCTTTTGTGTTTCCGGGGCAGGGCAGCCAGGTCGTTGGCATGGGGCGCGCGCTTGCCGCCGCCAGCCCGGTGGCGCGCGCGACGTTCGAGGAAGTCGATGACGCGCTGGGCCAGAAGCTGTCGGCGCTGATGTTCGACGGCCCCGAGGACGCGCTGCAACTCACCGCCAACGCCCAGCCCGCCATCATGGCGCTGAGCATCGCCGTGCTGCGCGTGCTCGAAAGCGACGGGTTCCGGCTGGCCGACAAGGCCGCCTATGTCGCGGGCCACAGCCTCGGCGAATATAGCGCCCTGTGCGCGGCGGGTGCGCTGAGCCTTGCCGACACGGCGCGGCTGCTCAAGCTGCGCGGCACCGCGATGCAGGCCGCCGTGCCGGTCGGCGTCGGCGCGATGGCGGCGCTGCTCGGCGCGACAATCGAACAGGCCGAAGCTGCCGCGCGTGATGCCGCGCAGGGCGAAACCTGCACCGTCGCCAACGACAATGCGCCGGGCCAGGTCGTCATTTCGGGCCACAAGGCCGCGGTCGAGCGCGCCATCGAGATTGCGAAGACCTTGGGCGTCAAGCGCGGCATGCTGCTGCCGGTGTCGGCACCGTTCCACTGCGCGCTGATGCAGCCCGCCGCCGATGCCATGGCGGCGGCGCTCGCCACCGCCGCGTTGAACGGCCCGTTCGTGCCGCTGGTCGCCAATGTCACTGCCGCACCGGTCACCGACGCCGACACCATCCGCGGGCTGCTGGTCGAGCAGGTCACCGGCATGGTGCGCTGGCGCGAATCGGTGCTGGCGATGGCCGAACTCGGCACCGAATGCTTCGTCGAACTCGGCGGCAAGGTCGTCGGCCCGATGATCAAGCGCATCACCCCCGAGCTGCAAGTCGACCACGCCGGCGACATGGACAGCATCGAAGCTCTCGCGAAAGGACTATGACCATGTTCGATTTGACCGGCATGACCGCGCTCGTCACCGGCGCCAGCGGCGGGCTGGGTTCCGCCATCGCGCGCGGCCTTGCAGCACAAGGCGCGCGCGTCGCGCTGTCGGGGACGCGCGTTGCACCGCTCGAAGCGCTCGCCGCCGAACTGCCCGGGTCGGTGGTGCTGGCGTGCGACCTGTCCGACGGCGCCGCTGTCGATGCCCTCGTCGGCCGCGCCGTCGAGGCGCTGGGGTCGCTCGACATCCTCGTCAACAACGCCGGGGTGACGCGCGACAACCTCGCGATGCGCATGAAGGACGAGGAATGGGACACCGTCATCCGCGTCAACCTTGAGGCCGCTTTTCGCCTTGCCCGCGCCGCGCTGCGCCCGATGATGAAGGCGCGCCACGGTCGCATCATCTCGGTGACTTCGGTCGTCGGCGTGACGGGCAACCCTGGGCAGGTCAACTACGCCGCGTCGAAGGCCGGGCTCATCGGCATGTCGAAGGCGCTGGCGCAGGAAGTCGCCAGCCGCAACGTCACCGTCAACTGCGTCGCGCCGGGGTTCATCACCTCGCCGATGACCGACGTGCTGCCCGAAGCGCAGAAAGCAGCGCTGACAGCACGGATTCCCGCCGGCCGACTGGGCGAAGGCGCCGATATCGCTGCTGCGGTGGTGTATCTGGCGTCGCGCGAGGCGGCCTATGTCACCGGCCAGACGCTGCACGTCAACGGCGGGATGGCGATGATTTAGCAGGGCAGAACCGCCCCAAGCTGCGCCCTGCCACTTGCCACAAGGCGCGCGCGCGGCTATCGGCTTGGGGGACACAAATCAGGGGCACCGCGGCGCCAGCCAAGGTCAGTCATATTCGGAAGGAATCAACATGAGCGACATCGCAGACCGCGTTAAGAAGATTGTCGTCGAGCACCTCGGCGTCGAAGCCGACAAGGTCACGACCGAATCGAGCTTCATCGACGATCTCGGTGCCGACAGCCTCGATACCGTCGAGCTGGTGATGGCGTTCGAAGAAGAATTCGGCGTCGAAATCCCCGACGATGCAGCCGAGAAGATCCTGACCGTCAAGGACGCGATCGGCTTCATCGAGGCCAACGCCGCGGCCTGAGCCGCGCGCGCCGGGAAGATCAGCTTGATCATCGACCTGCCAAGACGGCTCTCCGCACACGCCGGGGAGCCGTTTTGTTTGGCGCTTGTCCGTAAGCGCTGGCAGTATGAACTAAGGGCCAAGCAGCGCCCGCTGGCGGCAGGGGTTGCCGCCACCAACGAAAGGAAGCGCCAATGCGCCGCGTCGTCGTAACCGGACTGGGCATGGTCACACCGCTGGGGGCCAGCGTCGAACGCACCTGGGCGAACATCCTCGCCTCGAAATCCGGCGCCCGCCAGATCACGCGCTTTGACGCCAGCGACTATGCCTGCACGATTGCCTGCGAAGTGCTGCGCGGCGACGGCAGCGGCGAGACCTTCGACGCCGACCTCCGCGTCGACCACAAGGTCCAGCGCCAGGTCGATCCGTTCATCATCTACGGCATCGATGCCGCGTCACAGGCGCTCGAAGACGCCGGGCTGACCGACATGAGCGAGGAAGAACGCTACCGCGCCGGCGTGCTGATGGGCTCGGGCATCGGTGGTCTGCCGGGCATCGAAAAGGAATCGATCGTGCTGTTCGAACGTGGCCCGCGCCGCGTGTCGCCGCACTTCGTCCACGGCCGGCTGATCAACCTGATTTCGGGCCAGGTTTCGATCAAATACGGCCTGATGGGCCCCAACCACGCCGTCGTCACCGCGTGTTCGACCGGCGCGCACGCCATCGGTGACGCGGCACGGCTGATCGCCATGGATGACGCCGATGTCATGGTCGCCGGCGGCGCCGAAGGTGCGATCTGCCCGATCGGCATCGCCGGTTTCGCGCAGGCCCGCGCGCTGTCGACCGGCTTCAACGCCACCCCCGAACGCGCCAGCCGCCCGTATGATAAGGACCGCGACGGCTTCGTCATGGGCGAAGGCGCCGGCATGGTGGTGCTCGAGGAATATGAACGTGCCAAGGCGCGCGGCGCGAAAATCTATGGCGAAGTCATCGGTTACGGCCTGACCGGCGACGCCTATCACGTCACCGCGCCGCACCCCGAAGGCTCGGGCGCATTCCGCAGCATGCAGATGGCGCTGCGTAAGGCCGGGCTCGATCCGTCGGACATCGATTACATCAACGCGCACGGCACCTCGACGCCGATGGGTGACGAACTCGAACTCGGCGCCGTCCGCCGGTTGTTCGGCTCGGCAATCGAAACCGTGTCGATGTCGTCGACCAAGTCGGCCATCGGCCATTTGCTCGGCGGTGCCGGTGCTGTCGAAAGCATCTTCTGCCTGCTGGCACTCCGCGACCAGGTCGCACCGCCGACGCTCAACCTCGACAACCCGTCGGACGGTTGCATCGGTGTCGATCTCGTCCCGCACGTCGCCAAAACGCGCAAGATCAAGGCCGTGCTCAACAACAGCTTCGGCTTCGGCGGCACCAACGCGACGCTGGTGATGCGCGCGGTCTAGTGGCCGCGCCCGGGACACCGCAGCGGGGTTCCCCCGCCAAACCCAAGCGCTCGCCACTGGCAGGGTTGGCGCTGCTTGCGGCGTTGCTGCTGGTCATCGCTGCCGGCTTCGTGGCGCAGCGCTGGTCGGCGCGGCCGCCGGCGAATGCGCCGCTGGTGACGGTCGAGGTGCCGGCGGGCGCGAGTTTGCGGCAGGCGGCGGCTCAGCTTGAAACTGCCGGGCTGGTCGAGCAACCCGCATTGTTCGTGGCGATGGCGCGGGCGTTTGGCGGTGGCCGCGACGTGCAGGCTGGCAGCTACGCGATCCCCAAGGGACTGGGTTACGGTGGCATTCTGACGATGCTGCAATCGGGCCGTGTGGCGACGACGCGCGTGACGATTCCCGAAGGCTGGCCGTCGGTGATGGTCGCCGAACGGTTGCGCAAGAATGAAGAGCTGACTGGCGATATCGCGGTGCCTGCCGAGGGCTCGGTGCTGCCCGATACCTATGCCTTCGCCAAAGGCAGTCCGCGCGCCGATGCGGTCACGACGATGCAGGCGGCAATGAAGCGCACGCTTGCCGAACTATGGCCAAAGCGCACCGCATTGAGCGTCGTCAAAACGCCCGAGGAAGCGGTGATTCTGGCGTCGATCGTCGAAAAGGAAACCGGCAAGGCCAGCGAGCGCCGGATGATCGCCGGCGTCTATTCGAACCGTCTGCGGATCGGCATGAAGTTGGATGCCGACCCGACGGTCATCTATCCGATCACCCAAGGCAAGCCGCTCGGCCGCCGCATCAAGCGCTCCGAACTGAATGCCGACAACGGCTACAACACCTATGCGCGCGCCGGGCTGCCCAAGGGACCGATTGCCAATCCGGGGCGCGACTCGATTGCCGCAGTGCTCGATCCCGAACCGACCAAGGCGCTATATTTCGTCGCCGATGGCAGCGGCGGCCATGTGTTTGCGACCACGCTCGCCGAACACAACGCCAATGTCGCCAAATGGTATGCGCTGCGCCGGTCGCGGGGTGAAATGTGAGCGCCACCGGTCTGCTCGTGCGCGTCGGTGCGGTCGCGGCGCTGGTGTGGCTGACGGGCTTCGTTTTGTTCACCGCGACGCTGCCCGAAGCGACACCGCTGGCGGTCGCGACCGATGCCGTGGTGGTGCTGACCGGCGGCCCGGGCCGGTTGGCGCGTGGCGTTGCCGTCATGCAGGCGGGCTCGGCCAGGCGCATGCTGGTGTCGGGTGTGGGGGAGGCGGTGACTCGCGCCGAACTCGCCGCGACGCTCGATGCCGGCATCGATGGCCGCAGCCTTGATGCAGCAGCGCGCCTGGCCAACCGCCGGCTGCTCGCGGCCCAAGTCGACCTCGGCTACAGCGCCGTCGATACGCGGTCGAACGCCGCAGAGACCACCGACTGGATGGCGGCCAACAATTTCAAGTCGTTGCGGCTGGTGACCAGCGCCTGGCACATGCGCCGCGCCGAACTCGAACTGCGCGCGCAACTGCCCGCCGACATCGCCATCATCACCGATGCGGTGCCCAACGAGCCGGCTGCCGCGCGCGTCGCGCGCGAGTATAACAAGCTCTTGTTGCGCTGGGTCGTGCTCAAACTGGGAATTGCCCGATGAACTGGCTGCGGTCACTGCTGTTCACCGTCATCTTCTACATCGGCTCGGTGCCGACGGTGCTGGCGGCTGCCGCCGGCGCGCTGATTTCGCCTGCTGCGCTGGTCTGGGGCTCGAAATTCTGGTCGCGCTGGTTTTACTGGTGCGCGACCAACCTGATGGGCATCAAGCTGGTCGTCGAGGGCGAGGTGCCGCAGAACGGCGTCATCGTCGCGATGAAGCACCAGGCCGGGTTCGAAGCGATCCTGACCTTGTGGCTGTTCGACAATCCGGCGGTGGTGATGAAGGCCGAACTCCACAAAATCCCGTTCTGGGGCTTTGTCGCGGCCAAGCACGGCACCATCCCCGTCGACCGTGCGGGCTCGGCATCGGCGTTGCGCGCGATGATGGCGGCGGCGCGCAGTGCGCTGGCGCAAGACCGGCCGATCGTCATTTTCCCCGAAGGCACGCGCACCGCGGTCGGTGACCAGCCCAAGATGCAATCAGGGTTCGCCGGGCTCTACAAGATGCTCAAGGTACCGGTCGTGCCGGTGGCGCTCGATTCGGGCAAATGCTGGCCCAAGGGGCTGGTCAAGCACCCCGGCACGATCACCATCCGCTTCCTGCCCGCCATCGCACCGGGGCTGAAGCGCGAGGATATCGAGGCGCAGGTCCACACCGCGATCAACCAGCTCAACTGATGAGTGCTCCAGCAAAGCGCCGTTTCTCGCTGTGGCTGACGCTGGTGCCGCTGGTGCTCGGCATCGGCGCCTATTGGCTGACCTGGAGCGGCTTCCGCGACCGCCTCGCCGATGACATTCGCGCCGTGATGCCCGCCGCGACGACCGAAATCAGCGGCTTCCCCTACCGGCTTGAGGACGAAATCAAGGCGCCGGCGCTGCGCCATGACACCCCCGGCCTGCGCGCCAGCGCCAGTGCCGAAGTGGCGGTGCTCAACCGCGGCCCGTGGCAGCCCGACCTGACGGTGCTGGCGTTCAAGCAACCGCGCTTTGCCGTCGCGGTGCCGCCGCTCGCCGGCGCCAGCATCGCGCTGTCGGCGCCGCTTGGCAGTGCCAGCTTGCGGCTCGACGGGAAGCGATTGGCGCGGCTGTCGACACACTTCGACAATCCGACGCTCACCATCGGCCTGCTGCCGGTGCCGTTGACCGCCGACAGTTTCGAACTCCACCTTCGCGAGATGGCGCCCGCAAAAGCCGAAGGAGCTGCGCCAACCGCCGCTCCCGTCGCGCAATTCGTGCTCAAGGGCGCGGGCGCCAAACTCGGCGGCGGCGACCCGCTGACGCTAAGCGCCGATTTCAACGCCACCGGCAGCGCGCTGGTGCGCAGCTATACCGGCTGGGCGCAGCGCGGCACCATCGAACTGACCGCGCTGACGCTGACCGACGCCACCGGCGAGGTGCTGACCGCCAGCGGCAGCGCCGTCCCGCAGGGCGGACGGCTGGCGATTGCCGGCACGGTCACAACCGTCTGCCCGCACATGCTGCGCGCCGCATTCGCCGGCACCCCCGCGCCGCCCGAAAAGCGCCTGCGCGTCGCGGTAAGGATGCCGGTGACGGTGCAGGGCGGCGTGGTGACGCTGGGTGAACCCCCGGTGGGATGGGCGACACGCCCGGTGCGCGGCCAGCTGTCACCATGCCCGGTGTTGCGGCGCTAGTTCGGCACGCGCCGCCACCTTGATCCTCCCCTGCAAGGGGAGGGGGACCATGCTCTTCGCATGGTGGAGGGGTGGTGCCGGTAGTCGCAGGAAAGACCTTCGAAGGCGCGTTCTGCCCCTCCACCGCCAAGCGGCGGTCCCCCTCCCCGAAGGCGGGGAGGATCAAGAGGGTGCGCTTGCGCTGCGCTTCAGCTCCCGTGCGGGCGGCCGAAGTCGTCGGCGTCGGTGTCCTGCCCCGCATCGATGATGGTGCGCCGCACCGCGCGGGTGCGGGTGAACAGCGCCTCGAGAAATTCGCCGTCGCCCCAGCGGATGGCGCGTTGCAGCGCGGTCAGATCCTCGCTGAAACGTTGCAGCACGTCGAGCACCGCGTCCTTGTTGGTCAGGAACACGTCGCGCCACATCACCGGATCGCTCGCCGCGATGCGGGTGAAATCGCGGAAACCGCCGGCGGAATATTTGATGACTTCGGAGCGCGTCACGCCCTCGAGATCCGACGCGGTGCCGACGATCGAATAGGCGATCAGATGCGGCAAATGGCTGGTCACCGCGAGCACCATGTCGTGGTGCGCCGGCGTCATGATTTCGACATTGGCGCCGAGCCGCGACCAGAAGGCATCGACACGCGCGACGGCGGCCGCATCGGCATCCGGCCCCGGCGTCAGGATGCACCAGCGATTGGCGAACAGCGTCGCAAAGCCCGCGTCCGGGCCGGACTTTTCGGTACCCGCCACCGGATGCGCCGGCACCAGCGCGACACCCTTGGGCAGCACCGCGCCCAAATCGCTCAGCACCTGGCCCTTGACCGAGCCGACGTCGGAAACGACCGCGCCGGGGCTCAAGTCCGCTGCGAAACTTTCGGCAATCGCCCGCATCGCCCGCACCGGCACGCACAGCACCACCAGGTCGGCGTCAACCACCGCCGCGCCCGCCGTGTCGGTGACATCATCCGCCAGATCGAGCGCCAGCACACGCGCGCGCACATCGGCGTCGGCGTCATGCACCGTCAGGCGCACCGTCGGCATCAGCGCCCGCACCGCGCGCGCCAGCGACGAGCCGATCAGCCCCATGCCGATGATGGCGACGCGTTCGAAGGGCAGCACCTACGCTGCGCCCTCGACATAGGCGCGCAGCGCGGCGGCAACACCGCGCGTTTCGGCTTCGGTGCCGATCGAAATGCGCAGGCAGCGCCCCAGCCCCTGCCCCGGCAGCCAGCGCACCAGATAGCCTGCCGCCATCAACGCCGTGTTGGCACCCTCGGCAGTCACCGGCCCGCTTTCAGGGAACTCGATCATGATGAAATTGCCCGCCGACGGAATCGCGCGCAAGCCAGCATTGCCCATGCTCGCCACTTCGCCCGCCAGCCATGTCCGCCACTGCGCATTGTGGCTGCGGCACTTGGCGATCCAGTCCTGGTCGGCAATCGCGGCCAGCGCGCCCGCACCGCCGGCGCTCGGCACGTTGAACGGGCCGCGGATGCGGTTGACCGCGTCGATGATGCCCGGCGCGCCATAGCCCCAGCCGATGCGTTCGGCAGCCAGCCCGTAAATCTTCGAAAATGTCCGCGTCACGATGACATTGTCATGGTCGCGCGCCAGTTCGAAGCCCGTCTCGTATGCCGGGTCGTCAATATATTCGGCGTAGGCCGCGTCATAGACGAACACGATGTCGCTGCGCAGCCCGGCGTGCAGGCGCCGCACTTCGGCGCCCGAAATCAGCGTGCCGGTCGGGTTGTTGGGGTTGGCGAGATAGACGATGCGCGTGCGCTCCGTGACGGCGGCAAGCAGCGCATCGACATCGGCGGCATAGTCGCTGTCAGCCGCTTCGACCGGCGTCGCCCCGGCACGGCGCGCGGCAATCGGATAGACCATGAAGCTGTTACGCGCGAACAGCACCTCATCGCCGACGCTGGCATAGGCGAGCGCCAGCAACTGCAAAATCTCGTCCGACCCTGTGCCGCAGACAATGCGGTCGGCTTCCAACCCGTGCAGGTCGGCAATCGCCTCGCGCAGCGCCACCGAGGCGCCGTCGGGGTAGCGATGCGCCTGGCCGGCAATCGCGCCCATCGCGGCAATCGCCTTCGGACTCGGCCCGAGCGGGTTCTCGTTCGACGACAATTTGACGGGCTCGGCGATACCGTCGAGCTTCGACTTGCCGGGTGTATAGGCGTGAATCGCGTCGATCCACGGCTTCATCTTCGGGGTGCTGGTCATGGCCGCGGCTTTTGCCGCGTTGCGGCGGCGCTGGCAAGCGCTGGCGCATGTCGGCTGCTACGCAGTCGAGACCGAGAAAGGGCCTCCGGCGGGCAGGCCTGAGGCCTGCACCCATAAATTTCTTTTCGTCATCCCGGCGAAAGCCGGGACCCAGTCGGTTAGACCTGCACTTGCATCACCGA
>ERZ724517.1665-NODE-1665-length-12086-cov-8.691131_pt1 | contig 12086 bp, 7 predicted proteins | sample MGYA00376050_ERZ724517 | MGnify/ENA primary metagenome ERZ724517 (study PRJEB28724, sample SAMN07190886) | activated sludge metagenome | isolation source: activated sludge of sewage treatment plant in Hong Hong | place: USA: Christiansburg, Virginia | collected... | reverse complement strand
TACATCATTGGGTGAATTTCCACTTTACCGTTTACGGCAATTGGGCGTTCGATGATGTTGTGCATTCCCAAAATTCCGGATTGTGGCGGGTTGATAATTGGTGTAGAAAGCATACTTCCGAAAACACCACCGTTTGAAATGGTGAACGTTCCTCCAGTCATATCGTCTACAGTGATTTGTCCGTCTCTTGCGCGAATTGCCAAACGTTTAATTTCAGCTTCAACACCACGGAAAGTCAAGTTCTCAGCACTTCTAACTACAGGAACCATCAAACCTTTTGGTCCGGAAACAGCTACTGAAATATCGCAGAAATCGTAAGAGATTTTATCCGTTCCGTCGATCATCGAGTTTACGTCTGGGTACAATTGTAAGGCTCTGGTCACTGCTTTGGTGAAAAACGACATATAACCCAAACCTAATCCGCCATGCTTGGCTTTAAACGCATCTTTATACTCATTTCTGATGATGTTGATTGGCGTCATATTGACTTCATTGAAAGTCGTAAGCATCGCAGTTTCGTTTTTCGCAGCCACCAATCTTTCGGCTACTTTACGACGCAACATTGATAATTTCGTACGGTTTGAACCGCGGTTTCCACCCGTTGGCGTTCCCATCGATGGCACAGCATTGACTGCATCATCTTTGGTAATTCTACCGTCTTTTCCGGTTCCTACGATATCGGTTGGTTGTATGTTTTTTTCGTCTAATATTTTTCTAGCTGCTGGCGATGGCGTGTTAGCAGCATAAGATGTTGGCGCTGGAGCTGCTTTTGGCGCTTCCGCTTTTACTTCCGCTTTCTGAGCTTCTGTCACTGGTTTAGCTTCGGCAACTGGAGCACTTCCTGATGGTTTGGCTGCGTCAGTATCGATCAAGCAAACTACTGCGCCTACGGCAACCGCGTCGCCTTCTTCGGCTTTGAGGGTGATAATTCCGCTGGCTTCGGCTGGCAATTCTAGCGTTGCTTTATCAGAATCAACCTCTGCAATGGCTTGGTCTTTTTCTACATAATCGCCGTCTTTAACCAACCAGGTTGCGATTTCAACTTCTTTGATGGATTCTCCCGGTGATGGGACTTTCATTTCTAAAATCATTGGATAATATTTTTAAATGTTGTCAGTTGTCAGTTATAAGTTATCGGTTGTGTGCTTATTAATTTTTGATCAGTTTATCCGAAAATGGGCTTCCATCTTTATTCGTGCCTTGAAGCAGATAAATACCATTACTTAAATCTGATAAATCAATCTCATTATTTTGAATGGGCGTATCGATTATCTTTCCTTCAAAAGTATATAATAAAACAGTTTCTATATTAGAATTTAAAGTGATTTTATCGGTTGCTGGATTCGGGTAAAAAGCAACAATCTGTTGATTATTGAATGTTGTTGTCGCTAAAGTTGCCAAATTTGCACTTTGTGTACTGCTTAAAGTACTTGAAGTCTGCGGTGTTGTGTTGCCTCCAAAAAGGTATAATTTATTATCAAAAATTGCTGTTTTATGGTGTCGGCGTCCAATCATGTTGGTTTGATTGATGCTTGTAAAAATATTATCTGACGCATTATATTCGCCTAAAAAAGTCTGATTTTGATAATCTCCAGAAACATAGATTTTTGCTGGCGAAGAAAAAGGATCAGCAATCGTTACATCGTGTGCTGATACTGTTTGTGGTAAAACATCAAAAAGGGTTGTCCAAGTATTGGAAGTAAAATCATAAACATACACATTTTGTGATTTGTATTCCTGATAGACTTTTACATTATCAATTTGAAAAGTGGTCGTTTTTGCTACAGGTGAATAGCCACCGCTATACTTGAACGCAATGCGAAAACTTTCTGTATTTCCGGCTAATGAAATTTGTCCTGAATTTACGAAGTCAGCGCCAAACCCTATGGTATGTCCGTTTGAAATCGTTGCATTCAACAACGTTTTGGTCGATGTTGTGATATCACCGGTCCAATTGCTTATAAGGTAAGCTTCTAAAGTGGCTCCGTTATCAAAACCATCTTTGGTATCAAAACTCAAAAACGTGTTGTCTGTTGATGACAAAGTAATCTGAGGCGAAACAAGCCAAGCTATATTAGAAGGATTCTGGTCTGGAACCGTGCTTGTAAAAGCAGTCATTTGCGCGTACTTATTATTGGTAAAAGTTTTTCCTTGAAAGGCTTTTGTTCCGGCTTCAGCAACATTAATCCAATCGATCAAGGCCAGATTTCCTGTTGTTGCTACAGTTTCAAAATTCTCGCGTAAAGAAGCCGTTTGGTTGTAACCGCCAAAGGCATAAAGTTTAATATCATTTCCGTTACCATAAACAACCGTTCCTTTGGTTTCAAGTGCTATGGGCATGTCGGCGAGCTGTGTCCATTCGCCCCAAGGTGCTATTTTATAAAATTTCTTTGAATAAATGCCTTCCCATTCACTAACACAACCTCCGAAAGAAAGTAGATAATCTCCGTAAAGTGCAGATCCAGCACTATGAACCGGATTTGGGTTTATCGTTGTACTGACTTCCACATTACCAGTACCTAATTCTATAATTTCGAATTTATCGTTGAGTCCGGTTGGTGTTATACCATTATACAAATACAAAATCCCTGATAGAATTTCGGCATTGCCATATCTTTTTGAAATGGTCGGAATTGAAGTTGAAAAAGTCGACCAGCTATCGTTTACAAAATCATACTTTTCTATTTCACTGGTATAGTTTAATGCTGGTGAAAAACCATTCGAAATATATTCAAAACCACCATAACTGGCTGCTGAAGAAGCTGCACGTGCTGTTGGCATGTCTGCTTTGTTTACGAAATTTAGACTTTGTGCATTGGCTATGCTAAATCCAAATAAGGTCATTACAAATAATACGGATTTTAAAATTTTCATAAAGGCTTGTTGCTTATTGATTGCCCTAGCCCTGATGGCAGCGGTATCTTTTTGTGCCGGTGTTCGGCGCAAAAAATTTAGCGTACAGCAGGAAATAGCTTCTCATTATTGAAATAAATTTTTATCAAACACCATTCGAATCGCATCGGCATGACGTCTTTTTGCTCTGGTGTAACTTCCGGCGGCTGGTGCTGCGTAGGCTTTTAGTGAGGCTAGTCTCCATTTTACCAAATCGAAATTCATCAGCATGAAACTGTAGGCACCCATATTTTTCGGTTCCTCTTGTGCCCAAACGAAATCGTCTGCTTTCGGGTAACTTTTTATAATGGCTTTCAATTGCTCGACTGGCAAAGGAAATAATTGTTCGATTCTGACAATCGCCACATCTTTTCTGCCTAGATTTTGTCTTTCAGCATCGAGGTCGTAATAGAATTTTCCGGTACAGAACACCAAGGTTTTCACTTCTTTTTTGTTGGCTGTAACATCGTCAATCGTTTCTTGGAAGCTTCCGGTTGCAAATTCATCTATAGACGAAACGACTCTCGGATCACGCAGTAAACTTTTCGGAGTGAACACAATTAGCGGTTTGCGGAATTCGGTTTTCATTTGACGGCGCAACAAGTGGTAGAAATTCGCGGGCGTTGTACAATCGGCGACGAACATATTATGACGCGCGCACAATTGTAAATAACGTTCCATTCTGGCTGAAGAATGTTCTGCTCCTTGACCTTCGTAACCGTGTGGCAACAGCATGACAAGTCCGTTTTGGTTGTTCCATTTGTCTTCACCGCATGAAATGTACTGATCGATCATAATTTGGGCTCCGTTGCTGAAATCACCAAATTGGGCTTCCCAAATCGTTAGCGTTTTCGGGCTGGCGAGTGCGTAACCGTAATCGAAACCTAGCACGCCATATTCTGAAAGGAATGAATTGTAGATATAAAATTTACCTTCGGCTTTTAGGTTGTTGAGCAAGATTACTTCTTCTTCGCTGTCTTCGACTTTTACTACCGCATGACGGTGTGAGAAGGTTCCTCTTTCTACGTCTTGTCCGGAAATACGAACACTGTACCCTTCGGTCATTAAAGAACCGTAAGCTAAGAATTCTGCCATCGCCCAATCGAGTTTGTCACTTTCGAAGAACATGGTTTTTCTGTCGTTGATGAGTTTTTCGATTTTGCTGATGAACTTTTTGTCTTTTGGCAAATTGCAGATTACTTCAGCGATTTCGGTGAGTCCTTTTTTAGGGAAAGTGGTATCTACTTTTTGCAACATCACATCATCGGAAACTTGTTTCATGCCTTGCCATTCGTTTTGCATGAACGGCGTGATGATGGTTAGATCTTTTTTTCGTGATGCTTCTAAATTTTGGTCTAAATCTAATTTGTATGAGGTTTCCAAATCCTTCACAAAATTTCCGTCGATGACGCCTTGCGCGAGTAATTTCTCTGCGTAAAGATCTCTTGGGTTTTTGTGTTTGGCAATGATTTTATATAATAAAGGTTGGGTGAAACGAGGTTCGTCGCCTTCGTTGTGCCCGTATTTTCTGTAGCCTAATAAATCGATGAAGACATCGCGACCGAATTGCATTCTGAAATCGAGTGCAAACAACATCGCGTGCACCACAGCTTCTGCATCATCGGCATTAACGTGCAATACCGGAGAAAGTGTGACTTTAGCAACATCGGTGCAATAGGTTGACGAACGTGCATCGAGGTAATTGGTGGTGAAACCTACTTGGTTGTTGATGACGATGTGGATTGTCCCTCCAGTTTTGTAACCATCCAACTGTGCCATTTGTATGATTTCGTAGAGAATTCCTTGTCCAGCAATGGCGGCGTCACCATGAACGGCAATCGGCAATACTTTAGAGAAATCGTCTGGAAAATAGTGGTCTTGTTTGGCACGTGTAATACCTTCAATCACAGCGCCAACGGTTTCTAAGTGCGATGGATTTGGTGCTAAATTGATGTTGATTTTCTTTCCTGTACTTGTTGTGCGGTCTGAAGTCAATCCCAAATGGTATTTTACGTCGCCGTCGAAATATTCTTGATCGTAATCTTTTCCGTCAAATTCGGAGAAGATATCTTGTGTTGATTTTCTGAAAATATTGGCAAGTACATTCAAACGACCACGGTGTGCCATACCCATCACGAATTGCTCTACACCTTTCTCTGCTGCGGCTTCGATTAAAGCATCTAAAGCGGGAATGATAGATTCGCCGCCTTCGAGTGAAAATCGTTTTTGACCTACGTATTTGGTGTGTAAGAAATTCTCAAAAGAAACCGCTTCGTTGAGTTTGCTTAAGATGTGTTTCTTTTGTTCGTTATTGAAATTGGGAAGGTTGTCGTTGATGTTGATTCGGTCTTGAATCCACTGAATCCATTCCGGATTTCTCATATACATGTATTCGATACCGATATGTTGGCAATACACGTTTCGCAAATGCGTGAGAATATCTTGTAAAGTTGAAGGTTGATGGCCTAATATTTTAGCGGCATCAAAAACGGTATTGAGATCGTCGTTTGAGAGTCCGTAATTTTCTAATTGAAGGTTTGGAGAAAAAATTCTTCTATCTCGAACTGGATTCGTTTTAGTGAAAAGATGCCCGCGTGTTCTGTAACCATCAATGAGTTTTAAAACATTGAATTCTTTTAGAATTTTATCCGAAACTTGACCGTTTTGAATGTTGTCTGAAGCGATGTTACCCATTTGAGCCACTGCTTGTTCTTCGTTGTAGGTGGTCATTCCGAAATCGAAGCCTTGGAAAAAACTTCTCCAGCTCGGTTCGACGCTGTCTGGATTTTCTAAATATTGATCGTATAAATCTGCAAAAAATTCGGTGTGTGCTGCGTTTAAAAAGGAAAACCTATCCATAGTGCTTGTTGAATGTCCTGATTTGTAAAAATGTTACGCAAAAGTACAATAATTGTCCTAAATTTTTAATTATTTTGGATACTTTTATGTTTTTAAAATAAACCCCATATCATGACAAAAAATAGGCTTTCCCGTGTGGTTTTCAAAAGCGTTCTTGCAGTTACTTTCATGCTTTGTTTTGGATTAATTCATGCCCAAGAAAAAGGCGGTAGTGATTTTTGGAATGACGTGCAGTTTGGTGGCGGAATTGGTGTAAGTGTTGGTTCTGACTATACCGATGTTAGTCTGGCGCCGAGTGCCATTTACAATTTCAATCAGTACTTTGCAGCTGGTGTTGGTTTGCAAGGAAGCTTCGTCAAAGTAAGAAGCCGAGAGCCCTATTATGATGGTTACAAATCTTACATTTATGGTGGTAGTTTGATTGGATTGTTTACGCCGATTGAACAAATTCAACTTTCTGCAGAGCTCGAGCAATTGCGTGTGAATCAGGAATTTAATCAAATTGATTACAGTCGCAATTTCTGGAATACGGCTTTGTATTTAGGTTTGGGTTATCGGTCTGACAACATCACCATCGGCATGCGTTATAATGTGCTTTATGATGAAAAAGACTTTGTATACAGCGATGCATTTATGCCTTTTGTTAGAATTTATTTCTAAACCAAACTTTCTTTTAATGGTTTTTAAATCATTAATGTTTTAATAAATCATTGTATGACTATCGTTTGTTTATTTTTTTAAATTTTGCGCAGAAATTACCTCAATGCAAGGCAGTTGTGGTGTAGGTTTTATATTTGTATATATTTAATAAAAACTAAACAATGAAATAACTTTTACTTTTAATAGGTTTTGCATCCCTAACTATAAATGCTCAAGCATCTTCTTATTTACCAAACAAATGGTTTGATTGGTTATTCAAAATAATTTTTTTTTGTACTTATTAGTTTTTGTACAGATGATAAAAAATAAAAAAATTGCGAAAAAAAACCGACTAAATGTAGTCGGTCTATAATTTGGCAGCAATTAAATCGTCTTACAAATCAAACTTAATCCCTTGCATCAATAGCAAGTAATCTAAAACTAAATTACTGAATTTTTTTAAGTCCCAGTGCTGAATAAATCAAAATAGTATCCGGATTATAGAAAAACATATCCTTGATAGGCACGTAAGCAGGATTACTTAGCCCGTTTTCTAGAAAATATCCGGAATTCGTGCCGAAAGCAGGGTCTAAAACAGCTGAACTATTCATTTTAAAGATAATGGCATTGGCATTGGAAGTTCCTCCTATATAATAATCAGCTCCTTTCACTACTATAGAGCCCGTACTAAAGTCAGTCGCAAGTGTACTCAAGTCAAAAGCACCATTCGTACCAAAGGTAGTATCAATCGTCCCGTTTGCGTTTAACTGCACTAGGTTGTTTTTATTGTAAACTAATAATTTGCCCGTCGTATTATTAATGGCAAAGTTTATTTTATAGCTCGCATTAAGAGCGATGCCTACATCAGCGATGCCGTTACTTCCAAAAGAAGTATCTATGACGCCACTTGGGCTAAATTTGATAATCTTAGTGGAATAGGTAGAAACGCCATTATAAGCATAAGCTAGTGCATAATAATTGCCTAAGTCATCCATGACCAAATCTTCAGCGGCTATATGGAACGAGAAATTGGAGCTTGTTGGAACAGTAGATAGCGTTAGAATTCCACCAACACCAAAAGTCGAATCGGTCTGACCAGCATTATTTATTTTTACAACATATAATGTGCCTGGATTCGAGCCATAATTTTTCGTTATTAAGTAGTCGTTTTGTGGAGTTATGGTTATGTTATCTACACGAAACAATTGATTGCTGATTATTTTCCCATACAAGCCAAAAGGGAGGTCTATTTTTCCGTCTGGATTGTACCGCGCAATCATTACTTTATTAGAGTAGTTATCTGTTATATCTAAATTACATATTACCTTATCGTTTAAATCAACGTTAAAGGACAACACATCGGAGAGATAGCCAATTGTTGCAAAGGATTTGTCGATATTGAAATTGGAATCTAGCTTAAAAAGTCTTTTGTTAATGTCAAGCACATAGTATCCGGTGCTGCTTTGTATGATTTTTTTAATGGTTATCTTATTATTGGCATTGCAACTAGTAAAAAAGTTACCTGTTGGCGTTTTTAAAAAGGTTGACTGACCCCCTGCAGTACAGTTATCATATTTTACTACTGAATAAAAGGTATTGTCACTAGGCTTAAGGGCCACAGAGACGGCGTTAACATTAAAAGCAACGGCCGGACCACTCATATTATAGGAAAGGCCAGTGTTAGGCAGTGCGTCAACAGGAACCTGAAATGACCGCACCGTACCATAGGGAGAATTCAGTTGTTTTTGATCACAGATACCATAAACCCAACCGTTATTGTACAGTAGGTTTTTTATCTCACTGTCCAAAATAGTGCTTTGTGTTCCGTTTACATAACAAACCGACTGTACATAGGCGCCCGGAATGGCTCCATTGGTAAAGGATGTCATTAGCTGTCCGTTGGTATCAAATCGAAATACAATCCGACTATAACCGTATGCATTGGTACAACCAAATGAATTACCAGTGCCGTAGGCTTTGCCTGCAACAAGTAGCGAACCGTCTGAAGCCATCACCAGAGCATTTCCAGTATTGTCGTGATTGTCAACATCCTTGATGATTACTCCATTTGCTCCAAATGAAGTATCTAGCGTTCCATCTGTATTATAACGGGTTATGAAAAAATCGGTATCGGCACCATTAAAACAATTCCCAGCTATTACCACTTTATCGTCCGGCTGCACAACCATGGAGGTTGGCTTGCAATTTAAGCCAAACTGAAACTTGCAAAATCCACCTTGATTAAAAGTTTTATCCAAAAATCCATCTGAGGTGTACTTTGCTACGATTCCTTTGCTTCCTGAATAGCCTGTGATGAAGAATTTGTTGTCGGCTGCTAGTTTTATCGCTACCGATTCTTCATCAGCTTCATTGGTGTCAAAAACTATTTTACCGTCTAAATTGAAACCAGTATCCAAATACCATCTGGTATTGTTTGAACCTGTACCTCGTATTAGCCTAAACACAAAAAAAGCTTTATTGTCATCGTCTTTTGAAGTGTAACCTGTGCCATAAATTTTATTAGATTCAAATATTCCATCGTTAAAATACGTAATTTGATCCCACACCGTGACATGGTCGGAAAAAGCGACACAGTTACCTGAGTACATAACGCCTCTAGTGATTTTGTCATTAGTAAGATAAACGATATCAGGGGTACTATTCGTAATGGTATTGCCAAACATGATTTTGTCTTGACTGGCATAATCATATAAATCGGTATAAATGTTTTTCATGCCATTAGTTCCAAAAGTAAGGTCGATTTGCCCATTTTGCGCATAGAAATACGAACTAATTAAAAAGAAGAACAATAAGTATTTTGATTTCATAATGTTACTGTTTGATGACCTTTACGGATTTAGTTCCTTTTTCACTTTTTATCTTAAAAAAATAAATCCCTGAAGCATAGTTGTTTAGATTTTCATAAAAGACCTGTTTATGGTCTTGGTAACTTTTTTTATGAAATACGGCCATCATTGCACCCGTAAAATTATACACTTCTACTTGTACGTTGTCACCTTCTAATGCTTCAACAGCAATGTTTACAAAGTCTTTTACAGGATTTGGATATACTGTACTAGTCAATGCTTCAGGATGGTTTACGGACAAAGTAGCATCAAACAGGAAACCATTGATTTTAAAATCGCCGTTATCATAACCAACATATAAATAGTTGTCAAAAACAACAGAAGCCGAATTTCCTATATTGACAAGTGGATAAGATTGGGAAACCGAACTACCATTACTGGTCACAGCGATATTATTTAGACCTCCAGTATCCGTAATGTAACTATAAAAGATATTTTGGTTCGGAAGGATTTTTATCAGCCCTCTATAAGGTTTATAAGCCAAATTAATATACCCCGTACTATTAAAGGAAGTAATTGGAGTTCCATTCAAATCTATTTTATAGAGTCTCCCAGAATACAGAGCCGTAAAATTAGAATTATAATAACCGCCTACCGTCAAAGCTAGAATGGTGGAGTCAGGAAGCAATTCAAATTGAGAAATATAATTGTCATTTTCGTAAATTCCGTTGGTTATTTTTTTAATTCCAAAACTGGTATCAAAACTACCATTGTCTGAAACCTTGAAAAAAATGACATCATCACTGGCACTACTGTTGTCCGTTTCTCCAAAACAAAGAATCGTATTGTCATTCATTATTTTGGCTTTTTTAGGATATACTAGAGCACCGTTATCAGTAATCAGGCTTACGCCTAATGTGCCAAACGTTTGATCAGAGAAACCATTTGGGGTTAAGCGCTCAACTGAACCACTCAGCCCTTTCTTTCCAAGTACAAGTATATTGCTATTCGCATCAAGCAACACATGATAAACCTCTTCAGATTCAAGATAGGTAGTGCCATTAACTCCAAATTCGGGATCTAATATACCGTTTGGAAGAAAGCGATAGACGATCACACGAGTCTTTGTGAGCCCTCCTGTTGTCAAAGCCAAAACCACTTTTCCGTCATTTTGAGCCACACAATAACTACTGGCGTTTACAATACGTTGATACGAATCAACATGATAAAACAGTTTTCCATTTGTCCCAAATGAAGTGTCCAAATTACCATCGGTATTATATTTAACAACTGACAATACATTAGGTTGACCAAAGCTATTGATAGCAGTATAACTGTACCCAAAATAATCGACACCAGCCAAAGTACTTGAACCAAATAACATAATTTTGCCATCGGGCAAAGTCGTCATCGTACAAAAATTGTCTACCGCATTCGCAAAATCAGTGACCACAGCACCATTAGTACCAAAATTGCTATTAACCAATTGTGCAGAAATCAAATTAGTTGAAAAAGCAAAAACAATATAACCTAAGAGTTTGATTTTAAATCTCATAACGGATTTTTTTTCTAAAAGTAACAATAATTCTCAAGCAGTCAAATATAAATGCTATTCTTACTTAAAAAGCCCCGAATAATTCGAGGCCTTTTGTTAGAATTTATTTCTAAACCAAACCTTCATCCATTCTCTTTTTAAAATTAAGAAGGCAACTTGTTCGGCGAGTTCAACAATATCAGAACCGTCGAGCTTTTTAATCTGATCTTCAGGCACATCGATGATGTAAAGCAAATTGAGGTATTCGGCAAATTTGTATTGAATCAATCGGTAAATTTTTTCGTGTAATTGCACTTTCAATTCATTGGGTTTGGTACTCAATGGAAAGTCGATGCCTTCGTTGGCAAGGTTGAAATCTTTGTTGATTTGCTCGATGAGTTTGAGGTAAAGATTTTCATTTTCCGCTTCGGAAAGTAAAATATCGGTAGATTGTGGTGCGATGAAATTCATTTATTTATGCAATTGTTTTTATTTTTCTTTGATCCCAAATGGAAATGATTTTCACCAGCAACACATCGCCGCCGGCATAAAAAAACACCGCTCCCATGGGCGGATTGGCAGCTGGAATGACTCCGAATGTTTTGGGAACCCATGTCCAACATTGAAAATACGTTCCGACCAACTCTATAAAGATAACACAAAGCGCTATACAATAATAGAGGTTTTGCCAATGTTTTCTTTTCAATAGTACGAAGAATAAAGCCCCGAAAATCAATGAAAATTGATCGTTGAGAAAAATTCCGACAGCTAGAAACAATAAAATAAAAAACACAGCGAAAAATTTCTGTAGTTGTTTTTCATGCTTAATAACCCAATCCGTATGGGCGAAAATATAACCTGAAGCGTAAACAATAGCATGACCGAATGGCACGTATAACGGAATGAATTCGGTGCGATAACTATACATTCCTAATAATTTGCAGAAAATCAATTCACCTATGTAAGACAAAAACACCATGACCCACATGAGTTTTCTCAAAGTAAGATCAGCCGTAAAAAATAGTAATGAAAAATAACCTATCGCGGCAACATTAACAATGATTCTTCCGTCGAAATAATGATTGGTAAAAAAAATAGAATCGATTCCTAATGCGATCACGGTAAAGATCGTAAAGAAAAACGCGAGAAACAATTGCGCTTTCGGTTGGTGATTTTCGTGGTTAAAGAAGAATGTTTTGATTTTAGAATTCATTATATGTGATTAAATGATCCCTCGACTGCGCTCGGGAAAACAATTCAAAACCAACAACTGCAAACTCACAACCGACAACTGACTAAACTTTCCTTCCCATCAAATTCTCACCAAAAGCGCGCAACATGGCTTTTTTATCGCT
>ERZ724517.1658-NODE-1658-length-12111-cov-3.892916_pt1 | contig 12111 bp, 3 predicted proteins | sample MGYA00376050_ERZ724517 | MGnify/ENA primary metagenome ERZ724517 (study PRJEB28724, sample SAMN07190886) | activated sludge metagenome | isolation source: activated sludge of sewage treatment plant in Hong Hong | place: USA: Christiansburg, Virginia | collected... | reverse complement strand
CCACCAATAATGAATCCTGTAAACACAACTGGAAGACCTCCGTTGATGGTATATCTTGGATAATCGAAAATCGATCCAAACGCATCAGCGTGAGCGAATGCCCAGTTAAAGGTTACATTACCAGAGCAAGTCATTGGAATTGAATAATTGGTAGTACCCGGATTACCTCCAAGATTATTACCTGAACTCATAATGATATTTGCTGGTGCACCACCAGTATTAACTGTTCCATTTGAATTGACATTCACATTAGTCCAGTTTGCCGGAGCATAAATACCAGCAAAATTGCTTACATTTCCTGCGCATAGTGTGGTTGCCGCACCAGTAATTGTGGTAGAAGCACCTAAGCATATTGCCGACGGGCTTGCAGAACCTGTTCCTGCTAATACAGGATTAACAGTTACCACCGCTGTTGCGGTAGCAGTACAGCCTGCACCATTAGTACCGGTAACTGTATAAGTAGTAGTAGCTACAGGAGTAAATGCTACTCCATCACTAATACCACCACTCCATGAGTAGGTAACACCAGGGTCACCACCGCCAGACAAGGTTACCGTTCCTCCAGAGCAAACAGACACTGTTGAAGGATTAGCTGTCACTACTGGATTTGCATTGATAGTCACAGAAATAGTTCCTGTACTAGAGCAACTTCCTTGAGTAACAGTTACTGTGTATACACCAGTTGCTGGCGCAGTGATACTTTGTGTAGTGGCACCACCTGGTTGCCATACATAGTTCAATGGAGCACCTTGCGCACTAGTTGCACAATAGCTAATCCAGTTTTGAAATAAATTTTGTGCATTGGGAGCTGGGGAATGGAAAGATGGAGCTGTATAGCCACCAAATAATACCAAACCGGCACCCCAATTTAACTTAGTTAGTACATTAACACCACCACCAGTTATCATTGGAGTAGTACCTCCACCAGTGATATGTGCATGTGAATAGCTACTTCCGGTATATGGACCATATCCAGAAGGTAAGAAAGGACCCGCTCCTATTGGATCTAAGGCCACCACGTTTACAGTACCTTGTGGGCTATTGTAATTATTGGTAACACCGCCGAATCCAAAATTGGTATTCCCTCCAGAATTTGGTCCTCTATTAATTAAAAGTCTTCCACCTGCATTTACCCAAGCTTCGATAGCCGGTAAATTGGCAGCTAAATAAGCAGTTTGACCTGCTTCAGTGCCAGAAGATCCTTCAAGATAAACAAATTGAGTACCAGGAACAAAAACAGTTCCAACTGCAGCAGCGCCATAGGTCAATGCTGTCCAGTTTCCTACGCCAAATACCGCATTCATACCAGTATTGAAGGATGCAGAACCCCATGGGTCAGCGTCACGAATATAATAACGAGCACCATTCGCCGGAACTACTTGTCCAATTGGTGCAGTTAATGTAGGTAATACGCCGCAAGCCAAAGGCCCAGCAGGAGATTGTGTAATAGTTGCACTAGGTGTTGGGTTTACAGCCACTGCCACTGTTGCAGAAGCAGTACAACCACCGGCATCAGTTCCTACCACAGTATATGTAGTAGCTGCTGCAGGGGCAGGTGTTACAGCTGGACTTCCAACTATGGCACCAGGATTCCAAAGATAGGTTACAGCACCTGTTCCTGTGAGAGTTAATGAGGCACCTGCACAAATAGGAGAAGGGTTTGCTGTTGCAGTAACAGCTGGAGCTGGTAAAACATTAACCGTAACAGGCACACGAGCAGAAGCACATGGAGCTGACCAAAGTATGGTAACTACTCCATCACCAGTGTTGTCGACTAAATTTACAGGATTCGCTCCTATATTATAGGAACCGCCACCGCCGCCATTAGAAGGGCCATGCCATGAAGCACCGCCGCCTGAATAGCCACCGCCACCACCGGCACCCCAGTTACCGCCACCGCCGGCACCACCGAAGCCACCTTGTGCAGGCGCTACGCAAGGTACACCGCCGGCTCCTCCATTGACAAAGGCAGTTCCCCATTGTGCTGGGCAGCACGAAGGATTAGGTGCACCATTGGTCAACAGACCCGCACCGTTACCAGCACAAGGACCTGCGCCCACAGTTGTGGCACCATTACCACCTACACCACCAGTTCCAAAATTAGCTGGACTTCCACCTGGATCTGAATAACCATTGTTTCCATTGGTGGTAATATTTGCATTCATACCTACATTGACAGCGTTTCCATGACGTCCGCCACCACCGCCGGCAACAATTAAAGGTACATTTAAGTTGTCAGTAACAAAGGTGCCGCCACCGCCACCAGCTCCCGCAGAGCCAGGACCGCCGGTACCTTGCTGACCAACTAATATTTTCAAAACTTGACCAGGTGTCACAGTAAAATCGCCAGACATATTGGCTCCTAAGCCTGCAGCAGCTTGAGGTGTGCCACCGGATCCTCCTTGCGCACCTTTAGCAGTAATACGAACCGTAGTTACACCTGCAGGTACCGTCCAATTGACAATATTGCCTGTGTAATTGAATGTTGCTGAACCGTTTGGTCCTTGTGCTTGTGAGGCATAATATGTAGTTGTAACAGCAGGTGATACAGGGAATGGCGCTCCACTAGGAGAGGAACCGATAGCCACACCACCTGAGGGTACGGTAAACCAGTTGATTGTATTGCCAGCTGAAATAGCGCTCAAATCAGAAGGAGCACCTGGACAAACCGTAGCCGGTGTTGCTGTCACAGCTGTTGGAACTGGAGGTACGGTAACAACGACGGATACTGTTGTAGAAACAGTGCTTCCGCAAGGATCCACAGCTGTTATGGTATAGATGGTAGTTCCAGCAGGAGGATTCACCACTGCCGTATTACCTGGTACCACGTTGATGCTTGCCGGTGCACTAAAATTAGTGATAGTGGCCACAAATGAAGGAGCAAAGCCATCAAAGGCATAACTATAGAATGCAAATATATCACCGCTGTTCACTGGGATTGTGGTATTACCAGAAGCACTTACATCTGTTAATTGGGTATAGGTCCCATTTAAATAATATCCAAATCCATCCCATAACGGATCGTTATGAACTACATTCCATGAAAAACTAAGGTTGCCAGTGCCAGATATTGTAGTTTGATAACGAGTACGAGCACCGCCTGGACCGGTGGTTCCATTATGGATAATGTTTGCCGGTGCGCCAGCTGCATTTGTTGATCCATTTCCACCAAATATGTGAACTGTTGTCCAGTTAGCAGGAGCATAGGCATTCGCAAAGCCATTATTTGGAATGGCCATTGGCACGGTTGGAGTTACCACTGGACCTCCGGTCCAAATAGTATTTATTGGTGATGAACCACCGGTAGTATTAAATGTAAGTGAAGTATTAGGTACGTCACTGCAATAAGCGGTAGTACCGGTTACACTAACTGCCGCCATAGGAGCAGCAAGAGTTACTGCTACAGTAGCAGTAGTAGTGCAACCTCCACCATCGGTAGCTGTTACGGTATACGTAGTATTGGCAACAATATTTGTAGCAGAAACCGTCCTGTTTGGATTGGTAACAATACCAGGGGCTGGAGCCCATGTAAATGCTCCAGTTGGTAAAGTATTTGCCAAAACAGTTACGATTGGAAATAAATTAGTATAATTTGAATATTGTGCAGGTATAGAAGCAGGTAATCCGTTTGCGGCACCACCTGCATTGGTAGCACAGTTTGATATAGTATTTAGATTCGTTCCTACAATTTGAATACCAAAAATTTCATCATCAGCTATTGAAGTTGCATTACTTGGAGCATATCCTACTGGGAAGGCTCCGACATTTGAATTCAAATAAATTTGGTAGTCTTCCGTTTCACCCCAATTATAAGTTCCTGTTGGCGGGATGGAGATTCCAGCTACATTTTCAGTCACAATTACCCGCATTAAGGTTGGACCCGACAAGGCAAGTGGATCAACGGTGAAACTAAACGGATAGGTATTAAATGCTGGTGTAACACCACCGGCCAAAGTAGCAGGGGAACCGTATGCTCTTTCGTTAGGAAGTTCAAATACTCCATTTCTATTGTAATCAATAAAAATCGCTAAACCCATCGAGTACCCTGTTAAATTGCAGTTAGACAATTTAGCAAAGCCAGAGTAGGTAGTTCCATTCAATAAGATAGGAGCTGTTAAGGTGCTTATTATGGTATCGGTTGTGGTTAAGGTGGTAGTGCCTGGATTACAAACCGCCATTGGGGTTGCAGAGGTAGTAAGCGTCGGAAGTACTGCAGGAACTACGGTCATTGAATTGATAGCAGGTAATGCCGCTACAGGGAAGGCTGCTGCTAATAAATTAACAGAGGTTGCACAATATCCAGAAGCAAATCCTACTTGATTTTTCGCTACATTTGGATTTGGAACAGCAATGTTATCCTGAGCAACAACGAAATACTGGATCACGTCACCTAAAATAGGTGCGGAAGTCAAAATTGCAGGGTTTAATTGGAATGTAAATGGAGAACTTGCATTTTGTGCTTCCACCCACTTCCAACCATTGTCAGCATTGGTATTACCAAGTAGAACATTATTTTCAGTAGATTTCTTATAATATACTCTTGGTCTGGTGCCCGGAGCGCCATTTACACCAGCATTATCAGTAATGGTTGCAGTCAATATTGGTAAACCACCACAGTTACTAATGGTTGTAATAGGTGTATAAGAAATAGTTGGCGCTACAGCATCATTAGCTGCTGAAACGAACTCCAAGGCTCCACAGTCTGCCGGATTTGCCCTAGGTGCCAAAGCATAATCATTAGTAATAGCAGGAACTGCTATTGATTGTGCATTATCTTGAGCAAAAGATGCCACGCTTGGCGCAAAGGTGGGTGGATTCACTGCCACAGGTACCAAGTTATCTTCAATAAAGCTAGCGCTTTCTCTTGGAGACATGAATGTCTTATAAACTCCGCAAGAGGTATTCATATTAGCATCGTTGGTCAAATTGTATGCATTAATCAATGGGTTTACAGTACCTTCAGCATACCAATAGGAATTAGCAACATTGGGTGCATAATAAATATTACCATTTGAAGTAGCAGCCAAATTAGCAGGTGGTGTACCTGCAGTTCCGGTTGATCGGCGTAACGCAGCCACAAAGCCTGTACCTGAAGGGGTAGCATTTACCCGAACAATATTATTAGCTATTTGAATGGTACCAGGTGTTGCATAATATATACCTGTTGCACCAAAGTTTAGACCTATACTAACTGGATTCAAATTAATAGTATTATGTAGTACCCTAATCGTGTTACCTGCACTGACAAAGATTCCATAAATCGGAGAGGTAGAGTTTCCCAGTGGGGTTCTAAGATCACTGATGAAATTATTGTAAATATTGGTTGCCTGAGTAGAGTTGGCAATATAAATACCGTAAAGGGCACCACCTGTTGTAATTTGAGATTGAATATTGTAAATATTATTTCTCAAAATATTTAAACCGGCAGCAGATCCGGCAATGTAAATTCCGTACAAGGTACTAGTAGTACCAACATTATAAAGACCCGTAACAATATTATCTTTAATGTCATTATTAGTAAATGCAGTGGATCCTATATAAATCGCACCCATGGTACCTGAAGCGGTATCATTAGCAATATAGTTTTCTGCTATTTGGCCACCCAATGCATAATTGTATGTATAGTATAAATAGTTAGTTCCGGTTTTAACACTACAATTCATGACGGTGTCATTTTTAAATGTTTTGACACAAGTACCTGCAAAGTCATACATTGCATAACATAAACCAGTATTAACGGCGTTACTATAAAATATTCTATTAATTTTATTTCGCTGATGACTATAGGTCACCAATGCATTGCCCACACCACCTGTTGTATAAATACCGTAGGTACCACCTAAAGTACCGGTTCTTACAAAATTATTAATTTTGTTATCGTTAATGTTATAAGCAGTATAAACAGTACCAGCTGGATAAAAAATGTAGTGAGTTCCTGTACCAGCGGTCGTATTATTATTACATACATTTGCTACAAAATTAGTAGTTGCAGCACTACCTGTATTATAAATACCGTAGGTAGTACTACCAGTAGTAAGATGAGTATAGTTAATGGTATTACTATCCAAATTGATAGTATTCAAATTGTTGGTATTACTTGCAGTGTTATAAATGCAATATAAAATACCTGTGCTTCCTTGGGTCATATTTACTGTATTCTTACGAATGGTATAAAATCCATTAAAGGTTGCAGCAGCAGTATAGATACCATATTGAGTGCTGGTAGAAGCGACACCGCCTCCGGCCATATTATTTACATTGTTTTGTTGAATCGTAAGATTATTTTGATAGAATGTATAGATACCATACATGGCTACTGCTCCATTACCAAAATTTTGAATAATGTTTCCATCAGCAGGAGAAGTACCGCCTATGGTATTATTTTGGTCATAAAAGGAGAGGTTGTTGGCACCTTGCATCAAAATTCCTGAATTACTATTTTGAATGGTATTCGCTCTAAATGTATTATTGCTATTGGCATCACCAGCAGCACTGATGACAACTTGCGTCTGATTACCTGTTGTATGATTATTTCCATAAATACCATAACCTTGCAAGCCATTGCCTTTATTGAGTGTAATGGTACAGTTTTGAATGATATTATTTTGACATCCATCAATAGGTGCCACATTCTGCCTTTTCAACAAAGCATAGCCCCATTCCATCCACATGGTGGAATTGACATTGCCAACTGCTTCTGACAGATTTAAATTGTTGATGGTTACATAATCGGTACCCATCAAGGTAAAAATAGCATCATACAATCCCACCCCCGTATTGGCGGTGATGGTGTTGCCATTACCATTAAACACAAGCGGATTGCCTGCAGTTAATGTTGGGTTTAGTACAGCACTACCTAATTGGTAGCCATTGAGAGGAGCTGTTTGCGGATTACCTGCCAATAGATTAATGGTAGCTCCTCCAACCCCGACACCAACTGCATTTAAATCTGCAATTGCCGCCGCCAAATCTGGGTAGTCACCTGGCACATTTTTTGAACCAGTTACCTGTGCATTCACTTGATATCCTGCAAATGTGCACAGCGAAATGACTAAAAAAAGTAACGTTTTTTTCATATTCATTTTTTTTATTAATGCTTACTCTTTGAACCGGTTTTCAGCTTTCCCGTGTAGTGATTTTTATGAATTGGTTGGTAAAAATGAAAAAAAGATTTGTTAATGCAAAATTAATTTTGGCTTTTTTTTAAAACTATTTTGAATTTATGACAAAACCATGACAAAACTTTCGCCTCAACAATGCCTTGTTTTACCTTAAACACCTCTTTATTAACCGCATTTACTTCATAAAGAAGAGCAATAACTAAGAGTTTATTAAAAATATATTGTTAATGGCTACTAAAGTATAGTGCTATAAATCTTTGTTGACAAATCGGCATCATTTTTTTGCGATGCAAACATGGATGCCATGGTTTCATCGAAAATGTGATAATGGTTAGCCGTAAATCATACAATGCCTTTTATTTTTCCTAATGACATTTAAAATAATCAAAAGGTTCTAAACACGCTTTGCATTTATATAAGGCTTTGCAAGCAGTGGAGCCAAATTGGCTAAGTAACGTGGTATCGGTGCTTTTACAAAGCGGACACGGCACTACCACCTCCCTTTCGTTTGGATGATTTTGGGTGGTATATTGAGGGGGCGCTATACCATATGCTTTGAGTTTTTTCCTTCCTTCTTCGCTCATCCAATCAGTAGTCCAGGCAGGTGAAAGAACTTCAGAAATGTTAACTGTTTTGAATCCATGCGCTACCAATTCCATTTTAATGTTGAAGGCAATCATGCTCATAGCCGGGCAGCCACTGTAAGTAGGGGTAATTATTACTTCCACTTCATCATTGGTTTTTACAATAATATCTCGTACGATTCCCAAATCCAGAATTGATAATACAGGAACCTCCGGATCTGTTACATTTTGCAGTATGGTAAAAATTTCCTCTTTTGATTTCATGAGCTATTCTAAAACTTTTACCAGGAGGCTCCGGGATAAGATCTTTGAAGGTATTGCATTTCTGCCAACAAAAAACCTAAATGTTCGGTATGTATTCCGTCTTTGCCTCCTTTATGAAACCAGGCCCCTTCCTTATGCAAAGGATACGCAATAGTGGCTTCTTGTAAGGTATCTGCAATCGTTTTTTCCCAGAGAGACTTGATCATTTCGGTATCAACTGCAATTTCTTGAGCTATCATTTTATCTTCAATGGAGTTGCTGTCAAAAAATTCTCCTGTATAATCCCAATATTTATAGATGGCCCATTGCATTTTCTCTTTGCTTTCTTCAGTACCATCGCCTAATCGAATGACCCATTCACTGCTAAACCGCAGATGATAAGTGACTTCTTTGAGCGATTTTTCAGCGATTGCAGCAAGCTGCGGATCTTTACTTTTTTGCAATGCCTGATAGAAATGAAACTGAAACGCATCAAAATAAAAACACCGCGCTATGGTTTCAGCAAAATCACCGTTAGGCAATTCTAATAACAGAACGTTGTAAAATTCGCGCACATCACGGTGATAGGGATAGCTGTCCTCCGTTTTTTCATTTCCTTCTAACTGCGCAGCGTACTGATAGAGACTTCGAGCGACACCAATATGATCGAGTGCCATATTGGAAAGGGCAATGTCCACCTCAAGAATAGGAGCGTGACCGCACCATTCACTCAAACGATGGCCATGTATGAGACCATTATCTGCCAAGTGCAAAATATATCGAATAAATGCTTGATTCATTATAAGGATTAAGGTTTTAAATTAAGAAAACTACATATGAGTAATCTCGTCCGGTAATTGATAAAATGTTGGATGCCGATATACCTTATCATTCATTGGGTCATAAAAACTAGAAGCATCGTCAGGATTACTAGCATGTATATGCACACTTTCCACAGCCCAAATACTGACTCCCTCTTGCCGGCGGGTATACACATCACGCGCCATTTCTATAGCCATTTGTGCATCAGACGCATGCAAACTACCCACATGTTTATGGTCGAGACCCGCTTTGCTTCTGATAAAAATCTCCCATAAGGGCCATTCATTTTTAGTGTTTGACATCTTTGTAATTTATTATTTTACAAAAGTAAATGTTTAAAGATTATTAAAGAAACTATCTTTTGGAGAAAGTTAGCAATAAAATGATGGAAAAACTTCTTATGTAAAATACGAATTTTGGAACGGTGCCGGAAAATAGGCGCTTGTTACCTGATCCAAAAAATCAATGAAGCAAAAGGGTGGCTTTCAATAGATTCGGCATCGAAACAAGTGCACGAACGTTTAAAACAAATCCATTTTCAATATAGAATTTCTTGATTTTGATTACTCTAGTGCATCTAATCTGATACAATCCAAGCTAATTACGAGAGAAATGATGGTAAACCAGCTTAATACTTGAAATTTTGGAGAAATAAGTTACACTAAGATAATCTTTAAAACTTCCAAAAAACCATTATTTTTGTCAACAAATATTTATAACTATGAAAAAAATTACTACTTTTTTTATTTTAGTACTGGTTCATTTTTGTTCCAAAGCACAAATTAGCGCATGGCAATTTGGCGTGCCCGCTTCCTTAGGAAATGAGGTGACGTATAACGCTACCACCACGGCGCCCAATTCAGCCATTTCTGTTTTATCGCGTGGTGCAGGCATTACAGCTGCGGCACTAGGTAGAGCCTTCTCGGCTTCAAATTTTACCGCTGCCGGTACGAAGGCAAATGCCATTGCAACCAATCAATATTTTTCATTTAGTTTGGCTGCTAATCCTGGGTTCCAAATGTCCTTATCTACTTTAGATGTAAAGATTCGACGGTCTGGAACTGGACCCAATATGTATATATGGCAATACAGTACAGACGGGGTAAACTTTTTTGACATTGGAGCCGACATATCGTATAATTTAGCTACTGCAGATGGAGATGTGCAACCACAGATCGATTTATCAAGCATACCCGCTTTGCAAAACGTATTATCTGGAACTACCATTACATTCAGACTCTATGCATGGGGTGCTTCAGCTTTGGGAGGTACTTTTGCTATTGGTAGATATGGCACTGGCATTTCAACCAATTCGTTGGTTATCGGTGGGGCCGTTACCGTTCCATGTGTGGCATTTCCGGTTAACATAGCATCCAATCCCATTTCAAATACGATTTGTGAGGGATCCTCTACCATTTTAACAGCAAGTGGGGGTGTTTCCTACGTTTGGAATCCAGGCAATATTGCTGGTAACCCTGTAACCTTAACTCCTGCAACAACTACAACCTATACAGTAATTGCGAGTGATGCAAACAATTGCACTTCTACTTCATCCGTTACGATTACAGTGAATTCAACTCCACCTCCTATTAATGTAACCGCAACACCAAGTGCCTTTTGTGGTGTAGGTGGGCCTGCCAACTTAAATGCTATTTCTGCTGGCAATATGATTAATTGGTACACAGTTCCGTCAGGGGGCATCAGTATCGGAAATTCTGCCAGTGGAGCCAATTTTGCAGTAACACCTGCAGCAACCACAACCTATTATGCGGAAACAAATCCAGTGGTAGTGGGTCCTCCCATTTCGCAAACTTTTAGTTATACAGGTGGCACGCAGACCTTTACCGTTCCTATTGGTGTTAGTTCAGTGACTTTGGAAGCCTGGGGTGCACAAGGCGGCGCCAATGCACTTGGCGTAGCAGGTGGATTGGGAGGATACGCCACAGGTACCTTAGCTGTTACCCCTGGAGATATTCTTACTATTGAAGTAGGAGGATCTGGAATAGCCCCCATTAGTGTAAACTCACCAACCGGTGGCTATAATGGTGGTGGAAGCGGCGGAATTACCTCTGCAGTGAATGTCAACCCACGTGGCGGTGGAGGTGGTGGAGCATCAGATGTTAGGCATTTAGGTGCTGGTCTTGGCAATAGAGTTATTGTTGGTGCAGGTGGTGGTGGTGCTGCTGGCAATAGAGTTGCCGGAGTTGGACGTGGAACTGGTGGTGGCGGTGGCGGTGGCTACTTTGGCGGTGGCGGTGGCGCCGGCTGGCCCTCAGCAAGTATTGTGCTTCCCACCGGAGGATCCCAATTAACAGGAGGTATTGGCGGAACATCCACTTTTGTTTTTGCTGGAAATGCAGGAGGTGCAGGAATACTTGGTGCTGGCGGCGATGGTGGAGCCGAAAATACTAGTAATCAAGCAGGTGCACAAGCTGGGAGTACAGGCGGAACAGGCGGTGGCTTAACCGGTTCAAATGGATTATATGCTGGCAATTTTAGTGGTCAAAGTGGCGCAGGAGGTTCAAGTTATACAGGTGGTTTAGTCGGAGGTAGCACCACGGCAGGAATTCGTTCAGGCAATGGGCAGGTAATCATCACCTATAATTCGGTACTGACAGGTTGCCCATCATTTATTCGTACCCCGGTGACTATTACAGTGAATCCGATACCAACATTCTCCACAGTTACTGCAACGGATGTTTTATGTAATGGTGCAGCAAATGGGCAAATTTTAGTAACATCAGGAGCTCCGGGTGCGGTTTATTCAATTAACCCCGTGGCAACACAAGCTCCTGCCGGCACTTTTACCGGTCTTGCGCCCAATATTTATACAATTACCCTCACCGATGGTGCGAGTTGCTCAACAACCACCGCGGTTACCATTTCACAACCTGCTTTATTAACCGCTGCGGCCACATCTACTGCTGTATGCGCAGGTTCTCTTAGTACCCTTACAGCAAGCGAAGCGGGTGGTACCCCAACCTATACGTATCAATGGATTAGTGGCTATAATACTAGCACTGTAACCATTAACCCAAGCAAAGACAATACTATTTATCAAGAAACTCAAACAAATAGCAATGGTATGGGACCCCATATGGTGGCCGGCAATAATGGCTCTGGATTTGCTGGACGAGCTCTTATGGCATTTGATATTGCAGCTGCATTACCCGCTAACGCAATAGTGAACTCTGCCTCCCTACAATTAAATTGCTCTCAAGCAAACCCGGGTTCAGGTGCGCAAGTGCAGTCGTTACATAACTTATCACAAAATTGGGGCGAAGGAACCTCAGTGGCGGGAGGTGCCGGAGCTGGAGCACCCGCTACATTAAACGATGCTA
>ERZ724517.1655-NODE-1655-length-12130-cov-4.082899_pt1 | contig 12130 bp, 7 predicted proteins | sample MGYA00376050_ERZ724517 | MGnify/ENA primary metagenome ERZ724517 (study PRJEB28724, sample SAMN07190886) | activated sludge metagenome | isolation source: activated sludge of sewage treatment plant in Hong Hong | place: USA: Christiansburg, Virginia | collected... | reverse complement strand
CGCTCTTCCGATCTTGTTTGAAACCTTGGCACCTGACTCCCGAAGTGGCCCCTGCCTACGCAGGGGCGACGATGGCTTTGCGTCTTCGCGCCTTCGCGTGAAAAAAGCCTTTCCTATTCGTTTCCGCTCTGCTTCATCCTGTTCGATGAGGTGCACGGGCTTCCTTCCCCCGATTCCTGCCGCACGCGGCGCTGCGCACCAACTCCGGGCGGGTATCATTCTACCGGAAGGGAATGACAAGTTTGACAAGTTCCGCCGTCACCCCTGCGCAGGGGCGACAGAACAGCTTGGCCCCCTAGCTCAGCAACAATTGCCGCGCCTGTCCTGCGATCTGCGCGAGCATCGCCGGGGTCGGCTGGGCGCCGGTGCGCGCGCGGTTGACCATTGTGCGGAAGGAGGCCACCCGCTGGGCGTGCGCGGAAAGCCAGCTTTCGACATTGGCCCGCGGCGTCTTCCCGCCTTTTCGGGCGAGAAATTCGAGGCGCATCGCCTGGAAATCGCGCGCCAATCCAGCGGCGAGCAGACGTTCCCACGGGTCGCGCGGATCAAGCTGCATCGCGGTGCCCTGCGCCCAGTCGATGCCAAGCGCCGCGCCAAGGGCGGTAAAGCCGCCGGTCAGGGCAATCACGTCCGTGCCGGACTTTGCGGCAAGGGCTGCAAGGCCGATCGAGCCGTCGAGCTCGGCAAGGCGGACAAGCTGTTCGGCAAGGCGGCGCGGCGCTCCGCCCTTGGCCAGCCGCTGGGCATAGTCATCGGCTTGCTTGAGCGCTTCATCGCGCAGCAGCACACTGCGTTCGGCGGACAGGCGCTCGACCATCGGGCGATAGTCGGCAATCGCCTTGTCGTTCGACCGGCCCATGACGGAGTTCCTCAGGATGTCCGCCATGTGTGCGCGCATCTCCACCGCCACTTGCTCGAACAGCATCAGCCGCGTGTCTTCGGCAAGGTCCGCATTGTCGATCGCTTGCCACAGGGCCGCAATGTCATAGACCTGCTCGGCAATCACAAAGGCTTCGGCCACATCGCCCAGCGTTGCGCTTTCCTCTTCGGCCAGTTCGAACGGGTGGATGATGCCGAGCCGGTTGACGATGCGGTTCGCCAGCTTGGTCGCGATGATTTCGCTCCGTAGCCGATGCCCCTCGATCGCCTTGGCGTGGCGCTTGCGCATCTCAGGCGGGAAGGCGGCGAACAGGTCGGCGAGCGTTGCCGGATCATGGCCCAGGCTGGTCTGCTCGATCGCATGCTGGAGCGCGAGCTTGGCCGTGGCCATCACGACCGCGAGTTCAGGCCGGGTCAGCCCCTGCCGGTCAGTCGCGCGGCGGTGCAGCTCGTCATTGGAGGCAATACCTTCAACCGCGCGGTCCAGCTGGCCGGCGGCCTCGAACGTCTCGATCAGGCGGATATGGGCGGGGAGGTTGTCCGCCCCGTCGCGCTGGGCGATCGACAGGGTGAGCGTCTGGAGCCTGTTGTCCTCCAGCACGATCGCCGCAACATTGTCTGTCATGCTGGCGAGCAGGGTGTTGCGCGCTTTCATGCCGAGCTTGCCTGCGGCCACATCGGCGTTGAGCGCGATCTTGATGTTCACTTCATTGTCCGAACAATCGACGCCTGCCGAATTGTCGATGAAGTCGGTGTTGATCCGCCCACCCTTCAGGGCAAAGGCAATGCGCGCGGCCTGGGTGACGCCAAGGTTGGCCCCTTCGCCGATCACCTTGGCCCGCAGGTCTTCGGCATTGACGCGGTGGGCGTCATTCGCGCGGTCACCCACTTCGGCATTGTTCTCGGACCGCGCCTTGACGTACGTCCCGATGCCACCGAACCAGATCAGGTCGGCAGGCGCCTTGAGGATCGCGGAGATGAGGGAGGACGGGTCAAGCACTGTCGCGTCCGTGCCCAGGATCGCCCGCATTTCCTTCGTCAGCCTGATTTCCTTCATGGTGCGCGGGAAGATGCCGCCGCCTTTGGAGATCAGCTTCGCGTCATAATCCGCCCAGCTTGAACGCGGCAGTTTGAACATGCGCGCGCGTTCCTTCCAGCTTGCCGCCGGATCGGGATCGGGGTCGAAGAAGATGTGCCTGTGGTCAAAGGCGGCGACCAGCTTGATGGCCTTGGACAGGAGCATGCCATTGCCAAACACATCGCCTGACATGTCGCCGCAGCCCACGACACGCACCGGTTCCTTCTGCACATCGACGCCGCTTTCGGCAAAATGCCGCTGGACGGAGACCCAGCCGCCCTTGGCGGTAATGCCCATCGCCTTGTGGTCATAGCCGACCGAGCCCCCGCTCGCGAAGGCATCGCCCAGCCAGAAGCCGCGCTCCAGCGCGATGGCGTTGGCCACGTCGGAAAAGGTCGCTGTGCCCTTGTCCGCCGCGACGACGAAATAGGGGTCTTCACCGTCAAGGATGACGACGCCTTCGGGATGGACCACCTGGCCCTTCACCAGATTGTCGGTGACCGACAGCAGGGAGCGGATGAAGATCCGGTAGCATTCGGTGCCTTCGGCCAGCCAGGCATCGCGGTTGGACGGATCGGGCAGGGCCTTGGGATAGAAGCCGCCCTTTGCGCCCGTCGGCACGATCACGGCGTTCTTCACGCGCTGCGCCTTCATCAGGCCCAGGATCTCGGTGCGGAAATCGTCCCGCCGGTCGGACCAGCGCAGGCCCCCGCGTGCGACGGGGCCGGCACGCAGGTGAATGCCTTCGACGCGGGGCGAATAGACGAAGATTTCGCGCCAGGGCTTGGGATCGGGAAGGCCCGGAACCTGCGCGCTGTCGATCTTGAAGGCAAGCGCCTCGCGCGCGGCTGGCGCATAGGCATTGGTCCTGAGCGTCGCCCGGATGACTGCGCGGTAAAGCCGCAGGATGCGATCATCATCAATCCCGGAAACCCGGGCCAGTCCGCGCTGGATCTCGTCTTCTGCGGCCTTGGCTGCAAGATCGTCTCCGTCGGGGCTGTGCATGGCTGCAAAGAGCGCTGCCAGTGCCCGTGCGATATCCGGTGCCTGACGAAGGGCATGGACGACCGTTGCCATGCCATAGGGCATCCCCGTCTGCCGCAGATAGCGGTAGAGCGCACGAAACAGCGTGACGGAAAAGGGCGCCAGGTCAAGTTCGACGATCAGCTGGTTGAACAGGTCATTTTCGGCAGCGCCTTCCAGCACGCTTGCAACCGCGCCTTCAAGCACGGTCGGATTGGCGACAAGTGCCGAGCCGCTGCGCCCGCCTGCCGTTTCAAGGACGAATTTCTGGATATGCCCAAGGCGCCCGGAATCCAGTGGCGTCGACAATTCCTCGATCACGCGGAAGCCGAAGTTTTCGAGTGCGGGAACGGCATCCGAAAGCGTCAGCGGATCAAGGCTGTAGAGTTTGAGCCGCAGGCGGTTCGCGGCATCATCGCTGTTCCGATAGAAGCGGGCGCCCCGTCGTGCGGCATCGGAAAGCGCGTTGATATAGTTGATGTCGAGAGCGGCTTCCTCCGGCCCCGCGCCATTGCGATAGGCCATCGGGAAAGCGCTGGCGTAACGCAGCGCCAGCCGCGTTGCATGGCCGTGATCGCCAATTTGGCCCAAGGCAGCTTCCACTGCGGGTTGCCAGCCACGGACCATCATCTCGATCCGTTCATGCAGTGGCGCCACTTTCGGCTTTTTGCCTCCTTCGCGCAGGTCAAGCGTGTACCGGATCAGGGCGACTTCGCCATCACCCAGGTCGATGGTCCAGCTCAGCAGCCGGGCATGTGCTGCCTCTGCAAGCATATCAGCAATGGCCACCCGTCGCGCCGTGGTCAGTTCATCGCGCGGCAGCCAGACAAAGGCAAACAGGTGACGATCCAGCGGCGCTTCGACCAACTCGATCATCGGGCGCGGGCGGTCTGCGATCGACATGGCCGCAAGCGCAAGGTCTTCGAGGGCCGCGTCATCGATGCTTATCGCAATATCGTGTGGCAGGCTCTCGATCGCATGCCCCAACGCCTTGCCGGTATGGCCCCTCGGATCGAACTTGTATTTTACTTGCAGCGCCTGGAGCCGCTGGCGCAGGATGGGCGTATCTTCGGCGGGCTTGCCAAGTGCTGCGCTGGTCCAAAGACCCGCATGGATCGACAGGCCGACAAGCCTTTTCCCCTCACGCCGTGGCGCAATCAGGAGATCGAGCGGCACGCGCCGATGGATGCTGGACAACATGTTGGACTTGATGACCAGCAGGCCATCCGCTCCCTTGCGGTAGTGACCAATGGCCCGCTTGCGCGCAAGATCAGACAGCAGGCTTTCCCCGCGATTGCGGCCTATGCCGATCCCCGATTGGAAGGCACCGTCTAGCCCGAACAGGGCATGGCCAAGAAGTGTGAAATTATTGTCCTCGAACCAGGCAAGCAGAGCATTGTCTTCTGCCAGGAGCTGCGCAGCATCGGCCAGCATGGCCGCTTTCAGGTCTCCCCAATCATCCACCGCATTGCGCACATCGACCATAGTCTGGCGGATACCATCGCGAATCTCGACGCGGTCACGAGCGTCGGCGCGATCGGTTTCGACATAGATCAGCGATTCCGGTCTCCCGCCCTTGCCGATGCCGGTCAGGCCCCCCTTGGCGTCACGCATGACGTTGATCACCGGATGGAGCAGGCGATCGATCACAAGGCCCTTGGAGGAAATGACGGCCGCTACCGAATCGACAAGGAAGGGCATGTTGGCGTTGACAACCGCGAGCCGCATGCGCCGTCTTCCATCGCCGTCGGTTATCGTATCGACGGCAATGCTCGGCGACCCGTTTCGGCGGCTGGCAAGCGCGGACATGGCAAATTCGGCAGCTGCCAGGCGTGCCTGTGGCCCGAAACCATCGAGTTCACCGGGAAGTGAACGGGCAGCGAGTGCCTTCGCCACTTCAGCAATTGGATTGAAGGCCTGCGTGCTGCTGCCGTTGGACACTGCTGTCATTCTGCTCCGCCTGAATCTGATGGATGCCGCCCTTTGCAGGCGTGCATCGAGATTGAGCGCTTATGCGCCCCGGAGCAGTCCGGCTCAACCCTGTAATATTATTGCGTGAGCGCGCGCAGGGCCTTTTGGAGCAGCCCATCGTCCGTTGGCAGCGTACCAAGCAGGCCGACATGACCCGCATCAATCCGGCGCGCGACAAGCAGGACAAATTCCTCATCACCGGGCGCTTCAATAATCATGCGCGGAGACATGGCGCGTGCTCGTTCGCGTGCTGGATCGCTTGTTGCGGTCACGGCTTTGCTTGCGGGTCGGCGTTCTGCACGTTCGGCGTAGACCATGCCCTTGAGGCCGCCTGGATGAGACTCGAGCGCGGACTGGAATCCGCCAATGCCGATGCCGAGCCGCCGGCCGTGCGACAATGCAATGCCATATTCGGCAAGGCGCGTCTTGTCATAGCCGACGCCGAAGACCAGCTTCACGATCGGGGTCATCGGTGCTCTGGCCTGCGCCACAATCCCGTTGTCCGACAAAAGCTCCGCATATTCTTCGGGGCGATGATCCGCGACTGCCGCAAAATCATAGGCAAGCGAGAGGGCACGATAGAGAAACTGGCGGCTGCGCGATTCCGAATGCGTTGCTGCATCGGCGGTCTCGCGCGCGGCGGCCAACCAATCCCAGAGTGTTTCGCTGCCATCGGGTTCGAACTCGGCGATGCTTTCGTCCGCGTCATGGGGCGTCATCGCGTCGAAGCCGGGAGCAACGACAGGCGCTACACCGCTCGGCCCATCGGCCCAGACATTGACTGGGCGATCATGCCGGACAGGTGTGGTCTGCAGGGCCTGTTCGACTTCGCTGATAATCGCGTTCGTTTCGGCTTCGTCCGCCACTTCCTTCCAGTTGATCACGCCATAAATGAAATCGATATTGTCGTCGTCAGACGAGAAGGGCATCAGAATGCCCCGATACATTGTGTTATTGCCGCGACCATTGACGAATTCCGCCTCAAAGCCAATCGGTGCGCGGTTGGCAATGATCTGGAGGTAATGGTCCGTCAGTCGGGACAGCAGCGACCGGCTCGGAATGTCGGACACTGTTTCAACGCCATTGCCCAAATCGCATTCCTTGCGCAGGGCGTGGCCGAGATAGGCAATTATGGGGCTTTCGAGGCCGCCGGTAAAATCGAGCAGCACGCTGTGCGGTCCGAAATCGTCCATGCTGGCCGGATCAAGATCTTCGATGGCCGGATAGGCACGGCCATCAAGCAGCGACACCCAATAGTTATAGGCGCGGACGTGCATCCGTCGCTCATCGGTTCCGACATTCAACGGCGTCTCCACGCCGCCATCGTCGTCCCGGGCAAATTGGCCTGTCTGGTCCATTTCGAAAACCCTCAACTCGTCCCACAATCGAATTGCCGCAATTCTGCACCGCATATGGTTGATGAAGAGTTAAGACTTGCAGGATGTCTGGCATGTCGCAGGTGGGTTTTGCGGATTTTGGGTTGAGCATTGCCCTATTCATGTTATAATGACTAACATGATTTTTGAATGGTGTAGAGTCGGATAGGCCTGCAAGCGACAGTGCCAAATCGCGAGGAGCCGTGACATGTCGGACAATTTGCCTCTGTCAGGAACTGATCGAAACGAAATAGGACGCGAGAACGATAGACTTTCTTCCTGGCTCAGGTTGATTGGCTGCGGAGACAAGTTCGCCTTCAAATGCCTGTATGACGCTGTTTCGCCGCGCCTCTTCGGCCAGGCCATGAAGTTGATGCGGTCTCGCGAAGCAGCCGAAGATGTACTGCAGGAAGCGTTTTTGCGTATTTGGGCAAGTGCGGGTCACTATGATCCCGCTTATGGCTATGCCCATGCATGGATGGCGCGGATCATTCGCAATGTGTCTATCGACCATCTGCGGCGGGCGCGGAAGGCGCAGCGCTATTTTGTCCCGGACACTGACGCGCCCGATGTTTCGGTTGCGCCCGAGCCCCTGGAAGACCGGGTGGATCTGGAGAGGGCGCTAAGCGCCCTGCCCGAAGCGCAGAAGGATGCCATTTGCAGTGTCGTCGTTGAAGGCTGGACTCATGACGAAGTGGCGTCCCGAAGCGGCGTCCCTTTGCCAACGGTAAAATCCCGGGCACAAAGGGGCCTCAAGCGCCTTCGGTCGGCCCTTGAAGGTACAATTTCAGACGATGCCGAAACCATGCAGAGCGGAATGGCGGCCGCGTGACAAAACCACGTGCACCGTACCGGAGCCCTTTGCGTGCTCGGCTCAAGGAGCAGACCTCGATCATCATACTCGAGGCGGTTGCCGCAATCCTGCGAGAGGCCGACCTGTCGGCAGTCAGCATCGCGGAAGTGGCGCACATTGCCCGGATGTCCGAACAGACAGTCTACCGGCACTATAGCAGCCGGGATGCCCTTTTGCGGGCGTTCACCCAATATTATCTTGATCGGGAAACGGGGGGGCCTGATCGCAAGCTGCCGGAAACGATTGCGGAATTGCAAGCGTGGGTGGCCGGTCGATATCATGACTGGGAAAGCGACCACCGGATCGTCAGCGAAATCTACCTCTCGCCTGTCGGGCGAGAGCTTCGCCAGCCGTTACACGCAATCGGCTACGCGAACATTGTCCATATGCTTGGACGCGAGCGTCCGAACCTTGGCGCAAGCGAACGCGGCGATATTGCCGCGGCAATGCTGACCTTGATGAGCGTCGAAAACTTCGTGTTCCTTCACCGCACCCTCGGATTTGGGGCGAAGCAGATCCATGCCAGCGTGAAGGCGGCCATCGACGCGATACTGGCGGGCACGTTGTGAATCCCTATTCGTTTTCGCGGCTCGAAATTCTGGCGATTATGGCGTCCCAGGTTTTGGCTGGTGGTGTGTGACAAGGTCTTTTTGAAGCAAGGCTTTCGACCACACCGGAGCCGAGCCGAACGCGGTATCGTGCGACAAGCAGTGCAAAATTCGCATCCGTGCCCATCCGCTTCAACGCATATCCCAGTTCGGGATCGATAAGGATGCCAAGCGCATAGTCCAACGCCAACGCTTCATCCACATATACTTCCTGGCTGACAATACTCACACTCTTCGCACCCGGTTTCTGCACCCTTCAGACCCAACTACGGCAACGAGGCTGTAACGGATGCACGCGCCAGAGTAGGTGCGCCCCGCCTTTCGGCAAGTTTCGTGAATCCGCCGCAGGAGCTCCCGACGTCGGGGGGGGGGAGGGGCCGGATGCTCCTGCGGGCGGTACGCACATATCATACACGATCCGACCGACGCGGGGCCTGTCGGTTCGATCAAGGCCGCGCGGATCGTGCGCGACACCTGCCTAACGAACCAACACGTCACAAAGATGCATCGACCCGGAAATATTTTTGGCGGTCAGGCAGCGTCGGCGAGTGTCAGCCTTTCGAACCGGTCCAGATGGAAATCAGCTGAACCGAACTGGCCTTCAATCATTGTCGCGCGCTTGAAATAATGCCCGATTGCCAGTTCCTGCGTGATTCCGATGCCGCCATGCGTCTGGATCGCGTTTTGCCCGACAAATTTGGCCGACCGCGATACCTTGGCCTTGGCGAGGCTCACCGCTGCCTTGCGCTCGTCTGCAGGCAGTTCGAGCTTGAGCGTCGCCATCAGAGTCATAGAGACGATCTGTTCCACTTCGAGGAACATGTCCGCCATCCGGTGCTGGAGCACCTGGAACCGTCCGATCGGCTGACCGAATTGCTGCCGCTGTTTTGAATAGTCCAGCGTGCCTTCGTGCAGTTTGCGAGTGACGCCGCACGCTTCGCCGCACACGGCCACAGTCGCTTCGTCAACAATCTGCTCGATCAGCGGCAAGCCTGTCCCCTCACCGCCAAGAAGGGCATCGGCCGATACCGCGACATTCTCGAAATAGACTTCGGAGGCCTGGAACCCGTCAACGCAGGGATAATCACGGCGGACAATGCCGGGGGTCTTTGCGTCGACCAGGAAAAGCGAAACGCCTGCTGCCTCGCGCTGCGATCCGCCGGTCCGCGCTGTGACCAGAAGATGCGTAGCCCAGGGCGCCGCATAAACCACACCCTTGTGCCCGTTGAGGACATAGCCGGCACCATCCTTTTTTGCACTCGTACGCAGGTTGGCAAGGTCGTAGCGGCCTTGCGGTTCTGCATAGGCAAAGGCGATGATGGCGTTGCCTGCGATGATCTCTGGGATCAGCGCATCGGCCAGCGGGCCACCGGCTGCTTTCAAGGCGCCTCCCCCGATGACCACAGTCTGGAGATAGGGTTCGATCGCGATGACCTTCCCGAACTCTTCCATCATGATCATGTTTTCCAGCGCGCCGCCGCCAAGTCCGCCCTGTTCTTCGCTGAACGGCGCACTCAATATGCCGAGGTCCGTTGCCAGGGCCTTCCAGATGCCGGGGTCACGGCCTCCACTCGAAGCGATCATCTTCTGGCGTTTGTCGAAATCGTAAGTGTCGGCCAGAAAACGCGCGAGCGTGTCGCGCAACATGTCCTGCGTTTCAGTGTAGGTAAAATCCATGGTCAATCTGTCTTTCTGTTGCTTCGTCACCCTGAGCTTGTCTCAGGACCCATCGCGCGCATCTTCGCCCCGTCTTCGAGGCTGCATGAACCCCGAAACGCGTTCGGGGCGGCTTTGCGGCTAAAGCCCCAAAACCATCTTCGCGATGATGTTGCGCTGAATCTCGTTCGACCCGCCATAGATGGTGGTCTTGCGGGCATTGAAATAGGTCGGCGCTGTGCGATGGGCATAATCCGGACCGATCGGATGTTCATTGTCCCCATCGCCAAACCCGCGAAAATAGGGCGCGCCATAGTGGCCGACTGCTTCCAGGCTCAGCTCTGTCAGCCGCTGCTGAATCTCCGAGCCCTTTATCTTGAGCAGGCTCGATTCCGGCCCCGGCCCCTTGCCCGCGTTTTCACCTGCAAGGCTCCTGAGTTCGGTAAATTCAAGTGCAGTCAGGTCCATTTCCAGTTCAGCGACCTTGCGCTTGAAGAAGGGATTGGCAAGCAGGGACCGGTCTCCGTCCAGCTCGGTCCTGGCAATGGACTTCACCCGTTCGATTCCGCGCTTCGATGCTGCAACGCCGGCAATGCCCGTGCGTTCATGGGCCAGCAGGAACTTGGCGCAGGTCCAGCCCTTGTCTTCTTCATAGATACGCTGGCTGACCGGCACGCGCACATCTTCAAGCCAGACTTCGTTGACTTCATGTTCGCCGCCGAGCGTAATGATGGGTCGAACCGTGATGCCGGGTGACTTCATGTTGATCAGAAGGAAGCTGATCCCTTCCTGTTGCTTGACGTCGCTGTTCGTGCGGACAAGGAAAAAGCCCCAATCGGCATGTTGCGCCATTGTCGTCCAGGTCTTCTGCCCGTTGACGATATAGTGATCGCCATCGCGCACGGCTTTTGTGCGCAGCGACGCAAGATCGGACCCCGAACCGGGTTCGGAATAGCCCTGACACCACCAATCCTCACCGGACAGGATACGCGGCAGGAACTGCGCCTTCTGCTCGGGCGTTCCGAAGGTGTAGATCACGGGGCCGACCGTCTCGTGGCCAAAGGGCATCAGGCGAATGCAGTCCGCGCGCGCGGTTTCCTCCGACCAGATATATTTCTGTGTCGCCGTCCAGCCGGTGCCGCCATATTCGACGGGCCAGGCAGGCGCGACCCAGCCCTTCTTGTGCAGGATGCGATGCCAGCTCAGAAAATCTTCCTTGCCCAGCTCATCGCCTTCATCCTGCTTGCCACGCAGGTCCTGCGGATAGTTTTCGGCGATGAAGGTGCGGACCTCGTCGCGGAAGGCCAGCTCTTCGGGGCTGAATTCCAAATTCATGATCGACTCTCCATTGTTCGTGGCATCACGATTAGGAGCGGTTTACGTTAACGTCAACTCACTTCCCGAGTGCATTGTGTGCGACGTGAGGATTGCGCACTCAGGTTTCGCTGTTGACTTTTCGCCAGACAAACTGCGAGCATCACCCAGGAACAAGAGGATTGTAAATGAGTGAGTGGAGACGCGGCTGGCGCACTGTCTTGGGCTGTGCGGTCGGTTCCGGGGTCGGGGCTGTGTTGCTGTTCTTCACATTCAGCCTCTTCGTCCTTCCCATCGCGAGCGAATTGGAAGTGTCCCGTGGGGAAATCGCAACAATCCAGTCTCTGGTTGTCGCCGGTGCACTCGGCGCACCGCTGATCGGTCGGGCGACCGACCGGCTTGGATTTCGTGTCGTCTTTCTTGGCTCGATGATCGCGGTTGCCGCTCTTGAATTCGTGGTTGCATTTCTGGTGAATGATGCACGCGGCCTAGCGGTCTGTGTTTTCCTGATCGGCCTGATCGGTGTGGGAACGACCGGTCTCACGGTTACGCGCCCGATCAATGCCTGGTTCGACAAGCATCGCGGACTGGCGCTTGGCCTTTCTGCTTGTGGAATCGCAATTGCGACGATCATCGTTCCGCCGCTGCTTGAAGCGCTGGCGGCGACCTATGGCTGGCGGGCAGGTATCGCCGCACTGGCGGCCATGGCCGCTATCATTGGCCTGCCAGCGGTCTATTTCCTGGTTGACAATGAGCCGCCCGATTCACCCCAGTTGCATGGCCGCAGGTCGATGCACCAGGCCGGAGATTGGTCCTTCCTTCGCGAAGGCGCTTTTTGGCTGATGGCGTGCTCGCTAGTTGCAATGGGGGCGGCAGGGTCCGGATTCATCGGCCAGATGTCACCGATGATCCAGGATGAAGGGCTGAGCGCGCAAATGGCTGCATTTGCCCTGTCGATGTTTGCCATTGGCCAGGTGTCGGGCCGTTTGATCGGCGGCTGGTTCCTTGACCGGTTCGATCCGCGTCGTATTGCGATCCTGCTCAACCTCTTGCCTGCCAGCGGATTTCTTTTGCTCTGGGGCTTCGACAATCTGGGCGCGACTGCGCTTGCAGCCGCCTTTCTGATCGGGTTCCAGCAAGGGTCAGAGCATGACATCTTTGCCTATTTCACGGCCCGCCGGTTCGGGATTTCCAATTATGGGACTGTCTATGGTGCGTTGATTGGCCTCGGCTGGATCGGCAACGCGACCGGGCTGATCGGTGTTGGCCGCCTGCATGACGTGTTCGGCAACTATATGTTTGCCCAGCTGCTCGGTGCATCGGCACTGGCGTTCGGCGCACTGCTGTTCGTCTCCATTCGCCTGCCGCCAAG
>ERZ724517.1650-NODE-1650-length-12141-cov-4.971786_pt1 | contig 12141 bp, 9 predicted proteins | sample MGYA00376050_ERZ724517 | MGnify/ENA primary metagenome ERZ724517 (study PRJEB28724, sample SAMN07190886) | activated sludge metagenome | isolation source: activated sludge of sewage treatment plant in Hong Hong | place: USA: Christiansburg, Virginia | collected... | reverse complement strand
CGCACGCCCAGCGCGGCAAGATCGGCAACCCGCATGTCCGGGTTCATGATCAGGACATTGACCGGCTTGGGTGCAACCGCCTCCACAGTCTTCGCGATTTCGGCAGGATTGGTCATTCCAGGCGCGAAAAGGCAGTCCGCGCCCGCCTCGGCAAAGGCCGTCAGCCGGTCGACTGCAAGGCTAACGTCCTTCAGATCGTTGAGATAGGCTTCGGTTCGCGCAACAAGCAGCGCCCCGGTTCCACCTGCATCGATCGCTGCGCGCGCCGCCCGTATGCGTGCGACGGCCATATCGAGCGGATAGAGTTGTCCCGGCCCGGCCTGATCCTCGATCGACAAGCCGGCGATCCCGGTTCCCAATGCGCGCTTTACATTGGCAGCCACGCCCTCGGGCGAATCTGCAAAACCGCTTTCGAAATCGGCATTGACCGGCAGATCCGTCGCCGCGCACAGGCGGTCCAGATGGTCGAGAACCTGTTCGATCGTGATCTGGTGATCGTTGAGACCCAGCGTCCAGGCAGCGGCCGAGCTCGATGAAGCCAGCGCCTTGAAGCCGAGCTTTTCGAGCCGCTTTGCGCTGCCTGCGTCCCACGGGTTGGGCAGGATGAAACAGCCCCGTTCGTGCAGGGCGCGGAAGGCCGTGATTCGCGTGGACTGGTCAGACATCACAAAGCCTTTTCGTAGAGCCAATAGTCCTTGTTGACATGGGAATTGATGGCGTCGGCAATTGCGTTCATGCCCTGGTTGTCGTCAAGGATCCAGCCAATCTCGCCGCGCGATGCGCCATAGCGCGTAACGGCAGTGCGCCGGATGAACTCGATCATCATGAAAGCCAGCTGGCTCGCCATGCGTGATGACTGGAGCCGCTTTACGACCCCCATCAATGGCACCCGCATCGTGCGGACCTGCGGCCTGCGCAGCCACCAGAGCAGCTTTGCCCAGTTGAACGGCAGAAGCTTGCCACCGAACTGCACGAGCTTTTCGTTGATGTCGGGAAGGACGATCATGAAAGCAACCGGTTCGCCGTCATATTCGGCGACCATGATCAGGTCTTCATAGACGATCGGCTTCAGCTTCTTGCCGACATAGTCGATTTCGCTGTCCGAAAGCGGAACGAAACCCCAATTGTCCGACCAGGCGTCGTTCAATATGCCGAGGATGAGCTTTGCTTCTTCGTTGAAGCGCGATTTCTCGACCTGGCGGATGCGAATGCGGGCATTCTTTTCGCCCGCAGCAACGATCCGGTTGACGAGTTCGGGAAAAGGCCCGCTGATGTCGAGATCCCAGGTCTTGAGGGCCTTGGCAAAGCTGTAACCCTGCCCTTCGACCCAACCCTGATAGGCAGCGGCATTGTGTCCCATCATGACGGTTGGCGGGTGATCGAAGCCTGAAACCAGCAAGCCGGGTTCGTCCCAGACCGATATGCTCAAAGGCGCGAGGACGCGGTGCATCCCCTTGCCCCTAAGCCAGGTCTCGGCCTGGGCAATCAGGGCTTCTGCCGTGGCTTCATCTTCGGCCTCAAGCAATCCCCAGTTGCCTGTGCCCGGTCCCATCCCCTTGTCGGCCGGCTGGCCAAGCGCAAGATGGTCGATATGCGCGGAAATCCGGCCAACGACCCGCCCGCCCTGTTCGGCAAGATAGAGCTGCGCTTCGCCATGTTCGAACCAGGGGTTCCTGCCTGGCATGATGAGGCCATGGACTTCGTCCTTCAGCGGCGGAACCCAGTTTGGATCGCTGGCATAGAGGCGATACGGCAGGTCGACAAACGCCTTCCGGTCGGCTTTGGTTGCGACCGGGCGAACCGAAAGTGTAGCTTGCGTCAAGATTATCTCCTTTGATCCGGGCATAGTGCATTCGCCCTGTCGCGGGAATCCCTGCCGTACGTGAATGTGGCGCGACGTCGCTGCAGAGATCAGGGTGGTGCGCCATCATCCTGCCACACTATTCTGGTGTTAGCCCGAGCGATGAAATCTGCCACTCTTGCCTCTGACAGCGTCACGCCGCTTCGCGATGCCGAGGTCACGAAGTCTCGCGTTGCGGACGATATGGTCATGATCCGCGCCGCAGCCGATCTGACGCGTGATCTGAACGCGCCGAATCCGCAGATATACTGGGCAGATTTCCTCACCTTCACGATTCTGGGCTATGCCGGCCTTTTTCTGGCGTTGGCCGCCTCGCAGCCATTCGCAATTGCCGGCTGGGCAATTGTCTCCATCATGGGGCTGTATCGCGCTGGCCTGTTCATTCATGAACTGACGCATATCAAGCATTCTGCAGTGCCCGGGTTTCGTCTGGCCTGGAATGTCCTCATCGGAGTGCCGCTTCTGGTCCCGTCTTTCATGTATGAAGGGATCCACAATCTCCATCATGCCCGGACGCGTTACGGAACAGTCGAAGATCCGGAATATCTTCCGCTTGCCCTGATGAAGCCCTGGACAGTTCCTCTGTTTGTGCTTGTCGCTGTGCTTGGGCCGATTGCCCTGCTTATCCGCTTTGCCATTCTGACCCCGCTTTCGGCCGTCATCCCGCCATTGCGGGTCCTTGTGGTCGAACGTTTTTCAGGCCTGATCATCAATCCCGTTTTCCGCCGTCGTCCCCCGGAGGGAGAGGCAAGGCGCGATTGGCTGGTGCTGGAAACGGCCTGCAGCCTGTGGGCGATCGCCTTGCTGGCATCGGTATTTGGCGGACTCATTCCGTTGCGGGGCTTCCTTCTGTTTCTGGGCGTACTGTCCGGCGTTGTGGTGCTGAACCAGATCCGCACACTTGTCGCGCACCTTTGGGAAAATGACGGTGACGTCATGAGTGTCACAGCCCAGTTTCTCGACAGCGTCAACGTGCCGCCTCCTGGCTTCCTTCCGGCACTATGGGCGCCGGTCGGGCTGCGCTATCATGCGCTTCACCATCTCCTCCCCGGCTTGCCCTATCATGCGCTTGGCGAAGCGCACCGCCGCCTGAGCGCAGCACTCGTGCCCGAATCCGCTTATCATCGCGCAAGTTATGACGGGCTTCCCGGGCTGGTCGTCCGGCTGATGAGCAATACGGCGAAAGGCGCCTGACCTTATTCTTCGGTCTGGATCAGCACGGCTTCGCCAATGAGCAGGAACAGGAAGAATGGGCCCCAGGCTGCGAGCAGCGGCGGATAGGCGCCGAGATTGCCCATCGCCAGGCCGAAATTGTCTGCGACGAAATACGCAAAGCCAAGCGCCATGCCGATCACCGCCCGCACAAAAAGGCGGCCAGACCGGGCAAGTCCGAAAGCGGCCACAGCACCCAGCAGCGGCATCAGCATCGTTGAAAGTGGCCCGGCGATCTTGTGCCAAAGGCCGGCTTGCAAGGCCGCAGTCGGCCGCCCGGCCTCGCGCAACTCGCCAATGGCGCGCCATAGCCGCCGGAATGACATTCCATCCGCACTGACATTTGACAGCGTAAACTGCTCCGGCCTGACGCCGGCGCCTACCTGCACATTGCCCAAACTGGACCGCATCCCGCTGGCAACATCGAACCGGGTTGCCTGAAGCAGGGTCCAGCCGCCGGCCTGAGGAATCGCGCGCGGCGCCCGCACAATTGCAAGCAAAGAGCCGCCGGAGCGATTATAGATTGTTACGTTGAAAAGGCGCGTCGCGTTTGCTCGGCCTGTCACGCTTTCGGCATGGATCAGATGGTCTCCATCGCGCACCCAGACGTTGTCCGCGCCATTCCTTTCGACCGGGATGGGGCCGTATTCAGCACGTTGCCAGCGGTCCAGCGTTGCAGTTGCACGCGAAACGATCCGGTCATTGAAGGCAAAGGACGCCAGAGCGACGCCGAATGCAGCGACAATCAGCGGGGCCAGCACCTGATGTGCAGAGAGGCCGGCTGCCTTCATCGAAATCACTTCGCTGTTCTGGTTGAGCGTCGCCAGCGTGATGATGGTGCCCAGAAGGATCGAAAAGGGCAGCAGGAAGGCAATGATTTCCGGCAGGCGCAACGAAAGATAAGTCCAGAGCTCGGCGCTGCCATTGCCCTTGTGCGCCAGGACATTTCCGGATTCGCCCAAGAGGTCGAGCGTCTGCAGCACGAGAGTCAGCGCAAGCAGCACAGCGAGGCTGCGCAACAGGAACATGCGCGCCATATACCAGCTGATCGTGCTCGACGGGAAAAAGGAGTTCGACATGATCAGCTCCCTGCCAGACCCGGCAGGAATCTGCCCGGCAATCGCCGGAACCCGGTGCCAAGTTTGGCGAAGGACCGTTCAAGCGCGCCGATGGGCTGCCCGCCCGGCACATAGGCAACGGTGTAGAACATCCAACAGATCAACGCTGCAAAGGCAAGGAAGGGCAGCCAGAGGGCGTAGAAGGGATCGATCAGGCCGAGCGAGCCCATGCTTTCGGCATATTCATTGACCTTGTGATAGGCGACCACCATCACGATCGACAGGAACACCCCAAGCGAGGATGAAGACCGCTTGGGCGGAACGGCGAGGGCCACGGCAAGCAGTGGCAGAAGCAGCATCATCGCCACTTCGACAAGCCGGAAATGGAAATTGGCGCGGGTTTCATCGCGAATCATCTTGGACACCCGCGGATCATTGCCGACCCGCGCGAGTTCGGGGATTGTGAGCTCCCGGTCCTTTCCGCCGCGATTGCGAAATGCTTCGATCTTGGGCAGGTCAATCGGCAGGTCGTGTCCGGTGAAACTCAGGATGCGGGGAGTCTTGAAGCTTGGGGCATCGTGAACAAGCACACCGTTTGCCAGCCGCAGGATGATCGTGTCGGGATCATCTGTGGCAAGGAAGGTTCCCTTTTCGGCGGTCACGGCAAGGGTCTTTCCGTCCTTGCCCTCGCCCATCACGAAAATTCCGGAAAGATCGCGGCCATTGTTGCTGCTCTTTTCAATCCGCATGGTCATCCGCTTGCCGAGATGGGTGAATTCACCAACCTTGATTGATGCGCCGAGTGCGCCGGAGCGGAGTTCGAAACGCAGGCCTTCATAGGCATAGCGGGCATAGGGTTGCACGTAACCGACAATGGCCAGATTCACGAGCGCCAGTGCGATCGCATACAAATAGGGTGTGCGCAGAAGCCGACCGTAACTCTGGCCAATCGCGCGAAAGGCATCAAGTTCGGATGAAAGCGCAATCCGCCGAAACGCCAGCAGAATCCCCAGCAAAAGCCCGATTGGAATACCAAGCGAAAGATATTCCGGCAAAAGATTGGCCAGCATCCGCCAGACGACGCTCACCGGTCCGCCTTCGGACACCACGAAATCGAACAGCCGTCGCATCTTGTCGAGCACCAGCAGCAGTGCTGCAATGACCAGGCAGGCAAAGAGCGGTGCCGCGATCAAGCGAGCGATATAGCGATCGGCGGCTGAGAGCATTGTTTGAGTGTCTGTTTATCCAGTGACCATCATTTCGCCGCAAAGAGTCCCCATAGCGCAAATTACGCAGGGATTTTCGGCGACGTATTGCTGGATATAGCCTTGAGGAGTCTGTTGGTCATGTTGAAATTTCGCAGCTGCATGGTTGGCCTTTCGCTCGTGTTTGCACAGGCAAGCGCGGCGCCGGCGGCAGCGACGATTTTGGGCCCCGATGCAGCAACGTGCGCACGCGGGGACGGTCCAGCCATCCTTGTCAATGTGGTTGGATTCAAGAATCGCGCCGGGACGGTCCGGGCTCGCACATTCGGTGGAAGTCCCGCGACATGGTTCGACAAGAAGCATGTCCTGAAGCGCACGCTTACCGATGTGCCATCTGCGGGCCCGGTTGCGATCTGCATGCCGGTGCCGGGGCCAGGCACCTATGCTGTCGATATCCGCCATGACATCGATGGCGCCGGCAAGACCGACAAGGGTGACGGGGCCGGGGCATCGGGCAATCCCCAGGTTTCGCTGTTCGATATCATTTTCAAGCGCAAGCCGGCTGCTGACAAGGTTTCCGTTCGCGTCACTGAAGGCGTTACGACGATCACGATCGTCCTCAAATATCTGTCGGGCGGTTCGATCAAGCCTGTCCAGATGACGTCGGGCCGCTGACATGGTTGCTGTCGCGCTCCTGTCGAACCCCCGCTCGACCGGCAATCGCGACATGCTTCCCCGGATTCGTGCCTTTTGCGCGGGTCGCCCCGACATGTTTCACTATGAAGTGGAACATGTCAGCCAGATTGCCGAAGCGCTTGAGTCTATTGCACGGGTAAGGCCCAAGGTGCTCGTCATCAACGGCGGCGATGGAACGGTGCAGGCGACGCTGACCGAGCTATACAATGGCGGCCAGTTCGGGCGTGAACTCCCGCCGGTCGCTGTGCTGCCCAATGGCAAGACCAATCTGATCGCGCTTGATCTGGGATCGTCGGGCGATCCGCTTGTCGCGCTTGAACGCATTGCCATGCTGGCCAAAAGCGATCTTGGCCCGCATGTTGTGGAGCGCGAACTGATTGCGCTGACCGAAGGCGAAGCCGCCATCAACCGCCCGGTGCTTGGCATGTTCCTTGGAGGGGCTGGCCTCGCTGACACGATCCTTTTCTGCCGCAACAAGATCTACCCGCTCGGCCTGCCGAACGGTGTGAGCCATGTTCTGGCGGGCATCCTGGTGCTGTTCTCGGCAATCTTCGGGGTTCGCGGCAAATATTTGCCACCCGCGCCGCAGCCTGTTCGCGTGTCCCTGATCCGTGAAGGCCAATCCTCGCAGCGTTTTTCCTTCCTGATCGTCACGACCCTCGAGAAGATGTTGCTCGGCAGCAAGTCTGGCGGCCGCGCTTCGGGCCTGAAGCTGATGGCAGTGGACCAGTCGCCGCTCGCCTTGCTGAAGGCGCTGATCGCCAGTATCCGGGGTGAGCTCGGTGACAGGCCGGTTGCTGGCGTCCATGTAGAGCAGGGCGATGTCATCCGCATCGAAAGCGAACGATCGAGTGTCATTCTCGACGGCGAGGAATTTCACGCGCTGAAGGGCAGGCCAATCGTCCTGCGGTCGACGCCGCCGGTATCGTTCCTCCGCCTCGCAGCGTGAGCGACCTTCGCGCGCTGGTCTGTGCCGAACTGGCGGAACCGGTCAACCCCCGTGTAACGGCAATGGCCGCGGCCATCGCTGCGCAATATGGGGGCGCCGCGCGTGCCGTGCTTTTTTATGGATCCTGCCTGCGCCAGCAGGAGCTGGACGGGCTCATGCTCGATTTCTATCTCATTGTTTCCAGCTACGAAGCGGCCTGGCCGGGACGCTGGCTGGCGATGGCAAACCGCCTGATCCCGCCCAATGTCTTTCCATTTGCGCATGCCGGACTTGCCGCCAAATATGCAGTACTGAGCGAAGAGGATTTTGCCGCGCTCAATGGCCCGGCAGCCACGACCGTCTCGGTCTGGGCGCGCTTTGCCCAGCCCAGCCGATTGGTCTGGATGGCCGACGATGCTGCGCGGGAGAGCGTCGTTTCGGCCGTGGCCGATGCTGCGCCGACCCTGTTCCGGTTCGCCCGGCCGATTGCGGCGTCATGCGATCCGCTCGATATCTGGCGCGCGGGCTTTGCCCAGACCTATCGTGCCGAACTGCGCGCCGAACGCGAGGACCGTTCTGGCTCGATCGTCGATGCGGATCCTGACCGTTATCGCCGTTTCGGAGAGGCAATTCCCGAAACAGCGCTCGACCGCGCGCTGGCTCTGCGCCGCTGGCGCAAATTGCAGCGGCACGGCAAGCTCATGTCTGTCGTGCGGCTGGCCAAGGCGAGTTTCACCTTCGCTGGCGGCGTCGATTACCTCGCCTGGAAGATCAATCGCCATGCCGGGACGCAGATTGCGATCAAGCCCTGGCAGCGCCGCTGGCCGCTCCTGGGGGCAATAGTCTTGGTGCCAAGATTGCTGTTGCAGGGAGCCGTGCGCTAGCGCCCGAACTTGCGTTGCGTTTTCCCGAAGCGTGTCTTCCTTGTCCCCGGCTTGCCTTCGTTGCTGCGGCCCATCATCGGCAGTTTTTGCTGATCCACGGGTATCCCCAGCTCGCTTTGCTCCAGCATCCGGATTTCGTCGCGCAGGCGGCCGGCTTCCTCGAACTCGAGATCGGCGGCGGCGGCGCGCATCTTCTTTTCAAGCTCCTCGATATAGGCCCTGAGATTGTGGCCGACCATGTGAACCGGTCCATCCTCAATCTCGATGGTCACCTGATCGCGCGAGGCGACGTCCTTGATGATATCACCGATCGCCCGCTTGATCGTTTCCGGCGTGATGCCATGCGCCGTGTTGTAGATGACCTGTTTCTCGCGGCGGCGGTCGGTTTCGGCAATGGCGCGTTCCATGCTGCCTGTCATCCGGTCGGCATAGAGAATGACGCGGCCATCGACATTGCGCGCGGCGCGACCAATCGTCTGGATCAATGATGTTTCGGACCGCAGGAACCCTTCCTTGTCGGCATCCAATATGCACACGAGTCCGCACTCCGGAATGTCCAGCCCTTCGCGCAACAGGTTGATGCCGACGAGGACATCATAGACGCCCAATCGCAGGTCGCGGATCAGCTCGATCCGCTCGAGCGTCTCGACATCCGAATGCATGTAGCGGACGCGTAACCCGGCTTCGTGCATGAACTCGGTCAGATCCTCCGCCATCCGTTTGGTGAGGGTGGTGACAAGCGTGCGATAGCCAGCCTCGGCCGTCTTGCGGCACTCGTTGATGCAATCCTGCACCTGATCCTCGACCGGGCGGATCGTGACGGGCGGGTCGATGAGGCCGGTAGGCCGGATGACCTGTTCGACAAAAACACCGCCGGTCTGTTCCATTTCCCAATTGCCGGGCGTTGCCGACACATAGGTCGTCTGCGGACGCATCGCCTGCCACTCGTTGAAGCGCAGCGGGCGATTGTCGATGGCAGAGGGCAGGCGGAAGCCATATTCGGCGAGTGTCAACTTGCGCCTGTGGTCACCACGCGACATGCCATTGACCTGCCCGATCGTCACATGGCTTTCATCGACGAAGAGCAGCGCATTGTCCGGCAGATATTCGAACAGGGTCGGGGGTGGCTCGCCCGGCAAACGGCCGGTCAGGAAACGGGAGTAATTCTCGATGCCTGCGCAGCTTCCGGTGGCCGCGATCATTTCAAGGTCGAAATTGGTCCGCTGCTCAAGCCGCTGTGCCTCGAGCAGTCGGCCTTCGGCAACGAGTTCCTTCAGCCGCTCCGCCAGCTCAAGCTTGATGGCTTCCATGGCCTGCTTGAGCGTCGGGCCGGGCGTCACATAGTGCGAGTTTGCATAGACGCGGACATAATCGAGCGCTGCGACCTTCTTTCCGGTCAGCGGATCGAATTCGACAATCTCCTCGATTTCGTCGCCGAAGAAGGAAATGCGCCACGCCGTGTCTTCATAGTGCGACGGGAAGAGTTCGAGATTGTCCCCGCGCACGCGGAAATTGCCGCGGGCAAAGGCCTGATCATTCCGCTTGTACTGCAGCGCCACCAGCTTCCTGATGATCTCGCGCTGATCGACGGTCTGTCCCTTTTTCAGGTCGAAGATCATCGCCGAATAGGTTTCAACCGAACCGATACCATAGAGGCAGGAAACAGAAGCCACGATCAGCACATCGTCGCGCTCCAGCAAGGCGCGCGTTGCCGAATGCCGCATCCGGTCGATCGCCTCGTTTACCGAGCTTTCCTTCTCGATATAGGTGTCCGACCGGGGGACATAGGCCTCGGGCTGGTAGTAATCATAATAGGAAACGAAATACTCGACTGCATTGTCGGGAAAGAAGCTCTTGAACTCGCCATAAAGCTGCGCGGCGAGAATCTTGTTGGGTGCGAGGATCAGCGCGGGCCGTTGCACCGCTTCGATCACCTTGGCCATGGTGAAGGTCTTGCCCGAACCGGTCACGCCCAACAGGACCTGATCATGTTCATGCGCCTCGATCCCGGCGACAAGTTCGGCAATCGCGGTCGGCTGGTCGCCTGATGGCGCATAGTCGCTGACGATCCTGAACCGCTTGCCTCCGTCGGTCTTGGGTGGGCGCTCCGGACGGTGCGGGATGAAAGCCTGGCCCGTTTCCGGCTCGTCTAGCGTGGTGCGGATGGTGACGGACATATCAGGAACATAGGCAAGCCGGGCGCAACTGGCAATGGCGCCAAATGGCGGGAGGTCCTAGTATTTGTCCCTATGTTCCGTTCCCGCGCACTCTGGCAGGTTTCGGGTGCGCGGCGATAGCGAGCCGCAGGATGCTTTGAAGGGGTGCGGCAATGAATATTGAGGTCGGTGCGGTCAGGGTGCAGTCCGGTATTCCCGCGAAGGCGGATATGATTGCGCGGGCGGAAGCACTGCTGCCCGTCCTGCGGGAACGCTCGGCCGACGCCGAAAAGAACCGGCGGCTTTCGGACGAGACTGTGGCGGATTTCCGCGCCGCCGGCTTCCCCAAGATTCTCCAGCCCAAACGGTTCGGCGGATATGAGCTGGGCCCCGACACCGCAGTCGAAGTGATCCGCACGATTGCAACAGCCTGCGGGTCAAGCGGGTGGGTGACCAATTTGTTCGTCATCCACAATTGGCAGGTCAGCCTTTTCCCGATGCAGGCGCAGGAGGAATATTGGGACGGCAGCGATGACCGGCTGTGCTCGACCGTGTCCTTTGCGACCAAGAGCGAAATGACCGAAGTCGACGGCGGAGCCAGGTTGACCGGTCGCTGGAAGTTCTCGAGCGGCTGTGACTTTGCGGACTGGTTCCTGATCATGAAACCCAGCCCGACCTGCTTTGACTGGATGCTCATCCCGCGCAGCGATGTGACGATCGAGGATGACTGGTTCGTTTCCGGCCTGAGCGGAACGGGAAGCAAGGACCTCATCCTCGACAATGTCTTTGTGCCCGCGCATCGCCGCGTCTCTGGCATGGACGTTGCCATGGGAACGACGCCGGGAGCCAAAGCGCTTGGCATTCCGATGGGCCGCCTGCCCTTTGCCTGGCCCGCCGTCTGGGGAATTCCGGCAGCGCTGATCGGCATGGCTGCGGGCTTGGCAGAGGTCGTGCGCAAGACGCTCATTGGCAAGAAGGGCCTGTTTACGGGCGAACTGCAGGTGGAACGGGCCGCCAACCAGATCCGGCTGACCGAGGCCCTGACGGACATTCATGCCGCCGAACTGATCATGCGCCACCGCATGGACGAACTCGGCCGCTGGGCGCAGGCCGGTGGCCCGCCAGCCCCGATCGATGCCTTCGCCTCGCACCGCGACGCTGCCTATGTCTCGCGAAAGATGGGCGAAGTGGCCAGCAAACTTTCGCTGATGGCGGGCGCAACCTCCGTCTATCTCGGCAACCCGATCCAGCGCTTCAAGCGCGATATCGATGTTGGCGTAACGCATGTCTCGCTGGTCTGGGAAGAAGCGGCGGAGAATTACGGACGGGCGCTGTGGGATCTGCCCCCGAAAGGCCGGGGTTAGCCGCTACCCGCGGAACGCCGGGTTCGTCACGGCGTTTCTGGTTCTGTCTGGAAGTCCGGCCAAAAGTCCGGGCCTGCCCGATTATTGAGGCGGTCCGCATCGGTTCGTCGCACGATGCGCTCCCGTTATCGGGACACTATTGGGCTTGCCGATGGCGTTCATGTGCCAGAAAGGTTAACATGAACAGGCGAGGCGGGAAGTTTCAGCTTGAAGGGATAACTCAATGAAATTCGTTACCAAAAGACTTGGAATACTCATCCTGCTTGCCACGCCATCGGCAGGCAGCCTTTATGCGCAGCAGCAGGAACCCGCCCAGCCGGCGATCACCGTGACTGGCGCGGCAATGCCTGCCGGGCCCGAGGTCAAGGGCATCATTTCCGCGCGCAATGATGAAAAGATCAAGGTCACGGCTGTCGATGGCACCAGCACTGTTCTTATCGTCACGGACGATACGAAGATCGCCTCAGGCGGCGGCCTTTTCGGCAGCAGTCGCGGCAAGCTGACCGCGGACGGCCTGCTCAATGGCCTGCCGGTGACGGTGAAGACGTTGCAGGGCCCCAATGGCCTGATCGCCAGCCAGATCACCTTCCGCAACAATGACCTCAAGACCGCGCGGATGATCCGCAACGGCACGGCCCAGCAATTCGACGAACAGGCAGCGGCAACCGCTGCGCTGCGCAGCCGCATGGGCGATATCGACAAATATAATATCAAGAGCACCACAAACGTGTATTTCGATACCGGACGTGCAGTGATTTCACCCAGCGCCAAGGCTGA
>ERZ724517.1647-NODE-1647-length-12148-cov-5.444885_pt1 | contig 12148 bp, 8 predicted proteins | sample MGYA00376050_ERZ724517 | MGnify/ENA primary metagenome ERZ724517 (study PRJEB28724, sample SAMN07190886) | activated sludge metagenome | isolation source: activated sludge of sewage treatment plant in Hong Hong | place: USA: Christiansburg, Virginia | collected... | reverse complement strand
AAAATGCTTTATTAACAGCTCAACAAGCGCAATTAAAGCAAGAAAAAACGCAACGACTAGCTTTATATGGTGGTTTAATTTTGGTGATTGCTTTTTCGGGTTTTGTATTTAATCGCTTTAGAGTTACACAAAAACAAAAAGTAGTGATTGAACAGCAAAAAACATTAGTTGATGAAGCCTTTGCTCAATTGGAAGAAAAAAACAAAGAAGTGATGGATTCGATACATTATGCTAAGCGTATCCAAACGGCCTTGATGCCTAACGAAAAGTTTATCGATAGAACGTTGAATAAATTGAATAATTATTGACTCCAATCAGGTGTAATTCTCGCATCGTATTATTTCATATCTTACTTGCAATCAAGCAAATAAATGCAGACCTTTGCCACTGAAAATGAAGAAAAAAGTTGAAATTTTAGCACCAGCCAAAAACTTGGTGCAAGGTATGGCGGCCATTAATGCTGGTGCCGATGCCGTATATATTGGTGCACCACAATTTGGTGCCCGTTCAAACGCTACTAACTCTATTGAAGATATTGAGGAGTTAGTGCAATATGCCCACTTGTTTAAAGCACAAGTATTTGTAGTCGTGAATACCATTTTATATGATCATGAATTGGAAGATTGCAAAAAAATGATTCATGAATTATACGCTATTGGTGTGGATGCCTTAATTGTGCAGGATATGGCCGTAATGGAAATGGATTTACCTCCAATTGTTATTCACGCCAGTACTCAAGCAAATAACCGCGACCCTAAACATGTGAAGTTTCTAGCAGATTCAGGGATGAAACGTGTAGTTTTAGCAAGAGAATTAAACTTAGATCAAATAAAAGACATTGCCAAAGCAACCGATGTGGAGTTGGAATTCTTTGTATCAGGTGCACTTTGTGTATCCTTTAGTGGTAATTGTTATATGAGTATTGCTAATGGCGAACGAAGTGCCAATAGAGGTTCTTGCGCTCAAAATTGCCGTTTACCTTATAATTTAGTAGATGGAACAGGTAAAACCTTAATTGCCAATAGTCACTTATTATCTATTAAAGATTTAGACTTAAGCGACCAATTACCAAACTTAATAGAAGCAGGAGTAACGTCTTTTAAAATTGAAGGTCGTTTAAAAGATATGGTGTATGTCAAAAACAATACTTCCTTTTTGCGTAAGAAACTAGATGCCTTTTTAGAGAATAACGATCAATTTCAAAAAGCATCATCTGGTAGAACCTTCTTTAATTTTGATGCTGAGATGGACAGAAGTTTTAACAGAGGTTATACTGATTACTTTGTTAACAAACGTACTGAGAAAATTGGATCTTGGGACAGTCCAAAATCACAAGGGCAATACATTGGTAAATTGATTGAAACCAAAGCCAATGGTTACATTATTGAAAATTACGAAAAACTAAATAACGGCGATGGTTTGTATTTCTTAAACGAAAACAACGAACCAGATGGCATGCAAATTAACATCATCGTTAATAATATTGTTGTTCCAAATACCTTTAAAAATATTCCAACAGGAACCGTTATTTACAGAAATTCGGATGCAGAGTTTAACCGATTAGTAGAACGTGATGATAGCGCTGTTAGAAAAATTGGTGTTAACTTAACTTTTACGGAAACAAACGATGGCTTTATGTTAGTGGCTATTGACGAAGACAGACACCAAAGCATTTCTTCATTTGAATCGGTTAAAGAATTAGCTAAAAACGAAGAATCTACCACACCAAACATTATCAAAAACTTATCTAAAACAGGTGGTACACCTTTTATTGTGGATGATGTGAAGGTAGAGTTTTCGCAAAACTGGTTTTTACCAATCTCAAAAGTTAACGAAGTAAGAAGGGTAGTGCTAGAACAATTGATCGACATTAGAGTAAAAGAATATCACCGCGAAGAATTTCAAATTCAAAAAACAGATCATCCTTACCCTGTATCTCAATTAGATTTTACCTACAATGTGTCGAACCAAATGGCCAGAGCCTTTTATAAAAGACATGGTGTCACCGAAATTGAAAAAGCATTTGAGTTACAATGGGATCCAGGAAAATCACGCGTAATGGTTACTAAATATTGCGTGAAATATGAATTAGGAAAATGCGCTCGTTTTCAAAGAGACACCATGGGCGAAAAAGTAGTGGAACCTTTAACTTTAACACACGGCGATAACGCTTACAAATTGAAATTTAATTGCAAACCTTGCGAAATGGAAATTTGGGAAAAAGATGCTGAGTTAGAATTTGAAGACGACGATTATTAATGAGTAATCCATTTGCAGATAAGTATAAAACTCTGCCAACCGCCAAACTTATCGAAATAATTGAAAACAGTCATAACTATCAGGCTCTGGCTGTTGATGCTGCTAAACAGGAGTTAACTGGGAGAACTGATGTAGAGATAGCTCAGCAAAAATTTAAAGAAACAACTTCGCAAACTCAACAACAAGAGGAACTAAATCAGAAGAAGCGACAACTAATTCAAGATAAAGCCTCTACAATTTTTGAATACGCAGATCCTTTTACTAATAAAACGCCAGAAAAATCTATCGTTATCCTATGTATTGTTCTTTCAATTCTATTTTTATATAAAGCAGTCACTAGTATTAGTTTTTTAATCTTAATGTTTTCTGATATTCCAGAGGCAGATTATTCAACGTATTGGTTTTTCATTGAGTTCTTTTACTTACCTGTAAGCATCTATTTTTTATGGAGAAAACATAAAATTGGCTGGTATATGTTTTTGATTTGGCTCATTTATCAAATCATGATGGATATTACCTATTTATACATGACATCTCAATTACCAGACGTTGATAGTTCGTTTAGTCAAATCATAGAGCTACCAAGCGCATCATCCTATATTTTTAAATTGTTGATTCATTTGGCTTTTGTATATTTTATGGTGAAACCATCTATCAGAAATCTATTTCAAATTGAAAAAAGAGAAACAACCGAAAATGTTTAATGGTATCTAAGCCGAAAAGAAATATAAAAAAAGATGAGCGCAGTAAAGTAACGCTCAAAAAACTCACCTTTCATAAACTAAGTTGGTTAGAATATATAACTATTGGTCTTTCTATTTTATTTTGGTTTTACCCTCATCCCTATAATGTTATATTTTCCGTTTTATTAGCGATGCCTATAATTGGTCTTATTATTAATGGATTATATGGGCGCCCAAGTATATCGACTTTAGTAGCTATTTCGAAAGGAGAAAAAGGTGAAGACAAATATGACGTAGCAGATTTTATTGATTTTTCCGCATGGGTGATATTGATAAGAGTACTCAAAGATTTTGAGTTTGAAAGCTTTTATAGTATGATTATTCCTGGAACCATTACATTTTTATCAGTGTTAGTTTTACTATTTTTTACTCATAGTAAAATTGAACAAAGCGACAAAAACAAAGCGTGGATTTACTTTTCACTAATTGGTAATTTGTTTATTTATAGTTATGCTGTTACTTATGGCGCTAACTGCGTATATGATAATTCTGAACCAAAAGTTTATTCGGCAAAAGTCGTAGATAAAAGAAAACACCATAGCCGTAAAGCTGGAACTACTTATTATTTAAAAGTAACTCCTTGGGGCCATCACTATGATAAAGAAGAAATTACGGTAACAAGCGATCAATATGAAGAAACACCAATTGGATCATCCGTAAAAATTGACTTGAAAGAAGGGTTATTTAATATTCCTTGGTATTATATTGAATAACTATCCAAACGGGCTATTTTTTAGGTTTTTAGCTGATTTTTTGGGTAAAATTTCAAATTCTTTGTCGTATGTTTGAATATTACAAAGAACGATGAAAGTCCTTATTCTATTTATAACTGTACTCATTTCTTATTCCGTTTTCGCACAGGATTCGACTCAGATTTACAGTTATCTAAAACAAAGTAAGGAAGCACTCAAAAAAAGTGATGTCGCTAATTCATTACAATTTGCTCATCAAGCTTTAACTTTAAGTACTCAAAAACAAAATCCTAAAGGCATAGCAAATGCCAATCATCAATTAGCATTTATTTTCGAAAGTCAAAGTAATTATGATAGCGCTAATCACTATTTAAATCAAAGCCTTGCAATATCAGAAAAATACCAACTCAAAAACGAATTAGCCGCTGCTCATAATCTAATTGGATTAGTGTTATGGCATCAAAGTGAATATAAAGAAGCGTTGCCACATCATGCCATTAGCTTAAGTCTGTTCCAAGAAACGAAAAACCAAAAAGGACTAGCAGACACATATGCTAAAACAGGAAATGTTTTTTATGATTTAAGTGATTTCCCTAAAGCATTAGAAAACTTCTTGCAAGGCCTAAAAACGTATGGTAATATTAAAGATAGTGCTGGCATTGCAGACGTTTGCAATTATATTGGAAAGGTATATAACCGCTTAAACGAAAAAGAATCTGCAAAAAAATACTTGTTTAAAGCCTTGAGTCTGCACCAGCGTTTACAAAATAATAGAGGTATTGCTACTTCCTACAATGGTCTTGGAAACGTGTTTATGGATAACCATGATGTAATTAAAGCTTTAAAATTTTTTGAGAAAAGTAAAGATTTTCATACCCTTGGTGGTGATCAAATTGGGATTTCAGTTGCTCATATTAATATTGGAACTATTTACGATATGATGTCTTCATTATCAGAAGATTCATTAACTATTGTAGCAGCGAATATTAATTACAAATCTAAGGCACCTATCAAACAAAGTATTTTGGATTCAGCAAAACTCTATTTTCAGGGATCCATCATAATCAATAGTAGGGTAGGTAACCAATTTGGATTGGTTTATGGCTATAATGGCATTGGAGATGTATTGGTAAAACAAAGTCGTTATAAAGAAGCTATTCCTCAATTTGAAAAAGCGTATGTCGTTTCAAAAGAACTAAATGCCGTAAGCGAGCAGTATGAATCAGCAAAACGTCTTGCCACTTGTTTTGAAATGATAAACAATAAAGACAGTGCTTATTTTTATTTAAAAACATATACGCATTTAAAAGAAGAAGTCATTGGCGAAGAACGTCAAAGAGAATTGTTTAAAAAGGAAAGTCAATATGAATATGACAAGCAGTTACAAAAACAAAAACTCATTAAAGAAGCGCGCGAAGCAATTGTAGCAGAAAAAGAAAAGCGTCAAACTTTAATCATTGTTAGTATTGTTATTGTACTATTAATTGTGATTTATTTTGCCATTGTATTAAACAAACGATTAAAAACCACGCGTTCGCAAAAGCAATTAATTGAACAACAAAAGTCAAGTTTAGAGCAAAAAAATAAAGAGATTATTGATAGTATTACCTACGCCAAACGCATCCAAGATGCTATGTTAACTTCTAACAATTACATTGAAGCTGAAGTCAAAAAATTAAATGCAGAAAGTTTTATCGTCTTTAAACCAAAAGATATTGTGAGTGGCGATTTTTATTGGTTTTATGTAGATGGAAAAACTTTGTATTACATTACCGCCGATAGCACAGGACACGGTGTACCAGGAGGTTTTATGAGCATGTTAGGCATTAACTTATTAAGTGAAATTGTGATTGAGCGAAAGGTAAAAGACCCTGGAACAATTTTAAATATGTTACGAGAAGAAATTATTCGTTCTTTAAAAACTGACGAAGGTTACTCGATGGATGGCATGGATGCAACGCTTTGTAAAATTGATACGGAGACAGAAATATTGGAATATGCTTCTGCAAATAATTCTTTATATATCATTCGTCAGCAAGAATTGTCGGAATACAAATCTCAAAAAATGCCTGTAGGATATATGGAGAAAGCCATTCCATTTGAAACCTTTACCGTTCAACTTCAAAAAGGAGATATGGTTTATACCTTTACGGACGGTTTTGCGGATCAATTTGGTGGCGAGAAGGGAAAGAAGTTCAAATATAGCCAATTAAAAAACCATCTCATTAGCATGAGTGATAAGCCTATTAAAGAGCAAAAAAACAGCTTAGACACTACTTTTGAATCTTGGAAAGGAAATTTAGAGCAAGTGGATGATGTATGTATTATCGGCATTCGTATTTAACGAATGGCTGACAATACGATCCGACTCTTGGCGTGATATGTATTATTTGTGTGAGAATTTAATTTATCAAGTATTAACTATCTGATTTTAATATTTTTGTGGTTGTTAATTTATAGCCAACAATCCTATCTTTTTTCGTATTTTTAGTACATAAAATATAATCATGAATAAAATTCTACCTTTTGTTATATCTATTACTTTATCAGGAATATTGACAGCTCAAACGCTCTTACATTGTGGTGCAGATGAAATGCGAATTGCTACCTTAAAACAAAATCCTGAGATTGCTAAAGCAGTAATTAAAAGAGATGCTGAGTTGGAAAATTTCACTCAGAATTTCATTCAGAATGTAAATAACAATTCGTCGGTTGCAAAAACAACCACTGCTACTTATGTTATTCCTGTGGTTTTTCACGTGATTCATAATTACGGTCCTGAAAATATTACCGATGCACAATTAAAAGATGGATTAGATATAGTTAATAAAACGTTTCGTAAACAGCATCCCAACAATAGCAGCATTGTAGCAGCTTTCCAACCAATACACGCCGATTGTGATATTGAATTTAAATTAGCGCAAAAGGATCCTAATGGCAATTGTCATAGTGGCATCAATCGAATCGCTTCTACATTAACATCTAGTGGCGACCATCGTGTGAAAAATTTAATACATTGGCCACCAACTCAATATTTAAATGTTTATGTAGTAGCTAATGCTGCTGGTTTAGCTGGGCACGCTATTTGGCCAAGTGACGCAGATACTATTCCATTATGGGATGGGATAGTTTTATCACACAGCTACGTTGGTACTTTTGGAACCTCTGATTTAACACGCTCAGTTGCATTTGCACACGAATGTGGACATTATTTAAATCTGCAACATATTTGGGGTGGTAATAACGTACCTGGCTTTTATTTTTATCCTTGTGCAGACGTTAATAAAGATTGTAATATCGATGATTTAGTAGCAGATACTCCACCCACCATTGGCTGGCAAAGTTGTAATTTAACTGGAGCCTCTTGCGGTAATGTGGTTGATAATGTTCAAAATGCAATGGATTATAGTTATTGCAATATCATGTTTACTGATGGGCAAAAAGCAAGAATGACCGCCTGTCTAAATTCAACAATTGCTGGGAGAAATAATTTATGGCAAACATCCAATTTAGTGGCAACTGGAATTTATACGACAGCACCATTATGCAAGGCTGACTTTATTAGTAACAAAACCATGGTTTGTCCAAGTGCGAGTTCAGTAACATTTACCAATACATCATATAACGGAACATTTACATCTTTACAATGGACATTTGCAGGAGGCACCCCGTCCTTATCAAGTGTGTCAAATCCAACGGTTAGTTATTCAACCCCAGGCTCTTACCCTGTAACATTAAAAGTAAAAAACGGCACTGATTCGGTAATTACTACCAAACAAAATTATATAAATGTGCAAACAACTACCGGGGCAGCATATCCATTTATCGAGAGCTTTGAAACTGTTACTTCATTAAATGGACTGCAATGGTACACAAATAATTTAGATACTGGTAGCACATGGCAGTTAACTAATTTAGCAGCATCAACAGGAAGTACAAGTGTGATGATAGATAATTTTAATTCTGCCATTAATGGTAAAGATGAATTATATAGCAGAGCTATTAATTTGTCAGGAGCAAGTGGTTTATTAGTAAATTTTAAATATGCATTTGCAAGAAAAGACACAAGCAATAAAGACCAATTACAATTGTTTGGCGTAACAGCATGTGGTGGAACAAATATCTCACGTTTTAATGCAATTGGCTCTTTATTAGAAACAGTTCCTGTTCAAGCAACAGCATTCTATCCAACACAAATAACAGATTGGAAATCAGTAAGTGCCACTTTACCAGGAATATTATTAACTACTGGCTTCAGATTGAAATTTATCTTTAGTGCAAACGGCGGCAATAATATTTTTATTGATGATATCAATATTGATATTACTACGGGAACAAAAGATATTTCAGAAATGATTCAAGACGCTAGTATTTTTCCAAATCCAACATCCAATACATGCGCATTAAAATTTAATTTATTACAAGCAAAAACATTAACGATCAATATATTTAATGTCATAGGAGAAAAAGTATATAGTCTTCCAAAAAATGTTTATGAAGAAGGCACTCAGGAAATTAAATTAAACACCCACAATCTTTCTAATGGAATGTATTTTGTCCAAATTAGTGATGGAACAAGAGCAATAAGTAAGCCATTGGTGATTAGTAATTAAGCCATAGTTTAGCTTTATTTTCTGCTATTTCCTTAGTATCTTTAGCCTGTGTCATTTAAACTCATATCCGATTTTCAACCTACTGGTGATCAACCGACTGCTATTAAACAATTAGTTGAGGGCTTAAACTCTGATACAAAACATCAAGTATTGTTAGGTGTTACTGGTTCTGGAAAAACTTTTACTGCGGCTAATGTTATTCAACAAGTCAATAAGCCAACACTTATTTTGAGTCATAATAAAACCTTGGCGGCACAATTGTATAGTGAATTCAAGCAGTTTTTTCCTGAAAATGCCGTTGAGTATTTTGTAAGTTATTACGATTACTATCAGCCAGAAGCTTATTTACCAACTACTGGTACTTATATAGAAAAAGATTTACAAGTAAATGATGAAATTGAGAAGTTGCGTATTAGTGCTTCTTCAGCTTTATTATCAGGTAGGAGAGATGTGATTGTGGTATGTTCTGTTTCTTGTATTTATGGTATTGGAAATCCAACTGATTTTAAAAAGAATATTATTGAGATTGAAGTTGGCAAACTCATTTCTCGTAATAAATTATTGCACCAATTAGTTGGAGCTTTATATTCTAGAACCACAGAAGAATTTAAACGAAGTACATTCAGAGTAAAAGGTGATACCGTAGATGTGAATTTATCGTATGCTGACTATGCTGTACGTATTAGTTTTTTTGGTGATGAAATAGAATCCATTGAAACCTTTGATCCATTGCATGGAACCATCATTGAAAAACATGAGGATTTTAGAATTTACCCAGCAAACATCTTTGTAACTGCCCCAGATACTTTACAAAATGCGATGGTAAATATTCAGGATGACATGGTAAAACATGTGGCCTTTTTAAAATCACAAGGAAAAGATATTGAAGCTAAACGTATTGAGGAGCGCGTAAACTACGATTTAGAAATGATGCGTGAATTGGGATACTGTAGTGGTATCGAAAATTATTCGCGCTACATGGATGGTAGAGCCCCAGGCACAAGACCTTTCTGTTTGTTAGATTATTTTCCAGAAGATTATTTAATGATTATTGATGAAAGTCACGCCACGTTACCTCAAGTAAGAGCTATGTTTGGTGGCGACTTTTCTCGAAAACAAAATTTAGTAGAATATGGGTTTCGTTTACCATCAGCCATGGATAACAGGCCTTTGAAGTTTGAAGAGTTTCAATCAATGCTAAATCAAGTCATTTATGTATCTGCAACACCTGCCGAATATGAATTAGAAAAAGCCGAAGGAATTGTGGTGGAACAATTAATCCGTCCGACAGGCATCTTAGATCCAATCATTGAAGTTCGCCCTAGTGGAAATCAAGTAGATGATTTATTGGATGAAATACATAAAGTAGTTGAAAGAGACGAACGAGTTTTAGTAACCACTCTTACAAAACGAATGGCAGAGGAGTTATCTAAATACTTAACCAAATTGCAAATTCGTTGTCGTTATATTCATAGCGAAGTTGATACCTTGGAGCGTGTTGAGATTTTACGTCAATTACGTGTTGGTATGTTTGATGTATTAATTGGTATTAACTTATTAAGAGAAGGCTTAGATTTACCAGAAGTATCATTAGTGTGTATTTTAGATGCAGACAAAGAAGGTTTTTTAAGAAACGTCCGAAGCTTAGTTCAAACATCGGGTAGGGCAGCTCGTAATATTAACGGACGAGTAATTATGTATGCTGATAAAATAACAGACAGCATGCGTATTACGATTGAAGAAACAGGCAGAAGAAGAAAACGTCAAATAGAATACAACTTCAAAAACGGTATTACACCAACACAAGCAGGTAAAAAAGCATTACTACAACCTAACGATCATGGCATTGAAGTAACAGTTGATGGCAAATTAGTAAGGACCTACATCGAACCAGAAGAGTTAAGTTACGCGGCAGATCCTGTGGTTCAATACATGAGTAAAGATGAATTGAAAAAACAAATCACAAAGTTAAAATCTGCCATGTTGAAAGCATCCAAAGAAATGGACTTTATGAAAGCTGCCAGTTTACGTGATGAAATGTATGGCTTGGAAAAGTTGTTGGAAGAAAAATAACCATGAAAATAGCCACCAACAAACTATCCGATTTATACGAATTTTATAAAACAGAATTATCATCTATTTATGATAATGATGAATTGTACGCCATTTTTGAATTAGTTTGCGAGCATTATTTAGGCTATTCTAAAACAGACACGCGTTTAAATTTTAATGGAAATTTAAATCAATCAGATGTTTTAAAAATATATGATACTGGTAAAGCATTAAAAACAGGCGCACCGATACAGTATATTGTTGGAGAAGCTGATTTTTATAATTTAAAATTCAATGTTAATTCATCTACGTTGATTCCACGACCCGAAACAGAAGAGTTAGTTGACTTGATTATTAAACAATTTAAACAAGAAGCAAGAAACAATCAAACATTAAACATTTTAGACATTGGAACTGGTTCTGGTTGTATATCCATCACTTTAAAAAAGAATATTCCTAACTCAAAAGTAACAGGTATTGATATCTCTGAACAAGCATTGGAAGTTGCCAAATCAAACGCCATTAAAAACAACGTTGATATTGAATTCATAAAATTGGATATTTTATCTCAACTCATAACTCATAACTCAACATTCAACACTATTGTGAGTAACCCTCCCTATGTTTTAAATTCCGAAGCTAAACAAATGGATTCAAGAGTATTGGAACATGAACCTCATTTAGCGCTTTTTGTGGAAGATACGGATCCAATCATTTTCTATAAGCGTATTATTGATTTGTGTGCTAAGTACTTAGAAGAAAGAGGATACTTGTTTTTTGAACTTAATCCGATATACGCAAATGACGTAAAAAAGTATGCAAATGACAGTAAAATCTTTAATTTTACCGAGATTATGCAAGACATGAGTGGAAAAGAACGATTTTTAAAAGCACAGAGAAAATGAGATACGTATTCATATTATTAACGTTTTTATGCTCAGTTTCGTTTTCTCAAGAAAAAATAGAGACGACTGTTGAAAAACCTGCACAACCAATTGGCGGACAATTAGATGTGGATTATGTCATTCAATCACAAGTTATTTATCCTGAAGCCTTATTGAAAAATAAAGTGAATCAAGATGTGGCCATTTATTTTACAGTTTCAGCAGATGGTTCCGTTAAAAATATTGAGTTTAAAAATGAATACAAAGAAGAGTTTAAAAATGAAGCAATACGACTACTGCGTTATTTTATATTTTCTCCAGCCACCATTGGAAATGTGAATGTAGCTTCTCAAAGTTTTTTGGTGTTTAAATTTAATGTAGATACATACAAAAAATTTACAAAAGCCAGAGGTTTTGTAATTCATAAAGAACAAGCCATATTCGATACTAGTTTTGTTGTGTATTCAAGAGCTGATTCATCACCAGAATATTATAAAGGAGAAGAAGCTTTAGGTGAATTTGTTTTGGCTAATCTTGAATATCCAGACTTAGCGATTCGTCAAAATTTACAAGGTGCAGTCGTGATGAATTTTATTGTAGAACCAAATGGAACCATCAGCAATATTTCTATCGAGAAAGAATTTAATCACTTATGTACCAAAGAGGCATTACGTATTATGCGTGAAACCAAATGGAAAGCTGGCACTAAAGATGGAAAGTTAATCCGTTACAAAACTAAATACCCCATTATATTTAACTTAAATAATATTAATAAAGATAACGCCACCAGCGAACAACGCTAATAATTACTGTCACCCTGAGAGGAGTCGAAGGGAGTAATTATCTTTTAAAAGAATAAAGAATGAAACACGAAATTTCTACAGACAAACAAATCACCTTAAAAG
>ERZ724517.1641-NODE-1641-length-12163-cov-3.812768_pt1 | contig 12163 bp, 7 predicted proteins | sample MGYA00376050_ERZ724517 | MGnify/ENA primary metagenome ERZ724517 (study PRJEB28724, sample SAMN07190886) | activated sludge metagenome | isolation source: activated sludge of sewage treatment plant in Hong Hong | place: USA: Christiansburg, Virginia | collected... | reverse complement strand
TGCGCATCCATGCCGACGCCCGCGCCGCGCAATTGAACGAGCAGTTGCAGGCGCCACGGCGCTGCCGGGTCGAACTCACTGCCTTCGGGAACGATGAAAATCCCGATTTCCTTCAGTGCAGGCGCGCCCGCCGCCGCAATCGCGGCCTTGAGCTGATCATAGCCGACGGCACCGTTGAGGACCGTATCCCCCACGACCCAGCTTGGTGTGCCCGTCAGTTGCAGCGCGCGTTGCAGTTCGATGTTTGTCGCGATTTCTTCCTTCACTGCGGCCGAATTCTGGGCGGCCTTGGCGCGGCTCATGTCGATGCCGGCCTGCTGCATGGCTTCGCGAATGATCTGCGGCGTCAATCGGCCAGCCTTGTAGAGCGCCCGGTGGAAGGCCCCATAATTGCCCTGTTCGGCAACGGCGAGGCTTGCAAGCGCGGCATCAAGGCTTTGGGTGCCCAGGATCGGCAGTTCGCGGTAAACAACCTTCAGTTTCTTGTCTTCGGCCAGGAGCCGATCGACATCGGGACGGCTGGCGCGGCAGTAGGTGCAGGCATAGTCGAAGAACTGGACCAGCATGACGTCTGCATCGGCGGCACCTTCCCATGCCCCGGCATAGGGCTTTTCGATCTTCGCGCGGTTTTCATCGACGATCTTCTTGTTTTCGCGCGCTTCAAGGTTGCGCATCGCTTCGGGCAGGATTTCGGGATGCGTGAGGATATATTCGCGCACAACCTGTTCGATTGCTGCCTTGTCTGCCGTGTTGATCGGCTGGGGCTTGTCCATTGCGGTGACGGCAAGCGCAGTGCCGCCCGCCCCGAGCAAGGTTGCAAGGATCAGCGTCATATTGGTTTTCAGTCCTTCATTCATCGACGTTTGCGCTTTTCCTCAGCGGCTGCCGCCCTGGATACGAGCGCAATGTCCTGTGCACGGATCCAGTCAGGAGACCCTTGCGGCAAGCTCCGCACCGCGATTTCGGCATTGGCCAGAGCCAGCCTTGGCTGACCTTCCAGGTGATAACGCTCCGCCGTCGCCATCGCCGCCCGCGGTTCATCCCCCTTGCGGTCATAGACCACGCCCAGTTGATACCAGGCAAAGGGATTTTCATTGTCCTTCGTGATCGAGGCCTTGAGCACCCGTTCGGCCTCCGCGAAATTGGCCGGATCTTCCGTGGCAATCAGGGCGTGGCCGAACAGCGAGGCAATGAGCGGCTGCGAATTGGTCTTGGCAAAGGCTTCGCGCAGGACCGGCAGCGCTTCCATCGGCTTTCCGGATTCGAGCAGGATCTGCCCCTTCAGTTCAAGGAAATAGGGATCGCCGGGAACGGCCTTCAGCAGGGCATTGGCTTCGTCCATCGCCTTGTCGGGATAAGCGGACCGGTGCCAGGCATAGGCCCGGGCATAATGCGCCGCGATCGAAGTGTTGGTTTCCGGGAAATCGCGCAGTGTATCAGCCGGATCGGACACAAAGCCCTTGAGCTTGGCCTTTACCCGCTGGAACCGTGCTTCGAGCGCGGGGTCGGTCGGCTTGTTCCACGCCGGGTCGGCCGAAAACTTGTCCTGCAGGATAACAATGCGATCGCCGGTCACAGGATGGTCAGAGGCAAAACTGTCCTGCGTTGTCGCGCCATAGCGGAATTCATAGCCCTGCAGCTTCTTGAAGAAACTGATCATGCCCTTGCCGCTGGTGCCTGTCTTTGTGAGGTAGGTCTGCGCCGCTGAGTCTGCTGTCGCTTCCTGTGTCCGCGAATAGGCAAGAAATTTGTTGATCGCCAGTTCCTGCCCGGCTCCCAATATGCCAACGCCAGCATCGCCTGCACCCGCCGCAATCGCGGCGGCGCCGAGCAGCAGGCTCAACAGCATGATGCCCGTCGCCTGCTTGATCCCTTCTCCGATGCGCAGCACATGGCCGCCGGCCACGTGCCCAAGTTCATGGGCGATCACGCCCTGGACTTCATTGGCATTGTCCGCTGCGGCCAGCAGCCCCGAATGAATGAACACATCCTGCCCGCCCGCCGTGAAGGCGTTGATCGACCTGTCTCCGATCAGGACGATCCGCACATTGCGCGGATCGAGCCCCGCTGCCTTGATGATCGGCACTGACATCTCGAGGAACAGGGCTTCTGTCTCGGCATCGCGCAGGATCGATTGCGCCATGACCGGCTGGACCAGCAATGGCCAGACGAGAAGGAACCCAAAGAGCGCACGAAGGATCGAACGAAGGCGAACAGCAAGCAAAGCCATAACCCTAACTCTCACCCTCCCCGCCTGAACCGGAGATGAAAATACTCCCGGATCAGGACTCCGGCCCGAAGGTCCGTTGCCACCAGCCGCGGCGCGGTGTTCCGTCTTCGGCCTCCGCAATTTGGGCTTCAGCAGTCTGGGCCTCGGCGGGTGCAGCCTGAGCCGCTTCGGCCTTTGGCTTGCGGGCACGTTTCGGCTTTTCAGCAGGAGCGTCCACCAGAGCCGGTTCGGCAGGCGCCGCCTCGACTGCGCTTTCTGCCTTGGGTTCGGCCTTCTTGCGTACGCGCTTCGGCTTTTCGGCAGGAGCTTCGGCAGTCACGACCGGCTCTGCAGGCGCGGCGGCTTCTGCAGGAGCAGATTCGGGCTCGGCCTTGGCCTTGGCAGGTCTGCGGCGCGACTTCTTCGGTGCCTCTTCAGCAACAGCTTCGGACGGCGCTTCGGCTTCGGCGCCTTCGGCCGCCGCATCCACAGCGGCTTCGCTTGTTGCTTCAGGACGGTCACCACGGCGGCCACGGCCCCCGCGACGGCCGCGACGACCCCGGCGATGGCCGCCTTCCTCTTCACCCTCGGCTTCGCTGGCTTCGCGCGGCGCTTCGGCTTCGCCCTCTTCCGAGGCCGGACGTTCATCGCCTTCTTCGCGACGGCCGCGGCGCCCGCGACGGCGGCGGGAGCGCTTGCGACGACCCTCTGCGTCACGGCCTTCACGGCTCTGGCTTTCGGTTTCGGCTGCTTCTTCGTCCTCGTCCTCGATGTCCGCTTCGATCTCGAGATCGTCGTCCTCCTCGATCACGAGCGGCTCGATCTTCGGACGATAGGCAGGCGGCGGGCCGCTGGCTTCCACGGCCATGCGGGCGCCTTCGGTTTCACCGTCCGGGAAAATGTCGATCGCAACGCCATAGCGTTCCTCGATCTCCGCCAGTTCGGCGCGCTTGCGGTTGAGGACGTAGATCGTCGCTTCCTGGCTTGCGCGGAGCGAAAGACGGCTGCCATTGCCCTTGGCGGCTTCCTCTTCGAGCATCCGCAGCGCAGAAAGAGCAGCGGACGATGCCGTGCGGACCAGCCCGGTGCCTTCGCAGTGCGGGCACTGGCGGGTCGACGCTTCGAGCACGCCTGTGCGCAGGCGCTGGCGGCTCATTTCCATCAGCCCGAACGAGCTGATCCGGCCGACCTGAATGCGCGCGCGATCATTTGCGAGCGCCGCCTTCATGGCCTTTTCGACCTTACGGATGTTGGAGTTGTGCTCCATGTCGATGAAATCGATCACGACCAGCCCCGCCATGTCGCGCAGCCGCAACTGGCGGGCAATTTCCTGCGCCGCTTCAAGGTTGGTGCCGACTGCTGTGGCTTCGATCCCGTGTTCACGGGTCGAACGGCCGGAGTTGATATCGATCGAGACCAGGGCCTCGGTCGGGTTGATGACCAGATAGCCGCCCGATTTCAGCTGGACGATCGGCTGGTACATTGCATTGAGCTGATCCTCGACATGATGCCGCTGGAAGAGTGGGACCACATCGGAATAGGGCTGCACGCGCTTGGCATGGCTCGGCATGAGCAGCTTCATATATTCGCGTGCCGCGCGATAGCCTTCTTCACCTTCGACGATCACTTCGTCGATATCCTTGTTGTAGATATCGCGGATCGCGCGCTTGATCAGGTCACTGTCATTGTGGATCAAGGCCGGTGCCGAGGATTTGAGCGTCGTTTCGCGGATCGTATCCCAGACGCGGGCAAGGTAATCGAAATCGCGGCGAATTTCGACCTTGGTCCGCTGGAGCCCGGCCGTGCGGACAATGCAGCCCATCGTGCGCGGCAGTTCGAGTTCGGCCATGATCGTCTTCAGGCGCTTGCGATCGGCGGCGTTCGAAATCTTGCGGCTGATGCCGCCACCATGCGTGGTGTTCGGCATGAGGACGCAATAGCGCCCGGCAAGGCTCAGATAGGTGGTGAGCGCCGCGCCCTTGTTGCCGCGTTCTTCCTTGACGACCTGGACAAGCAGCACCTGCCGCCTGTGGATCACGTCCTGGATCTTGTAACGGCGGCGCAATGCCATCCGTTTGGCGCGAAGTGCGCTGGCGGCGGCATTGCCCTCCCGGCCATTGCCGTCTTCGGCTTCGCCGCCCACGGTTTCCGCGCGGGGGACATCGCCCTCCTCGTCTTCATCTTCGGGTTCGATATCGGCATCGGGCCGGTCGTTGTCGCGACCGTCATCATCGTGATGCCCGTCAATCGGTTCATCATCGCCCTCGGCTTCGCGCAGGCGCTCTTCCTCTTCAGCATGTTCTGCTTCTTCACGCAGCAGCGCTTCGCGATCTTCCTTGGGGATCTGGTAATAATCGGGGTGAATTTCCGAAAAGGCCAGAAAGCCATGACGGTTCCCGCCATAATCGACAAACGCCGCCTGAAGCGACGGTTCAACGCGCGTCACCTTGGCAAGATAGATATTCCCCTTGAGCTGCTTGTGCTCGGCCGATTCGAAATCAAATTCCTCGATCCGGTGTCCCTTGGCGACGGCCACGCGGGTTTCTTCCCGGTGGCGGGCGTCGATCAGCATCCGCATTGTCATGTATAAATCTCCGGGCGCTGCGGGCGGCAGATAGGCCAGCCAGTCCAGCGCGAATTAAAGGGGGCGGGGGCGGCAGCAGGAACTGCAATCGCTTTGCCCCGGATGGTTGTTTCGTGTGTGCGTCTGCTGCGGCGGCACCCCTGGCCAGTCTGACCAGAGCTTGGGTCCCTATCCGCGCAATGCCCGAAAACGGCATGCGGTGCGGAAGCGGGAAAATATGCCTCATGCAGCGTCAACCTGATGGATTGGCGGAAAATCCGGCAATCGGTGAATGGTTGCAAAGCAGGCTGCTTCGCGACCGGTGAAGTGTGCTAGCACCGCTGTCACCACACCGCAACACATAGGATCGCGACGCTCCCATTTCAAACGCCGTGCTGCGCAGCATTTTGTTAACCATGACTTGGCCCGCGCCAAAGCCCGGCTATAGTAAGGCATGCCCTTGGCAATGCTTGCGTCCTTCCTGCTCCAAATGCCCTTGCCGGGCGCGACCGATGCTGCCGCGCTCGCGTCACCAAGGCGCAGCCGGTACAGCCTGACGATCCCGCTCGATCCGCCGGGCACGATCCTTCCGAAGCCCAGGATCTTCGGACCGGCCGGGCGTCCGCTCGTCGTCATCGATGCAGGACATGGCGGGCACGATCCCGGCGCGGTTTCGCCAGACACAGGACGGCGGGAGAAGGACGTTACCCTTGCCGTGGCACAGGCAATCAAGGCCGAACTGATCCGGTCAGGCCGGGTCCGTGTCGCGCTCACCCGCGAGGATGACCGCTTCCTCGTCCTCGGTGAGCGCTCCGAGATTGCGCATGGCATCAAGGCCGACCTGTTCATTTCCATTCATGCTGACAGTGCCCTGCCCGGAAGCACGGCAAACGGCGCGACGATCTACACCCTGTCCGAAGTCGCTTCCGACCGCGAGGCGCAACTGCTCGCCCAACGCGAAAACCGGGCGGACATCATCAACGGCGTCAACCTTGGGCGGCAGCGGACCGAAGTGGCGACGATCCTGCTCGACCTGGCCCAGCGCGAATCGATGGATGCCTCTGCGGGCTTTGCCAACCTGCTGAAGCGCGAGGCGACTGGCCTGATCCCCTTTCGCCCCGACTATCATCGCATGGCAGGCTTCGTCGTCCTGAAGGCTCCCGACACGCCCTCGATCCTGCTCGAAGTCGGCTATCTGACCAACGCCGACGATGCCGAACGGCTGGCCTCAGAAGCGGGCAAGCAGAACATCGCCCGCGGCATCAGGCGAGCCGTCGAAATCCACTTCGCCCGGAAACTGGCAGCGCGGTGAACCAAAAGAGCTGGTTCCCGCGTAGTTGACCAGGGCTGTATTGCGATCGCCTTTTGCTGTTCGCGCCGTCAATTCAAGTTCGCGACCAAACCATCCGTCGTACGGAAATTGCCGCGCCAGACCCGACGACAATTGATTGGTCAGCAGCCCAAACACAAATTGCTTCCCCCTCCAGCGATCAGGCTCTAGACGCTCGGCATAATGGATGATGCGTCTGAGAGTCCCGGCCTGAAGATCCGCCTGCGCCGCGATATGGACAGGGCAATCGCACTGTGGCGGGAGTATTGGCAGTTCAAATGGTTTCGGATCACGGCCTATGTCGTGGGGGCGATCCTGCTTGGCTGGCTGATGATCTGGCTGTTGTTCGGCCGCAACCTGCCGTCGGTGGACCGGCTGAAGACCTATGAGCCGCTGCTCCCCACCTATGTGCGCGGCTATGATGGCGCGCCGGTGCACAGCTATGCGCGCGAACGGCGCGTGCAATTGCGCTATGACGAATTTCCGCCCCTGCTCATCCGCGCGTATCTGGCGGCGGAAGACCGGACCTTCTTCGAACATAGCGGGCTTGACTATCCCGGCATCGTCGCTGCGATGTTCACCAACATGATGAGTTCGGGGCGGCCCGTGGGCGCGTCGACAATCACGCAACAGGTGGCCAAGAACCTGCTCCTCACCAACGAGGCAAGCTATGTCCGCAAGGTCAAGGAAGCGATCCTCGCCAAGCGGATCGAGAGCGCTCTGACCAAGCAGCAGATCCTTGAGCTTTACCTCAACCAGATCGATCTCGGCCGCCGCAGCTTTGGTGTGCAGGCCGCCGCGCGCGCCTATTTCGGCAAGGACGTGGGTGAACTTCAGCTGCATGAAATGGCCTATCTGGCGATCCTGCCCAAGGGCCCGTCGAACTACCGGCCGGAACGCTTCTATGACCGTGCCCTCGCACGGCGGAACTGGGTTCTGGGAGGGATGCTCAAGAACGAGTTCATCACGCGCGCGCAACATGACGATGCAGTTGGCCGTCCTCTCGGCGTCATACCGCGCGTGGCAGCGACAAGCGAGACGATCGGCGGCTATTATACCGAGGAACTGCGGCGGCAATTGATCGCGAAGTTCGGTGAAAATTCAGATGGCGGGCGCAATCCGTTCAGTGTCTATGATGGCGGGCTGTGGGTGCGATCCTCCCTTGATCCGAAGCTCCAGCAATATGCCGAAAGCGCCTTGCGCGACGGGCTTGTCCGCTATGATCGCGGCAAGGGCTGGAGCGGCCCCATTCGCACGCTGGAGATCGGGAACAATTGGGCACAGCAGCTGGCCTCCGCCAATCTTGGCGCGGGTTACCCCGACTGGCGGGTTGCGGTTGTCCTGTCCAAGGGCCCGGACTCCGTGCGCCTTGGCTTTGCCGACGGTCGGACTGGCATGATGCCCGCCTCTGCTGCCACCATGCCGCGCAGCCGCACAGCCCAGACCGCATTCAGCCAGCTGAAACAGGGTGACGTCATCGCCGTGAAGGCCGAAGGCGGCATCTGGGTCCTGCGCAACATTCCGGAGATTTCGGGCGGAATGGTCGTCGAAAATCCGCATACCGGCCAGGTTCTGGCCATGCAGGGCGGTTTCGATTCCCGTATTGCATCCTATAATCGCGCGACGCAGGCCGAGCGCCAGCCGGGATCGAGCTTCAAGCCCTTCGTCTACGCGGCAGCACTCGATGGCGGCATGACCCCTGCGACGATCATTGTCGACGGGCCCTTCTGTGTATTCCAGTCGGCAAGGCTGGGGCAGAAGTGCTTCCGCAACTTCACAGGCGGAGGTTCCGGCCCGCACACGATGCGCTGGGGCGTGGAGCAGTCGCGCAACCTGATGACAGTCCGTGCCGCTTCCCAGACAGGGATGGACAAGGTCGTCAAGATGGCGTCTGCCGTCGGGATCAGCGATCCGGGCAAGAATTACCCGCAAGTCCTTTCGATTGCGCTCGGCGCGGGCGAAACAACCGTTTCCAAGATGGTCAACGCCTATGCGATCCTCGTGCGCAACGGAATCGACATCCGCCCGACGATGATCGACTTCGTTCAGGACCGCTATGGCCGTGTCCGCTTCCGCGCCGATACGCGGCCCTGCAACCGCTGCAACATGGCCGAGTATGATGGCAAGCCGATGCCACGCCCGGCCGCCCACACGAAGCAGGTCATGGATCCTCTGACGGCGTATCAGGTGGTCCACATCCTTGAAGGCGTGGTCCAGCGCGGCACCGCCGTTGGCCTGCGCGACATGAACCGGCCGCTGTTCGGCAAGACCGGCACGACAAGCGGCCCCACCAATGTCTGGTTCGTCGGCGGATCGCCCGATCTCGTCGCCGGGCTTTACATGGGCTATGATACGCCGCGTTCGATGGGTGGCTATGCCCAGGGTGGCACCGTGGCTGTGCCGATCTTCCGGGACTTTGCGCAAAAGGCGTTGAAGGATGTGCCGATCGTTCCGTTCCGCGCACCGCCCGGTATCCGCATGATCCGCATCGACCGCGCGTCCGGCAAGCGCGTATTCGGCACCTGGCCGACCAGCGATCCCAAAGCGCCGGTGATCTGGGAGGCGTTCAAGCCCGAAAGCGAACCGCGCCGCTCCATCCGGCGCGACGAACTGACCGATGCCAAGAAGAAGGATGAGGCACTGCCCGGACAAAACGGCCCCGCGGCCAACCAGCGTGACACCGAGTTCTTGCAACGCGAGGGCGGAATCTACTAGGGCCACCGCAACCCTGAAACACGTCCGACTCTTGGAGATTCCCGATGCGCGCCGAAGCGCAGGCTCACGCCGACCAGATCAATGCTGCCCTTGCGCTGTTGCGCCGGTTCCTCGACTGGGACCGTGCGCTCAAGCGGCTTGAGGAGCTCAATGCCAAGGTCGAGGACCAGGCGCTGTGGAACGACCCCAAGGCCGCGCAGGACGTGATGCGCGAACGCCGGCGGCTGGAAGAGGCGATTGCCGCCACGCGGGCCATCGAATCCGAACTGAGCGACACCGTCGAGCTGATGGACATGGCCGAAGCCGAAGGCGATGATGCCATGGTTGATGAGGGCCTTGCCGCTCTTGCCGAGCTTGCCGAACGGGCAGAGCGGGACAAGGTCGCAGCGCTTCTGGCGGGCGAGGCCGATGCCAATGACACCTATATCGAAATCAATGCGGGTGCGGGTGGCACCGAAAGCCAGGACTGGGCGGAAATGCTGCAGCGGATGTACACGCGCTGGGCCGAACGGCACAAGATGAAGGTCGAACTGATCGACTATCACGCGGGTGAACAGGCGGGCATCAAATCCGCGACGCTGCTCATCAAGGGCGAAAATGCCTATGGCTATGCCAAGACGGAAAGCGGCGTCCACCGCCTCGTCCGCATCAGCCCCTATGATTCGAACGCACGCCGCCACACCAGCTTTTCGAGCGTCTGGGTGTATCCCGTGGTTGACGAGAATATCGATATCGAAATCAATGAGAGCGAACTCAGGATCGACACCTATCGCGCATCGGGCGCGGGTGGCCAGCATATCAACACGACGGACAGCGCGGTGCGCATCACCCACTTGCCGACGGGGATCGTCGTCCAGTGCCAGAACCAGCGATCACAGCACAAGAACCGGGCCGAAGCCTATAACCAGCTTCGCGCGCGGCTTTACGAGGCGGAGCTGCAGAAGCGGGAAGCCGAGGCCAATGCGACAGCGGCCAACAAGACCGACATCGGTTGGGGGCACCAGATCCGGTCCTATGTGCTCCAGCCGTACCAGCTGGTGAAGGACCTGCGCACCGGGGTGACTTCCACAGCGCCTGGTGACGTGCTCGACGGCGATCTTGACCGGTTCATGGCCGCCGCCCTATCCCAGCGCGTGTCAGGGGAAAAAGTCGTTGTCGAGGATGTCGATTAGGGCCGGTGTCGCAAGCGCGCTGTTCGGGGCGCTGCTGCTGGCAGGGTGTGGCGGAAACGCGACGCCGAAGCCGGATCGCGATATCCCTTCCGCCGCGTTTCCTGCGGCCCATCGCCCGGTTGCGCCGATCGTTTCGAGCCGCTGGTCAACCGAGGAAGCCCGCGACCGGCTGAAAGAGGCGGACCGCGTGATGGATCTTGCGGGTGTGAAGCCGGGCATGACTGTTGCCGATATCGGCGCGGGCGAAGGCTATTACACGATCCGGCTGGCCCAGCGCGTCGGTGCCAAGGGCCGTGTGCTGGCCGAAGACATTATCCCCGAAGTGCGCAACACGCTGGCCGAACGCGTCTATCGCGAACAGCTTGACAATGTGAGCGTCCGGCTCGGTGAGCCAGCCGATCCGAAACTGCCCGACCGGAGTTTCGATCGCATCCTGATGGTCCATATGTACCATGAGATCGAGGCGCCCTATGAATTCCTCTGGCGGATGCGCCCGTCACTGAAGGAAGGCGGGCGTGTGATCATTGTCGATGCAGACCGGCCAACGGCCAATCACGGCACGCCCCCAGCCCTGCTCGCCTGCGAACTGGCGGCCGTCGGATACAGACAGACAGAGGCCCGGGCGCTTCCGCAGCAAGGCACCTATCTGCGCGCGTTCGAGCCTGTCGGAAAGCGGCCGGCGCCACGCAGCATCACAGTCTGCAAGGGGTGAGGCGCTTACGTCGCCCCTGCGCAGGGGCGACGCCTCTTACCCCAGCTTTTCGACCTTTGCCTGAAGTTCGGCAAGCTGCGCCTTGAGCGCGGCAATCTCTTCGTCCTTCTTGTCGTGCGCCGGCCTGGGCCGGAAGGCACTCGTCGCCGCTTCGAACATTTCGAGGTTGCGCTTGGCAATCTCTGCGAAGGGACCGCTGGCAATCGCGCCTTCAAGAGCCTCACGGGACTTGGAGTGGTTCTTGCGGAACGCATCCATCGATGCTTCGAGATAGCTCGGCACCATCGCCTGCATCGAATCGCCGTACATCGAGATCAGCTGGCGCAGGAAGCCGGCCGGGAGCATCGTCTGCCCGCGCCCTTCTTCATCCATGATGATCTGGGTCAGGACACTGTGGGTGATATCGTCATTGCTCTTGGCATCGAGCACCTGAAACTCGCGTCCCTCACGCGTCATCTTCGCCAGATCGTCGAGCGTGATGTAGGAAGAGGTATCGGTGTTGTAGAGCCTGCGGTTCGCATACTTCTTGATGATGACGGGCCTGGTTCCATCATTCGCTGTCTTGGCCATTCGCGGACCCCCGAAACGGAAAAACCGTCTCTAGCCCGATTCATAGTGCGCCGCAACATGAGCGGCGGAGACCGTGCCGAATCGGGAAGGCGGGGATGCGATGCAAGTTGATGATTCAATTTTTTGATACACTTGAAATAGATGTCCCGCATCCAAAATCAAAAATTCATTGTATATGCACATCCTGAAGACAATTGATTAATATTGTTGCATCATTGCTACAATAGAATGAATAAATTTACGATTTTCTTCGAGAATTAAATTTGCACTTGCCGGAATTGACGATTTTCATCTGTCATATCCTCACCACCGCGCGTGTTCCTAAGGGCGCGGCAATTTTTTTGGGGATAAAATAATGCAAAAAAGTCGTTTCCTGCTGGCCTCCGCCTTGGCAACCTCCAGTCTCTTCCTCCTCGCCCAGCCCGCCTGGTCGCAAGACGCCGCACCGCAGGCGGCAGAAGATGAAGCGGCTGGGGGTGAGATTATCGTTACTGGCACTATTCTACGCCGCACGGATACCGAGACACCGTCCCCGATCACAATTGTGACGGCAGATGATATCGACAAGCGCGGGGTCAACACTGTTCAGGATGCACTCCAGTTGCTGACCTCGAACAACGGTCCTGCAATAACGAATTCATTTACAGCGAATGGCGCGTTCGCAGCAGGGGCTTCAGCAGTGTCTCTGCGCGGATTGACAACGTCCTCCACCCTGGTTCTTTTCGATGGCTTGCGGGCCGCAAATTATCCGCTTGCCGACGATGGCACCCGCAACTTCGTCGATCTGAATACCATTCCTGATGACGTGATCGAGCGCGTCGAAGTTCTGCGCGACGGGGCATCTTCGAGCTATGGCGCTGATGCGATCGCCGGCGTGGTAAACATCATCACG
>ERZ724517.1636-NODE-1636-length-12168-cov-3.402130_pt1 | contig 12168 bp, 8 predicted proteins | sample MGYA00376050_ERZ724517 | MGnify/ENA primary metagenome ERZ724517 (study PRJEB28724, sample SAMN07190886) | activated sludge metagenome | isolation source: activated sludge of sewage treatment plant in Hong Hong | place: USA: Christiansburg, Virginia | collected... | reverse complement strand
AGATCATGTGCGACAGGAAGTTCCAGAACAGGAAATAGACCACGATCACCGCCGCCATCGCCGGGATTCCGCTGTTCTGCTTGGGACGGAAGATCACGCCGAAAATCGCACCTGCACGCAACGGCTCTCCCGCTTCCAGGCGGCGCGAGATTTCATAGAACCCGCAGGCGATGAACGGCCCCAGGATCGGGAACCCGGCGCTGGCGGGCAGCGTCCACCAGACTTGCCCCTTGGTCGTCATCGCAAAGGTGATCAGCAGACCGCCCAGCACATAGACGGCCGAAAACACCAGCCCGTACAGCGGCGCACGGCGAAAGTCCCGCCAGCCAAGCGCCAGACTGGCGCGCAGGTCGCTGGCATCAACCTCGTTGATATCGGGCACGGCGGGGGGATGGGTCACGCTCATGCCGAAATGTTAGGCGCTTCCGGGCCGGTCGGGCAAGCCCCCCGTGGTCACGGCCCGGGGCGATAGACGATCAGCGTCCCGGTTCCGGTCAGCACCGGATGCGGCTGCAGCGTGACCAGATCGCCGCCCGCGCTCCAGCGGTACAGGACCGGGCGATCCTTTGCCTCGGCCACCACGCCGCGCCAGACTTCGCCCCCTTCTGGCAGGCGCAGCGCCAGCAGGATCGGCCCGGGCGCACCCTCGGCCAGTTGCAGGACCGCCAGCGACCCGCCATCCGGCGACAGGACCGGCTGGCTGAACTCGCGATCATAGACCCCCGGGACGCCCCCCAGAACCAAGGCCTCTGCCCCCCGCAGCAGGACCGCACTGGGTGATCCGTCGCGACTGTAGCGCGCCTCGGCCACCACATCGCCCTGATGCCAGCCCCGGTCCCGGTCGAACACGTACTGATACAGCCATGCGCCATCCACGACCGGCCCGTCGACGACCAGGCCCTTGGCCAGATCGACGACCACCTGCGCCTTGTCGCCCAGGTCGGGCAGCGCCAGCGTCACCCTGCCCGCCTCGAACCGCAGCCGGTTCTCGCCAAAGGCATCGACCAGCGCGGTGACCCCCAGCCCCTCGGCCCGCCCGATCGGCTTGCCCCAGGCGTCAAAGGCCAGCACGGTCTGCGGCAAAAGCGCATCCTCGGTGATCTTTGACCAGTCCAGATGGGGTGCGACCAGCAGCACCGACCCGTCCGGAGCGAATTCGCTGGTCGATCCCTGCGGCACGTCGCCCACCAGAGGGACCACCGCCAGCACCTCTCCGTCCGGCAGCGACAGGTCCAGGATCACCATGCGGTCCGCGCCATCGCGTCGGTCGATCCCGGCCAGCCGCAGCCGGTCGCCCAGGACGACCATCCCGCCCGTCGGGTCGAACCCGAACAGCGCCGTCGCCCCCAGACAGCCCGGGGCCGCCGTCACCGCATCGCAGGCCACGCCCTGCCGCGCGATATCGGCCAGCGCCGGTTCAGCGCCCAGTATCAGAAGGATCGCGAGACTGCGCATGTCGCCCCCGTTTCGCGCCACCCTAGCGCGGCGGAGTGTCTGGCGACAACGGCAGGAATTCCGACCGGATCAGTCCACGTCCTCGATATCGCCGCGCTTCTTGCCGCTGGCGTTCAGCGCCAGCGTGGCCGACATGAAGGCGTCAAGGTCGCCGTCCAGCGTGCCTTGCGTGTCGCTGGTCTGATAGCCGGTGCGCAGGTCCTTGACCATCTGATAGGGCTGCAACACATAAGACCGGATCTGGTTGCCCCAGCCCGCGTCGCCCTTGGATTCATGCGCCTCGTTGATCGCGGCGTTCCGGCGGTCCAGTTCCTGCTGATACAGCCGCGATTTCAGCGCCTTCATCGCGATGTCGCGGTTCTGGTGCTGCGACTTCAAGCTGGAGGTCACGACGATCCCCGACGGGAAGTGCGTGATCCGCACGGCGGAGTCAGTCTTGTTGACGTGCTGGCCGCCCGCGCCCGACGACCGGTAGGTGTCGATGCGGATGTCCTTGTCCTGAACCTCGATCTCGATGTTGTCATCGACGACCGGATAGACCCAGACCGAGCAAAAGCTGGTATGCCGCCGCGCCGCGCTGTCATAGGGGCTGATCCGCACCAGGCGATGCACCCCGGCCTCGGTCTTCAGCCAGCCATAGGCGTTGCGGCCAGAGATCTTGTAGCTGGCCGACTTGATCCCCGCGCCGTCGCCTTCGCTTTCCGACTGAAGTTCGACCGTGAAACCGCGCTTTTCGGCCCAGCGGACATACATCCGCGCCAGCATCGACGCCCAGTCGCAGCTTTCGGTCCCGCCCGCGCCTGCGTTGATTTCCAGGAACGTGTCGTTGCCGTCCGCCTCGCCGTTCAGCAGGGCCTCCAGCTCTTTCGCCTCGGCCAGCTTGACCAGGTCGGTCAGCGACGCCTCGGCCTCGGTGACGATTTCGGCGTCCCCTTCCATCTCGCCCAGCTCGATCAGCTCGACATTGTCCTTCAACCCGCTTGAGATCTGCTTGTAAGCGGTCACCGCATCCAGAAGCGCCTGCCGGTCGCGCATCAGTTTTTGCGCGCGGGCCGGGTCGTTCCACAGGTCGGGGGATTCGATCATCGCATCGAATTCTTCCAGCCGGTGCGGCGCGGTTTCCCAATCCATGCGCTGCGCCAGAAGCTTCAGCGACTTTTCGATGGTTTCGATGTTGCCTTGCGTTTCGGCGCGCATGTCGGGTCCAATGACTGTAAGATGGGGCGGTCATACCGGCAAGGCCGCGCCCCGGCAAGGGCGCGGTCCCCGGATGGCAAAGCTGTCAGTAAAGTCCGCCGGACGAAACCGTGCCGAAATCGGCCTTCTTCGGCACGACGACCGTCTCGCCTTCGGAATTGGTGACCGTGGTGCCGTCGTCACCCGTCTCGCCTTCGCCATAGGCGAACAGGGGCAGGTTCGACCCCATGGCAAAGCCACCGTCCACCATCGCGCCCAGGCCAAAGATCGGCTCTTCGCCTTCGCGGAAGTATTCGGCCACCACGTTGTCACCCGTCGCATCAGGCGACAGCATCATGCCGGAAAACCGGTCGATCTTGATGAAATAGCCACCCGGCGGCACGGCAAACTTGCCGCCGCCGTATTTCTTGATCGCATCTTCCATGAAGTCCTGGAACACCGGCACGCACAGCGTCCCGCCAAAGGCCGAGGGCCCCAGCGATTTCGGCTGGTCATAGCCGATATAGCAGCCCGCCACGATGTTCGACGAATAGCCGATGAACCACACGTCCTTGGCGTCGTTCGTCGTGCCGGTCTTGCCCGCAATCGGCACCGGCAGGTCCAGTCGGCTGGCCGAGCCGCGCTGCACCACACCCTCCATCATGCTGGTCAGCTGATAGGCGGTGATCGCGTTCATCACCCGCTCGCGGTTGCTGTCGATCTCGACCCCCTGACCGGCAGGCAGATCGGCGGCGCTGCAATCCTTGCAGTCGCGTTGGTCGTGGCGATAGACCGTGCGGCCATAGCGGTCCTGCACCCGGTCGACCAGCGTCGGTTCCACCCGCTCACCACCATTGGCGAACATCGCATAGGCTGCGACCATCTTGAACAGCGTCGTTTCCTGCGCACCCAAGGAGTTTGCCAGGAACGGCCCCATCCGGTCATAGACACCAAAGCGTTCGGCATACCCCGCGACGGTCTGCATCCCGATTTCCTGCGCGATCCGCACCGTCATCAGGTTCCGCGACTGTTCGATTCCGGTGCGCAAGGGCGTCGGGCCATAGAACTTGTTCGACGCGTTCTTCGGCGTCCACAGCCCTTGCGGCGTGTCGAGTTCAATCGGCGCATCGACCACGATGGTCGCGGGGGTGAACCCGCTGTCCAAGGCCGCCGCATAGACGAACGGCTTGAAGCTGGAGCCCGGCTGCCGCGTCGCCTGCGTCGTGCGGTTGAAGACGGAATCCTGATAGCTGAACCCGCCCTGCATCGCCAGAACGCGCCCGGTATTCACATCCATCGCCATGAACGCGCCCTGCACTTCCGGGATCTGCCGCAAGGACCAGCGCTTGAAGGTGCCATCGTCGTTGGTCACCGCGCGGACCAGCACCACCTCGCCCACGGCCAGAAGGTCGCCCGCGACCTGCGCCTTGCGGCCAAGCTCTCCGTCCGCCAGCCGCTTGCGCGCCCAGGTCACATCCTCGGCCGGGATGAAATGGCCATCCTCGTCGTCCAGGACGCCTTCGATGCCGATCCGGGCATCGCTTTCGCCCACCTCCAGCACCACCGCCGGGAACCAGGCCGGGACATCGCGTGAGATTTCCAGTTCCGCCAGCGCCGCGCGCCAGCTTTCCTCGGACACCAGTGCCTCGGCAGGCAGGGTCTTGCCGGTGCCGCGCCAGACGCCAAGATTGCGGTCGAACTGCTCCAGCCCCTTGCGCAAGGCTTCGGCGGCGGCGGCCTGCAACTCCTGATCCACGGTCGCGCGGATCGTCAGGCCACCGGAAAAGAATTCGTCTTCGCCGAACGTCCCCGACAACTGCCGCCGGATTTCGTCGGTGAAATAATCGCGCGGCGGCAGGCTTTCGCGGAACGCCTCGAACTCGCCGCCTTGCACGGTTTCCAAAGGCGCCGCCTTCGCCGCCTCGAACGCGGCCTGGTCCAGATAGCCGTTGTCGCGCATCTCGCCCAGGACATAGTTGCGCCGGGCGATGGCGTCGTCCTTCTGCCGCACCGGATGCAGGTTGCCGGGCCGCTGCGCCAGCGCCGCCAGATAGGCAACCTCGGCAGGGGTCAGGTCCGACAGGGGCTTGTTGTAATAGGTCTGCGCCGCCGCAGCCACTCCGTACGAGTTCTGCCCCAGAAAGATCTCGTTCAGATACAGTTCCAGGATCTTTTCCTTGGACATCGCGGTTTCGACCCGCGCGGCCAGGATGATTTCCTTGATCTTGCGTTCCGCCGTCCGGTCCGACGACAGAAGAAAGTTCTTCATCACCTGTTGGGTGATGGTCGAGGCCCCGCGCACCCGTTCGCCCCGGGTCTGCACCGCCTCGATCACCGCGGCGACCATGCCGCGCGTGTCATAGCCGTGGTGGGTGTAGAAATTCTTGTCCTCGGCGCTGATGAAGGCCTGTTTCACCAGATCGGGAATGTCTTCCGCCGGAACGAACAACCGCCGCTCCTGCGCGAATTCGTCGATGATCTCGCCCTCGCCGGAATAGATCCGGCTGATCGTGGCGGGCGTGTACTGCGACAGGCTTTCGATCGACGGCAGATCGCGGGAATACATGTAGAAAATGCCGCCCACCGTCAGCGCGGCAAACACCATGCCCCGCGTGCCCAACGAGAATATCCCGCCCAGAACATTGCCGACAAATCGAAGCACCCGCCACTCCCGCCTGTTGAAGCCCTGCACTACACCAGACGCAGGCGCGGGTCAAAACCTTGGCCGGTCACATCTTCGGGGCTGGCGATGTTCCGCAGGGTCACGGCGCGGCAGCCGCCCGCAGCGCCGCGTCTTCCTCGGACCAGGTCACCACGGCCTGCAACACCGCCTCGGCCATCGTCGCGCGCCACTTCGGATCGGACAGCCGGGCATAATCCCTGTCCGACGACAGAAACCCCAGTTCCAGCAGAACCGAGGGGATATCGGGCGATTTCAGCACCGAAAACCCGCCCGATTGCAGCGGGCGGCGGTGCATCCGGATTTCCGCCGCCTTGATCGCGCCCACGATGGCCTTGGCCAGCCGGTCGGTGCGCGGCGCGGTCTCGGTTCGGGCCATGTCCATCAAGACTTCGGCCACCACATCGTCCTGGTCCGACAGGTCCAGCCCGGCCAGCAGATCGTCGCGGTCGTGCCGTTCGGCCAAGGCCTCGCTTGCCGCATCGCTGGCGTCTTCGGCCAGCGTATAGACCGTGGCCCCCTGCGCCTCACCCTCTGCCAGAGCATCGGCGTGCAAGGACAGGAACAGATCTGCCTCGGCGTTGCGGGCGATCGAGGTGCGGGTTTCCAGCGGCACGAACACATCATCGTCGCGCGTCATCGTCACGCTGAACCGGCCATCGCGCAGCAGCAGTTCCTTCAACTCGCGCGCAAAGATCAGCATCAACGCGGCTTCCGTCTGCCCGTCGCGTTCCGCCCCAGGGTCGATGCCGCCGTGACCGGGGTCCAGCACCACCCGGATCGCGCCGCCCCCCTGCGGCAGCAGGACCGGCACCTCGGCCGGATCGGGCGCTTCCCAGCCCGGCAGGTCAGGCCGCGCGGCCAACTCGGCAAAGGCGGCGGCATCGCCGGGCTGAAGCTGCAGGCGGATCATCGCGCCATCGTCGGCGGTGACCATCTCGGAGCTGACCAGCACCCAGGGGCCGTCAAGCTCGACCACCAGCCGCGACCAGCCCGGACGGAACGTGCCCGCCCGCACCGCCATCACCGGCGCATCGGGGCCAAGCGCTGCGACCCCGGTCCAGTCGATCTCGCGCGCGTCCAGCACCAGCCGCGGCGGGCTGTCCAGGAACCGCACCCGCCACGGAACCGGCTGGCTGATCGCCAGCGACAGATCGACCGCCTGGGATGTGGCGCGCAAGGACGACCGCCCCGCATCCAGACGGGCCAGCGCCGACAGGTCCTGCGCCAGGCCGGGCTGGCCAAGCGCAAAGGGCAGGATCAGGGCAAGGCGACGCAACAGACGATACATGCCGCGACTTATCCGTGCTTGCGGGCGGAATGTAAATTCCGTCCCGCCTTTCCCCGCCCACATCACAAACCGGCGACCGGGACAGCCCCACCTTGATCTTTCCGCCGCCCACCCCCTATCCTCTGCGCGCCGCCGCATGGGTGCGACCGGCTTTCGCCACCGTGAAGGAGTTCCGCTGCGCCGCCTTGCCCCCGTTCTGGCGTTCGCCGCCGGCCTTGCCACCCTGCCCGCCCTGGCGCAGGACGCCGAGATGTCGGCCGAGGACAAGCTGGCGCTGCACGCCGAAATCCGCGCCTATCTTCTGGAACACCCCGAAGTCCTGGTCGAGGCGATGAACGTCCTGCAAACGCGCGAGGATCAGGCCGCCGCCCAACGCGACCTGGCGATGCTGTCCGACAATGCCGACGTGATCTTCCAGAACCCGAACGACTGGGTCGGTGGAAATCCCGACGGCGACGTGGTGCTGGTCGAATTCATGGACTACCGCTGCGGCTACTGCCGCAAGGCCTATTCCGAGGTCGAGGAACTGGTCAATTCCGACGGCAACATCCGCCTTGTGATCAAGGAATTCCCGATTCTGGGCGAAGCGTCGCTGCTGTCCTCGCAATTCGCCATCGCGGTCCGGCAACTGCACGGCGACGCGGCGTACGAATCTGTCCACGACGCTCTGATCGACCTGCGGGGCGAGCCGACGGCGGACACGCTGGCCCGGCTTGCCACGGATCTGAAGCTTGACCCGCAACCGATCCTGGACCGGATGTCCGGCCCCGAAGTGCAGGCGGTGATCAAGGAAAATCACGCGCTGGCCGACACGATGGAAATTTCGGGCACTCCGACCTTCGTGCTGAAGTCGATGATGCTGCGCGGCTACCTGCCGCTGGAAGAAATGCGCAAGGTCGTGGCCGAAACCCGCGCCGACGGCTGACGCGGTCCGGATCGGAAAAGGGCGGCCCCAGCGGGCCGCCCTTTCCTATTGCGCCTCTGCCGCGCGCGGATCGGGCCGCAGCGCATGCAGCGCCCAAAGCCCGACGCCCAGCGTGATCAACCCTGCGCCCACGGCCGCAAAGGTCCCGGCCAGCCCGAACGTCGCCACCAAAGGCGCCGACACCAGGGGCGACGCGAACTGCCCCAGAAAGAACGCCGTCGTCAGCAACCCCGACGCCCGGCCCCGCATCGTCGCGGGCACCCGCTCCATGAACCAGGTCGTGTAGTTCGGCATCGAAATGCCCATCCCCAACCCCGCGATCAACGAGCCCACCAGCACGCCATGCCAGTCCGTCGCCATCGCATGTGCCAGAAACCCGGCCCCGATCAGCACGAACGACAGGCCAAAGATCGTCATCGCCGACACCCGCGCCCGGATGCGGCCATACATCAGCGACACCGGCGCCGACACCATGACCAGCGCCGCCATCAGCGCGCCCACGACCAGCGGGCTTTGCACGTCCAACGCCTCCAGATGGAACGGCAGTCGCGTGGGCGTGACATAGAACGCGACCTGAAACAGGAACGCCAGCGGCGCGATGAAGGCATAAGCCGCCCAGGGAAACTGGTCCGCCGTGGACCGCGCGGGCTTGGGCCGGTCCCGTTCGGCCGCAATCCGCCGGGCATGCGGGGCCAGCACCACCCAGGCCAGTGCCGCAATCGGCAGGATCATCGCATAGACCGCGAATGCGCCCCGCCAGTGATAGCTGGCAAACAGCCCGCCCATCAGCATGAACACGATGCCCGCCGCCGAAATCGCCGCGCCCTGCATCCCCAGAAACCGCGCCCGCTCGGCCCCCTGCCACAGGTCCGACCCCCAGGTCATCCCCAGGTTCATCGTCCCCGCGACCCCCAGCCCCAGCGCCAGCCGCCCGATCAGGATGCCGGTCAGACTGTCCGCCCACAGCCCCGAGGTGCCGCCGATGCAATACAGGACCGCGGTGATCAGCAGCAGTTTCTGCCGGTCCCAACGGTCGATCAGCACGCCCATGAAACCGGCGCTAAGGACGATGGCCAGCGACGGAAGCGTCACGATCAATCCCGCAAGCGTGTCGATATGCGGCACGTCGGCGTAATGCGCCCGCAGGCCCGGCAAGGACGAGGCGACCGTGGCATTCGCCATGATCGTCATCGACGCCAGCCCCAGCACGGCCAAAGTCACCGCCCGGCTTGGCGGTGTGTCTGCAACCCGTTCCATGATCCGTCCTTCAATCTGGTCTTGCGCAAGATCGCAAAATCCACGATTGTGGACAAGTCAGCCATTCTTGCAAGGTGCGTCCCGAACTATGGACAATGATCTTGACCTTGCCGCCCTGCGCGGCTTTCGCTCGGTGTTGAAAGAGGGGTCCTTTTCGGCCGCCGCCCTGGCGTTGCGTGTGCCGAAATCCACCCTGTCCAAGCGTGTCGCCGATCTTGAGGCGCATCTTGGCGTCCGGCTGATCGAACGGTCCACCCGCACGCTCCGCCCGACGCAGGAAGGCGAGATTCTGGCCGCCCGCGCCGACAGGCTTCTGGGCGAGGCCGAGGATATCCGCCGCGCCTTGGGCGAATCCGGCGGCACCCCGCGCGGGCATCTGCGGCTGTCGGTCCCGCAAAGCTTTGGCAACCTGCTCCTGGGTCGCATCGCGGCTGACTTTCGCCGCCTGCACCCGGACGTGACGCTGGAAATTCACTTTCTGGACCGCGCGCCCGACCTTCTGGAAGAAGGCTTTGACGGCTGCATCCGCTTTGGCCCGCTGGAGGATTCGACCCAGGTCGCCCGCCGCCTGACCCACGGCCAGGCCATGCTGACCGCAGCCCCGGACCTGCCGGGCCTCGAGACCCTGCAGCACCCCGAAGACCTCAAGCGCTTTGATCTGGTCGGCCTTGCCGCGCCCTGGCCCGGAGGCCTACCCCTGCAGAACGGGGCCGAGGACGTGCTGGTCCCGCACAACCCGCCCCTGCGGCTGGGCTCGCATCTGGCGGTCCGCGATGCCGTGGTGGCCGGGGCCGGGATCGCCGCCCTGCCCGGCATCGTCGCCCGCCCCGACATTGCCGCCGGCCGGCTGGTGCGCGTGCTGCCCGACTGGTCAACGCCGCGCAAGGCGATCTACTTCGTCTACCCCTCGGCCCAGTCGGTCACGGCCCGCCTGCGCGCCTTCATCGACCATCTGGCCCGGGCGATGGGCGACGACTGACTATTCCGCCGCCAGCTTTTCCGCCGCGTCGATTTCAGCCGCCTTCGCCTCGATCAGTTCGACGATGTGATCCACCATCCGGTCATTGGCCAGCGTGTGATCCTGCTTGCCCGCCAGATAGACCATCCCCTTGCCCGCCCCGCCGCCGGTAAAGCCGATGTCGGTCATCAGCGCCTCACCGGGGCCGTTCACCACGCAGCCGATGATCGACAGGCTCATCGAGGTAGTGATATGCGCCAGCCGGTTCTCCAGCGCGGACACCGTCTTGATCACGTCGAACCCCTGCCGCGCGCAAGACGGGCAGGAAATGATCGTCACCCCCCGATGCCGCAGACCCAGCGATTTCAGGATCTCGAACCCGACCTTCACTTCCTCCACCGGGTCCGCGCTCAATGACACCCGGATCGTGTCGCCGATCCCGAACCACAACAGGCTGCCAAGACCAATCGCCGACTTCACCGTGCCCGAGACCAGCCCCCCCGCCTCGGTGATCCCCAGATGGATCGGCGCGTCGGTCACCGTGGCCAATTGCTGATAGGCTGCGGCGGCCATGAATACATCCGACGCCTTCACGCTGATCTTGAACTCGTGAAAGTCGTTGTCCTGCAACAGCTTGATGTGGTCCATCCCGGACTCCACCATCGCGTCCGGGCACGGCTCGCCGTACTTGTCCAAGAGGTGCTTTTCCAGCGACCCCGCGTTCACCCCGATCCGGATGCTGCAGCCGTGATCCTTGGCGGCCTTCACCACCTCGGCTACGCGGCGGGCGTCGCCGATATTGCCGGGGTTGATCCGCAGGCAGGCCGCGCCCGCCTGAGCCGCCTCGATCGCGCGCTTGTAGTGGAAATGGATGTCCGCGACGATCGGCACCGGGCTTTCCGCCACGATCTCGCGCAGCGCCGCCGTGCTTTCCGCGTCCGGCGTCGACACCCGCACGATATCCGCCCCCGCCACCGCGCAGCGCTGGATCTGGTCCAACGTCGCCGCCACGTCCGTGGTCAGCGTGTTGGTCATCGTCTGCACCGAAATCGGCGCATCGCCCCCGACCAGCACCTTGCCCACCCGGATCTGGCGCGACACCCTGCGGTCGATGTTGCGCCAGGGACGGACAGGATTATGAGTCATCGGGTCAAGCCTCGTTACAGAGTTGCCCGCAAGATAGGCCCGACCGCACGCAGCGGCAACCGGTCAGCGCGGGCTATTCCGACGCAGGCTCGACCGGGGCCAGGCCCGTCGCATCCGCCGTCGCGAACTTCGCCAGGTCCGGGTCCTGCGTCAGGTCGGCAGCGGCAAAGGTTTCGGTCAGCGCTTCGGGCGACAGGGCGATGTTCTTGACCACATTGGCACCGGGCGCCGCCGGGCCGACCATCGCACCGTTGACCATGAAATAGACCGCACCCGAGTTTCCGGTCCGGAACACCGCAGCGGTTTCCAGCGGCGGCACGACATAGCGTTCGCCCGCGTCCAGGATCTTTTCGAACAGGACCGTGCCATCCTCGGCGTTGACCATGACCCAGGCCGGACGCACGGCCAGGATCTCGATCCCCTGCTGGGCCTCGGCCACGACCTGCACGTCTTCGCCCAAAGCCTCGGCCAGGGCGTCGTCCACGGTCAGCCCGGTTTCCAGCCCGGCCAGAACGCCGCTGTCCCGCGGGTTGATCGCCGAAATCGGCCCATCACGAGAGGTCAGGACCGGCACATCCAGCGCTTGCGGACGATACAGGCGGTCCATCGCATCGGTGTCGGCAGACCCCTCGGCGCTGGCGATATCTTCGCTGGGCCGGGTCGCGACGATAGAGGGCGACGCCGTGCCCGCGTTCATCAGCGGGTCGATCTCGGCCACCACGTTCGGCGCGTCATCGACCGGCGCAAGCTGCACGCGCTGCACTTCCTGCAGGACCGACCAGCCGCCATAGCCGATGGCCCCGATCAGCGCGACCAGCACGGCAACCGATCCCAGGGCACCGGGTTCGATGCTGGACCAGACCGCCTCGCCGCGCGGAATGAAACTGGCGTGGGGATTGCCCAGCGGGTCGGCGTGTTCGGACCGCGCGCGCGCCTTCACGATCTGCTGCGGAGCCGCCCCGGCCGACAGCCCGTGCGATACGGCATAGCCCGCCTCGCCGCAGAACCGTTCGAACGCCCATTCCGGGTCCATCCCCAGATAGCGCGCATAGGACCGCACATAGCCCGCGACAAAGCCGGGGGTTTCAAACGCCGACAGATCGGCGTTTTCGATGGCAGCGATGTAGGTGGCCTTGATCTTCAGTTCGCGCTGGACGTCCAACAGCGATTTCCCAAGCGTGGCCCGTTCGCCCCGCATGAGATCACCCAGCCGCAACTCGAAATCGTCAAACCCTTTGGGCTTGTCCTCTTCGGTTGTCGAAGGTTTCGACCTCCAACCG
>ERZ724517.1634-NODE-1634-length-12190-cov-9.514792_pt1 | contig 12190 bp, 13 predicted proteins | sample MGYA00376050_ERZ724517 | MGnify/ENA primary metagenome ERZ724517 (study PRJEB28724, sample SAMN07190886) | activated sludge metagenome | isolation source: activated sludge of sewage treatment plant in Hong Hong | place: USA: Christiansburg, Virginia | collected... | reverse complement strand
CGCTTCCATCTGGTGATGGACGTGGCCAATCAGGTGCCCAAACTGCAGGCGCAGGCAGCGCATATCAAGCAACTGATGCGCGACAAGTTGATCGAGCATACTCAATACATCCATCTGCACGGCGAAGACATGCCGGAAATACGCGACTGGAAATGGCCGGAGGCAAAAGCATGAACAAAAATCCCTTATTGGCCCTGAAAAAACTCGGGCAGCACGTCTGGCTCGACAATCTCTCCCGCGCGTTGCTCAAGGAAGGCACCCTGCAACGACTGATCGCGGAAGACGGGATTGATGGCGTGACCTCCAACCCGGCGATCTTCCAGAAATCGATTGCTGCTGGCGCCTACTACAAGGAGGATCTGGCGCGCATGCTTGGTTCTGATCTCAGCCCCGAAGCGCGCTATGAAGCGCTGGTTATTCCCGATATTCGCGCCGCCTGTGATCTCCTGCTGCCGGCCTATGTCTCCAGTTCAGGCGTTGCCGGCTATGTCAGCCTCGAAGTGTCGCCTGCATTGGCCAACGATGCCGCAGGAACGATTGCCGCCGGGCAGCGCCTGAGTCAGGCCGTCAAGCGCGCCAACCTGTTGATCAAGGTGCCAGCCACGCCTGCAGGTTTGGAGGCTTTTGAGCAGTTGACCGCAACAGGTATGTCAGTCAACGTCACCCTGATCTTTTCGCTGGCGCAATACGAACGGGTGGTGCAGGCCTATCTGCACGGTGCCTTGCGCTGGCTGGAAAGCGGTGGCGATACCCGAAAATTGCGCTCGGTGGCCAGCGTCTTTCTGAGCCGTGTCGATACGTTAGTGGACAAACGCCTTGACGAGATCGGCAGCAATCAGGCATCGGCCTTGAAGGGCAGGGCAGGCGTGGCGCTCGCCAAAGGCTGCTATCAAAGATATCAGGCCATTTTTCAGGGCCCGGACTTCGCTATGCTCCGACTCGCCCACATCCGGCCACAAGCCCCGCTCTGGGCCAGCACTGGCAGCAAGAATCCAGCGGCGAGTGACGTGCATTACGTCGAACCGCTAATCGGCGCGAAAACCATTACCACGCTGCCCGATGCGACGCTTGCCGCTTTTCGTGACCACGGTTGTGCAAAATCGACCCTGACTGAAGGTACCGAGGCTGCAAAGAGCCACATCGCCGAATTGGCAGAAATCGGCATCGATCTAGATGAAGTTGGTGAAACATTGCAGGTGGACGGCGTAAAACTTTTTGCCGAGGCTTATGAAAAATTGCTGGCCAGCGTTCAGGGCTAAGCGCGGCAACACGCCGATCTGAACCTTTGCCTGCTCAGCTTTTATTCCTTGCCGCCTGCATAGCCATATCCTGGATATGTTGCAGCCACCAGCCCGACAGATACTGAGCGAGACCTGACTTGTCGACTATGCCAAATGTGGCAGAAAACAGAAAATGGGTCATGCGCTCCTCGTACTCTTCACAGCTAGCCTGGTACTTGCTCGCAGGCAAACTTCCCTGGCGGCCAACAAAACTTTCCTCGGAATAGAAATGAGCTTTGGTGAGATCCATCAGATCATTCAAAATTGAATGAAACTCTTCCGATTCATCCGAATTATCCTTTTCAATACACTCTGACAGTTGATTGATCAGCTTCAACAGTTCAGCGTGCTGCTGGTCCAGAACCGGGTGCCCGAGGCAGTACTCTGGCTTCAAGATTAGCCTTTCTGGTGCGGCTGCTTGTGTCGCCATATTCATTGCCTGAACTCCTTGCTAGTTGGTTGCCCGTGAAAACGCCGTACCCGCAAGAGAATTTAAGGTTCAGCTACACGGAACAACATCTGACTTGATCTGATGAAGCAAGCTGAATACATTATCGAATCATCCTGCTATCTGTAGTCAAGCGGAATCAGAAGAAGTTGCAGCAGTTGTCGGAATACGTCCCAAAACTTGTAGGAATTTGCCAGCTTGAATTACCGACGATTTGGTGTGAAATCAGCCCAGCTTTTGTTCCATCACGTAACGCGTCAATTCTGCGTTTGACTGCACCCCGATTTTTGCCAGAATACGCGTCCGGAAAGTACTGACGGTTTTAACGCTAACGCAAAGAATTTCCCCGATCTTGGTCAACGAAATACCTTTGCTCAGCAATAGCATGACCTCCATCTCACGCCGTGAAAGAAGGTCATGGGGCGCTTTGTGACCGTTTGATGCAACGCCTGTCAGCAGTTTCTCAGCCAGTGCCGGGCTGATGTAACGTGCCCCATCAATGGCTGTACGAATTGCCGTCAGTATCTGATGCGGCGGACTATCCTTGTTGAGATAGCCAGAAGCGCCGGCATCCAGCGCTGGGATGGCAAACTCTGCCTCCGAGAACATGCTGAAAATCAGCACTGGCACATTCGGGCGTTGGCGCTTGATTCGTTTGAGAACCTCCAGGCCATTCAGATCCGGTAGCGCCATGTCGAGCAGCACAAGATCCCAGGAAGCTGAATTCAAAAGGACCAACGCCTCCATTCCACTCACCGCCTCACCGGCAATTTCCAGATCTTTGGTATCGGCCAGGAACTGGCGCAAACCAAAACGGACGACGGCATGGTCATCAACGATCAGTATTCGTTTCATGTTCCATTACCTTTTTTCATCGTGATCATCGATGGGGATGCGCAAGTTTAAGCATGTTCCTCCTCCGGGGCGGCCACCAATTGACAGTTTTCCGCCGAGATATTTTGCCCGCTCGTGCATGCCGATCAAGCCAATAGAGTCGTTTTTGTTCTGATAATTGCTACTCATGCCTATACCATTGTCAGATATTTTGATGCTCCACATCGCCTTGCTCCTGTGCATGGCGATACTGACACTGGTTGCATGGGCGTGTTTTGCGACATTGGTCAAAGCTTCCTGAATAATCCGGAATGCCGAAATGCCTTGCCGTTTTGAGACCGTGACGTATTTCGGGAGATGTAGCTCTGTTGCTATCCCCGTCATCTCCGAGAACTGCGTTGCGTACCAGCGGATTGTCGCCATCAGCCCGAGCGTATCCAGCGTTGCTGGCCTTAGATTGGCGGAAATTCGCTTGACCGTCTGGAGAGCGGAGTCAATGTGTTCGAGAATTCGCCCCAGCGACTCCTGCCTGCCCCCCGAGTCGGCCGGGCCGGCGGCAAATGTCGCCAGACCAAGCTTGACCATGGTCAGGGTGCCGCCGAGTTCATCATGGATTTCGCGGGCGATGCTTGCACTTTGTTCCTCGCGAATCGATTCCATATATTCCGCCAAACGTTTGAGGCGGCGAGCACTTTCAAGCTGTTCTTCTTCAGCCAGTTTACGGGCGGTGATGTTTTCGTGCTTGATAACCAGCCGCAAGTCCCCCCCGCCCGGAAAACAAGTCACGTTCATGACGAACCAGCGTTGCATCTCCGGCGAGTGGCAGTCATATTCGATCGAGAAATCCTGACGCACTCCGGCAACAGCCTCCCGAATAGCGCCGGCGACCGTCGCGGCAACTGGAAATGAAGCAGCTGCCGCATCGCAGACGTGTAGATAGTTGCGCCCCTCGCACAACATATCCATCTGCCCACCGTTTTCAGCGGCGAATTCGCGCCAGGCCTTATTGACTGCAATGATGCATCCCTGAGAGTCCAGGACGCAAAGGGCCGAATCAAGCGCATCGATCGTCGCGCGAGCGAAGCGCTCGGATTCGACCAGCGCATGCGCGCGAGCTTCCGCTTCGAAGGTGCGTTGTGTAACAAGTTCCTCAAGGTAGTCGTTGATTTGACGCAAGGCCGCTTCGGCGCTCTTGCGTCCGCTTATATCGGTCAGACTTCCGACCAGGCGTACGACACGATCCGCAGCATCGCGCAGAATATGGGCGCGGTCGGACACATATACCCAGCGGCCCGCGCTATGCCGCACGCGGTATTCCAATTCATACTGACTCGCACGTGTTTTAAGACAACGAAGTATCTCGGTGCGAATTCTGTGCAGATCATTCGGATGCACATTGCCATGCCACCAACGCCGGTCAAGTTTGGAATCCTGTTCGTTGAAGCCGAAAATTCGGCTTAGTCCGCTTGACCAGTAGGTGGTCCCGGTATCTCGATCCCAGTCATAGACAACGCCGGCAACTGCCTCCATCGCCAGTCTAAAACGTGATTCGCTGGCTGAAAGAGCAGCTTCCGTAAGTTTTTTTTCGTTGATGTCCTGCGTACTACCGAAGCCTCCGCGCAAAGTCCCATCCGCATTGAATTCAAGTTCAGCCCGCTCACGCACCCATTTCGTCTCGCCGCCATGCACAATTCTGTGTTCAATGTCGTAGGGTGCCCCGTTCAGGGCAGCAAGCCACGAGCGAGAAACAAATTCCTTGTCCTGTGGATGTACCGTTGATAAAAAAGTCTCATAGGTTAAAGGACTGCCTTTGGGTATTCCGAAAATTTGGTGGTTTTCATCCGACCAGATCAACTCGTTCCGCTGCACATCGAGCCGCCAACTCCCGGTCTGAGCGACGACCTGAGCCCGCCTGAGATCCGCTTCGCTGTCGCGCAGCAAGGACTCCGTCTGGCGACGGTCAGTAACATCCTGCAGAAAACCGTGCCAGATAACACTTCCATCCGGCTCTTTCTGGGGCATCGAGTGCCCTTCGATCCAGCGCAATCCTTTTTTCGGGTGCAGAACCCGGAAATCATCCAGCCACGGCGTCATCTCCCTGGCCGACAAGTCGATTGTTTCCCGAATGTGCCCTAGATCATCAGCGTAAATCCGTGAAAAGATTGGCGCAGCATCGTGTCGAACTTCTGCAGGATCGAGTCCATAGAGATCGCTCAACGCAGCGCTTGCATATGGCATGCATGTCGAACCGTCGGGGCGCAACTTGAACGAGCAGATCACGCCGGGGAGCGTTGCAGCAATCTTCGTCAGCCAGCACTGCATTTCATGCTGATCGCCCGAAATCACCGGGTCACAGCCAAGGGAAATGCAGCTTTCTCCTGGTTTTCCGGCAGGCTTCGTCACGTCAGAAATATTGGCTGGCTGATCCAATTTGTTTCCCTATTCAGGAGCAGGCATTGATCATTTCAAGAGGCAAAAAATCGTGCAACAGCATCGTTCAAAGAGGACAAGCCAAATTATGTCAGAAGGGCGGTGCTGCCTTGCTTCCTGAAAAATTGCTTTCCTGATTTCCTACATAAAGTGAGGCAATTTCTGACAGGGAATGTGCCCACTTCTGATTCTCTCTTGATTTCTACAGTGGTTAAATTTACTCCTGCCTCCAATAAAAAACCGTTTCAATGTTGAACCCTGAGTAGGAGTGAAAAGTTATGAATAAGCAGTTTGATAACCATTTTGACAGTCTTGATCTCTCACGCAAGTGGAATACGCTGATGCTTTCCAATTTTGAACGATGGATTACCCTAAGTTTTGACCGTGGTCAGGAATCGATAGCATTCGCTAACCAGCAGTTGAAAACTGCATGCTCTGAACTTGGCGAAGTTAACGACCCCTCGAAGTGGTCTGAGATTACTCAGATAGGTGTACGTAACATGATCGAGTCGAGCCGCGACATGATGTGTGCCGCTACGGACTTCCAGATCGAGGCTCAGCAATTATTGCGGCAACAGGCTACGGAAACGCACAAGCTGGTTAAAGCTTTGTTGAACCAGAATTTTCCGCATCTTCAGTCGGTAGACGTGGGCGCCAGGCAAGGTAACAAGACCACCACCACCCGCCAGACACTTGCTGCCTAACAACAGAGATGCCGGCAGTGCCGCCTCGTTGCGGTGCTGCCAATAAGGTGCACCCCATCCCCAACAGAAAAATTTCAGGAAAAGTTGTCGCATTGGTCTGAGCTTCCGTCCGGCTTACTAAAGGAGCAAAAATGCCTAACGAGGATTTTAGTTTCCATTCCAGCGAGACTCACGAGCAGTTCCTTCAGCGAGCGAGTGATGTATTCCCAACCGAGTGGGCTGAAAACTGGTCACGCATTGAGCGCGCCGTCTTTAATCAACTGATGAGCCGGTTAATCCATCAATGCCCCTACAACTCGATAACTGAAGCGATGCTCCATCAATGCCGAGATGACATGGTCAACATTGTCGGTCGGTGCGGCCATGGCTAGCTGAATTGCTGTGCTGATTTATCGCGCCAGGGCTGTTTGTATCCAACCAAACAAACAAAAAAAGAGAGGGACTTCATGACAATGTCTGCAAGCGTCGGAGGCTCGGGAAGTCTTTTTTTCGCAAAGTTGTCAGATGGTCGAAGCTTCGCTCAGCCTGATTTGCATGCAATGGCATGGGCGCTTGTGCATGCAGGAGTTCAGGCCCGCGGGATAAGCCACGAATGGATGGCGGGTTACCGCATGCTCACAGCAGGCCAAAAAGTGGCGCTGCGTTCCGAAATGCTTGGCCTCGAACGAAATTCTGTCGGCATGACGCTAGCCGCGTAAGTTCGCGACCCAATTGGGTTGCAATTGGACGTGCTATCGAAACGACAGGCTGGCAGATTGAATCAGTTTTGCTCAGCGCAATCGATGCCTATCGCTTAGCGGCAAGAACGCGAGATTCAGTTAGCGCGTATCTGTTCATCGCCTGCCGCAGGGCCGGGAGTTGATTTCCGTTACTTGGGTGTGAGGCGGAATAGTGGTCAACCGGTGCGATATTTCGCATCTGTTCGCTACCGAACAGATGGCGAGGGCAGGGCTGGCTAGTATCGGATCACTGAATACATTGGCGCCTGATGCGCCATCGATCATTGAAACGTTAGCGCCTGGAGAGCCACATGTCCTGCATACCTCAGAATGTTTCCATCACATCGTTGATCGCAGAGGTTCCGCTCTTCCTCGGCTTGAAGTTCAGCGAACTAACTGAAATCGCTAGTTCTACGCGTATGGTTGTTGCACCGCGCCGGGAAACGCTGTTTTGCAAGGATGAACCGTGTGTCGGACTATATGTTGTGGTCCACGGCCAGGTGAAGCTGTTTTTTTCCTCCCCTTTCGGTAACGAAAAAATTCTGGATGTTTTCGGTGAAAACCAGATTCTTGGAGAGTCAGCCCTCTTTCTGGGGAGCAACTACCAATTTTATGCACAAACCCTCAACGATTGCATCTTGCTGCACATCGGCAAGCAGGCGATTCTTGATCTAGTGGATCAAAACCCGCTCTTTGCCCGTCGCGTAATCGGTAATTTGTCCAAGGCAGTATTCGGGCTGACCGAGAACGTTGAAGCCTATGCGCTGCATACTGGTCGTCAGCGTGTGATCAATTACCTTGCCCGCGAAGCGCTGCGCGAAAATCCCGGCTTGGTGAACTTACAAGCCAAGGGAGCTGAGCCGCAGGCCACTTTGAGAATCACCCTGCCGACCAGCAAAGGGGTGATTGCCTCCTGCCTCAATCTCACCCAGGAGCACTTTTCGCGCATCCTCCATGATCTTGCGGTTGCCAGTTTTCTGTTTGTTGATGGACGTGATATTCATATCGTTGATCTGGCGCAGTTCCGGCAATTCGCCTGCCTGCTTGCGCTACAGCCAGAAAGCAAGCAATCGAACGACTGGAGAGCAGTAGCGAAATATTCACCGCCGAGTCGAGACATCGATAGCAGAGTGGCTAGCTAGCCTACTCCTCATCAGTCGTTGGTGATCCGGTGTCGATATTTCCCTGGCGCAGGTCTTCACGGGCACGAGCGGCCAGACGCTGATATTTTTCGCGGATACCGTCGAGTTCGTCTTCTTCCAGTTGCTCCAGGTCCAGCAAGACATTGTGGGCGCCTTCAATCGCGCGGATCAGTTCATCCAGCTTGACCTGCATGGCTTCTGAATCCAGGTTTTGGGTGTTCTGAATCAGGAAAACCATCAGGAAGGTGACTATTGTCGTTCCGGTGTTGATCACCAGTTGCCAGGTGTCGCCAAACCCAAAAAATGGGCCGGTGCATATCCAGACCAGAATGACAGCAACTGCCAGGCCAAAGGCCGACGGCCGGCCGGCTACCCGAGCCGTCCATTTAGCCAGCCGGTTAAACCAGCTTTTGGATTTCGTCGGGCGAATGCTCCGGGTCGTCGGGTTGGGAAAAGTCATTTACGTCGCAACAAGCCCATGAATAGCGACACAACAAACAGGATGATGAAGATGAAGAAGAGGATCTTGGCGATTTCAACCGCGCCGGCGGCAATGCCGGTGAAGCCGAGCAGTGCGCCGATCAGCGCGATGACTAAAAATACGGCAGCGTAATGGAGCATTTTGTTTCCTTTCAGAGCTTGTCAGGCAGGGGGCTAAATCCGGCCGAGCAGCAACAGGATGATCAGAATGACGACGACCAGCCCAAGGCCGCCGCTCGGGCCGTAGCCCCAACTGCGGCTATGAGGCCAGGTCGGAATTGCACCAAACAGCATTAAAACCAGGATGATCAGCAGGATGGTTCCTAGTGACATTTTGTTTCTCCTTACTTGGGTTTGTTCGTGATACGACGGGGTGAAACACCACGCCGCTTGTGCAAGATCAAGCCTACTCGGTGCAGGAAATTGATCTGTACGCCACCACACAGACGGCTCATGTTTGGGCGAATAGTCTTGCTCCTGTATCCGGCGCATGGCTGATGGCGGCAATGGATGTGCGACTGCCGGTTTCGGCAGTCGCCGAGTGCAAAAAAGGAGACGCAATGAACTGGGATATCGTTGAAGGAAACTGGAAGCAGTTTCAGGGCAAAGTCAAAGCGCAGTGGGGCAAGCTTACTGATGATCACCTTGATGTCATCGCCGGCAAGCGCGTTGAACTGGCTGGCAAGTTGCAGGAAAGCTACGGCATTTCAGTCGATGAAGCAGAAAAGCAGATCAAGAACTTTGAAGAAGTTAACAAGGATTTTGGTCCCAAAAACCTTTTATGAGCCGAGTCAGCTGTGTGCCTGAATCCGGGCATACAGCGTTGCCGGTGCTGAGCAGGATAAATTCTTGAAGAGACGCACAATGGCAATCAGTCGATTTCGCGGGCAGCCCTGCCCAAGATGTAATGGCCCAACCTATCGTGTCTCACGTCGCTTTGTGGACACGGTACTGAGCCTTTTCGTTCTGGTTCACCGATACCGCTGTCGATCCAGCAGTTGTGGCTGGGAAGGCAATTTCCGCGAGAAGCACAAGGCGTTGCCGGTCTAACGCCTGAGCGATTACTGCCAATCAGGACATCAGGAGAACGATATGTTGAGTGTTGCTTGTCACCGGCAGCTTCATGTGCCGTTCGCTGAAGCGCAGGCTTGGTAATGAACGGGTCGCCAATTCCTGTTCTCCTCATCGAGAGCAATGCCAGTGATGCTGATCTTGTCCGGAAGGCGCTGGCTCGCGGACAGGGGCGTACATTTCAGGTCGAATGCTTGACCCGCCTTGACAACTCGCTTGAACGTCTGGGTAGCAAAAAATTCGACGTTATCCTGCTCGATCTGAACCTGCCTGACAGCCAGGGGCTGGCCGTATTTGATCAGATATTCCAGGCAGCCCCGGATTCACTGATCCTTGTTCTCAGCTCGGCCGCTGATGAGGGTACTGCGCGCCTGGCAGTCCAGAGCGGTGCGGATGAATATCTGGTCAAAGGGCGTGTCAACGCCCACTGGTTATCGCGCGCCCTGTATTTTTTGCTTGAACGAAAAGAAATTCGTGAAGCTTTGCGCGCGAGTGAGGCTAAGTTTCGCACCATCAGCGACGCATCACCGCTTGGCATTTTTGTTTCCGATGCGCTGGGCAATTGTGTTTATACGAATGCCGCCTATCACAAGATTTCCGGCCTGACGTTTGAGCAAGCTCTGGGTTCCAACTGGAGTGCTGCAATTCACCCGGAAGATCGCCAGCGTGTACTTGCTGAGTGGCGCCTGGCGGCGAAAGGGCAGGAGCCTTTCCAGACTGAATACCGATTTTTGCAGGAAGAGGGCAGCGTCGTATGGACGCGGGTCAGCAGCGCGCCGATGATCGACGGTCCCAAACCTTATGGGCGGGTGAAAACGGTGGAAGACATTACCGGGCGCAAGGAGGCCGAGTTTGCCTTGCAAGCGGCGGAAGAATTATTGTTTGACGAGCGTGAACGTGCCCAGGTAACGCTCAATTCGATTGGTGATGCGGTACTGACTACTGATCGCCAAGGCAATGTGACTTATCTCAATAAGGTTGCCGAAGCGATGACCGGCTGGTCATGGCAGGAAGCCATGGGGCGGCCACTGCCGGCGGTGTTCAAAATTATTGATGGTTCGACGCGCAATGTGGCCTCGAATCTGGCGCAACGTGCCATCAAGGAGGACCGCACGGTGGGTCTGGCGGCGGATTCGGTATTGGTTCGTCGGGATGGTTTCGAGTCAGCCATTGAGGACTCAGCCGCCCCCATCCATAACCGAGATGGTAGCGATGCTGGAGCGGTCATCGTCTTTCACGACGTCAGTAAATCGCGGGCGATGGCTTTGAAGATGGCCCATCTTGCCCAGCATGATTTTCTGACTGACTTGCCGAATCGGCTGCTGCTGACCGAGCGTTTGACCCAGGCCATCAGCCTGGCCCAGCGTCATCGCAAGCAGGTTGCGCTGCTTTTCCTCGATCTGGACCATTTCAAGCATATCAATGACTCGCTCGGTCATACGATAGGTGATCAGCTGCTGCAGTCAGTGGCCGAGCGACTGGCGTCCTGTGTACGCATTTCCGATACGGTATGCCGTCAGGGCGGCGACGAGTTTGTCATCCTGCTCGCTGAAATCGCCAGGATGCAGGACGCAACACAGGTTGCCGAGAAATTGTTGGCAGCTTTTGCCTTGCCACACGTGATCGACGGGCAGGAGCTGCACATTACCCTGAGCATCGGCATCAGCATCTATCCGGATGATGGCAAGGATGTCGATACGGTGATTCAAAATGCCGATACGGCGATGTATCACGCCAAGGAAAACGGTCGCAACATGTACCAGTTTTTTACGGCGACGATGAATACGCAGGCCGTGCATCGCCAATTCATCGAAAGCAGCCTGCGCCGAGCCTTGCGGAACGGTGAGTTTCTGCTGCATTACCAGCCCCAGGTTGATCTGATTTCAGGCGCCATGATCGGCTCGGAGGCGCTGGTGCGCTGGCTTGATCCGGCACTTGGCCTGGTTTTGCCCAGCCAGTTCGTGCCGATTGCGGAAGAATGTGGTCTGATTACCCCGATCGGCAATTGGGTGTTGCGCGAGGCATGCCGGCAAACTCAGAACTGGCTAAAGGTTGGCCTGCCTGCGGTGCCGATATCGGTCAATATTTCAGCAATTGAATTCAGGCAGAAGGGGTTTCTCGAGGGCGTTGCCCTGATCCTCAAGGAAACCGGCTTGCCGGCTTGTCTTCTTGAACTGGAACTGACCGAGAGCATCCTCATGCACGATGCCGAGACTTCGGTGTCCGCCCTGGATTCGCTGAAAAGTCTGGGCGTACTGCTGGCCATTGACGACTTCGGCACCGGTTACTCCAGCCTGAGTTATCTCAAGCGTTTTCCGATCAACACCCTGAAAATAGACCAGTCTTTTGTCAGAAATCTGGCGACTGATGCCGACGATGCCACCATTGTCAGTGCCGTCATTGGCATGGGCATCAACCTCAGGCAGCGGGTGATTGCCGAGGGTGTGGAAACCCGAGAGCAACTGAGTTTCCTCCAGGCGCGGCAATGTGATGCCGGGCAGGGAAATCTGTTCAGCCCGCCACTGCCGGCCGCCGACTTTGCACGCTTGCTGGTGGTTGGCAATGACCTGTTGCCCAGGTCGCGCACGCACTAGATCAATCCGCTGCAGGAGTCGTCAATCCAGGGAACTGCGCCATAGCGCGCTCTGTCTTTGCGCGCTATGTGTGTCAGCGTACAGAACAGTCTAGTCCTTTTGAATATTCTGAAGATCGGTAGGCGCTGGTCTCGCTGAACGCCACGTTGCGATTTGTTTTCCTGGAAAGGGACCCCTGAATTGAGCGCTGGCAACAAGTTATTTGAATATTTCAAACAGTTGAAAACCAGCCTTCGCGCAAGCGAGTGGCCGCAGCTCTCAGCCAATGAAGAACCCCCGTTGCGCTCGGAGCTATTTAGCGCCGACCAGATGGCGCAGCATGGCAAGGCGCTTGCCACATCACACCAGTTGGCGAGTGGGCGAGCTGCCGATCAGCTTCTGGCCCGGCTGGCTGCCAATGAGGCAACCCTGGTTGAGGTCTGCAAACTGCTGACGACAGCGGTTAACGATAACTGTGTAATTACCCCGGCCGGGGAGTGGTTGCTCGA